>WNFZ01001323.1_pt1 | contig 83165 bp, 48 predicted proteins | sample 5400081 | NCBI WGS metagenome assembly WNFZ01 (sample SAMN13153365, study PRJNA577476) | soil metagenome | isolation source: 80 cm soil or saprolite under grassland replicate 1 | place: USA:California | collected 2016-06-15
AAAATAAATGCAACAACACCTCCTCGTCGCGGAGCGACGGTTGATCCTAGCCCGGCTTTTCAAAGCCGGGGGAGCAGTCGCATAGTGGTTTTAGTCGCGGCAGCGACGGTTGACACTGATCTGCAAAATCAACCGTCGCGGCAGCGACTGGGGACGGATGCGCTGATGGTCCCGGCTTTTCAAAGCCAATGAGGTTAAGTTAGCGTTAGTGGCGCGGACTTTAGTCCGCGCTGATGGCTGGCGCGCGGACTAAAGTCCGCGCCACTAATTGCGCCAGATGCCTAACTTAACCTCATTGGCTTTGAAAAGCCGGGCTAAGCTCACACGGTCGCTGCCGCGACCGGGAAAAAGGTGGTTGCAATATTTATTCAAAGACCATAAACCCACGGCTAAATTCACGTCGTCGCTACGCGACGAAGAAGACGCATTTCGCGCAGAGATTTGGGTAAGGACAAGAGCTTTAGTCCGGACAATGCGACCGCCCGTCGAGCCAATCCATCAACAAATTAAAGAGAGGGGAACCTATGGAAAGAAACATTAGCCTTCGCCGGGCGCTGACGCTCGGCATAATGTGTTTTGTGTGCGCCGCCCTGTGTTCAATAAATTCGAGCGCCCAGGTCACGGTCACGGCCGACGGGCCAGGCAATACGTACGAGCTTCTCGAATCGAGGGGCTTCGGCCTTGAGACGCCGGATTGCGGCCATCCCGTGCGGCACGTCCGCGAAATATTCGACAGCGCGCTCGGCAAAAACGTGTTCGCCTTCGACATCCACCGCGATCTGGACAACGACCGATGCGTGAACTTCGACCGCCAGCGCATGGAGGTTAAGACAGCTCCCGGCGGCGCGAATCAGGACACCTTGCAACACGCCAACGGGGATACGGCGTATTACCGCTGGAAGTTCAAACTGCCTTCGGGCTTCCAGGCGTCTTCAAACTTCACACACATCTTCCAGATCAAAGCGCAGGCGGGAAGTGACGCGGGCGCGCCCCTGGTCACAATCACTCCACGCGCCGGCAGTCCGGATATTCTGCAGATCATCTGGACGCCGCCTTCCGGCCAATCGGGCGGAGGCGTCAAGGCCCAGGCCGACCTCTCGCTGTTCCGTAACGTGTGGGTCGAAGCTTTCGTGCAATACAAGAGCGCGGACTCCGGAAACGTCCAGCTCTCCATTAAGAGGCTGAGCGACGGCGCCACGCTGGTTTCCTGGAACAGCGGCACGGTCGACACGTGGAGAGATGGTAACAACTACAACCGTGGCAAGTGGGGCATTTACCGCAGCCTGAACAGCATCTCGCAGTTGCGCGACGAGACCGTCCTGTTCGCCGACTGGTGCGTCTCGGAAACCAGCGCCAGCCAGTGCCCGAGCGCGATCGGCAGCGGCGGCCCGATCCGGATCGAAGCCGAGAACATGACGAAGACCAATTACGAGACCAACAACTTCGAGGGCGAAGACTGCGCCCGGGCGATCTCGACTACACTAGGCAACGTCCGGACCAACTACACCGGCCCCTCAGGGACACATGACATCATTGTCCGGTACCACGACGAGAACGACGGCCAGGCGACCTTCACCCTTCGCGTGGCCGGCGCCGTGATCGGTTCGTGGACGGCGAACGTAGATGATCACACGTGGAAGACACGAACCTTCAACGGCGTCTTCATCGCCAACGGGGCCGAGATCCGAGTGGAGGCCGCTCGTAACCAAGGGGAGCACGCTCGCGTTGATTACGTCGAGATTCGCTGACGAACGGATGCTTGCTTTTCCAGCCTATCCTACGCCAGGACAGTTGAAGTTGGGCAAAATGTGGTCTCTGGGGTCGGCGGCGGTTGTCGCTCCTTACTCATCATAAGGAGAGCCGTCGCTTGACCCCATTTTTTTCAGAGGGTGTTTTAGAGCAGTTTGCGATTGCGTGTACGGTGTGGGGCGATTTGTTTAATCGCCCTGTCTGTGGTTTTGTCAGACTAGGAGTCCAATTAGGAAAGAGGCGCGAGTAAACAACTCGCGCCCGGAGTCCCGTACACGCAATCGCAAACCGCACTAGTGCGGTTTGCGATTGCGTGTACGGGACGTGGCGTGTTCTCTCACGACGGCAGTGACCCCGTGTACGTCTTCGTCACAGAGACCAATTTACCGTCTTTATCGAAAAGGACCTCGCCTTGGAAGGCGTTTTCCCGATGCACGCTGCACGACCAGCCATTTTCGCTTCTGGTCACGGTGACTTCCTTAGCGGTGACGATCCCCGGGCTGACGCGATCATCAGAGCTGTACATCGATAATACGGCGGCCGCGCAGATTTTGGCGTCCTCGTCGGTTGTGACCCGCATCATTCCCAGATTGTAATCCTCCTCCTCGTGAAGAGGAGTGATCCTTCCCTTCTCGTCAATGCTAATGGTGAGGGAGATGAACTGCTTCTGATACTCCTTCATCTTTTGTTCATGCTCATCGAGGAGCTCTGGCAGGGGAGCGCCGGGAGGCAGCGGAGGACTAGAGAAGACGTAGTAAAACCGTTGCTTCTCATAAGCCTTGCGAATCTCCTCACTGTCCATACGCGCCGGACCGGTTTGCCATCTTTTCCCCGGCATATTCTCCTCGAGGTAGCTTTGAAATTGTTTGAGATCCGCCCTGGTTAGCTCATCTTGGTCGTTCTTGCCAGCCGTGCATGTGGTGATACCGAAGTCGAGCATGAGGGCTATTGCGCATGCGGCGCCAAATAAACCGAGTTTCATCATTGATCCTGCTCCTTTCCTTAGCTAAAGCAGTCAGGTGAATATTCTGAGACGATTATATTTTCAATTGTTCATATTACATTTGCCATTTGTCATTGCAGGAATTGCGACTCTCCTGCAATGACAGATGAAAAATGTACCATGAACAATGGAAATTGCGGAGCCCCTATTTTGGCGCTCATCGGCAGACGCTCATCACTTTATTAAGGGCCGTGGGGCCCTTCACCGCCGGGTCGCCGTTCTGGCTATGCGGCACGCTCACTTCGAAATCGGCCCGCGTGACAGCGCCGCCGCTGTCCCTCACTCGTAGAGTAACGGTGTAGACGCGGCCGTCTCCTGTCCCGGCCCGCTCCGCTCGCAGTTGAACTGACCGGCAGTCAGCGCCGATGACGATGTCGTCGCTTGTATTGCCATCGCCGAGATCGTCGTCCGGTTCATCGCTCGTCGCCACCTCGATCACCACATCGTCTATGCTGATGGGGCAATTGTCGCGGACGCTCTGGACCATCTGGGCCACAGTCACGGTATGGTACCCATGATTGGGCGGCCAGAGCGTGATCGGTGGATTGAGCGTGATGATCGGCGGCGGATTAGAGACAGTGGTTGCTGTTGTCGCCGTGTTGTTACTCTGCTCTGGATCGAAGGTTGCAGAGCTGATCGTCGCCGTGTTGCTGACGATCTCGCCATTGGCGACTGAGCACTTCACCTGGACGACCAGAGTGATGGCGCCGGATGCTCCGGGCGCGAGTGAGGAGAAAGTAACGGCGCGGTTATTTTCTGCGCCACTGGAAACGCCGCCGCCTGTGGCGTCGCTGGAGATGAAAGTAGTGGCGCCTGGCAGGATGTCGGTGACTGTCACGTTCTCAGCGGCGTCAAGTCCGTTGTTAGTAATTCTAATGGTGTATGTGAGGTTACTCCCCGCAGTTACCGGAACTGGCGCCACGGTCTTGCTGATTGCCAGATCAGCCGTCAGCCGAGTGAGATCTCTGAGGTTCACTATTGTCCACGCGCCGCGGCCCAGGGTACCGGCCAGCAACACGTCGTCCGCCACGTCATAGTCGAGATCCCATACCGGCGCATTGGGCAGGCCAGTCCCCAACTTGTTCCAACTCGTGAAGCCACTGTTACTGAACGACACAAAGACCCCCGCATTCGTGCCGACCACGAGCAAGTCTTTAGGGTCGCCGGCTATGAACTCGGTCGTGCGGAAGTCTCCGGCCCCGAGTTCCACCAGGTTTCCGGTAATGTCAGTCCAACTGGCGCCGGCGTCGGTCGTCCGGAACACCTGGTTGCTGTCGATGACATATGCGCTCCTCCAGTCGTCCGGGTCGAGCACAACATCGCGGACAGCGCCACCGCCGGCCGGGAGCGCCGCCGTGGGCGACAGAGCGGCGCCGGCTGTTGTTCGCAAAAACACCGTGGGAGCGGAAAGCACCGCGGGACTGGAGCCGACATAAAGGACATCCGGATTGTCTACCCCACCTGACCTGCCGCCATAGGCCATCGCGTTGGCGCGGGGGCCGTTGATCTGGGTAATCGTGTTCCCCTGGTTCAACGATTCATAGACAGAGTTCACTCCGCCGAGGACCAGACGTCTCGGATCGATCGCGTTTAGCTCCACTGGGGTAACGAACTGCGGCTGAAATGGGGCCCCGCCACCCACAACGGTCCGAGGGGGGAATGCCCTGCTGATGAGAGTATTAGCCGCGTCGTAAATCTCCCGGCGGAAACCGCCTAGATTCTGGGTGCTTGAATAGCGGATGGACCGATTAATGGCTGCCAGGGTGCGGCTATCGACCGCGACGTCGCCACCGTCGGCCGTCGAGACGCTGCTCCAGGTTGTAGAGCCCGTAGTGATCTGCTGCGGAGTCCCGGTGTCCTGGGCTCCGCCGATGAGGATGGTGTTTGAGTTAGTGTCATAGGCGACGTCGTGGAACTCGGTCGTTTGGATGTTGCCGTTTATCGAGAACCAGTCGCCGGTGTTGTTTTGCGGGCTGGTGCGCCGATAGATGCCACCGTCATCTACCTCGATGAGGTCGCCGTTGGCGTCGACGACCATCTCGCGCGAGTCCGCATGCGGCGCGCTACCGCGCGCCGTGCCGCCTCCCGGGATCTGCTGGATCGAATTCAAGTGCGTCAGGTGTTCCCACTGTGGAGACGGGACCGCGCCAGTGGGCGCAACGCTCGTATCACCGCGGAACAGCCGTCCCGTGAAGTTACGCGCCCCGATGAAGTTGGGAAAGGGGTTGTCCTGCCGATCGCCGGCCACATAGACTGTATTCGGATCGTTCCGATCGACCGCAATCGAAAGATGAATGGTTCCCTGTCCGCCGGGGTGGAGTCCCTCGATTTCGCCATTAGACTCCAGAGTCTGCGGTAGATCCATGGCCGTCCACGTAGGGATTTCCGCAGCCGAGTTGTCGCTGAATCCAATGTATTGAGCCCGACTGCCGCCTACGACACTGCTGACTACGACAATGACGTATAGCCGACCGTTACTGGCGACCGCCATCTCGGCGTTGTTGTTTCCGGCCTGGGTAATAAACCCATTCAGGGTAGGATCACCGCCGGAGATATTGGTCCAAGTCCCTCCGCCATCATCACTACGGAAGATGCCGGTTCTCTGGACGAACACATAGAAACGGTTGAGATTATCCGGGGCGCCGACGAGATCAAAGATGCCGCCGGTTGGTAAGCCATTGCTACCAGATACCAGGACCCAGTTAATACCGCCGTCAATGCTACGGAAGAGCCCACCGGTGATGCCGACAAAGGCGGTGTTTGCCGAGGCAAGCAGTGTAGCTCCGCGGGCAGCGATACCTGAAATATTCTGATTGACCACGAGCGGATGTCTTATTTGCGCCCAATTATCGCCTCCATCGGTGGTACGAAGTAATCCTGTCAGGGGGCCTCCACTTCGGCTAAAACTGCTAAACCGACCGATACCGGCAACGAGCGTCCGGTGGGTTACGTCAGTGGGGTCGAAATCCAATGCGCCGATCGAGAGCGACGGGAAATTATCGGTCAATGGCGTCCAGGTAGGACTTGCGGCTGTCGCATTACTCGTCCTCCAGATACCACCGTTGACTCCTCCGGCATAGAGGATGTTCGAGTCAGTCGGATGCGCCGCCACAGTATTGATCGCTCCAACCACCTCGTTATTGGGGATTATGTTTTCGGCCTGCCCATTCCGGGTCGGACCAGGGCCCTGGGCAGTCCACTTCCCTCCAACAACGCTAGTAATAGCAACGAATTGGCGGAGCGAAGGCGCCTCCAGGTATGCGGCCTTACTTTGTTCCTCAAAAATTGCCTCGCCTGCAGCTTCACCTTCAGCTTCAGATTCAGCTTCAGACGATAAAAGGGTTGGGTCGGAATGAGTCTCTCCGTCTTTGACCACTCGGCCTTGTACGCGCCGCGTCACACTGATCACTCCCAAATCAGAGCAACCAGGATTGGTACAGTTGTGAGGCCGCGTGGAGGTAGGCGGCGCCGTGAGGGAGGGCGTGGACGCAGCGCCTGCGCCTCCCCTCACGGCGCCGCCTACCTCCACTGTGTCCCGATGTTGGTTGCTCTGATATAGCGCTACCAGGCTTATCAGACCAACTAGGCTTATCAAACCAACAAGCAAAATCTTGTTTTTTTTCACTGCCCCTCCTATTGTTGGCTGCTCTAGGGTTTCTCTTGCGCCATCCTCGCCGGGTTACACACGCCGGAGCGGGAAGTCGGGCTACTCTTACGCTTTTATTTTCAAGTGTTACTGCGTTGGGGCTTTAAACGGTTGGCAGGCTATTTGGAAGGAAATGATCTCCGATCACGGAAATCAGTTCATCAAAAAACTTCAAAAGGATACCCCATCCAAATGCTATGCGCTGCGACAAACTTGTATGGCGGCGGGACTATATTGCAAAGCGGTAGGTGGAGTCAATTAAGATCTGGAAAATGTTATGGCGCCAAAAAAGACCGCCGTTATCCGTTCCTCTGGACGTCGTTGCCGGCCGACGTCAGGCGGTAACACATTGTTGATAACGGCGCGGTCCACATACTCGATGTCGCGCCGGCCGGCTCCGAATTCGTCATTACCGCCGAAACTCATTACACCGTAAACAAAGTTGCTTCCCATTTTTCTGTCCTACATTTTCCCGTTAAAGATCACCCCAACAGAAAAATGTAGGACAGAAAAATGGGGCGTGCGCATAAATCAGAACGGCGGAGCCTTTGGAGTGCGGGCGCTCGGGACCGCTTTGGTAGTCATCTTCGACACTTGGGCGACGATGGAAATGAAGTCCACTGCATCTCTCATGCTGAAAGTCTGTAGGATCCACAAATGACTACCAAAGCGGTCCCGAGCGATACTGCTGGCAAACTCCGCGAAGTTATTTCCCGCCCCGGAGGCGCGGCGGACATTAGCCGGTGGTGGAGCGAAGCGCAACCACCGGGATAGGGCGAAGAAGATTTTTCGCGTCCCGGCAGGGACGCAGGATTCGCTCTGGTTAGCGAATCGGCATTTTTCCTGCGCCCCTTCAGGGCGCGACTCACTCCCGGCGCGCTTCCGGTGGTTACGCTTCGCTCCACCACCGGCTAATGTCCGCCGCGCCTCCGGCGCTGGAGGAGTTTGCCAGCAGTATCCCGAGCGCCCGCACTCCAAAGGCTGCCGCCATTTCATGTGGTTGACCCTATTCATCTATATTCAGCGGCATTCGCGAAAAAGGAAGATAACGCCACGCGCGTGCGGGCTTTCTTTTATGGCGAGCAGTCGAATCTCGCCGAGCAAACCACCGACGCGGACCCGGCGCGCGAAACTCCTCGCTGAGTATTTATTTCCCATCTTCCTCAGCGTCCCTTTCAGCCTTGACATCGTTACCGATAACGCCTATAAACTGCCGTTATCGGTAACGAAGTGTCAGACCTCCGACGAAAAGTGGCGCGGAGGTCGTGTTACGGAGCTTGCTTTGCTGGGATTCAAGATCGGCTCCCGGGACATCTATTGGGGCCGGGGGCCTTCATTATCTCTTATCCAACATTCGAATTGACCACATCCAGCAAAGAGGTATCCATGTATCCAGAGGGGTTTCTATTTAAAGCGAGAGCGGCGCTGCTATTGGCGGCGCTGATGTCGCTGAGCTTGACGGTCTTCGGCCAGACTTCGTCGGGCGAGGTGAACGGCAGGAACTTCACGCAGTTGTTGACCCTTACGCCGGGAGTCACCCCGGTCTCCACTTCTCAAAACAGGAACATCGGCGGAGTCGAGGGTAATGTGGGGCTCCCCGGATCGGGCTTCTCCGACCCCTCAATCCACGGGCAGCAGAACCGGTCGAAGCTCTATTTTTATGACGGCATCATCAATACCAATATTCGCGGGCCTTCATACATCGTGATCCCGAACATCGACGCGATTCAGGAATTCAAGGTGGTCGGGCACGACGCCAAGGCCGAGTTGTTTGGGGCAACACAAAAGGTCAATTTGTGTTGAACCTTCCTATCAACCGAAGAGGAGGTCCTTATGTCTTCCATCAAATTGCACTGGACAAAATTGTTGCAGGGCCTGTTCTGCCTGTTGCTCGCGAGCGGGCCGGCCGCGGCCCAGACCGTGACGGGCACGATTTCAGGCACGGTCGTTGACGCCTCTGACAGCGCGATTGCCGGAGCCGCCGTCACGATCACCAACGCGAAGACCGGAGATAAACGCGTCGTCACCACCAACGAGTCGGGGGGCTTCAGCGTCCCGGCTCTTCAACCTGACGTTTACACACTCAAGATAGAGCACAACGGTTTTCGCGCTTTGGAGCGGCGGAACGTCGTGCTGAGCGCGAATGAAACCCTGGCGCTAGGGCGGATCGCGCTGGATGTCGGCCAGGTGACCGAAGTCGTCACAACAGTGGCCGAAGGCGCGACCGTCGAAAAGGAGAGCAGCGACCTGACCGGGCGGCTGACTGCCGATCAGATCCAGTTGATCTCCACCAAAGGGCGCGACATCACTTCGCTCCTGCGCCTGGTGCCCGGAGTCTCCTACATTGACGACGTCGATAGTGTAGGCAATGGCTTCGGCACCGACCTGCCGAACGTCTCGGGGCAACGGGGCCGCTCCAGTGTCTCCAGGGTGAATGGCCTGAACGCCAGCGAGCCGAGCGGCTCGAACAAGGTCAGCATGACGACCAACCAGGACGCCATCGCCGAAGTCAAGGTCCTGCGAAATAACTATGCGCCGGAGTCCGGCACTAACGGCGGGGCGGAGATCATTATCGTCACAAAGAGCGGTAAACAGGAGTATTTCGGAACCGGCTACTACTTCCTGCGCAATGAAGCTCTCAACGCCAATGACTTTTTCAATAACAGGGCGGACCTGCCGAGGGAGAAATACCGTCACAACATCTGGGGCTTCAACGCCGGCGGCCCGGTACAGGTCCCGTGGCTTTTCCCGAACAAAGGGAGGAAGAATCTCTTCTTCTTCTACTCTTACGAGAAGCCACACACGATCACGCCGACCGGGGCGAAGTTCGTGACCGTGCCCACCGAGCGTGAGCGCAATGGAGATTTCTCGCAGTCGATTGTTGGGGTTAATCAAACTACCGGGGCGACGAACAAGGCTTTTGTACGCGACCCGCTTCTGCCGGGCTTGTGTCAAGCTACTCCGGCGAACCCCACGCCAGGTACCGATTATCAGGCGGGATGTTTCCGCGATCCCTCGCGCGCGACGGCGGACAACCCGCTGGGTCTGAACATCATTCCGCGCAACCAGTTCAATTCGAGCGGGGCGGCGATCCTCAACTACTTCCCTCTGCCCAATGCTGTTGGAGGACGCTCCTTGAACGGGAACACATACAATTACGTGGTCCAGAAGAGTGTTGACGTGCCGAAGCAGAGCCAGGTCATCCGTGTGGATTACAAGCCGACGGAGAAGGACACCTTCTTCGTGAACGCCCAATGGTGGACTGCGGATAACGAGGGATTCGACACTTCGGGCTGGCCCGGCGGCAGCAACAATCGATGGGGGATCAGCTCACACTACCTGTACAAGGATAACGGCATATCCTTCAACTGGGTGCGCCTGATCAGCCCGACCATAGTCAACGAGGTCTCGCTCGGTCTACGGCACGACTCCGAAGGATTCATCCCGTCCGACGGCGAGATCGAGCGCCTGACCAGAAGCGCATTGAATTACACGGCGCCCCAACTCTTCCCCGGCAACAACACGCTCGGGACTATCCCGCGCGCGACCGATTGGAGAGGCTTATCGCAAACGACGGTGGCCAACATCAACTGGCTCGATCGCTGGGGCGAGGTGGGCAACGATTACATCCTCCCGTCAATCTCCGATAACTTCACGCTCACTCGGGATAATCACACTTATAAGGCGGGAATCTATGTTGAGCGGATACGGAATGGCGAGGCTCCGGGAGGAAACTGGTCCGGGAGCTTCAACTTCCGCAGCGATGAGGGCGCCTATACCGCCGCACTCGGCAACACAGGCAATCCTTATGCGAACGCGCTCATCGGCAACTTCCGCAGTTACAGCGAGTCGTCGTCGCGTCCACATACCGATCTCGAGCGGCTACTCACCCAATGGTATGTACAGGATCAATGGAAGGCCACTCGACGTCTGACTCTGACCTACGGAGCGCGCATGGGCTGGTATTCACAATGGGCGCAACGCCGGCTCGACGCTTCGAACTTCGACGCGACGCGATTCGATCCGGCCAAAGCGCCGGTGCTCTATCGCCCGTTCTGCGTCGGCGGAACACCGGCCACAACCCCCTGCGCGAACGCCAACCGGCGCGCCATTGATCCGCGCAATCCCGCTGTGCTTTTGACCAATACCAACCTGGTCGGCACGTTCGTGCCCGGGAGTGGCGATAAGCTCAACGGCCTCGCGGTCGGGACCAATCCGAATGTTCCTCATGGATTCAAGGACCCGGCGCCCATCCAGTGGGAGCCACGATTCGGCTTCGCTTTCGACATTTTCGGCAGCGGCAAGACGGTGCTGCGCGCCCACGGCGGCATGTACCACAGCACGCGCACCGGCGGAGGGACGACGGGCGGCAATCTGGTCGGCAACCCGCCATTCCAACGCAACGTGACGATCGATTTTGGCTCGATCGACAGGCTGGCCGATCTTGTCGGCACTGCGCTGGAAAGGCCGGCCGGGATTAACGCGGTCGAGATTCACACCAAGACCCCGACCATCTACAACTTCTCGATGGGCATTCAGCAAGACATCGGGTATGGGACCATCGTCGAAGTCAGTTACGTAGGCTCGCTCGCGCGGCATCTCGGAGAAAGGCGCAACATCAACGGCGTTCCAGATGGCGCAAGGTTATTAGATTTGAACCCGCAGAATAGAAATCCTTTCGGCACGGGCGCCCTGGGCGATGATTTCCTGCGCCCGTATCAGGGCTATAGCGACATCAATGTGGTTATGGGTTCCGGCACGTCTAATTATAACGGACTGCAAGTTCAGGTCAGTCGCAGGTACGCGTCACGGTTCCAGTACGGCATCGCCTACACCTGGCATAAGACGCTGGATTACGCCAACGACGACTCCTCCGACGTCTCTTTCCCCCGCCCATACAAAGCGTTCAATTACGGCCCGGCTGACCACGACCAGACCCACATCTTCACGGCAAACTACATCTGGGACATCCCCGGCCCCGGACGACGTTTGGACAGCCGTTTGGTCAAAGCTTTGTTCGATAACTGGCAGCTTTCCGGGACCACGTCTTTCGTCACCGGCAGGCCGAAAGGAGTGAGCTTCAGTGTCGACACCTCTAATAATACCGGTACGCTCACGATCCCTGCCGGACAACCCTGTCCTTCAGGAAGCGTCCGGTCTTCGGCGACCCAGTGCGCAATCATTTCCGACTTTACCGGCGGCGAAGTGAATGCGCGCGCCTTCGTGCTTTGCGATCCGAATCGCCGAGTGGCGGACGCCCCAGACGGAACGCCGGTCCTCGTCGATGCGGCCTGCCTCGCCCGTCCCACGACGCGAGGGGAGTTCGGCAACGCGTCGAGAAACATGCTTCGCCGCCCCGGAGTTATCAACTTCGACCTGGCGTTTTTCAAGAACATTCGCTTCCGCGAAAAGGTAAGTCTCCAGTTCCGCTGGGAGACATACAATCTTTTCAACCACACGAACTTCGACGACATCGACACCAATCTGACCTTCGCTCGCGACGCCACGTCGAGCCAGATCGTGCTGTCCAATCTGCTTTTCGGCCAGCCGAACTCCGCTCGCTCGCCGCGCGTGATGCAAGGGTCGCTGCGACTCAACTTTTAGAGCGTGTATACAGTACCGCGCGCGTAGGGGCGGGTATTCCCCGCTCAACCGCCTTGATCACGAACGCGGGCGGGGAATACCCGCCCCTACGCGCGGTACTTACCAGTTAAGTCGGCCCCGGCGGGGCGATATGTTTATAACTGCAACACCACGCATTTCCCAAACTCCGTCAGGAGCGGCGCCTTCCGGGCGCCGCTCCTGACAATGCTAAAAACCAAAAGCTCTCCCAAAACTATAAACATCACGCTCCTGACGGAGCTGAAGACGACACGCTTCGGTCAATAACTGTACTTCAAGCTACGCATTTAGTTCGAAAGAGAGGAAGGGCGCAGAGATGCGAAATTCAACGACGAGATCAGTCCGTCAATCTGTTGTACTACAGGCAGTCATAGCGGCGCTATTGATCGGCGTGACAGTCGCTGTCGCCACTCGTTTCAAAGCCGCAGGACAGCAGCAATCGAATCAACAGGCGAATCAACAGGCGAATCAACAGGCGAATCAACAGGCGAATCAACAGGCGAATCAACAGGCGAATCAACAGGCGAATCAACAGGCGAATCAACAAGCCGGCCAGCAAACGAATCAACCGGCGACTCCCCCGCCCCGCCCCGCCATCACGACGGTCAGCCCCGAAGACGCCGCACGCGAGACGAATAACCCGCGAAGCAAATGGTTCCGCGAGGCCAAATACGGCTTGTTCATTCACTGGGGCCTCTACGCGATTCCCGCCGGGACGTGGAAGGGACAGCAGATTCCTGGCATCGGCGAATGGATCATGAACCGCGCCAAGGTTCCAGTTAAGGAGTACGAGCAACTGGCCGCGCAGTTCAACCCGGTCAAATTCAACGCCGAAGAGTGGGCGCAGTTGGCGCAAGACGCCGGAATGAAATACTTGACGATCACCTCGAAGCATCACGACGGCTTCGCGATGTTCAAGTCGCAGGCCAGCAAATACAACATCGTCGACGCCACGCCGTTCAAGCGCGACCCGCTGAAGGAGCTTCAGGCGGCGTGCGCCAAACGCGGGATCAAGCTCTGCTTCTACTACTCGCAGGCGCAGGATTGGCACGAGCCTAACGGCGCGGGCAACACATGGGACTTCGGCCCCGACGACCAGAAAGACTTCGATCAATACCTGCGCGACAAAGCGCTGCCGCAGGTGCGCGAGATCCTCACGCAATACGGCCCGCTCGGCATGATCTGGTTCGACACGCCGCGCCTGATGAACGAACAGCGCGCCGAGCAGTTCACGAAGATGGTGCGCGAGTTGCAGCCTGATTGCCTGATTAACGGGCGGTTGGGCGGCAAAGGCGATTACCGCTCGACTGGCGACAACCGCATACCAGATCAGGTAGTGCCCGGCGTCTGGGAAGTTCCCGCGACGATCAACGACACGTGGGGATACAAGAGCTACGACGACCATTGGAAGCAGCCGGCCGACATCGTCTTCAAACTGGTGGACATCGCCAGCAAGGGCGGCAACTACCTGCTCAATGTCGGCCCGACCGCCGAAGGCGTCATCCCGCAACCGAGCCAGGACATTCTGCGCAAAGTTGGGCAGTGGCTGAAGGTCAACGGCGAAGCGGTCTACGGCGCAGGCCCGACGCCCTTCGGCCAGGAGTTCGGCAAACTCAGCGAGACGAAGAAAGACCAACGCGGCCAACCGGTCTTCGAACAGGCGAAGGAGTGGCGCGTCACGACCAAGCCTGGCCGCCTCTACATCCACCTCTTTACATGGCCGAAGGAGTTCGCGCTTGAAGGCTTGAAGGGCAAGGTCACGAAGGCGTATCTGCTGGCCGATTCAAAAGCGCTGAAGTTTTCGCAGTCCGAGGGGAAACTGGTGGTTCAACTGCCGGACAAAGCCCCAGGCGAATTGGCTTCTGTTATTCGGCTCGATGTGAGCGGTGTAAACCCTTAAACGTTGGCGCCCCATCTGACCGGCCTTCCAACACATGAGTCGCGCTTCCGGGGCACGGTTTTTCCGATTTCGCGCCAGATTTGGATCGGCCAGATTTGGATCGGATTGCTATCAGCGGTCCGTGACGCTCTCCATCCAAGGCCGGAGGCTGTGGATGGAGCTTCTCGCTCAGGAGAATATCCGTATGACAAAACAATATCTACTATTCATTGTCGTCATCTCGCTCATTCTCTCAGCCGCCACGACGTTCGCAGGACTGGGCGCCCGGCGCCTGCTCTATACAATGCCCGACACAACATTCACGGCCATCGCCGACGGGCCGAACCGGAAGGGTGTCTACGTCCCTCCGTCCGGCGGCTTCATCCACGATTCGGCGGAAGCGCCCGTCACGCTCGAGTTCGGCCTGGCCTCGCTGGCCCGCGTCCAGAAGGCCCTCGACGCGGCGCGGGCCGCCGATCCCGTCTCGCCCATCGTCCTCACGCTGACAGGCGTCTACACCGTCACCGACATGCCACTCACGCTGCCGTCTAGAACCTCTCTCGTGCTGTACGGGACCTTGCGCGCCGACGAGGCGGCGACGGCCAAGAGCCTGATCGCGATCGCCGGCCAGAGCGAGGTCTCGGTGGCGGGCGGTCTGCTCGACGGCCGAGGCCTCCCCCTCGCGGGCATCCGCGCGGAGGGTTCGCGGAAGGTCAACATCGACGCGGTGACCGTCATTAACACCGGGCAAGACGGCATCGCGCTGGGCGGTCCTGGGAATGACGTGTGGAACAGCGGCTCGGCGATCACGCGGTGCGAGGTAACGGGCGCGGGCGGAAACGGGATCACCGCCGCCTCCATCACCCAGGCCCTCTTCATCGACAACCTCGTGCGCGGTAGCCGGGGCGCCGGCGTCGCGCTCGGCGCGGTCCACAGCTCGGTCGTGAACAACGTGATCGAGGGCAACGAGGTCGGCGTCGTGGTCGACGGAAGCGACGATCTCGTGGCGGACAACGAGTTGCGGGGCAATCGAAGAGAAGGACTACGCCTCGCCGCATCGAGCGCCGGCGTGACCGTGCTGCGCAACGCCGTGCTCGACAACTCCGGCTCCGGAATCGACCTCGACGGAAGCAATAACATCGTCTATGCCAACCGCCTGCGCAACGCGGTCGACCTCGTAGACCGCGCGGCCGCCAACTGGGTGGTGGGACGCGGGCGCTCGCTCTCCGCCCCCCTGAGCCGCTACTTCTACCCGCCCACCATCGACAACCGGCACTCCGAGCCGGTCATGAACGGGCGCAACCGAACGGACCTGGCCGTCGATGCGAGCGCGTATCCGACGATCGCCGACGTGCAGCAGGTTTACGACGCCGCCCGCGCCGAGCGCCCCGACGACGTCATCGTGCTGACGCTCACCGGCGCGTTCACCGTCGGCGGCGCGCCGCTCATCCTACAATCGCGGACGGCCCTCCTCCTCGACGGGATCATCGACGTTCCGACGACCTCCGGCGTGTCCGAGGCTATTCGCGGCGCCAACCCCTCCGAGTTCATCTCCGTCTCAGGAGGGACGATCGAGTTAAACGGCCGATCGAAGGAAGGCATCTTCTTTCCGTCGACCACGATGGCCTACGTCGACGGCGTCACGGTGAGACGGGGCGGAGAGAGAGACGTCCGGGCGGGCAAGGGGATGATCCACTTCCAGCGCGGCGGCGGATACGCGATCGTCCGCGGCAGCACGGTGGACACTAGCGGCGGGCGCTGCATTTGGACGCAGAACACCAACACACGCTTCGTCGTCCTCGAGAACTACTTGACCAACTGCAACCAGGACGGCGTCGATTTCGACTCGTCGACCCGCAACAGCGTGGCCCTGGACAACACGAGTGTCGACAACGTCCGCTACGGCGTGTTCATCGAGCAGTCGGCCTCCTTCAACAAGGCCTACGCCAACAGCGCCACCACGCGCGGCATCCCCGGCATACCGGGCCGGGGAGTGAACATCTACAACAACGCCACGAGCAGCGGGACCAGGGGCGTCACCGACAAGAACACTGCCTTCAGCAACCGCACGGACGTGATCGCCAACGGCCTGAGGGTGGGATCGATCTCGACCGCCACCGGCGGCGTCGCGGAGACCGCGCACAGCTTCCTCTTTAACAACATCGTCACGAACGTCCGGGGCGACGGGATCCTGTTCGACACGCAGTTCCCGCGCAGCCTCGAGAACTACTTCTCCCAGACGGCGCTGTCAGGGAACGGTCGCGACCTCCGGTACAACCCGGATCCCAAGCCCGACCCGTCGCAGCGCGCTACGCCGCCCGATTTCTTCAACCCGCCCTCGGCCGTGAATTTGGCTCTGCGCCGTTCCGCCACGGCCTCGTCGAGCGCGCCCGGTTCTTCTCCCGAGGCGGCCGTCGACGGGCTCGGCTACACGAGCTGGATTGCAGGCGATCAGGGCGAATCCTGGCTCACCGTGGACCTCGGGGGCGAGGTCTCCTTCGGGCGCGTGATGCTCCGGCGGACGCCGGGCGACCTCATCGCTCGCATCGAGCTGCAGGTCTCTCAGGACGGCGTAATCTTCACGGACCTGCGCGGCACAGCGCGCCGGATCGTGACCAACCGCGACGTGAACAACGTCTCCTTCGCGCCTGTGACGGCCCGCTTCCTGCGCATCCACGTCCGGGAAGTCAAGGGCGGTCCCGTCGGGTTCGAGGAGGTCTCGGTCCATCCGAAGTAGGCCGAAGTAGGCGCGGGAATCGCTCTTCCGCGCTACAAGATCTCTGAAGTTTTCGCTGTCCGATGGAAAATTTGTTGTGCGACTGCCGGACAAGGCTCCGGGCGAATTGGCTTCCGTTATTCGGCTCGACGTGATCGGCACAGTATCGCGCGCGTGAGCAAGCGGCTGACTGATTAGACGGCCGCTTGCTTACGCGCGCGGTACTGTACCGTATCCCAATGTCGCGCGACCTGATTTAACGCAGTTCTGGGCATAAGCGCTTCCCAACCAAGAAACAATGAAAAGGCGGCTAGCGATGTACCGTAGGTTGTCCAACCTGCGGATGCTTCGTAATCAAGCCGCTTGATGACAACTGAACGCTTCATTAATCAAGCATCCGCAGGTTGGACAACCTACGGTACATATTTCTAAGGAGGCTCCGCAATGCATCAGCCTAAGAAACGATTGCTAATCGCGCTGCTTGCCGCAGCGGGAATATTTATAGTCATCAAGGAAGTAGAAACATCTTCAACCGCAAAGCAGACAGGCCCGGGCTACATCTGGGTCGAAGCGGAGAGCGGTTCAATCACATCCCCGATGCAGGTTCTCGCTGACGCGGCCGCGTCAGGGGGTTCATACATCGCCGTAGCCGGCGGCAACAACAGCAACTCAAGCCCTCCGACCACCGGCGTTGCGACTTACAACTTCAACGCGACTGCCACAGGGACATACAAAGTATGGGCGCGCGTCATCGCGCCGACCACCTCAGACGATTCGTTCTGGATGAGGATGGATGGCGGCGCGTGGATCAGGTGGAATGAAGTATCGCTCGGGTCGAGCTGGCACTGGGACGATTTGCGCAATTCTGACGCCGGCAATGCGGTTGTCACATTCGATCTCTCGGCAGGAAGTCACACTTTCCAGGTCGGATACCGGGAAGACGGAACCTTGCTCGATCGCCTGCTGATTACCAATGACCTGACGTTCGTACCGACCGGAACCGGGCCATCCATGTGTGTGACGGCTACGGCCGGCAGCGCCTGGCAGAACACGCCGTTCAGCTCTCAGACCGGAACATTCACGGCCGAGTTCGACGTGACTCCTTCGGCGGCGCCGATTAACGGGATGGTGGGGCTATCGCAAGGGCCGGAGACAGGTTGGACGGGGTTTGCCGTGATTGTCGCTTTCGACACCACGAACCATTTCGTGGCGCGTAACGGAGGGGCATACCAGGCCGCCACTGTCATCCCCTACTCAGCCAATGTCTCGTACCACGTGCGCTTGGAGGTTAATGTTCCGGCGCATACTTACTCGGCGTTCGTGAGAACACCAGGAGGATCGGAACAGACGCTGGCGTCGAATTACGCGTTCCGAACCGAACAGGCTTCAGTAACGAGCCTGGATAGTTGGGGCGCTGGGCTGAATGCGACGCCGGCAGGATCGCTGACCGCTTGCGGTTTTACGCTCAATCCCACTCTGCCGCCGGGCGGATGTCTGCGGACTGTGTCGGTCAACAGCAATTCGACGCTCAGCGCGGCGTTATCGAACGCGCTGCCCGGAGATTGTATCGTTCTGGCGAACGGAAACTACGCCGGCTTTACGATCGGCCGGGACGCTACCGCCGCCAATCCGATCACGATCCGCGCCGCCAATCGCGGCCTGGCCAACATCACCTCCGGCATTATCCGCTTCAACCAAACTTCCTTCGTTACTGTCGAAGGGTTGAACATCACCACAGCCGGCGGCAGCCAAACGATTGACGGCTCGACGCAGAAGGTCGCCGTCTGGTTTGATGGCGCGGACAACTGCCGGTTGACTCGGAGCACACTCCGCCTCAGCGGCCACACCGGCGGGACTCATTGGGTGATGCTCGGCGGCAATAGTCAGTTCAACCGCATAGATCATTGCGAGTTCGGGCCGAACGGCGTGAGCGGTCATCTCATCTGGCCTCGAGGGAATCCGACCATCGCAGGAGTAACGCCCAACCCGACTGTAGACCGCGGGCCATGGTCGGACGGTCAGGGGCCATTCAATCCGAACATGGCCCGGAACACCCGGATCGATCACAACTACTTTCACGACCACCTCCCGACAGTGACCAACGGCGGAGAGACGATTGTCCTGGGCGGCATCGGGATGACCGGCGATTACCAGGACACCTTCACAGTCGTCGAATTCAACCTCTGGGAGAACTGCTTCGGCGACGGCGAGCTCATCTCGATCAAGACTTCGAGCAGCACGATTCGTTACAACACCGTCCTGAGGTCCGGTGGCTCTTTCGTCTCGCGGGCCGGCAACAAGAGCCAAATTTACGGCAATTTCATGCTTCAAGGAGGGCGAACCAGTAGCGGTGGCGTTCGGATCCACGAGAAGGATCACCAGGTTTATAACAACTACATCGAAGAGACCACGGGACAGCCCATGATCATCGGATACGGCGATCCGTATGACAGCTCGACTTTTTCACATGCGCAGGTCGTCCGCGCCAAGATCGTTCACAATACCTTCGTCAACTGCGGCGGCGACTTTCACATCGGAACCGCTCACCCGTTGCTGCCAGTCGATCTTGTAATCGCTAACAATCTTCTGCTGAACACGAATTTTTCAGGCCCATCGCCCCTTTCGGGCTGGGCCTATTCACAGAACATCATCTGGCCGAACAATCCGGGCCAGACCGGCTTTCTCGTCGTCAATCCCCTGCTCACTCTCGTGAGTGGCCTCCAGAAACTTTCATCATCCAGTCCGGCTATCAACGCGGCCAATAGTAGTTTCTATCCGTTCGTCACCGACGACATGGATGGCCAGGCGCGGAGTGGATCGCGAGACATCGGCGCGGACGAATTCTCCGGCGCGACGATCTTGCGGCGTCCGCTCACAACAGCCGACGTTGGTCCGAACGCTACTTGAGATTTCCCGTCGCAATGAACTCCCTGGGACCGCAGGTGCTCTTGGCTGTCTGGCTTAGGATCAGGGCATCTCCTGTAACCAAGCGGGCAAGGGCGTTTGCGATCCCAGGGATCAACACCAGTCACTCGCCGATTTGCGTACAGGCTGTGTGCTCATTCTCGGCGATCTTAGTATAACCAAGTAACAATATTCCAATCAGGAGGACATCATGAACAGATTTACCAGTCACACGCTCGGGCGTAGCCCATACATCCTATGTATGAGGGTTACGCTCCTGGCTGTTCTACTCCTCGGGCTTTCGGGCCTGGCGCTGGCTGCGACGCTGCCGACGGGTTTTGTTGAAACCCAGATTGTTTCGGGCCTCTCGGGCCCAACAGCAATGGACATCGCGCCGGACGGACGTATCTTTGTTCTCGAAGAAGGGGGGCGCGTTCGCGTCGTCAAGAATAATCAGCTTCTCACAACACCGTTCATTACACTCACTACCAACACTACTGGGGAGCGTGGAGTTCTCGGGATCGCCTTCGACCCCAACTTCACGTCCAACCGCTTCGTCTACCTGTACTATACCGCCACATCGCCGACCATTCACAACCGCGTCAGCCGCTTCACAGCCAACGGCGACGTGGCGGTTGCCGGCAGCGAAGTTCAGCTGCTGAATCTGCCTACCCTGGGGTCTGAATTCCATAATGGCGGCGCTATCCACTTCGGCAACGACGGCAAACTATACATCGCGACTGGTGACAACCGCGTCAGTTCAAACGCCCCGTCTCTCAACTCGCCGCTGGGGAAGATACTTCGGATCAATTCAGACGGATCGATCCCGACGGACAATCCGTTTTTCAACCAGACGACCGGCATAAACCGAGCGATCTGGGCGCGAGGACTGAGGAATCCGTTCAGCTTCGCGTTCCAACCTGGGACCGGCCGGATGTTCATCAATGATGTAGGAGAGGCATCCACCGAAGAGATCAACGACGGCATCGCCGGGTCTAATTACGGATGGCCAACCTGCGAGGGCGCATGTGGGATGACCGGATTGAGAGATCCGATTTTCCAGTACAGTCACAGCGGAGGAGCGTGCGCGATTGTAGGGGCTGCATTCTACAACCCGACTAATCCGACCTTTGGAACGGGTTTCGTCGGGAAGTATTTCTTTGGAGACCTCTGTGCAGGATTCATACGCCAGCTGGACCCCGCTACGCGGACGGCTTCGGGCTTCGCGACGGGCATAAGTCAGCTGGTCGATATAAAGGTGGAACCCAGTGGATCGCTGCTCTACCTGGCTAGAACCGGAGGCGTAGTTTTCCGAGTTTCGCGAACCGGATGCAATACGCCACCGACAATCGGAGTCCAGCCGGTTTCTCAGACGGTCTCGGCGGGAGCCACGGCGACCTTCAGCGTCCAGGCTTCCGGCTGCGGCACGCTTTCGTACCAGTGGCAGCGGGCCAATGCAGGTAGCGCCACGTTCAACAACATCGCCGGGGCTACTTCTCCGAGTTTCAGTTTGACGGCGGCGGCGACCGATAATGGCGCAAGGTTCCGAGTCGTAGTTACTAACAGCGCCGGATCTACGACCAGCAACGCGGCTACCCTGACGGTTACAACCTGCCAGCCGCCGGTAGCGACGATCACCGCGCCAGCGGTGGGAACGCTCTACTCGGGCGGACAGACGATCAACTTCGCCGGGACCGGGACTGATCTCGAAGACGGAACTCTTCCCGCAAGCGCGTTCACGTGGGAAGTAGTGTTCCACCACGCCGATCACACTCATCCCTTCATGCAGCCGACAACCGGTATCACCAGCGGCTCGTTCACCGTTCCGACCAGCATCGAGACGGATTCGAACGTATTCTTCCGGATACACCTGACGGTGAGGGACTCGTGCGGTTTGACGCACCACGTTACGCGGGACGTCCTGCCACGCACGGTTAATATCACGATAACGTCGGACCCGGTTGGATTGCAGATAACCCTCGACGGCCAGCCGAGAACGACGCCTGTTAGTTTCACCGGAGTAGTCGGGATAGTCCGTACGATCGGCACAAGCTCGCCGCAGACCCTGGCAGGCCAGACGTGGCAGTTCAGTTCCTGGTCTGACGGCGGAGCCCAGACGCACGTCATTTCTACTCCGACGAGCGACACCACGTTCACGGCGACCTTCCGGCCTGGAGGGCCAGCTCCATGCGTGACGGGGATGCCGGATGGAACGTTCCGGAACAGTCCGTTCGACTCTCAGACAGGTATGTTCACCGCTGAGTTCGACGCCACACCATCCGCGCGGCCGATCAACAGCACTATCGGCTTATCGAATGGGCCGCAAACGGCGCATACCGGGTTGGCGGCGATTGCGCGGTTCAACTCCTCGGGAAACATTGATGCGCGTAACGGCGGGGCCTATGCAGCTAACTCGACCATCCCCTACTCGGCTGGAGTGAGCTATCACTTCCGCTTGGTAATCAACGCGCCGCAGCACACCTACTCAGTCTTCGTTACGCCGGCGGGAGGAAGTGAGTTGACCGTAGGGACTAACTTCGCATTCCGCACAGAGCAGGCTACGGTTGCCAGTCTGAACTATTGGAGCGTCTGGGTGTCTACCACACCGGCGGGCACAGACACCGTGTGCGACTTCAAGATTTCGGGTCCAACTCCTCCTCAGTGCACGACGGCTACGGCGACTAGCGGTTGGCAGAATCAAGTGTTCACCTCTCAGACAGGTACGTTTACCGCTGAGTTCGACGCCACGCCATCCGTTTCCCCAATCAACAGTGTGGTCGGGCTGTCTCAGGGCGAACAGAATGACTACACCGGATTTGCGGCGATTGCGCGGTTCAACCCTTCGGGCAACATTGATGCGCGCAACGGTGGAGCCTACGCCGCCAACTCGACCATCCCATACTCGGCCGGAGTGACTTATCACTTCCGCCTGGTGGTCAACGTGGCTACACGAACCTACTCGATCTTCGTAACGCCGGCAGGAGGGTCTGAGATCACGGTAGGCGCTAACTTCGCCTTCCGCAGCGAACAAAGTGGGGTCACGAGCCTGAACTGGTGGGGGATTTATGTGAATCCCGGCATACCGGGCTCGACGACCGTCTGTAACTTCAAAGTCACTGGAGACGGTGGCGGAGGCGCGTGCAGCTTTTCGATCTCGCCAACGAGCCAGAATTTCACAGATGCGGCCGGGACCGGCAGTGTGAACGTCTCCGCGACCGCTTCCAACTGCGCGTGGACCGCAACCAGCAACGCGGGCTTCATCACGATTACAGCGGGGAGCAGCGGCGCAGGAAATGGCACGGTCAGCTACGCGGTAGCCCAGAACACTGGAGGCGCTCGCAGCGGCGCCCTCACCATTGCCGGCCGCACGTTCACAGTCAATCAGGCCGCCGCCCCTACCGGGTCGGCCGTGACGTTCGCAGGAGTACGCTCGTCCGGCTATGGCATCTCGCCGTTCCCCACTCAAGCGGGTTGGGTCAATGCCATGACCACCATGGCGAGCTACTTCCCAGGCTCTACCCCGACAGGCGTATGGCTCGTCGGCGAGGTGGATTTCGCCTCTACGGGTCAGCTCCTGGAGTTCCCCCGCCCCAACGATGGAGTTAACTACGGACCACTGATTATCTTTTCCAGTACCGACAAACACGAGCCGTACCTGGACTACTTTGACACTCACGGGATCAAGGTATTTCTCCAACTAGAGCCCGGCTTTGCCGACGTGCCCACCTTGATCGACCTGGTCTTGAACCGATACAAGCGCCATCCGTGTGTGATAGGACTCGGCGTCGACGTAGAGTGGTACAGGAATGCGAGTGAAGGTGGGACGAACGCGAGGGCGACCGACACGATAGTTCAAGCGTGGGACCAGAAAGTTAAGTCGCACAATCCGAACTATCAGTTGTTCGTGAAGCATTTCGACCTCGCCAGTCTGCCATCAGCGCCGTTTAGTAACGTGATCTACATCAACGACAGCCAGGAGCATGGGAGTTTCACTAATTTCCTGAGCGAGATGAAGCAGTTCGCTGACTTCTACTTCCCGAATACAGTGGGATTCCAGTTCGGGTATGAAACCGACAGGACTTGGTGGAGCTCGCTAGCCACTCCGATTCCCAAGACCATCGGCGATAGGTTGGCCTCTCAGCTCCGGTCCGGGCAAAACTGCATGAATATCTGGGTGGACTTCACCTTACGTGAAGTTTTACCTAGCCAATAAAGGTAGGACTGCGGTAAGCCAGAGCATACCATCAGAGACAGGCGGTGGCGCAACCCACGTCACCGCCTGTGGGTTTGGATGAGACTGTGGGTTTTGAAAAAGTGTCCCGACATTCGTGTTCTTCGTTTCTTCATGGTTGATTTCCTGGACTGTAGTTCCCGGCTTTTGAGCCGTGTATGTTCTTTGAAAGCGCTATTCGGGGCTACGCGCTCGAATGCAAAAAAATCCGTAACCCACAAACAAATCGGCGCCGCCGAGGCATCTTCTCTTATGGATGGGCAGGTTCATGGGCAAGTTTCATTAACAGAGATGGACCAGGCCTGATCGAGTTGTTCAGCAACAGTTCTTCGTTGCTCTGCTCGAAATACGTTATCGATCTGATAGACGTCTGCCTGATAACGATCTCATCCGGCTCGACGCCTTTCAAGTCCACGTGACGTGGTTGCCGTAACTTCGCGATTTCCGCTTCCAGCTAAACGATCCGCTTCTGCTGTTGTCAGCTCACATCTTGTGAGTAATTACCAGCGGAGTTTGCGCAGCGCACAGGAAGAGCGGCCGACGGCGCATGCCTTGCGCGCCGCGCCCCTGATAGCTCTCTAGCCCCAATTCTTTGACTTCGTCTCAGACCTTCAGGCAAGCGCGACTGCCTGGCCAACTCGACGGTCAATTCCGGGATCGTCCGCCCTTTTACATAGAGCATTGCGCCGACCAATACATTGGCGCGAGCTTGTGACGTTGCCGGCAGTCTGTTGATAGAGGCTCGTGGCGAAAACATATTACCGAGCCACATTAAGCGCCCAAAAACCGGGAACTACAGTTTCCAGGAGGAACATCAATGAAAAGCATCTTCGCATCCAGGTTGTTAAACCTCTCGTGTATTCTGTTAGCGGCCATTTCCTCTGTTCCGGTCTCTCTGCTTTATCTTGGAACATGGAATCCGGTCGCTGCGCTTCAGAGCGCCACATCATCCTTAGTCTTTCTGCAAAACGGTAGGTTGGTCTACAACACGTACGCCAATCAGGGGGAAAGCAATTCGGTCAATACAATCCCTGATTTCTCGTTCTGCGGGTATAAGGGCGGCGGAGTGGCGCTACCGTTCGTAGACGTCAAAAGGACGATCAGTCCCGTCTCGGGCGATAACACGCAGAACATTCAAAGCGCGATTGATTTCGTTTCCGGTCTTCCACAAGACGCAAACGGATTCAGAGGCGCGGTCTTCCTCAACGCGGGCACATACAACGTCAATAGCCCGATTTTTATCAGGACCAGCGGCGTTGTGCTTCGCGGGGCCGGACAGGGGACCAACGGCGCCATCATCATGGCCACAGCCGCTCAATCGTATCGAGTGGTCAATGTCGGCGTGGATCCGGAGCCGAGCAGCGCCACGCCGGAAGTCGCCGGAACCAACAGGCCGATTACTACCTCGTATGTGGCCACCGGCGCGAGAAGCTTCAGTGTCTCCTCCACGAGCGGTTATGCGGTCGGGGACAAAATCCTGGTCGTTCGCACGCCGAATCAAGCCTGGATTGACGCTTTGGATATGGCGCAGTTCGGGTGGACTCCTTCAGCATATGTGGTCAAGTACGAACGCAAGATCACCGCGATCAGCGGTAACGCCGTCACCATTGACGTCCCTCTAGTCCAGACGATCACAGCCAATTACGGCGGCGGCTATATCGCCAAGTACACCGCCGATCGGATCAACAACTGTGGCGTCGAGGACATTCGCTTCGATTCGATATTCTCCGGCTCCGAAGACGAGAATCACGCCGGGGACGCCGTCAGGCTCGCGTTTGTGGAGGATTCCTGGGTTCGCAACATCACGGCGGTTCATTTCCACCATGCCGCGGTGACGATCAGCAATTCCACCGTCAGATGCACAGTCCAGGATTCCGCTTGCAAGGATATGATCTCGATCGTTACCGGCGGCCGCAGATACCCGTTTCAAATCGAAGGACAGTCAGCATATAACCTGATCCAGAGGTGCTACACGGAAGACGCGCGACACGACTTCGCGACCGGATCGAGAGTGCCCGGCCCGAACGTGTTTCTGGACAACTATGGTCGCGATTCTTTCACCGACTCCGGCCCGCATCATCGCTATGCGACCGGAGAGCTTTACGACAACGTCCTGGCGCGCGGGCTGAAGGTTCGCAACCGCGGCGCTTCGGGCACAGGCCACGGCTGGGCGGGCGCGCAGCAGGTCTTCTGGAATTGCGAGACTCGGAGTACCAACAACCCGGGAAGCGACACAATCCACGTCGACAGCCCGCCGGGCGCGAAGAACTTCGGGATCGGCTGCGATGGCACGAACCAACTGGGCGCTGGTTTCTATGAAGATTTCGGCGCGCCCGTCACGCCACGGAGCCTCTATCTGCAACAACTCAAAGACAGATTGGGCCAAGTCGCGGTAGATAACATCGCGGCGCCGCAACAACAGGCCGGGTCTGTCTGGGACATACTCTTCAACTGGGCCGGTGAAGGCCGATCGCCGTTGGCGAATACCGGGCCTCAACAACCCGGATGCGCCACGGCTACGTCAGGCGGAAGCTGGCAGAACCGCTCATTCGCCAACCAGACAGGAACATTCACGGCCGAGTTCGACGCCACGCCTTCGGCCTCTCCCATCAACAGTGTGGTCGGGCTTTCGCAGGGCGCGCAGACCGCTTACACGGGGATCGCGGCTACTGTGCGCTTCAATCCGGACGGCAATATTGATGCGCGAAATGGCGGGGCCTTCGCTGCGGCGTCTACCATTCCGTATTCGGCCAACTTCACATACCACTTCCGTCTGGTGGTGAACGTGCTGGCCCATACCTACTCGATCTTTGTGGCGCCGGAGGGCGGGTCGGAGCAGGCGGTGGGCGCTAACTTCGCTTTCAGGACCGAACAAAGTACGGTCGCCAGTCTGAATAATTGGGCGACTTTTGTGAATTCCTCGTCGCCGGGATCGACCACTGTTTGTGACTTCACGATCTCCAGTGGGCCGACGTGTGTGACGGCCACGGCCGGCGGAAGCTGGCAGAACCGCTCGTTCACGTCTCAAAGCGGGACGTTCACGGCGGAGTTCGACGCCACGCCGCTGGCCGCTCCGACCGACACCGTCGTCGGCCTTTCGCAAGGCGCGCAGACCGCTTATTCAGGCTTCGCCGCGCTGGCGCGATTCAACCTGTCCGGCAATATAGACGCGCGCAACGGAGGCGCCTACGCCGCGGCCTCTACCATTCCATACTCCGCTAACGTGACATACCACTTCCGCCTCGTGGTGAACGCGCCGGCCCATACCTACTCGATCTTTGTAAGGCCCGCCGGAGGCGCGGAGCTGACGGTAGGCTCTAACTTCGCGTTCAGGACTGAGCAGAATACAGTCGCCAGTCTGAACAACTGGGGAGCCTTTGTGAATACATCGGCGACAGGCTCGTCGAGGGTTTGCAACTTCATGATCAACGGCGGATTGGCCGCCGTCCCGACGCGTGTCGAACGCAAATATGAACGCAGGAATACCGCCCGGTCATCTCTTCTTGCCCGTTCTTATCCGCGAATAAAGCACGCACAAAAGGGATAACTAAAAAGGAGGTCCATAATGAAAAAATCGACTAAGAAGAACTTCTCGTTAATCGGTTTTCTGTTAATCGGAATAACAATCGCCATCGGCGGCGTATGGGCGCCAGGAGTAAGCGGCAGTAACGCGGCGGGGCATGCCCCACTACAGATAGGATGCGTTACCGTGACTTCGGGCGGAGGATGGCAGAACTTCGCATTCTCTCCACAAACCGGCTCGTTCACGGCCGAATTCGACGCCACGCCATCGGCGAGGCCGATTGACAGCGTGGTCGGCCTGTCGCGTGGCGCGCAGACCGCCTATACCGGGTTCGCCGTCCTGGCGCGGTTCAACCCGTCGGGAAACATTGACGCGCGGAACGGTGGGGCCTATGCGGCTGCGTCCACGATCCCGTACTCGGCGAACGTGACGTACCACTTCCGATTGGTCGTGAACGTGCCGGCCCACACCTACTCGGTCTTCGTGAGGCCGGCTGGAGGCTCGGAGCTAACGGTCGGAACCAACTTTGCGTTCAGGACCGAGCAGAACACCGTGACCAGCCTGGACTGGTGGGGAACCGTTGTGAACGCCTCGACCCCCGGTTCCACGACCGTGTGCAATTTCACGATCACGAGCGAGACAGAGCCTCCCCCATTGCGCACGTTCCGTGTTTCGTCGCTCTCGTCGCTTCAATCGAGAATCAACTCGGCGATCCCCGGAGACCTGATCATCCTCACGAACGGCGTCTACACTTCAAGCGCGACCATCAACATTGACAGGCAAGGGACGGCCCAAAACCCTATCGTGATCTCGGCGGATACGATCGGAGGCGCTGAGATCACAGGCTCCGCCAGTTTCAGCGTGAACAGCCCGGCCGCATGGATAGTTATTCGGGGCTTCAGGTTGACCCATTCAATTGGAACAGTGCAGGTGCGCGCCGGAACCAGTCATTGCCGGCTCACCCGCAACGTTTTCCAACTCACGGGTACGGGGAGGTATCTGTTGGTCTCGGGTGATGACTGCGAGGTTGATCACAACACCTTCCAAAATAAAAGCACCCTGGGTCAAATGTTCTCGATTCACGGACCGGGCAGCAGCGGAATGGCGCAGCGCACCTGGGTCCATCACAACCTGTTCCAGAACTTCACCAGCGTCGGCGGTAACGGCGGAGAGACGCTCCAGGTCGGACTGAGCGGGAGAAGTCTTACCGACGCCCACACCCTGGTCGAAAACAACCTCTTCATAATGTGCAACGGCGAAAACGAGATGATCTCCAACAAGTCGAGCGCCAACACTTATCGCTACAACACCTTTCTGAACAGCACGTCCGGCGAATTGACGCTGCGCCACGGGAATGATTGCGTAGTCCATAGCAACTTCTTCCTCAACACTGCCGGGCTGCGCTTCTTCGGAGATGATCATCAGATTTACAGCAACTACTTCGAGGACTGCGATCCCGGCATCCAGATCGGCAACGGCGACGGCGAGGTCGCCGATGGAGCTCCGCTGACGAGCCACGACCGGCCCGACCGGGTGAGGGTCTCGTTCAATACCCTGGTCAACAACAATCGAAGCGTCATCATGCCCGGGAGGACAAACGGTCTGGGCGCGACCGACCTCGTATTCGGCAACAACATCATTCAAACCGACTCCGGCGTGATCCTCGATCTGGGTGGGCCGACGCCCAACGCCAGGTTCGAGGGGAATATCGTCTTCGGGGCGGCGCCGAACGGCGATATGCCTTCAAGCGGGGCGCGCCGCGTCAACCCCCAGCTCACGCAGGATTCTTTCAGCATATTCAGGCTGCTCTCAACCAGCCCGGCCATCAACACTTCGGTGGGATCGTACCCGGAAGTCGTCATTGACCTGGACGGGCAGGCGCGGTCTGGGACGAAGGACGTGGGCGCTGACGAATTTTCTACAGCGCCGGTCATTCGACGACCGCTCACGACTGCGAACGTGGGTCCCAATGCGCCATAAGCTCTGGATAAGCGCTGGGGTGGAAGTGATGAGGCGCCCTGCGAGTAGCTTACTCGCGCCCGTGGCGCCATCACAAGGCGCGAGTAAACTACTCGCAAGGCGCCTTCACACCGCAAAACTTTTATCCAAGCGCTCAAACCCAAAATCAAACTACAGGAGGAGTCAGCAAATGAAAATCACGCCAAAGAGAATGGTCGTTTTGATGTTATTAGCGATGATATCGGTCGTTATTAGTCTGGAGACATCATCGCACGCTCAAACAGTATTCAATGTGAAAAATTTCGGCGCCACGGGAAATGGGTCGACGATTGACACGCCGGCTATTAACCGCGCGATAGACGCGGCTAATAGAGCGGGCGGAGGAACGGTATTATTCCCCGCCGGGACTTACCTGTCAGGATCGATCCACCTGAGGAGCAATGTGACTCTACAGCTGGATAGTGGCGCCACTATCCGGGCCGCATCAAGTGGCATTGACGCTCCTGAGCCCAATTCATTTAGCCAGTTTCAGGATTTTGGTCACAGCCATTTTCACAACGCCCTGATCTGGGGAGAGAATCTTCAAAATATCGGCATAACCGGGGCCGGGACGATTGATGGCGATGGTTTGACTACTTCAAATGACGTCCCTTCCGGTCGTGGTGACAAAGCCATATCACTGAAGTTATGTATGGGCGTAAGAATTACAGATGTGACAATCAGGCGCGGCGGGCATTTCGCCATATTGGCCAATGGGTGCGGCGATATGACCCTCGCCCGTCTAACGGTCGCCACATCCAATGATCGGGACGGGATAAACATCATCAATTGCCGGAATGTGGAAATCTCTGATTCTGACATTCGGTCAAGTGATGACGCCTTGGTATTCAAGAGCGATTTTGCGCTGGGCCGAACGTTTCCCAGCGAGAACATACACGTCAGAAATTCCACGATCCTTTCAACAGAGAACAATGCATTGCAATTTGGCTCTGAGACTTGTGGGGACTTCAGGAATGTGACTTTCTCCAATATTACTATCCTGGGCGCGGGCAAGGCAGGAATAGGCGTCACGACCAATGATGGCGCTGTAATTGAAGATATAAGTTACTCGGATATCACGATGGTCAGGGCCTCTAGCCCGATCTTCATGAAGATATCCGATAGAGGCAACTGCCCTGGCTCCCCCCCGGTGGGCAGGATACGTAACATCAGGATTACGAACGTAACCGGTACTAACCTGATCCAACCTGGGGGTAATCCGGACTTTACGAGCACCATAACGGGGAAGCCCGGCATTCTGATTGAGAATGTTACGTTAACTAACGTTAGGCTTGCTGTCCCTGGAGGTCACCCGTCTTCCGATTCCAACATAGTCCCGCCTGAAAATGATCGACATCTACCAAGATTGCTCGGGACTCGCCCGTCTTATGGGTGGTGGTTACGTCACATCAGAGGGGTGACTTTTCGTGACTGTGAAGTTAGCTTCGATAGTAACGACGGGAGGCCGGCGTTTATCGCTGATGATGGCGCGTCAATAATACTTGATGGGTTCAGGGCGGAACGCGGCTCTTCCAGTCCCTACGATGTGGGCTTCAAGGGTGTGAATGGTTTTCTTGTAGCCAACGGCTCAACAACGAGCGGGTCGGCTCTCAGAATCCGCGCTGTAAATTCAACGCCACTCCCGCCGCCTGGCGGCGAATTCATATGGGTCGAGGCGGAGAACGCCCTTGTCTCGGCGCCGATGCAGGTGTTGAGTGACGCGAACGCTTCAGGAGGACGATACGTAACGGTGGCGGCGGGGAATAACAGCAAGACGAGCCCTCCCGACAGCGGACATGTAACGGTGGACTTCAGCGTGTCGGCTGCCGGAAGTTACAAGGTGTGGGCGCGAGTGATCGCGCCGACCGTCGAAGACGACTCATTCTGGGTAAGGATGGACGGCGGTAGCTGGATTAGGTGGAACGAGGTGGCGCTCGGTTCGAGCTGGCACTGGGATGAGGCTCACAACTCAGACGCCGGCGACGCCGTCGTTACATTCAATCTGGCCGCCGGAAGCCATACGCTAACATTTGCGTATCGCGAGGATGGGGCCAGGCTGGACCGCTTGCTGATTACCAACGACACAACATTTATACCTAGTGGCGTTGGTCCCGTGATGTGACATAGTCATCGGCGGTCGAAGAAGCGCTTTGTAACTTCCTCGACCGCCGACCGGCGTTATGGCTGTAGTATTTGCCGGACTGGCGTTCGGCCGACGCGACTAAATCAAACCAAGTAACATTGGTACGGTACCGGGAGCGGTAGCGACCGGGCGCCGGCGGAGAGAGCGCTTCGACGGGCGCCCGGTCGCTACCGCTCCCGGTACCGTACCGCCGCGTGTGCCAATGTTGTCTGGCCTTCTTCGTCCGTCAGCCGGTGATCTGGCTGTGGTAAACAGCCGTAACAGCCCTATTAGGAGTAAAAAAGATGTCAGTGGTCAAATCAATCAAAGAAGCAATCATCGCAACTCTCGGGTTGCTGGCGCTGAGCTTGCTGCTTAGCGGCGTTTCGCTCGGTCAGATCAAGTCAGGCGTGATTACCGGGACAGTGACCGATCCGACCGGCGCCGTCATCCCCGGAGCCAGCGTGTCCGTGGTCAATATGGAGACCAACGTCGCGGCGACCGCGGTTACGGACGAGACTGGGAGCTTCACCGTTCCTTATCTTGCGCCTGGCTCCTATGCGGTCAATGTGGAGAAGCCCGGCTCAGGGTTCTCCAAATACATCCGGACGAACATTACCGTTTCGACCGCCCAGACTGTGAAGGTCGAGGTTAAATTGCAAACCGGCGTCACGACGGATACCGTAAGCGTCCAGGCGGACGCCGCCGAGCTGCAGACCAGCAGCGCGACCGTGCAAAGCGCCGTCAACCAATTGGCCGTCGAGTCACTGCCGAATATCACTCACAATCCTTTCTCATACGCCGCGCTGCAGGCCGGCGTCGTCCCGCGCGGCCTGTTCGGCAACACCCAGAACACGACTTCGTTCGGGATCGGGATTGACGGCCGCCGCCAGGCTTCCGCCGTCGGGATCAATGGCGGCGCGGCTTTTTCCAACGACATCATCCTGGACGGCGTGAGCATCCAGGGGTCGGCCTGGAACGAGACCGCCGTGTTGCCCAATCAGGATGCGCTGCAGGAGGTCAAAGTCGTCACCAACAACTACTCGGCGGAATACGGGCGCGCGCAGGGCGTGGTGATTTTCACGACAAAAGGCGGCAGCAACGAATTCCATGGGTCGGGTTTTTACCGGCTCAGGAATGAGGCGCTCAACGCCAATTCGTTCTTCAACAACGCCAACAACATTGCCCGCGGGCCGTTCAAATCAAACACCTTCGGCGGCGCCGTCGGAGGCCCCGTCATTCGGGACAAGGCCTTCTTCTTCGTCAGCTACGAAGGCTTACGCTTTCACAAAGCTTACGATTACACGTTGACCGTGCCGACGGCTGCGGAGCGCCAGGGCGATTTCAGCAATACTTATGTCAGCGTCAGCGGCAAGCCGGTACCGATCAAGATTTTCGACCCGTTCAACGCCACGCGGGCCAGCACAGGCTCGGGCTTTAACCGAGCCCAGTTTCCGACATTCACCGACGCGCAGGGAGTGGTCAGAACCAGCCCGCTCCCGCAAGCGCGGCTCGATAAATTCGGGCTGGCGATTCTCAATTCATACCCTCTGCCGAACCGCACGCCGGACGACATTTTCAACCGCAACAACTTCTTCCTGCGAGACAATCAGGAGTTCACCAAGAACAACATCAACTCGCGGTTGGATTATCGCTGGCGCAATCACAGCTTTTACGGAACCTACGGCTTTCAGAAGGGCAACATCCTGACGCCGCGCTCCTGGGGAGAGGACAACCCGTACTACAGCCGCAAGGAGTTCGTCGGCAACCATCAGCCGGATGACAATTACTACGTCGCGCTCGGCGACACGTTGGCGCTCTCGCCGTCGCTGATCCTCGACGCGCGCCTCGGCGTCAACCGCATCAAGGCCGACAACGAGGCGGACGCCTTCGACGATTACAACTATGACCAGTTCGGGATTCCTAAAGAGATTCAGGCGATCAACGCAATTCCAGGCGCGCCACCGCAATTCGCCCCTTCAGGGACGGTCAGCAACCTGAACAACGGCACGTCGCTGCACAAGAGGGAACGGCAAACCAACACCGATTTCAACGCCAGCATGACGTGGACGCGCGGGCGTTGGACGCATAAATTCGGCGGGACTTATCGGGTGCTGCTCTCCAATTACATTGACGTTGACGACTCGGTTCAGATTCAGACCGGACCGGAGTTTACGCGGTTCAATATCAATGCGGACGGCAGCACGAATGGGCTACCGCCGCTGACGGACCCCTCATTCGCGGGCCTGAGCATCGCTTCAATTGCGTTGGGCGCGGGAAATCTGAGAGTGACTCCGGGATTCGCAATCCGGCTGGCGCTAGCGCAGAAATATTACGGGCTGTACAGCCAGAACGACTGGCGCGCGACCGACCGGCTGACGTTCAACCTGGGGCTGCGCTGGGACGTCCAACCCGGGCCGACCGAGCGCTACGACCGGCTCAGCTCGATTGACCTGAACTCGAAAGACCCGCTGCTCGGCACGCCGGGCGCAATTATCTTCCCGGGCAATACCGTCTCGGGGCGCAATCTCTGGCAGACCGACTATAAGAACTTCGGGCCGCGTCTGGGCGCGGCCTACCAGCTCACCAACTCGATTGTGATGCGCGGCGGTTACGGCATCACCTACGTCCCTTCCAACACAGGCTTCAACGACGGGCCGGGATTTTACGGCGCCGCGTCGTTCACGCCTTCGGTCATCGGCAACGCTTACGGCTCGTCGCCTGCCGGCGTGGTAATCGCGCCGTTCTACAGCTCGGCGGTGAATCCGATTGTTGGGCCGGTCGGCCCGAACACACAAGACCCGCGCATCTATGGCGGGGCGCGCCGCTTCCCCTACAATTACAAGAACGGCTATGTCCAGCAGTGGAATTTCTTCTTGGAGCAGAAGCTGGGGCCTAACTGGATCGTGTCCGCCGGTTACATCGGCTCGCATGGCAGCCGGCTGCAGGTGGCGTTCGTCCCGATCAACAGCGCGCAGTTGGTTGATCAGCAATTGTTGACTTCGTGGCGGAACACATACATCGCCAGCAACGGCGGCACGAACCCGTCAACGCAGACAATCTGCAATCCTTTCCAAACCTTGCAAACGTGCGTATCCAAATCTGACGGCACGTTTGGCTCGGCCACCGGGCCGCTGATTCCGTATGGGAACGGCAACATCAGAAACCGCAGCATCGCTCGTCTGGAAGCCGCCTTCCCCTTCCCACTCGAAGGCGACAACATTCATCTCTCGTCGGGAGTCTCCGATTACAACGCGCTGCAGTTACAGGTGACGCGCCAGTTCGCCGGCGGGCTGCAAATGAGCGCGCATTACACCTGGTCGAAGCAGATGGCGACGAATCGCTACAACGCGCAGACGAATCAGGGTTATGCGGACGGCGGCGAGATCAATTATTTCTCCAATCTGCGGCCGGATCTGCAACATCTTAATCGCAAGATCACTACGAACGACATCCCGCACCGCGTGGTCGCCAACTGGGTCTACGATCTGCCAATCGGGAAAGGCAGTCGGTTCGATCTCAAACAACCAGTTCTCAACGCCGTCATCGGCGGCTGGCGCGTCGCCGGGTCGTTCACGGCCCAAAGCGGCTTCGTCTTCCCGCTCTCGAACGGCGGCACGAACCCGATCAACGGCCTGCCGGATCGTGTGCAAGGCGTCCCACTCGAGGCGCCCAAGGAATTGCAACGCTGGTATGATGGCAATACGCAAGTGACGCTTCCAAGTGGGCGCGTGATCAAACCGTGCAAGGGCTGTTTCCTCAAATACAACGTCGACGCCTTCGCCGGGCGTGTTGTGACCGGACCGAACGGCATTCCGATTCCCGATCTCTTCTGGTATGGCGCGTCGGCGGCGACTTTCGGCGACATGCGGAGCAACGCCACCTGGAACGTGAACATGTCGCTTGAGAAGTCCTTCAAAATGTGGGAGCGGGTTTCCGTCAACCTCGCCGCGCAGGCGACAAACCTGTTCAACAACACGCAGTTCAAGCCGGGGCTCAACACTTCCTTCGGCGCGACGGCGCTGCCGGCGACTATAAAGGACAACCCTACGCTGAACCTGAAGGTCGGCCAGTTGTTGGACACGCCGACGAATTCGACGAGTACGTGGGGCACGTATACGCAGAATACATACGACGCGCGCCAACTTGAACTGGTTATGAGGATCAGGTTCTGACCGTAAGCCTCATTTATTCGAGAAGAGGCGCGCCCGGCGTTTTGAAAGCGGCGCGCCAATGCTTTGCTGGGATGAGTTATTGTCTGTGGCGGTTAGCGAATGCGTGTAAGGTGTCCGGCGATTTGTTTACAGCGGTTTCCAGTTGCGTGTTCAGGAGCGCGGAGCGTTTGGAGCGCCTTGAGTCCTCGCCGCTTTAGTTTTCACACAACGCAAAGCGGCGAGGACTCAAGGCGCTCCAAACGCTCCGCGTCGTCGCGCTGCATACCCATTCCGAAAAGGCTGTAATCGACCTGTTTGTGGCCCTGTCCTATCAGGAGTCCAATCAGGAAAGGGGCGCGAGTAAACAACTCGCGCCACAGCACCTTGCGCCGCGGAGAAGGGCGATTTGCAACGATGAGATACGTCATGGTCAAGCGCACGGAGAATGCGATCGCGCGCTGAAGGCCGCGAACCATTACCTGTCCGAAGCGCCGATTACGATCACGGCTTCGAGCAGCCCGCGCAGCGCCGGCGGCGCGCACGACTTTTTTTCCGAGGGCGATTACTGGTGGCCGGACCCGCAGGATCCCGGCGGTCCGTACATTCAGCGCGACGGGATGACCAACCCGGATAACTTCACCGATCATCGCCGTTACTTGATGCGGTTGAGCGTGCAAGTTCCGGCGCTGGTCGCTGCCTGGAAGTTGACCGGGGATGGGCGATACGCCGCGCATGCGGCAAAGCATCTGCGCGCGTGGTTCCTGGACGAAAAGACGCGGATGACCCCTCACCTGAAATTCGCGCAGGCGATCAAAGGGCGTGTGACCGGCCGCGGCATCGGCATTATCGACACGATCCACATGGTCGAAGTCGCGCGCGCGATTGAAAAGCTGGAAGGGGCGACCGCGCTGTCGAAGGCGGAACGTACAGCGATCAAGCAATGGTTCGCCGAATACCTCAACTGGATGACAACGCATCCTTACGGCATCGAGGAGCGCGAGGCGAAGAATAACCATGGCGCGTGTTGGGTAATGCAGGTCGCGGCCTTTGCCCGGCTGACCGGCAACCAAGAACTGCTCGCCTACTGCCGCGAGCGATTTAAAACCGTCCTGATTCCAAATCAGATGGCCGCCGACGGCAGTTTCCCGCAGGAGATGCGGCGCACGAAGCCTTACGGGTATGCGCTTTTCAACCTCGACGCGATGGCGACGATCTGCCAGATCCTGTCCTCTCCTCAAGAGAATCTCTGGACGTTCGAACTCGCGGACGGGCGCGGGATGCGGAAGGCGATGGAATTTATGACGCCTTACATCCGGGACAAAAAGAGTTGGCCGCTCAAACCGGATGTTATGTATGACCAGGAATGGCCGATGCGCCATTGCGCTTTGCTATTTGCGGGGCAGGCGCTTGACAGGCGCGATTACATCGAATTGTGGAAGAGCTTGAAAGCTGACTCAACGGTCGAAGAGGTGATTCGTAACTTCTTCATCCGTCAGCCAGTGTTGTGGCTGTAGTAAGGGACCGTCATCGACTTCAAGGGAGAATACAATGAAGAATCTACGACAAAAACTGACGCCCGGGCTTACGCTGCTCGGCTTAATCACGAGCATGTTGATTGTCTCTGTCCAGGCGTCCGACTTCCCGGAGTTGGGCGTCGTCCCGCGCAACGGGGGCTTCCGGATGGAGGGCTATTGGGTGTGGTGCGGTTCGGTGATCAAAGGCGACGACGGACGCTATCACATGTTCGCCTCGCGCTGGCCGAAAGACATTACGTTCCATCCGGGGTGGATGACCAGCTCAGAGATCGTGCGAGCGGTCGCCGACCGTCCGGAAGGCCCATACGTCTTCCAGCAGGTCGTGCTGCGGGCGCGCGGGGCGGAGTACTGGGACGGACGTTCCACACACAACCCTTCGATCACCCGCCACGGCGACACGTACATCCTGTTCTACATGGGCAGCACGCACCCGTTCGATGATCCGCCGCGCGGCGTTCCGTTCGCGCTCACTGATCCGCGCTGCATCGTCGCCCGCTCGAACAAACGCATCGGCGTCGCCACGGCCAAGCGCCTCGAAGGGCCGTGGACGCGCTACGACCGCCCCATCCTGGAGACGAAGCCGGGAACCTTCTACAGCTTTCTCACCTCGAACCCGGCCCCGGTCGTCCACGACGACGGTTCGGTGTTGCTGATGTTCAAGGCGCGCCGGTACGAGGGCGAGAACTACAGCCAGATGATGCTGGGCGTCGCCCGCGCGAAACATTACCTTGGGCCGTATGAAGTGGTCGGTAAGGAGCCGGTATTCTCCGCCGACCGGTTCGGCGAGGTCGAGGACCCGTTCGTCTGGAAGACCGCGGAAGGCTACGAGATGATCGCCAAGGACATGACGGGCAAGATCGTGGGCGAGAAACACGCGGGAGTCCACGCGCGCTCGAAAGACGGACTGCATTGGGAGTTGGCGAAACGCCCCAAGGCCTGGACGCGCACGCTCCGTTGGGACGACGGGACGACGCAAGTCATGGGACAGCTCGAACGCCCGTTCCTGTTGATCGAAAACGGTCGCCCCACCTATCTCTTCGCGGCGACCGGAGACGGCCCTGGCGGCTTCGCGAATATGACCCAATCCTTCAATGTCGCGATTCCATTGGAGGGCCACTAAATCAGGCCAAGCAATATTGGGACGCTGGTACAGTACCGCGCGCGTAAGCAAGCGGTTGACTGATCAGTCAGCCGCTTGCTTACGCGCGCGGTACTGTACCAATCTTGCGTGGTTCGATTCAGAACAGTAGGACTTTCGTGAGCAATAATGCCGGTTGGCTTCTAATCACTTGAGATATTCAAAAGTATGCTATATGCGCTGGTCCATTATCCTGCGGTTGAGCTTGGCCCCATCAATCGCCTAAGGAGCAAGTATGATCCGCAATTCCGTCTGATTGCCCCGCACATCACAATAATGTTCCCTACGCCGGATTCTATTGGCGAGCGCAGCCTCGTGTCACATATCGAAAATGTTTTGCATCGTTGGGAACCATTCCCAATTCGCCTGAAGGGGTTACACCAGTCTTGGGATGAATACCTGTTCCTCCTGCTAAATAAAGGAGAGGGAGATGTAATACGTTTGCACGATGAAATATATACAGGATTGCTGTCTGAGTATCGGGACGAATTGAGGCCCTTCATCCCGCATGTGACGCTCGGCGCGTTTAGCGCAAAGAGCGAAGAGTACGCGCAGGCCTTGAAGGAAGCAGAGGAGTTGATGCTTAACTATGAATACATGTTGGACAAGTTACATCTGATAAAGATCAACGACGAGCGGTCGCAGATCGTATGGAGCAAAGAGTTCTTAATCACATGACGAACACAAAAATCACACGACGCGAAATCCTAAACCTCGCGCTGGCCTCGCCGTTGTTTGCGGCAATGCCCGACGCCGGTCAGGCGCAGACGGGGAAAACGAAAAGTCTCGACCGTCAGGCTCTCGTCAACGCGCCGAGCGCAGTTACGCCGGTCGGAGCCGACAACATCAAACAAGTCGAATTAGTCAGGCAATGGCGCGGGCCGCTCTGCCGCGCGCGTTTGATCAATCGCGGCAAAACGCCGGCGCGCGTAAAAGAGGTCACGCTCTTCGACCTTAAACTCGACCTGCCGCCGGCAACCACGCTCTACGGCGAAGGTTTCCAGATGTTGAGCCAAACCGGCGGCGAGGCTGGGCGGCCGGTTGACCTGGGCAATTACACCGACGCCAAACACTACAAGATGCCGCAGCCGGAAGGCGCGCGCGTCTTCTATGGTTTGGTGACGATGGCCCAGCCCGAAGGCGCCAACCTGCTGCTGGCCTTCACTTCGTGCCGCCGCTTTGCGGGTCAGTTCTATTTGCGGCCGAATTCGTTGCAAGTTGTCGTTGACACCGAAGGCTTGGAATTAAAACCGGGCGAGAGCTGGGAGTTGGAGGAGTTCACTTTCCGTTCAGGTCCGGATCGCGCGAAGTTGCTGGATGAACTCGCCCGGGCATTGAACGCCAATCATACCCCGCTCCGGTTCAAAACGCCGCCGACGGGCTGGTGTTCGTGGTATTGCTTCGGGCCGCGCGTGACGGCGCAGCAGGTGCGCGACAACCTGGACTTCATCGCCAAGAGCGCGCCGGGGCTGAAGTACATTCAGATTGACGACGGCTATCAACCCGCGATGGGCGATTGGCTGGAGACGGGCGCGGCCTTCGGCGGCAATATACAAGGCGTGTTGAAAGAGATCCGCGAGCGAGGCTTCGAGCCTGCGATCTGGGTCGCGCCGTTCATCGCGGAAGAGAAGTCACACCTGTTCGAGCAACATCCCGACTGGTTCATCAAGGACGCCGATGGCAAGCCCTTGCGCTCGGACAAAGTCACTTTCGGCGGCTGGCGTCGCGGCCCCTGGTACGCGCTCGACGGCACGCACCCGGAAGCGCAGAAACATCTCGAAATGGTCTTCCGCACAATGCGACGCGAATGGGGATGTACGTACTTCAAGCTCGACGCCAACTTCTGGGGCGCGATGCACGGCGGGCGCTTTCACGATCCACGCGCGACGCGCGTTGAAGCCTACCGGCGGGGGATGCAGGCGGTTCTGCGCGGCTCGGGCGATGGCTTCATACTCGGCTGCAACCACCCGATCTGGCCATCGCTCGGTTTAATCCACGGGTCGCGCAGTTCGAACGACATCAAACGCTCGTGGGATCGCATCGCCAGCACCGGCAAGCAGAACCTCTACCGCAATTGGCAGAACGGGCGTTTGTGGTGGAACGACCCCGACGCGATTGTGCTGATGGGCGACCTGCCGGTCACGGAATTTCAATTTCACGCCACGGTCATTTACGCCAGCGGCGGGATGCTGCTCTCAGGCGACGACCTGACCAAGATCGCGCCGGATCGTCTGGCGATGCTCAAGAAGCTGCTGCCGCCGACGGGACGGGCCGCCGAGTTCGCCGACGATTCATTGCGCGTCGGCGTCGTCAACCTGCCGGAAGCGCGGATGGCCTGCGTGTTCAACTGGGAAGACCAACCGCAAACTATCTCGGTCCCGCTGCCGCGTCCGAGCCGCGTCACCGATTTCTGGAGCGGCGAAGATTTGGGCCGACGCGAAGGCAGTATGGAAATCAAAGATCTGCCGCCGCGTTCGGCCAGGCTACTCGTCTGCAAATGAACATCCACCCTGGGTACGCATCGCTTCCAGCGTGCAGTCGTGAGTGGAAGACTCATTGGAGGACCGCAGCGCGCTTGGAGCCGGATTCGCAAGATTGCAAGCGATGATCGCTCAACGCAAGCAAGGCGACTTCGGGGAGTACGATTCTAATCAATAGGTCTTTCCCCACGACTGCACGCTGGAAGCGATGCGTACCCAGGGATTTTCGGAGGCAAAATGTCATTATCCCGACTGATTGTTCGGATCGCCTTTTTCGCCGTTATCTGCCACGCGCTGTCATTCGCGCAGCGACTCCCGCGTGAAGAGTGGGGCGCGCCGGGGGTCGTCGTGTCGCGCGCCGAAGGCAAATGGATCATCGCGGGCAAGAAAAACAAGGTCACGCTCAACGAATCTGACTTTGCGCTCAGCGTTCAGGCCGGACCGGCCAACTGGGCGATGGTCCCCTCGTCGGCCAAAGACATGCTGGTCAGGTCGCGCGGCGAAGAGTTTTATCTGCGGCTGGCCGACGCGCGGAAGATCGATATCGAGCCTTACGACACGGGATTCAAGACCGGCGTCAAGATCAGTCTTGGCGAGTGGCGCCACAACGGTTTGCTCAACAAAGGCGCGGAGCTTGATCTGCGGCTCTTCCTGACCGTCTGTCTCGAAGGCAAGGATGAAGAATCGGTCTTCGACGTCGCTGCGAACGAACGTGAAGCAGTCTTGAGACAACTCGATTGGCCCACGGCGCTCGACGCGCGCGAGGTGGATCATACGCTGCTCAGCAACGGCCGCGGCAATTTGCTGCCGCGCAACTGGCCCAAGGAGTTTCACCCGATCCGCACAATCACGCCGGAAGGAAAAGTGGCGCCGACCGACAAGAGCGTCGTTCAGAGCAACGTCATCGAGTCGTGGTCGATGTCCTGGTGGGGGTTTCAGAAGGGGCGCTCGGCGATGATGGTGATCGTCGAAACGCCCAACGACGCCGCCTACCAGTTTAACCACCCCGCAGGCGGGCCGACTGTGATCGGCCCGCGATGGCGCGCGACGCTCGGGCGGTTCGGCTACCCGCGAACGGCGCGGATGTGTTTCGTGGCCGAAGGCAATTACGTTGACCTGGCCAAGCGCTATCGCCGCTACGCGATGGACACGGGGCTGTTCGTTTCGCTCAAAGAGAAGATCGCGCGGACGCCGGCGGTCAAAGATTTGATCGGGACTCCGCTCACACGGCTGAGCATCCTCAGAAATCTGAAGCCGGACAGCTCGCGCTACGATCAAAAGAATCCGGAGAAAAACTACAGCCTGACCACTTTCGACGAGCGCGCGCGTCAACTGCGCGAACTGAAAGCGAAAGGCGTCGAACGATTGCACGTCGTACTGACAGGCTGGCCGCATCTCGGCTACGACCGACAGCACCCCGATGAATTGCCGCCGCCGCCACAAGCGGGCGGCTGGGAAGGGATGAAACGACTGGCCGACGCATGCCGAGAAATCGGCTACATCTTCACGCTCCACGATCAGTACCGCGATTACTACGTCGACGCGCCTTCATACGACCCGCAGTTCGCCATTCACGAAGAGGACGCGGGCAGCGAGCCGCAGGCCTTCCCCGGCACGCGTTTCGGCGATTGGAAGGAAGGCTACATTCCGTTCATGCGCCACTGGGACGGCGGGACGCAGACATTCCTCAACGCGAGATTCATGCCGGGGCATTTGATCAAAAACTACCGGCTGCTGTTCGAGCACGGCATCAAACCGCAGGGGAGCTATCTGGACGTGTTTGGTTATGTTCCGCCGGACGAGGATTTCAATCCCGAACACCCGGTGACGCGCACGGACGCGATCAACGCGCGGGCGCTCTGTTACAACTGGACGCGCAACAACCTGGGCATAGTGGGCACAGAAGCCGCGTGTGATTGGACGGTTCCCTACTCTGACATCTCTTCGCCTCTGGGGCCGGCCAAGTGCGTGACCGTGCCGCTCTTCAATCTGGTTTATCACGACGCCATCATCACGCCGTACAGGACGGGCGATATGCAGAACATCCTGTACGGCCTGTTGAACGGCGGCCTCCCGCAAGTGGGCGACCTCAAGGTCGACTTTGAGAAGAACCTGACATTGATCCGGCAGATGGCGGCGCTGCACGAGAAACTGGCTTTGATCGAGATGACCAAACACGAGTTCCTGGATAAAAACTATCGCAAGGAGCGGACGACTTTTGCGGACGGAACAACGGTGACGGTCGATTGGGACGCCAACACATTCGAGATTAGTCCCGAATTGAAGACTCCCTAGGCGCCCCATTCTCACACTCCATTCCACATTTTCACATAATGCGTCGGGCCAATCTGGATTTCCCAAAACGTGATGGGCTAGGATGGACAGACTAGAGCGGGTTGCGAATGCGCGTACGGATTTATTCTTCGTCGCGGAGCGACGGTTGAGATTAGGCCGGCGTTTTAACGCCGGTTGAGGTGGTAAATGATTATCCAGTCGCGGAGCGACGGTTGAGATTGTTGTGAGTTCGTCCCTACATTCACCCGTCTTTTCTTCGCCTCTTTCAACCGTCGCTCCGCGACTAGAGATTTCTCCCACACTCAGCGCCGGCGTTAAAACGCCGGCCTAATCTCAACCGTCGCTCCGCGACGAAGAATAAATCTGTACACTGATCTGATAACTGCTCTAATCCATTATTTACTGAAAAGGCTACTCGATGCGACTAAATCTTTTGTCTCAACTCATCCGCCTGTTCCTGGTAGCGTGGGCCGTCGTTGCGCCGGCCCAGACGCCACAGCAATCGACTTCGGCGCCCTCTGCGCCTTCGCGGGCCGACATCCTGCGAGGCGAGTATGGTCCCTGGCGGGCCAACAACGACCTGCTCTCCTACGACCTGGACATTCGCGTTGATCCGGAGAAGAAGTTCATCAGCGGAAAGAATACAATCCGCTTCAAGATGCTGAAGGACGACACGCGGATCCAGCTTGACCTGTTCGCCAACCTTAACGTGGACAAAATCCTGTTCGGTTCGAACGAGCTGAAATATACGCGCGAACTGGGGACGGTCTTCGTGGACTTTCCCGCGCCGCTTAAGAAGAACTCTGTGCAGACCGTCGAGTTCCATTACTCCGGCTATCCGCAGGAGACGGGGCGCTTCGGCGGCATCAGCTTTCGTAAAGACCCGGCCGGGCGGCATTGGATCACGACCGCCTGCCAGGGAGTCGGCGCTAGCGTCTGGTGGCCGAACAAGGATCAGCAGCAGGACGAAGTCGAAAACATGCGTTTGCGCGTCGCCATTCCCAGCGCGCTCACCGACGTTTCCAACGGGCGGCTGGTCGGTAAATCTGATCTCGGCGACGGTTATACGCGCTATGACTGGGCCATCAGTTATCCGATCAATAACTACTGCGTGTCGCTCAACATCGGCCATTACGAACACTTCAGCGACAGGCTGGGCGATCTGACGATGGATTTTTACTGCCTGCCGGAAAATCTGGAGAAGGCAAAACGCCAGTTCGCGCAGGCAAAGCCGATGATGGAGGCGTTTCAAAAGTATTTCGGCGAGTACCCGTTCAAGCGGGACGGCTACAAACTGATCGAGGTCCCGTACTCGGGGATGGAACATCAAAGCGCTGTCACCTACGGCAACCGCTTCGCCAACGGCTATCTCGAACGCGATTGGACTGGCGTCGGCGTCAGTCTGAAATTCGACTTCATCATCATTCACGAGAGCGCCCACGAATGGTTCGGCAACAGCGTCACGGGCAGCGACATCTCCGACATGTGGATTCACGAAGGCTGGGCGACTTACGCCGAATGCGTTTACGTCGAGGCGCTGTTCGGCAAGGAAGACGCGCTCAAGTACGTCAACGGCTACAAATCGAAGGTCAAGAACCAGCAGCCGATCATCACCACTCGCGGCGTCAACCAAACGCCTTCGCAGGACCAATATTTCAAAGGCGCGCTGTTCCTGAACACGCTTCGATCGGTGATCGATAACGACAGCAAATGGCGCCATCTGCTGCGCGCGTACTGCGACCGGTTCAAATATCGTAACATCATGACCGAGGACGTGGTGGCTTTCTTCAGCCGGCAGACCGGCAAGAATCTGACTCCGATCTTTGACCAATACCTCCAGCGCGCCGCGCTCCCGGCGCTCGAATTGCGGTTTCAGGAAGGCGACGGTAGCGTCTCCTACCGGTGGAAGACCGACGTCAAGGATTTCGCCATGCCGGTGAAAGTCGGAAGAAAGACGGACTGGCAGATTATCCAACCGACGACGGAATGGAAGACCTTGAAGACCGACGTCAAGAAAGAAGATTTTGAGGTCGCCACTGATCTCTACTACATCGACGTCATCAGGAATTGATCGATTGAAGCGTTTGCAAATAAAAGTCGAATACGGTCACCCAGTTGAAATGGCGACAGCCTTTGGAGTGCGGGCGCTCGGGACCGCTTTGGTAGTCATCCGAGGATCCTACAGACTTCAGGGGCAGGAGACGCGGTGGGCTTCCTTTCCATCATCGCCAGAGTATCGAAGCAGACTACCAAAGCGGTACCGAGCGGAGGCGCTCCAAAGGCTCCGCCGGTCTGATTTATGAACACGCTTTGATTGTTTTGGGAGGCATTATGCGCGCTAAGCTAGCGATCCTTTGTTGCATTGTTTCCGCCACGCCGTGGTTCGCTCAAGACAACGCCCGCCGCGATGATGAGGCCGCGATCCGCGAGGTCGTGAGTAAATACGTCGACGCGCGCGAGCGTGTTGACCCGAAGGCCGTCGAAGAACTGTTCACGAGTGACGCTGACCAGCTTGTGTCGTCGGGCGAATGGCGTAAAGGGCGCGACGCGGTGGTTCGTGGGACGATGGAGAGTTCGAGGAACACGGGCGGGAAGCGCGCCATTACCGTAGAGTCCATACGAATGTTAACGCCCGATGTGGCGATCGCCGACGGGCGTTACGAACTGACGGGGCTCGCCGGAGGCGCGACACGGAGTATGTGGACGACGCTGGTGTTGAAACGAACTGAAAAGGGGTGGCGCATCTCGGCGATTCGCAACATGTTGCCTGCCGCGCCGGCGACAACCACCGCGCCCGGCGTCATCAAGAGCGAGTTCATTTATGAAATCGCCCCGTTCCCGCAATGCCATGCATCGACCATCGCCGAATCGAAAGGCGGACTCGTCGCGGCGTGGTTCGGCGGGACGCGGGAGAAGCATCCGGACGTCGGCATCTGGGTGTCCCGATTGGAAGACGGCAAATGGACTGCGCCGGTGGAAGTGGCCGTCGGCGTCGAGTCGCCGGAAAAACGCTACCCGACCTGGAACCCAGCGCTGTATCAAATGAAATCAGGGGTGAAATTAGGGGCGAAGGCAGGGCCGCTGCTGCTCTTTTACAAAGTCGGCCCCAGCCCGAGCGAGTGGTGGGGAATGATGATGACTTCGGAGGACGGCGGGAAGACTTGGGGCAAGCCGCGGCGGTTGCCAGACGGCGTCATGGGTCCAATCAAGAACAAGCCAGTCGAGATTGGCGACGGCGAACTGCTCTGCCCTTCCAGTACTGAAGACAACGGCTGGCGCGTCCACTTCGAGTACACCGCCGACCTCGGCAAAACGTGGCGGCGCACTGATGCGATCAATGACGGTAAAGAGTTCGGCGTGATTCAGCCGACCGTCTTTTTCCATAAGGGAGGAAGACTCCAGGCGCTGATGCGCAGCCGCCAGGGAAAGATCGTTGAGTCGTGGTCAGATGACAACGGCAAGACCTGGGGCAAGCTCAGCGCGACGGTTCTGCCCAATCCGAACTCCGGGATTGACGGAGTGACGCTCCGAGACGGCCGCCATCTACTGGTCTACAACCACGTCGCTACGCAGTCCGGGAAATGGGGCGGACGAGCGCCGCTCAACGTCGCGATCAGCGAGGACGGCAGGACGTGGAAAGCGGCGCTCGCGCTCGAAACAGGCCCTCCCGAAGCGGAGTATTCCTACCCTGCGGTGATCCAGAGCGGCGACGGGCTAGTTCACGTCACTTACACCTGGAATCGCAAGAAGGTGAAACACGTTGTGATCGATCCGCTCAAACTGAGCCTGCGTGAAATGAAAGATGGGAATTGGCCGGAATAGGCTACGGGTCAGACCTGGAACGGTTTTCACATCGGTGTACGGGTTAATAGAACGCTGATGACGCAGATAGAGCGGATTGACGCCGAATCTTTTCTGGTTTTATCCGCGACGATCCGCGCCCGTCCGCGTCATCCGCGTTCTAATGATGTGTTCTTTGCCGCGAACCCCAATTGACGATCTCGTATACACGATTGAAAATCGATCTACGCGACTGTATAGGAATCCCTCGCCCTCTCCCGCAGATGCCCCTGAGACGCAAACGAACACCATCTCTTCACGAAATCTACTTGCGCCGGGGTTTGTGGAGCTTTCTTCCACACGTCTTTGGTCCACCGCCGGCGGCGCTGGATCTCGGCGAGCGCTTCAGCGACGCTCACTTCATGCTCGACCAGATAGCAGCCGAGGACCGTTCCCGTGCGACCGAGGCCTCCCAAACAGTGGACATAAACCGTCCGCCCGGCATCGAGCGCCTCTTCGATGGTCATCTGAATCTCGCGCATCCTATCAGTCGTGGGCACATCCATATCAGGTATGGGCAGACGCCGGTAAGCGACTCCCCGATCCCGGGACATCGCCTCTTCCTCGAGGAGCTGCGCGTACGGCTCAAGCCCTTCGCCTTCATCCGTCAGATCGAGAAAGAAGTTCACTCCTGCGTCCAGAAATGACCGCAGCTTTCGGCGGGCTTCGTCTTTTGTTCTCGCCCCCGGATACTCGCCCGCCAGCAATCTTCCGGGAACTAACCAATATGAATCGTTGATGGGTGTGTTGCTCATTTTTTTTATCCTCGAAATGGCCAAAACTTGGCCAATGACACTCTTGACCGGATTGCAGGGTAGACTTCCGGCCGTACTGAATCTCACTTTGTTATAGTTTTCGGGGTCGGGCGGGGAAGCCACGAAGAACTACGGGGATTGGGAAACGAATCAGGCAGGCAAATCCGTTTGGTGATCGAGACCTCCAAACGACTACCCCCGAACAGGGCAGTAGCAATCTTATTCACTATCAGAATCAGGTGCAAGAAAAATTTGCCTGTTTTTCATTTTCCACTCGTTATTTTACGTCTGTCATTCGCCATCGCGCCGGGGCGCAAATCCAGCGATGACAAATGACACCTATAGAAAAAGACGGCGGCTCGGCTGGGTTGGTTGCGACAAAGCTTCTTTGGAGATTGCTTGCAACTCGATTGTAACTCGCTCGAACTTTTTTGAGCCTCACCTCAGCTCGACCTTGTCCATTTTGTGATGTCATAACGCGATAGCAACATTGAAAAATATAAGGCGCCGAACATCGCCTCATAACCTATAGTTAATCGCTTGCTTAACCTGAAATTAAGTGATTAACGCTTATGCAGATAGGCCGTTCGCCACTACTGAGATCGGCGCTATGCGCCGATCTCAGTATGGACAAAGTCGGGCTCAGGACTTATTTGTGTTGCGCTAAGTATCCTGGCGCCTTGGCGTCTTGGCAGGTATAACTTGGTTGAAGTTTTACCGTGACCACAAGTAAATTCCGAAGCCTTCCGCGAGAATTATCTGAAGGCTGCGCAAATAAGAGCCCTTTGAAATCCATACATTGATTAGCGCAGGCCTGGGTACGCATCGCTTCCAGCGTGCAGTCTTCGGCGGGAGGCGCATTGATTGGAGTCAAATGCGCAAGAATACGAATCGGCTCCAGGCGCTGCGGGTCCTCCCAATGTACTACGATCCACGCCTGCACGCTGGAAGCGATGCGTACCCAGGCGTCTCCTGATTTATGCGCAGAATCCAAGGGGTTGATTGCATTCAACTTTAATTCTCACAGGCTTCAATTATCTGGCCCACGAACGCCTGCTGGTGGACAAATAACCTTAACTGAAAGGTCCGGATGCTATACGACAGTAGGCTTCGGGGCATTGGTTACGCGTTAGGCGCTCAACCGACCAGTCGCAACCCTTCAGGCAACGACTCGCCGAAGATTCGCACCGCGTCGTTGCGCCCGGGCGGGACGTATTCGCGCAGGCTTTCGATCAGGGCGCCGGTCAATCCGACTTCATTCAACCTGACCATCGCCTCCCAGCGCGAGTCGGTCTCCACATCGCGATGGGGGTCGTTAGTTCGCGCGCCCAACTGGACGACGGCTGACGCGACGTCGGGCGTGAGTTCGCCCAGGCGCAGCAATGATTTCATCCATTGAGCGGCGACCTCCGCCGGGATGACGCAATTGAGCGGGCCGTAGAGCGGAATCCTCGCGCCCAGGCGGCCTAATGACCAGAGGAAGCTCTGGTTTGTGGGTTGCTCCTTGACCTTGGTCAGCAGTTCCTTGCCGAGCGCCACGCGGGTAGGCGACGGCAGGTGTTCCAGGCTGGCCAGCAACCGCCAACCCTCTCGCTCGACCTGTGTGTTGAGCCGCCCGCTGAGCTTCTTCCCACCGACGCCAAGCGCCACCTTGTGCCGGTGGAAGAGTTCGTTCTGCTGATTGGCGTTCAATCCTCCCGCCACGCGCCGCCATAAGACCAGCCATTCGACCTGGCATTGCGACTCTCTCGGAAACCTGAGTCCGGCCATGTAGATTTTGCGCGCCTGCGAGATTCGCCAATCGTCCGCCGGCGCGCCGAAGCCCGGTCGCAGGCAGAAGCCGAAGAGGTTGAGCCAGCGGGCCTCGTGCCTAGGACTCTTTTTCCTCCCCTCGGCCACATCCGCGAGCGTGTCGCATAGCTTGCGAATCGCGATCATCGGCCAGGCGTCCTTGCCGTAACCGAAGACCGCTTCGATGCGGTTGACCAGATTTTTCGGCGTGACAGCATCGTCTTCCTCCTTGAGCTTGGGGGCGTAGGCGGGCGCCCCGAAGACGGCGCGGATCAAACCTTCGGCTCGGGCCAGATCCTCTTCGGAGATTAGGGTCTGCGACTCTTCGGTCGCGGCTTCTTCTTCTTCTTGCTCGATCTCCGGTTGGGCGCCGCGAAGTTGGAATTGCAGTCTCCAGCGGTGGTCGGAATTGAGCGATTTGAGCCAGAGTTCGAGCGTGCCCACCTCGGTGAAACTCATAGTCAATTGCGCGGCCAACTCCACCTGGCGCGACTTCTTGCCGTAGCGCAGCGTCGTGATCAGCGGGGCGTGGCGATGGACTTCATCTTCGTTCAATGTCACTACGTCGCCGTGCGCGTCGTGACCCGTGGTCGAGCTGTAGAGCGTGAACGTTACGGGACGGTTGGCGAGCGCCGCGAATTCCCTGCCCTCCAGGTTGAGCGTCGTTCCCTCTTCAGTTCCGCGCGGCAGCACGCAGACGGCCCTGACGCGTCCGTCAGCGACGCGCGCGCCGGTCTGCACGCCGACATAGTAGGCGCGGGCGCTGCCGCCGCTAACGCGCAAGCCCCCGCTCTTTCTAACTTGCCCGTAATACGAGGCGCCCACCGCGACCGCGCTCTCCGGCGCCTCGTTGTTCAAAACCTTCGGCTGCCACTGCTTCTCTTTCTTGCGAAACCAGTTCGCGACGGTCTCGACGACCCGGTCGCGAGTGACGGCAGGCGCGAAGAATCCGCCGTTGAAGAGGATCGCGTCGGGGCGAACCATTGCGGATTGCGGATTGCGGATTGCGGATTGCGGATCGGAAGAATCAGCTCCGGCTACTGTCAGGAATGCGGCGAGATGTTTGGTGATGGCCGGTTCGCTTGCGTAGGGTAAGCCGAGTTCACGCAGTCCTGATCGTCGTTCGCGCGCGGGCAGCTCGCCGGGCTCAGTGAGTGGGAGGAAACCATCGATAAGCGCCTCTTCGACCTCCTGCCGCGTGAGTTCCGCGCTGAGCGTTCCACCGACGACCGAGCGACCGGCGCCGAGAACATTAACCGGAACGCGCTTGAGGCGTCCGTCGCTGAGCAGCTTCTCTTTCGCGGCGCAGCACTGCCGGCGCAAGGCGTTATGCTGGCGAAGGCTCAGTTTCGGATTGTCCAGCTTCTCCATCACGCGACGCGCCAGAGCCAGGTCGACGTTATCGCCTCCGAGCAATAAGTGTTCGCCGATCGCGGTGCGCTCGAATTTGATCTCGCCGTCCACGATCTGCACACGGATCAGACTGAAATCAGTCGTGCCTCCGCCGACGTCGCAGATCAGAACGAGGTTGCCGTCTTTCAAATATCTCTTGAGCGACCGCCGGCGCGCCACGATCCAGGCGTAAAAGGCCGCCAGCGGCTCTTCGAGCAAAGTCAGCTTCTGGAACCCGGCGTCGCGCGCCGCCTTGACGGTCAGTTCGCGCGCCTCCTCGTCGAACGACGCGGGCACGGTCAACACTATGTCCTGCCGCTCCAAGCGCAATTCGTCATCGCCCGCCGCCATCGCGTGATTCCACGCGTCGCGCAGATGAACGAGATAACGCGTCGAGGCTTCGACTGGCGAACAGGATTGCTCCGTATGCTCCGCGCCCCAGGGCAAAATCCTCGCCGTCCGATCAACCGCGTCGTGGCAGAGCCAGGACTTGGCCGATGTGACTTGACGCCCGGGCACGAGCGCGCCTTGTTCGCGGGCGAATACCCCGGCGACGGCGTCGGGCCGCTCTTCCCAAGGCAATCGCAAGCTGCCGGGCGCGTCCTGCTCATTTGCAAAATAGAGAAAGGAAGGCAACATCGGAACCGCGCCGACCTCTCCTTCAGCGATGAGTTGCGGAATGCTGAAGACGTGGATCGGCGGCGTGTCGCCGGTTACCGTCTCCAGCGTATCGACATATGCGACGGCTGAATTTGTCGTACCGAGATCAATTCCAATAAGGTAGCGGCTAAACTGCATGGCCTGATGGTATTTCATATGCCATATGCCATACAGTCTTTAAGAAATAGATGCAACCACCGTTTTCCCAGTCGCGGAGCGACTTCATGAGCTTAGCCCGGCTTTTTAAAGCCAATGAGGTTAAGTTAGGCATCTGGCGCAATTAGTGGCGCGGACTTTAGTCCGCGCGCCAGCCATCAGCGCGGACTAAAGTCCGCGCCACTAATCGCTAACTTAACCTCATTGGCTTTTTAAAGCCGGGACGAGGAACGCACACCGGATTTAGTCGCGGAGCGACGGTTGAAATCGCTGACCGAACTCAACCGTCGCTCCGCGACTAAATTGACTATGGAATCGCCACCCGGCTTTAAAAAGCCGGGCTAGGCTCAACCGTCGCTCCGCGACTGAGTAGGTGTCGTCGCATTTATTTCTCAAAGACCATACGGTATATGAAACATACACATGGCATATGGTTCACTATTCTTCCTTCTCCCGAATATTGAATTCCAGTTTCCATCGTTGCTGTCCGTCGCGCGACACGCACCACAATTCGAGCGTGCCGATCTCGGTGACGCGGCTCTCCAATCGCACCGGCAACACCGTCTCTTCCTGTCCGTCAACTTTGAGCGTCACTTCGAGCGGGCTTAGCTCTTGAATCTCATCGACGCCCCAGTCTTCGACCAGGCCGCCAAACTGGTCCTGTTTACGAACGGTCGAGCTTAGGAAGCGGAACTCCGCCGGTTCGCCGACGACAAGGCCGAATTCGCGGTTAGGAATTTTGGCCTCCGTGCCTTCTTCCATCCCGAACGGAACGACGCAGAGCGCTTTGAGCGGAGCGGGCAGACCCGGAACGGCGGGCATCGCGCTTTCGACGCCGATGTAATAGCTGCGCGGAGCGCCGCTGCGGATGCGGACGCCTCGACCGCCACGGGCGCGTCCGTAATAAGTCGCGCCGCGCGCCACAGCGTGATCGAGGTCTGGCGCGTCCAACACCTCTTTTCCTCCAAGCGGCTCGACCCCTTCGGCGACCAGCCAGTTGTTGAGCGCCTCGACCAGGCGGTCGCGCAGCAAAGACGCTTTCATCACGCCGCCGTTGAAAAGAATGTGCGTCGGGCAGGCGAATCCGCTCTTGCCACGCCTGATCGTTGCGGCGTCCGGACTATTGGAGGCCTGTTGCGAGAGGAAGCGGGCGAGGTGTTTTGTGATCGCGGGATCGGCGGCGTAAGGCAATCCGAGTTCCTGAAATCCGATGCGGCGCTGGCGCACGGGCATCTCGGTATTCGCCACGAGCGGGAAAAAGCCCTCGACCAGCGCCTGTTCGACGTCTTCGCGCAGCAGCTCGGTCTTGATAGTTCCGCCGACCAGCTTCGTGCCTTTGCCGAGGACGGTGATCGGATGCTTCTTGCTCCTCGGCTCCGAGAAAAGCTTTTCTTTCGCTATCCGCGCCTGATGCCAGAGCGATTGCAATTGCCATGTGTCTATGCGATGGCCGTCCTCTTCCAGCCGCTGCTGCAACAATCGGGCGAGCGACAAATCCATGTTGTCGCCGCCGAGCAGGATGTGATCGCCCACGGCAATGCGGCGCAGCGCCAATTCCCCGTTCTCTTCCGAGACAGTGATCAAACTGAAGTCGGTCGTGCCGCCACCCACGTCGCAAACCAAAATCAGGTCGCCGACCTTGACGCGTTTGCGCCAGGCGTCGCCGTGGGTCTCAATCCAGGCGTAGAAGGCGGCCTGCGGCTCTTCCAGCAGCGTGACTCGACGCAGCCCGGCCTGCTCGGCGGCGCGAAGCGTCAATTCGCGCGCCTCTTCATCGAACGAGGCCGGGACGGTGAGGAAGATCTCCTGCTCGCTGAGCGCAAGCTCCGGATTTTTCTTCGCCATCCGGTTGTCCCACAAGCTGCGAAGGTATTCGAGGTAGCGCGCCGAAGCGTCTACGGGAGAGAGCTTCGGAACCTCGTCCGGCGATTGCCAAGGCAGGATTGCGGCGGCCCGGTTGACAGCGGCGTATGAGAGCCAGGACTTAGCCGACGAGATCAGCCGCGCCGGGTTCTCGGCGCCGCGTTTGCGCGCCAGTTCGCCGATTACGAACTGCGGACTCCGATCCCAGGGCAGATTCAAACTGCCCTTCGGAAAATCCATCTCGCCCGGAATGAAGAGGAACGAAGGCAGCAGTGAGCGGTCTTCCACCTCGCCGGGATTGACGAGTTGCGGTACGCCGCCAACCTCGATGCGAGCGCCCTCTTCCGGCCCCGCGTTATCGACATAAGCCAGGGCAGAATTGGTCGTGCCCAGATCAATACCAACTATGTATCGTGTGTCCAAAATTACTCCTCAACTGTAGGGCAAACTGACAGTTTGCCCTGTCTTCAATAAACAAGCGCTTACAAGGCAATGCGCAAACTGGTTGGTTCGCCCGCGCTTCCGTAATAACTCACTTGCGAAAGCCCGGGCAAACTGCCAGTTTGCCCTACAATACCTCCACTTCCGCGGGCGCAATGATCGTGCGCCCGTCGCTCTCGGGCAGCGGCGGCAGATTCACTCGCGCGACGCGCCATCCGCGATGGCGCAACAGCCCCCGGAGCGGCGGACGGCCTGTTACGTTACCGATTAACTTGATCGCCGCCGGGTCAAAGCCCGGCTCGACGGTCACCGGTTGCCCTTCTTCGGAGGCTATCACCGGTTCGAGCGTGAGATAGTGATCAATCGCCTTCCGGCAACTTTCATGAACGTCGCGCGCTGCGGCGCCGACCTGCGCGTCCTTATAGGGCGCGATGTCCTCGGTGATGAAATCTATCAACCGCCCGTCGCGCTGCAATAAGGCGAGCATTTGCACAGCCCGGTCCACTGACTCTGGCGACTCCGGCGCGGGCGTCTCAATCTCCTGCGCCCGCTCAAAAACCGGCGCGGGGCGCCCTAGTTCCGGGACCAACTCCGGAGCAATCTCCGCCGGGATCTCCCCGTTTGAAAGCACCGAGAAGAAGCACCGAAAGGCGTATGACAACCGTTTTCCGAATCCCATCATTTTCACACCTCTAAGGATTACCCCTGGGAGCGCAGGCATCTTTGCCTGCGAATAGCATCACTTCCATACCACTAATAATTAGGCAGGGCTGAATCAAATCCCTACACAATGAATTCCTATGCTACGAGTCATCAAAGACTTTAGCAATGGGGCAAAAATTCGACTTTTTCTCATCAAATTACGTTCCAATAACCCTCAAGATTTGTTCACAAAGTCATTGACAGGGGCCGGGCTGCTACGTAGAGTGCGCCCTGTCCTTTGTCGCGTTCCAAAACAGTAGCCGTTCATTTTCTGCCAGGTTAGTGAATACCCTTCCCGCCTCTGCAGGACGCCGAATCAGTACCGCGAGCGGTAGCGAGCGTGGTTTCTGAAGTAGGTCACTGGCAGGAGCCACGCTCGCTACCGCTCGCGGTACTGATTCGGCGCGGGTTAAACGATTGTCTCTGCCGCTAATCCGAAAGGAGGCTTACCTATGTTTGGGCTGCAAATACTTGATATCGCGCTCGGGCTGATTTTTGTTTACCTGCTGTTGGCGCTTATCTGCACTACGGCCAGTGAACTGCTCGCGGGGTTGCTCAACCGGCGTTCTCGCAATCTGTTCATCGGGATTCGGGGACTGCTCGAAGACGAGGCCGTCAGGCTCAAGAATCCCCAAGCCCCTCACGACCCTAAGGGCAAGGGATTGGTAGATTTGTTCTACACGCACCCGTTGATCAAGGCGTTACATGGCCGGCGGATGTGGGGCGAAGGCAGGTCCAAACCGTCTTACATTCCTTCACGCACTTTCGCGCTTGCGCTGTTGGACATCATCGGGCCAGCCAACCCTGATAAGGACAGGAATATTGATGACATCCGCGCCGCGATTAAGGAGTTGCCCGACGACTCGGACATCAGAAGAACGCTGTTCATCTTACTGGACGAATCCAAATCGGACCTGGGGAAGTTACAGGAGAGCGTCGAGGCCTGGTTCAACAATGCGATGGACAGGGCCTCAGGTTGGTACAAACGGCGGACACAAGCAATCGTCTTCGTCATCGCCGTGGTGGTGACGTCGGCGGTCAACGCCGACACCATCCAGATCGCCAAAACCCTGGCCAACGACGCGGCCCTGCGTGAAGCCCTGGTGGCCCAGGCGCAGGAATTCGCCAAGAATCCGCCGCAAGCGTCTCAAGGCGCCGGCGGGCAATCACAAGGCGCCTCCGCAGCCGGCGCGGCCCAAGCCCCCGCCGAGATCATCAAAGAGAATGCCGTGACGCTGCAAAACCTGGGATTAAAACTGGGCTGGCAGGACGAGTCCCAGGCGCGGATTAACTGGGTCAACAAGATTTTTGGCTTGCTGTTGACGGCGCTGGCGGTCTCGATGGGCGCGCCCTTCTGGTTCGATACTCTGAACAGGATCATCGCCGTCCGCGCGGCCGGCAAGCCGCCGAAGGGAGCGACCGAGGCGCGGGAGGAGTCGGCCAAAAAGCAAGATGAAGCTCCGACAAAATAGTCGCCACTAGCCCGGCGCTTATCGGCCTTGTCATTACCCAAAACTTTCGCGATTCGCGATTGCTGCTTTTCGCCCTGGAAGGGCGGTGGATATTAGCCGGTGGCGCCACCGGCTAATATCCGCTGCGCCTCCTGCGCAAAACTGAAAAGATTTGAGTAATGACAAGGCTTATCGACGCCGCCCGACATTGTTAGTTCAATTCCCTACCGTCGGCGACGGCGATGGCGTAGGTTGTGGCAATGGCAGTGGTTTGCTCTCACTGACGCCGGCGCCTTCCTTTACGACATAAAGTTGATTGGCCGTGAGATCGGTCAGTTTATCCACCTTCCCGCTGGGCCAGTCGATTTCGACGCGCGCGATCTTGTCGCTGCGGCTCAGCCCGAACGTCAGCGGCAATTCACTTTGCGAACAGTAACTCGACCCGCTGTGTACTGTCTGCCACTGCTTCGCCCCGTCGGTCAGGGTGACCGTGATCTTCGCGCCGATGCCGTCGCGGTTCGATTTGTCGCCGACGGCCTTGAACCGGGCGAATCGCGCCTGATTGCCGTTGTCGTTTCTTAGCAAATAGGCCGGGCCGCCGTTGGTCGTCAGCAGGACGTCGAGATCGCCGTCGTTGTCGTAATCGCCGTAAGCCGCGCCTCGCCCGACCACGGCCCGCTGGAACGGGCGGCCCGCGCGAGAGGTCGTCTCAGTGAACTTGGCTTTACCCTCGCCGCGGAAGAGTTGGGGTTTCATGGCGTAGGTTATCTTAGGCTGAACCTTGTTAATGTCGTCGGCGACGTGGCCGTTGGCCATGAAGAAGTCCGGCCTGCCGTCGAGATCGTAATCGAAAAAGAAGAGGCCGAAAGTCAAAGAGAGCATCGTCGCCTGGCCGACGTTTGACGAGGGCGCCTGGTCAATGAACAGCCCCTTGCCCTGATTGCGGAAGAGGGCCAGCATGTCATTGGAGAAGTTGCCGACGATGATGCTCGGATTGCCCGATCCGTCAATGTCAGCGAAATCAGTACCCATCCCGCCGCGCGCCTTCCCTTCCTCGCTGAGCGCCACGCCGGCCGTCAGAGCCGATTCGGTGAACGTTCCTTTGCCGCCGTTGTTTTTGTAGAGCTTGTTCGGCTGCGTGTCGTTGGCGACGAAGATGTCGGGCCAGCCGTCACGGTCGTAATCGACGATCGCCACGCCTAGCGATTTGCCCGTAGGGTCGAGCAGTCCGGCTTTTTCGGTCACGTCGACGAACTTCCCGCCGACGTTGTGATAGAGCCGCGAACTCTGGCCCTTGTATTTCTCCGGCGTGCAGTAGCTCTTGTTGACGTTGTCGAGCGCGCAGAAGACGTCGGTCTCCGGAGACCATTCGACGTAGTTGCAGAGGAAGAGGTCGAGCCGCCCGTCCTTGTCGTAATCGAAGAAGGCCGCCGATGAAGAGAAATATCCAGGCGACGTCAGCCCGGCCTTTGCAGTCACATCGGTGAATTTGCCATTGCCGTTGTTGCGAAAGAGGCGGCTCTGACCCAGCGCGGTGACGAAGATGTCCACGAAGCCGTCGTTGTCATAATCGCCGACGGTCACGCCCTGACCGTAGATCGTCTTGGCCAGCCCGGCCGCCCTCGTGACATCGGTAAACGTTCCGTTCTGATTATTGTGATAGAGCGCCATCACGGAATTGATCTTCTTAGGCGCGTCGGCGAAGCTGGTCGAATTGACGAGCAAAATGTCCTGCCAGCCGTCGTTGTCGTAATCGAGAAACGCGCAGCCCGACCCGTTCGTCTCAGGCAGATACTTTTTGCCGAATGCGCCGTTGTTGTGCTTGAAGCGAATGCCGGCCTGAGATGTCACGTCGGTGAACGTGACTTCTGCGAATTTGGCGGGCAACGGCGGCAGCGTCGTCGATGGCGAAGGAGAAGCGCCGGGCGTCGGAGTCGCGGTTGTCGCTCCGGCGTTTGGCGCGGAGCCGGCGGTTTCATTCGAGGATTTGTTTTGGCAGGCGGATGTGAAAAGGGCTGCTAAAATTGCGATCGCTAGGACAAATCGAAAAATCATCTTTTACTGCTCTCTCTTCTTTTTGAAGAAGTCCTTGAGGGCTTCTTCATCCCAGGTCAACGTCAGTTCGAGTCCGGTTACATTCTCTCCTTTAAGCTCCACCAGTGGCGGCTCCGCATAAAACCATTTCAAAACAGGAGGTTCGTCCCGGTTCGGCGCGCTCGAGGCGACAACATAATAGGCGATGCCCTCATATCCGGTGACCTTGAAACGGCCTTGATCGTCCGTGTAGACGGCTTTCGGCGCGCCTGATCCCGGTTGTAGTAAAGCAGAGATCTTTCACCTTTCGTAAAAGGGCCAAACCCGAGGCAATATTCATCCATTGTTATCACAATTGCCTCGCCGCGGTGAACGCCGTTGAAAACCCACTCTACGCTGAAGCGAACCCGGCCGCTAAGCAGGTCTATTTTTTTCCATTGGAAATGTCCTCCTCTTTTTCCTCATCGCCTTCAATCGCCTTGCCTATGAAAACGGCGTCGGCCCTGGCGAGAGCTTCACGAATAGGAGGAGGCGTTCTGCAGGGCCGACACGAAGCGCATGGCGTAGGCGCCGCCACGCCTGCAAGAGCTTCACGGATGAGAGGAGTTGTGTAGGCGATGACTTGGGTTGTGGAGAATGGCGCCAGTACAAATGCAGCCACTAGCAGCGCCAAATAGGGATAACAGGTACTGACTATTCGAGTCTTCACAACAATCCTCACGATTACTACTGCACAACAATGCTCGCAGGTTTGATCTCCGTAGGGATGAACGAGCGATCAATCAAATCTTTCATCTCTATCGGCTTATCCAAAATGCCGGCCTTCAAAGCCATGTCGTGAATCCGCTGCAAATCCTCGTCGGTCGGCGTGAGCATCCGGTAGCTGACGCGGTCGGGCGGCTGGGTCAGGACGTAGCGCACTACCTTTTCGTCCTGCCGGAAATAGGGCGCGGCGACCTTGGCCGCTTCGAGGCGGTGTGTTTCGGCCCACTCGCCGCTCTCGGCGATGCCGCGCACGAGGTCTTTCACCACCGCCGGTCGCTCCTTGATCAACTTCTCGGTCGCGACCAGCACGCACGAAATGAAGCGCGGCCAGATGTCTTTGGCGTGGTATAGCACTCGCCCGCTGCCGTCGAGTTCGGCTCTGGCGGCGTGCGGCTCGCCGACGAAGTAAGCGTCAATCGCCTTGGCCGCGAGCGCGCCGGGCATGTCCGGCGGCGGCATTTCGACGAATCTGATCTCGTCGGGCTTGACGCCTTGATCTTCCATCAACTTGTGGATGACCAGATTCTGGTTGCTGTACTTGCTAGGTATGGCGAAGACTTTGCCGCGCAGGTCGCGCAGCGATTTTGCCGTGCTGTCTTTCTGCACCATGACCGTCGAGCCGTCGCGGTGGCCGAGGTAAAGAATCTTCACCGGCACGCCCTGCTCGCGCAGCTTCATCGCCAGCGGCGCGATCATGAAGGTCGCATCCAGCCGGCCGCTTTTAATCGACTCGACGATGGTCGGGAAATCCGTGAAACGTTGCGACTCGAACCGAGTCGCCGCGCTGGTGCGGGTTGCGAAATCCGTCACCGGGCACGTCAGATGTCAGGTCACGGGCAGAAAACCTACGTTGAGTTTTTCACGCGCTTCGCCAGTCAAGCCGGCGTTTTGCCGCGCGCCGCGCTGCCACGGCTTGTAGCGCAGCAGACCGAGCACAGCAATGACTGCTATTACCCCAATGATCCAGCGTGCGGCGGAAGATCGAAACATTGTGTTTACTCCCTAGCTAGTGTTTTGCCGATGCGTTGCTTTGAAGTCCAATTACAGCAATTCTTGTCATTTCCCGAATCTTTTCGCTAACGCGCCCTTCCTCCGCCGCGTAGCGGCGCATTGAATTTAGCCGTGGGTTTATGGTCTTTGAAAGAATAATGCAACCACCTTTTTCCCGGTCGCGGCAGCGACCGTGTGAGCTTAGCCCGGCTTTTCAAAGCCGGGACCATCAACGCATCCGTCCGTGAGTCGCGGCAGCGACGGTTGATTTTGCAGATCGGTGTCAACCGTCGCTGAACCCACGGCCTACCGTGCGTTGAAACGCACGGCTAAGGTCAGACGCCGCTACGCGGCGAGGAGAAATGACAAGACTTATGGTTGCGCCGCAGATGCGACAATCCCTTCCATGTCTTGTTCAAACCCGAGTTCCGTCAGAATGCGATGTGTGGCGCCGACGACCTCGGGATGCGTCAGGTCGCGCGGGCGCGGCGCGGCGATGCCCAGTTCGAAGCGGATCTGCGCCGGGCGTTCGGTCAAGACGATCACGCGGTCGGCGAGTTGAGCGGCTTCTTCGATGTCGTGTGTGACCAGCGCGACGGTGCGCGGGCGTTCGCGCAGCAGCCGCGCCAGTTCCTGCCGCATCCGCAGTCTGGTCAAGTAATCGAGCGCCGAGAACGGCTCGTCCAGGAGCAGGATGTCGGAATCGCCGGCCAGCGCGCGCGCCAGTTCGACGCGCTGTCGCATCCCGCCCGAAAGCTGGTGCGGGTAATGATTCTCGAAGCCTGCGAGCCGGATCAGGCTTATCATCTCGCCTACTTGCCGATCGCGTTCTTTTTCATCGCCGATGTGTCGCAAACCGAGCGCGATATTTTCAGTGACAGTCAGCCAGGGGAACAATCCGTCCTGTTGATAGACCATCCGCACGCGGCCTTCGCGGCGAATGACGCCTGACGAAGGCTGGTCGTAGCCCGAGAGCAGGTTGAGCAGCGTCGTCTTGCCGCAGCCCGACGGGCCGACGACGGCCACGAATTCGCCGCGACGGATGTTCAGGGAGATTTCGCGTAGCACTTCCACTGTCCCGAACGACCGGCAGACTTTTTCGAGTTGTATAGGTTTACCGCTCATACCCCCAACGCACGCTCGGAATCTTCGTCAATTGCGCCAACAGGCGATCAATCACGACGCCGATCAATCCGATCACGATCATTTCGACCACCAGCAAATCGGTGCGCAAGCCGTTGCGCGTATCCATCACAGCGAAGCCCAGCCCGTCGCGCCCGGCGATCATCTCGGCGGCGACTACCACGAGCCACGAAAGCCCCGCAGCTACCCTGAGAGTCGTGATCACCTGCGGCATGATCGCGGGCAGCGCAACCTGCGTCAGATTCTCGAAGCCTTGCAGGCCGTAATCCCGCGCGACTCTAAAGTAGACCGCCGGAATGTTCGCCACCGCGGCCATCGTCGCCAGCGCTACGGGGAAGAACGCCGCCAGGAAGATCAAAAAGATCGGAGACGCGTCGCCTACGCCGAACCATAAAATCGCAAACGGTATCCACGCCAGCGGCGACAGGTTGCGGAAAAAGTTGATGATCGGTAGAAAGGCCAAACGCGCCGCCAGACGCTGCCCCATCCACAAGCCCATCGGAATTCCCGTCGCGACCGCGATCACGAAGCCGCAGCTCACGCGAAAGAGCGAAGTGATCAGGTCGTTGAACAGGCGTCCGCTGCCTATCTCTTCACCAAAGCCGCGCGCCACGGCCAGCGGCGACGGGAAGGCGCTTTCGTGAAAAATCCCCGCCTTCCACACCGCAGTCCACATTGCGATGAGAACTGCGACCACAGCCAACGGAAGAAGTATTGATTTTGATGTATTCGGTTTGTCTATCATCTCCGCAGACGCGCTCAAAAACAGAAAAATGTAGGAGAGGAAAATGGAACAAGGATGTCTTATTTTCCTCTCCTACATTTTTCTGTTTTCCTGCTTTCTAGTAGTCCACCAAATTTCAAACGCGAGCGCAGCCGGGCCGACAATTGTCAGCGCGTAATACGGCGCGTGAATGTTCTCGGCCAATCGCAGGACCATCTCCATCGCCGCCACCAGAAACGCCACCAGGCATTGCGCCCACTTCGGCTTCACCGTCGTCCTCGGATCGGTGATCATAAAGAAGATGAAGAGCTGATACATCGGCCCGGTGATCGGCGCGACCTCGGCCAGGAAGCCGTGGCCCGTGATCAGACCGCGCAGCGCCGCGAAGGCCAAGAAAGAGAGCACGTAGGTGGCCGTGATGTGGAACCGCTTCACGCGCCAGGTGATGAGCGCTCCCAACGCCCAGACGATCAGCATCGGCCAGATCGCGTTCCCCCATTGAATGCTCAGCGTTGAGACCGCTTCCGGCGCCAACAGCAGCATCGCGCAGATGGCGAAGTTCGACGGGTTCCACAAATGGCGTCCCTTCCAGCGAATCACATACTTCGACGTGATCGATATGGCGCTGCACAACGCATAAGGCCAGAACTCCGGCGAACGAATCAGAATGCCGACGCTGATGCCGGAAATGTACGAACTGGCCAGATGAGGAAATTTGCCGTAAAACAATCGGCCCAGCGCGAGTTCGAGCAGCATGGCGGCGGCGATGGCCAGAGCCGTTCGATTGAAGCTTTCCAGCAAACCATACGAGATCTGGCCCACCAACAGAATCGTCGTGATCAGCATCGGCGCGAGGTAGCGATTTTCGATGCTGAAGAATCGCGACAACGCGGACGGCGGCTTCGGCTGCGCGGCGTCTTGCGAAGACGGCGTTGGGGCCGCGACTTCTTGAGTCATACCGGTTCCTGTGACTGCTTCAGGCATAACGTTACCCCTCCTTCAGTTTGTGGATTTTGTTGGTTTCGGGCGCGCTGATGGTCTGCGTTTTGCCGGAAGGCCAGCGAATCTCGACTCGATCAACCATCGCGTTTTTTCCGAGGCCGAAATGCAATCGCCGCTGATTCTGCGCGCAGAAGCCGCTGCCGCCCGTGACTTCCTGCGCCTGCCGCTGGCCGCCCCAGAAGACCCGAACCTGCGCGCCGATGGCGCTGCGATTGCTCGCCGAGCCTTCCAGCTCGAAGTCGATCCATTTGTTATCGGGCGAGACGGTGTTCTTATAAAGCAACGCCGGGCCTTTCTGATTCGCCACCACGGCGTCGAGCTTGCCGCTGTTGGTGAAATCGCCCAGCGCGACCGAGCGACCGTCGTAAACGTCGGTCACGCCGACGATCTGCGCGACCTCTTTGAACTGGCCAGCGCCGTCGTTGATCCAAACTCGCTTCTGCTGATAGCCCGACAAGCTGCGGTTGTTCATCGGAGGCCAGTTCTTCGCGTCGGAGATGATCGTCGTGTTGCCGCCAGTCACTTTCGAGTAGTCGTACCAGTAGCTGGCGTTCCTGTCCGCCGAGATGTAGCCGTTGACCAGGTAGATGTCCTGATAGCCATCGTTGTTCAGGTCGCCGAATTGCGCCCCCCAACTCCATCCGCCGATCTCGACGCCGAGGTCGCGCGCCAGGTTGTCGAACTTCAGGTTCTCGCCCGAAGTCCCCGCGCGTGGAACCCACAAATTGTTGCCCTGGATCAATACGCTCTCTTCGGAGATGTTCGAAACATAGATCGAAAAGTCGCCGCGATTGAGCGGGTCGCCGATCGCCGCCGTCATCCCGCTCTTCGGCGCAAAGCCGATGCCCGTCTCTTTGCCGACCTCGCGGAACTTCTTGCCGCCCTCGTTAAAGAACAGTTCCGAGACGCCGTAATCGTTGGCGATGAACAGATCGGGATAACCCGTCCCGCGCAGATCAGCCGCGACCGCGGCCAGCGCCCAGCGGCGTGATTTGATGCCGAGTTGTTCTGCGACCTCTTCAAATTTGCCGTTGCCCAGATTGTGGAAGAGGTACTTGCGCCCGCCGTTCTGAGCGTACTCGAAACTTTCGGGCATCATCTTCGTGTCTTTGAGATTCCACAGGTCGACCTTCTCGTCGTAATAACCGGCGACGAAAAGGTCTAGCTTTCCGTCGCGGTCGTAATCGAACCAGATCGCGCTGTTCGCGTTGATCCATTTAGGAAACCCGGCCTGCTCAGTAACGCGTGAGAAGCCTTTGCAGCAATCGTTATGATAAAGCTCCGGCTTCCCCCACTTATAAACGAAAAGGTCTTCGTAACCGTCGTTGTCATAATCGCCCCATACCGCTCCCATCGAGACGCCGTTTGCGCGCGAGTTCTCCCCGTTCCCCCAATAATCGCCGAGCATCTGACGGAACTGACCGTTACCCAGGTTTTTGTAGAGGATATTACTCTTGCCTTCGCTGCTGTTGGTCAGATAGATGTCTTGCCAACCGTCGCGGTCAAAATCCACCACCGAGACCGCCGCGCCCATCGAGGCGATCTGCGGCATGATGTGATCGAGCTTTGGGTCGAGTGTCGGAGCGGAGTGTGTAAAGTAGACGCCCGACGCATGCGCCGCCTCCTGGAAACTCAACCCGTAGCGTGAGAGGGCCGTTGAAGGATTCGCGGAAGCGGTCGTGGCGTCTTTGCGCGCCGAGAGACGTTTGATGACGAACGGCGTGGCGAGCAGTCCGATGAAGAAGATGGTCAGAATGATTCGTAGAGTGCGACTTTGCATGCTTTCTCTTTCAGCCACCAATGAACACGAATGGACACGAATAGGAACAAATTGTCAGTTGGCCAGCCTTTCGCTCTGCAGCCTGGTCTTTCCAAAATTGAGAATGATGGCTAGTTTATAGCCTGTGGCCTTCAAGTAATTCGAAGTTTGAGCGCGGTTGGCGTTCGTGATTGCGTCCTGTGATTTCAATTCGAGGATAATTGAATCTTCAACCACGATGTCCGCAATGTAACTTCCGACCTCTTCGCCTTCAAAATAAACTTTGATAGGACATTGCTGCTGCGCTTTGATTCCGGCTTTTCTCAACAAGATCATCAAAGCATTTTCGTAGACCTTCTCCAGAAACCCATGCCCTAATTTGTTATGTACATCCATCGCCAGTCCGACCACCCGATAGGAGATGTCTGGGTAGAGAAGATTTTCCACCATCGTTTTTTGATTCGTGTTCATTCGTGTTCATTCGTGGCTGATAATGTTTTTAGTTCCTTAACGCCTTCGGGAAAACTCCGGTGTAACATAACGTGTGTGACAAGCCTGTGTCATGCGGCTTCAGGCACAGGGTACACGCCATGTTTGAACATCTCGAACCATGTTCGAGTGTCGGCTTCATTGTAGAGATTCAATTGCTTTATCACCTCAAGCGCGAATTCGACGCAGCCAAGGCCGCTCGCCGTAATGATATTTTTGTCGGCCACGGCAAGTTCGTTGACGTAGAAGTTTTCATCGCTGTAATCAGCCACCATAGCCTTCAAATAGTCTTGGGAATTGCTCGTATGCTGGACGTTTTTTGTCAGTCCGGCTCTGGCGATCTCCAATGTTGCGCCACAAATCGCGCCAATCGGAACTCTCTCCGCGTGAAGCCGCCGAAGGAGCGTTTTCAGATTCTCGTGCGATTCCCCCTCCCACATGTCGCCGCCAGGCAGCATAAAAATACCTGCGCCGGCAGGCGTCGCCTTATCAAACGTAATATCCGGACTGAGCTTAAGCCCTCCCATCGTCGTGACAGCTTTGTCGGAAAATCCGACCGAAACGACCTCGAACTTTCCGGACTTGTTGATTTCACACAAGGCATGAGCCAGCTCCCAATCCGCCAGGCCATCGAACACAAGAAAGTATGCGTTGGGTTTCATCCTGTTCTCCTTTCCGAAAGAGTTTTACATTCCCTGTTTAATCTCTACCGACACTTCCCTAATTAACGGCGGCGGCGTGCGCCCAAACTGCATCCGACCTCGTGCGGTCGCGCGCAATTGCGACGGGCCGGGTTCGAATCCTGCCAATAGTTCCGGCGTGAGCGCCACAGTCAGCGAAGCCCTCTGCAGACGTGGGTCAAGTGCGGGGTCGTAGTTCCGCGGGATGTGATCTAACTCTATTTATATTGCCTCAACGCCTTCAGGAAAAACTCCGGTGTGACATACCGCGTGTGATAAGTCTGCCAGTCCTGCGGGTTCCGCCTGTAAGCCGGATCGTCCTCAAGACGGCCCGGAGGGGCATTGTAATCCCTCAGCCCGTGATACGGCAGCGGCAGCACGGTCTTCGAAAACGTCGAGTTCAGGTCGCCGTCTTTAATCCACCCGTCGCCAACCATCACGTAATCGCGCGTCCAGCCGGCGGGCGGCGCCGGCAATGCGGCGAACTTCAACCGGAGTTCATCGCCCGCGCAGGTGATCGCCATGCGGTCGTCAATCTTTTCGAGCAGTTCGCGCACGTCGCCGTGGCGCGTGTAATAGCCGATCATGTCGCGCCACTTCTGAGCGGTTCCTTCGAGCTGGTTGTAATCAGGCAACTCGGGCGACGAATCATCGGCCTGCGAGAACCTTGAAAAGCCGCGATAACGCAGTTCGGCTGACTCGAGGCCGATCCGCTGCGCCTTGAATGTCGTCTCGGGCAGCGCCTCGGCCCATTCCAGCCTGTCCCAATAAATCTCCATATTCGTCCGCAATCGCAAGCGCCGCGGAGCGCCTGGCCGAAAAACGTTGTTCAGATCGAGCACAACAGTCTTCAGTTTGCCCGCAGGAAAGCCTAAGCCGGATTTCGCGGTGGCCCAATTGCCCTGCGCGTCGGGCGTTTCAATGCTCAATCCCTGAGGCGGCGGTTGACCGGTCTGGCCGTAAGCGATATTGATTGAGCCGTCGGTCGGATGCAGGAAGCCGTCGCCGATCAGGTAAAGCTGTTTATCGCGCGGCGCGCCGGCTGGCAATTCAAGCTCGACCCAGTGATCGCGCGTGATGCCCTGATAACGGCCTTTGCCGAACGTGCCTAGATACTTTTGATCGAGATCGCGCACGACGGCCGACACGTCCTGGCCCAGATCGTCTTTCGCGTTGGCAAAGGCTTTTGGCGCGCTCGTCGCGTAAATCTTCAATGGCGGCGGCGGCACGGCGAAGCGTTCATCGGCGAAGACCTCGGTTCCCTGCGGATGATCCACAACCATCAGCGAGTAGTGATCGATGTAATAGACCTCCCACAACTCCGCCGTCACGCGCAAATCATAAAACCCGTCACGCGGCACGAGTTGATCGCCGCGAATCTTGAACCATTCCTCGGTCTGATAAATTCCGGCGACGGTTTGCGCGTTGATGTGCAAGCCCAGCGCCGGCGACCACGGCGCGGTGTCTTTGACATAACTGATCCGCTTCCCGTCCCATGCGAAGAGCATCGGGCATGAGCCTTTCAATCGCTGCTCGGCCAGCACCGATTGATCCGCCTTCAATTCGAACTCCGCCTGCACTGAGCCATTCGGCCAGACGATGCGCGCGACATCGGTCTGCGTGTTCTCGCCCAGACCGAAGTGAAGAACTGGCGAAGTGATGACCTGCTTCTGAGTCAGCAGCCCGGAGCGGATTTCGATCTCGCCGCCGATGCCGAAAGAGTTGATGCGCTGGTCGCCGGTGGATTTGGCGGCGCGGGTGCGGATGGTTTGATAGTGGTAGTTTTTTGTGCCGTGATTGACAAGTTGTACCGGCTTTTCTCCAGGGCCAACGCCGACCAGATCAGGGCGCCCATCGCCTGTAATGTCGACAATCGAATAATCACGAGGCACATGATCGAGCCGTTCGAAACTTTGCGCGAGAGCGTGGAAATTCCCCTGATTGTCGCTCAACAGCATCTGAGTGTTTAGTACGAGCAGATCAAGACTGCCGTTATTATCGAAATCGGCAACCTGTAATCCATTCACAGGAATAGCCCATGGGCTCGGTTCTACATTTGCCACAACAACAGAATCCCAACCTTCGCCATTATCCTTATCTGACAGGCGAATTACCTCTCCACTTCTACAGAGCGCGATGAGGTCAATGCGACCATCACTATTCAAATCGGCGGAGTTAATTGACACGACCTCGTTCAGATTTTGAGGAACCCGCCGTTCCTTATACTGTCCTAGCCGCTCATTGATGAAAACTTGAAACTTGGTTCTGTGAGACCTCCCATCCGCATATTCCAGCGATAGCATGGCAAGATCGGGGTCGCCGTCATTATCAATGTCTGCGCTGACAAAATCGAATACGGGAGTGGAAACGTTGTTGAATGGATGAAGCTCTTTGAATGTGCCATCACCATTGTTACGTAAGACAACAGGTTCAGGCCACCCAATTAAAACATCAAGATCACCGTCCAGATCAAAATCAAATGCCCAAAGGCCGTTATGGTATTCCCGTGTAATGCTACTGCCCACACCGGTAAGCGCCGTTATGTCCGTATAATCACCCGCCTCATTCTGCTTATAAAAACGCACTCCATCGGAACCTGCCAAAACGAAGTCCGTTCTGAAATCATAATTGAAATCAATAGGCAGCACAGAACCCAGAAGAGGCTGTGGATTGAATCCATTCTTCGACAAAGGTGTTCTGCCGGGAAAATTCAGCTTCGGGCCGCCAATAATCTGTAACTCACTCTGGTTTCCAACCACGATTGAGGGTTTGCTCTCCGAGTTGAGGGAAACAGCCCCTATCCAGTTCCAACTTCCTTCGGGCACATTGGCAATAGGCTGTGTCTCAAACGTCATTGCCGTATCCGCCGGCGCAGGCTCTGAACTCGGGCTTGGCAGTTTGATGAACTTCGTGAACGGCTCGCCCACAAACTCCGCCGGAGTCTTCACAGCGTTCAGGCTCTGCCGGTAATCAGGCACGCGCGCCAGCACGTTGCGCAGGAACGCGACCTGCGGCGCGGCGGAGCGTGGATTCTCGCCGGAGGCCGCCTGCTGCAAGGCTGTCATCTGCCGCCTCGCTTCGTCGGGCCACGAGGGTGATTTTTCGGCCAGCTTCGCGACTGTCTTTTTCAACGTCTCGCCGTCGCCGCGCTTGGCGGCCAACCGCGTGACATCGAGCAGCACGGCCAGGTTATCGGGCTGCGCTTCGAGAATCTTCTGGAGCAGCGCCTGGGCTTCGGCGTCGCTGGTTTCAGCGCCCTGGCGCTCGGTCTCCTGCGCAAGCGCATAGAGCGCCCGCAGATTTTTCGGGTCCAACTCGACGGCTCTTTTCAAATGCGCGGCGGCTTCGGGCAATTTGCCGCGTTTGCTTTCGATCAATCCGAGCAGGGCTTCGATCTGGCTGTTGTCGGGCGCGAGCGTGCGGGCCTTCTCGACTTTTTCATAGGCCGTGTCGAACTCCTGTTGCCGCACGGCGAGCAATCCGAGATTGGCCCAGCCGGCAGGCTCGCCGGGCGCGATCTCTGTGGCTTTGGTCAGCTTCTCCTTCGCGCGAACGTCCTCGCCGGTCTGCAACCCGGCCAGGCCGACGTAAAACGCCGTGACCAGATCGCGGTATTCTTTCGAACCGGGTTTGGGCAATCCGGCGTTGCGCTCGCAGGCGGTGAAAGTAAGAAGAAGGGCAATGAGGGTGATTGCGCGATTCAGCCCGCGAACGCGGGTGTTAGAGTAAAGCCTGGGGTGGAGCGCGGAAGCGCGGAACCCCAGGGGCGAGCGATCTGCCATACCAGCCCGCGAAGCGGGCGACAGCGATCGACCAAATCTCAATGCTGATGAAGCGAATAACAAACAACTGCCGCCCGTTTCACGGGCTTGATGGGATTTATTACGCGACACTCCTGGGGTTCCGCGCCGCGCTCCACCCCAGGCTATACTCTGGCGCCTGCTCCGCAGGCTGAAAATGTAAACACACACTCCGCGCAAAAATTCGAGTAATGACAAGGCCTTAAAAGGCCGGGCTACGATCAATCGCCGCTGACGCGGCTGGGGATTTGAATTCAGGACGAACGAATAACTCATTCCGCCGGGTACCAGTCTTCCCTCTTCCCACGACCGACGCCAAGCGCGTCGGCGACTCGGTTGATGTAATTGAACCAGGAAGCGATTAGAGTAATTTGCAGGATGGCGGTATCGTCAAAACCGACCGCGCGCAATTTATCATGATCCTGCGGCGTCAGGCGAGTCGCGTCCTTGGTCAATTGCACGACGTAATCGAGCATCGCGCGATCCTGTTGGCTGATCGGCGCGCGGGCGTAATCCTCGCGCAGGATGGCCACCATCTTTTCGTCCAATGTCACCATACGCAGAAACTCTGCGTGCGATTCCACTCAGTAAAAACAACGGTTCACGACCGAGACCATCGTCGCGATCATTTCGTGCTGCGCGCGACTCAAGGGGAGTTCGGGCGACATCATAGCCCCGAAGGCGCCGAAGATGTGGAAGAGCGCGTCAGGCATCAGCGTGTGCGAGGCGACAATGCTGTCGCCTCCGGGCGAGACCGGCGACGCGTACTCTTTCGGATACATAGCGCGCTGCGCCTCCATCATCCGCCGCAACTTCTCGTCGGCGTCCTCCATTCGAATCGTGCGAATCCAGGTCATTGTTTGTTCTCCTAATGGGACATATAGGACCTATAAGACTTATAAGTCCTCTATGTCCTATAAGTCCCATTCATCGAGCAAGGTTTTTCGAAAAAACCGGATAAGAGCCGAGCCGCAGCAACGCCAGGGCCGCGACCACTGTGGCCACGCCGCAAAACAGTAGCGCCAACTGGTAAGAACCCTTGCGGTCGAACGCCGCGCCCATCAACAAAGGCCCGAGCGCGCCCCCGAGCGGCACGGTGATGAACAGGTAGCTGTAGATTTCGCCGAACGACCGCAACCCAAAATATCGCCCGACCAGATATGGAATGGTAGCCGACTCCGAGCCATAGCCGAAGCCGATCAGCATCGCCGCGGCGTAAGCGCTCGCGCCTGGCGCCCCTGCAAATAGCAGAAAGATTCCGGTGGCGACCACGCTGAAGGCTATTGCCGGAATGCGTTCGGCGGGCAGCTTGTCGAGCAAATAGCCAATCCCAAGCCGCCCGACCATTCCCGCCGCGCCGAACAGCGAAGACGCAAGAGCCGCGCTGGCAGGCGTCATCCCGCGGTCTTTCAGCATCGGGATGAGATGAATCATGCAGGCTTGAATGCTCATCGAGACTATGAAAAAGGCGAAGAGCAGCAACCACAGCAAGCTGCCGCGCAATGCCTCGCCGCGCGTCAGCCCATCGGCCTCCCCGCCAGTGGCGCTCTGCCTGGACGACCGGACCGGCGCGGACGGCTCTTTAAGAAATAACAACAGCAACGGAACCGCGACTAACAAGACCGCTCCGCCGGAGATCGCATAAGCGTTGCGCCAGCCGAACTGATCCATCAACGCCTGCGTCGCCCGTGGCCAGATGACGCCACCAGTCGCCGTGCCGCACATCGCCAACCCCAGCGCCAATCCGCGGCGACCTGTGAACCACCGCGAGATCAGACTCGCATGCGGCACAGCCGAAGTCCCAGGTCCTACCAGACCGAGTATGAGAAAGACCGCGTAGAGATGCCACAGACGCGGCGTCAAAAACGACAACGAAGCGTACAACGCGCCGAACACTACCATGCAAACCAGAATCGGGCGGCGCGAACCGAAACGATCCGTCAGCCATCCTGTCAGCGGCATAGTCAACATCGCGGTCAGCGTCGCCAGCGCGAACGCAAACGAAACCTGCCCGCGCGACCAGTGGAATTGATCGCACAGCGTCGTCAGAAAGACGCCGAACGCGTTGACCAGTAACGATCCGAAGTGGAAAAACAGCCCAACTGACGAAACCGCGACCACCAGCCACGCCGAACGCTGTTTCGCCGTCTCCATCGTTGTTCCTGCCGAAATTGTTTCGACCGTTTGCATAAAGCTTCAATCTCGGGCAAAAGGAGGGCGCCTGTACAGTCAGGTAATCGCGAAAATGCTCTTCTTTACCTGATTTCGCGATTTACTGACAGTACTGCGCGCGTAAGCAAGCGGCTGTCTAATCTGTCAGCGCTTGCTTACGCGCGCGGTACTGTACCGGTCTAGGCTCTCTGCAGAAGGTCGGAATCAAAACCGGCGCGAATAGCCGATGATCAGCAGATTGTCAGCGAACGCGGCGTCGCCGTGCCGGCCGTCGGCAATATCGGGCACGCTGCGGCGGCGGTTGCGCTCCACGGCTATCGGCATGCTGATTGACCATGTGTCGCGCCCACGCGTGTAGAGGAATCCAGGCTCGACCGAGATCGCGTAGCCGGGCCGACGGAAGCCCTCGCTCTTGCCGATAATGTCTCTGACGGGCACGCCCTCGATTCGCCCGGCGAAGCTCATGCTAAGCCCGCGAATCTTGGGCGATGGAACGGCCACGCCAATGCGCGCCGCGTACTGATCAGCCACAGACATAATCGCTTCGGAGGGGCGACCGCGTCCCGTTTGCACGCCGTTGGTGTTTCGCGGATTGACCAGATATGTGCCTGCCGCGAAGAACGTCATAAACTTCACGGCCTTGAAAGCCTGCATGTCGAAGACCACGCCGACGCCTCCGTCGCCGAGTTGTATGGACTGATCAGCCACAGAAGTCACGGGCCCTGAGGCGGCCATGAAAGTGTTTGTCACGTCGGGCTTGCCGGTCGGCAGCTTCAGGCCGACTCCGAATGCGACGTTCTGTCTGCTCTCGCTCGGCGGGCGGATCAACCACATACGCGCGCCGAGGCTGATGTCGCCTATGCCGGAACTGTGGAAGACTCGATCGGGGGTTCTCCCACTTTTGCGTTTGGCGAACATGATCGGCACGCTCGCCGTGAGTGTGACTCGCGGCGTCAGCGCATAGCCGACCGCCACGTCGAAGAGATGGACTTTGTTGACGACGGCCGTCGCCTCCTCCTGTCGCTCCTTCTGCTCGACTGTGCCGACGAAGTGGCGGGCCGACCGCATGCCGCGATAGCCGACCGACAACGTCCACTGCCCTTCTCCGGGCGCGCTCGAATCGCCGCCCGAAAGCTCCTGACCACCCCCTGATGAACTTGCGCACGCGCCAACCACGGGCACGCTCTGTCTCGCCAACACTCAGCCCTGAGCCCAGGCCTGAGGCGAAAGAAGTATGCTTGTCAAAAAGACTACGGCGATAAACGCCGCCTTCGAAAGATAGACGTGTTTCTTCAGCGCCATTATGTTCTGGTCTCCATCTTGTTCAAATCGCTATGTCAGCGAGTTAGCAGCGAAATGATCTCATTTTGATTCGCAAGAATTTTCGACTGATTGGCCTGGATCGTTTCATGGTTGGCCAGCAGAGCGTCAAGCTTCTCCTGATTGGCTTTGATGATCTCCTGGTTCTCCTTGATGACCCTCTGATTCTCGATGATGGTGTTGAGATTGGCGATCATTTCTTCTGTGGTCATGAAATTGCTCCCTTTGACGGTGAATGGATTGATGATGCGCCCACGAAGGCGCCCGAAGAGGATCGAGCGAAGATAGAGGGCCGCCTTGAGCGCTTCGGATGCGATCCTTGATCTTCGATCCTCGACCCTCTTCGTGTGGCTTCGTGGATTGATTTTTCTTCCCAGCAAGAGCCTTTGCCATTAACCCATCTGCCGGGTGGACAAGCAATTGCCTGGCCATAGTTGTAGTTATCCGCCGAGGCTTTGGCCAAATCCCTCAAGAAAAAAGAGTAAATTTTTTCCGACGGCGTGGCGGCTCTCCCGAACTCATCCGACGGCGTGGCGACATGAAGCGAAAATGGCGATATTTCGCGCGTAAGTTCGATATGTCGTGAGCCAGTAAGTCATTTGAATCATTTGGCGAAGTCGGTTATTTTTGCGGCGGAACGGCGTCAATTCACATTATTCAACGAACAGATGAGAAGCGATTTCGACCTTGCCATTATCGGCTCAGGATTTTCCGGCGCGCTGCTGGCGATGATCGCGCGGCGCGCGGGGAGATCCGTTATGTTGCTCGACCGGGGGGCGCATCCGCGCTTCGCCGTCGGCGAATCCACCTCGCCGCTGATGAACCTGGTCATCGAACGACTTGCCGACCGCTACGACCTGCCGCGACTGAAGCCATTGACCACGTGGGGCGAGTGGCAGCGAACCTATCCACAAGTGGTCGGCGGGTTGAAACGCGGCTCCACATATTTCAAACACGAACCGGGCGCGCGGTACGGAGCGGCCCCGGACCGTTCGAATCAATTGCTGGTCTCCGCCTGTCTGAACGACGAAGCCGCCGACACGCACTGGCTGCGCTCCGACGTGGACTATTTCCTGTTGCGGGAAGCCATCGCATCAGGCGCTGACTTTCTGGACCAAACAGAATTGCATTCCATCGAATTGGCGAACGGCGGCGGGGCGGCGCTTCGGGGCAGGCGGCGAGGACAAGCGGTGAAGCTGCGGGCGCGACTGGTCGTGGACGCGAGCGGCCCGCGAGGGTTCTTGAGCCGAGCTCTCGGAATTGGCGAAAGGCGCTTCGATGATTTTCCGGCGACCCAGGCGCTCTACTCGCACTTCATAGGCGTCCACCGCTGCGACGCGATGCCCGATTACGAGGTCGCGGGCGCCCCGCCGTACCCTATGGATGACGCCGCCGTGCATCACGTCTTCGACGGCGGATGGATGTGGGTGTTGCGCTTCAACAACGGCGTGACCAGCGCGGGGATCGTCGTCACTGAAGAGACTGCTAGAGAGTTGAAGCTGTCGGAGGGCGAAGCCGCGTGGCGGCGATTCCTGGCGCGCTTCCCTTCGATAGCCGCGCAGTTCGCCGACGCCAGAGCGATCCGCGAATTCACCTGGGCGCCGCATCTGCCGTACGCCGCGGAAACGGCCGCCGGAGAAGGCTGGGCGATGCTGCCGTCGGCGGCGGCCTTCGTGGACCCGCTCTTCGGCCCCGGAATGCCGATGACGGCGCTCGGCGTCGAGCGACTGGGGCGTCTGATTGAAGAGAACTTCGGAGAACAGGAACTCAATGAACGGCTGCGCGAATATGGCCGGACTACGCTCGCGGAGGCCGATCACACCGCCGACTTCATCGCGGGATGTTATGCGGCGTTCCCTCGCTTCGAACTCTTTACATCTCTTTCAATGGTCTATTTTGCGGCCGCCGGTTATTGCGAGATGGCGCGCAGACTGGGCCGCGATCACCTGGCGCAAAGTTTCATGGCGGTGGACCGCCCGGCCTTTGCGGACGCGACTAAACGCCTTAGCCGAACGTTGCGCCATAATGACCGCTTCGATTCGTCCCTATTCGCCGCCCAGGTGAAACAGAAGATCGATTGTCTGAACGTGGCCGGATTGTGCGACAGGCGCAAACGAAACTGGTACGACGTCGACCTGGATGACGTAATCGCCCGCGCCGAGAAGCTGGAAATAACGCCGGACGAGATGCGCAGGTTTCTGCTGACGGCGAGTTGGGCGCAGACGGCCGTCAATCTGCGACAGCGCGGCCTGAAGCAGCCACAACAGTCAATTCGGTCGGGCGTCTATCAGGATCGCCTCGCCGATGAATATGAGCCGGTAGGCGAGTTGGTCGGCGCCAGCCAGGTCTATCGGCGGGTGCTAGAAGACGCGTTGAACGTCGCACCGACCGACACGACCGTCCTGCTTCAGGGAGAGACGGGCACGGGCAAGGAGTTGCTGGCCTACGCCATTCACCAGCGCAGCTTGCGCAACCGAGGCCCCTTCATTGTCGTCAACTGCGCGGCGCTTCCTCCTTCGTTGATCGAGAGCGAGTTGTTCGGCTACGAGAAGGGCGCTTTCACCGGCGCGCAGGCCCCCAAGCCGGGGCGATTCGAGCTGGCCGACGGCGGCACGATCTTTCTGGACGAAATCGGCGAGGTCCCGCTGGAGATACAGGGGCGGTTCTTGCGCGTGCTGCAGACCGGCGTCTTCGAGCGCTTGGGCAGCACGAAGAGCGTCCGCGTAAAAGTCCGCGTCGTAGCAGCCACAAATCAGCCGCTTGAGCGATTGGTCAACGAACGCAAATTCCGCGCCGACCTTTTTTACCGCCTCAACGTCTTCCCCATCACTCTGCCCCCGCTGCGCGACCGGTTGAGTGACGTCCCGCTGCTCGCGCGCCATTTCGTTGATAAGTACAACGCGCAATTCAAACGATCGATCACTTCGATCAGCGAACAATCGCTCCGGGCTCTCGAACAGTACCACTGGCCCGGCAACGTCCGCGAATTGGAAAATCTGGTGGAGCGCGCTGTCCTCACCACCGATGGCGCTATTTTGAAGATCATTCCGCCCCCGATCCGTGTCGAACCGGCCATATCAATCAACGATAACCCGCCCGAAACGGCGACTGCTACGACAGCTAAGAGCGCGAGGCGGCTGCTGTCGCTGACGGAGAACGAGGAGGCCCACATCCGAATGGTGTTGAGCCATACCGGCGGTCGAATTTCCGGGCCGCGGGGGGCCGCAAAAATTCTCGGCGTTCCTCCATCCACGCTCCGCAGTCGAATCAAGAAGCTGGGGCTGAAGATCCTCGTGGACGACCCTCAGTAGAAGAACAGGAAAATGTGGGAGAGGAAAATAAGAAACCCCAGGCCCCGATTCCGCTTTTCCACTCTTTCTATCACTGATTATTCTTCCTCTTATTTTCCTCTCCCACATTTTCCTGTTCTCTCTATCTGTGGATTGTTCGGAACGAGATCTCGTTCAGGGCGACGTTTATCCATTGAATAGCATTCAGTCGTGTGTGCTCAAGCAGTCGGCGCGCGTGAATCTCAAACATGTTAGAGGCGGCAGACAAAGCGGTGACTTTGAAAGCTACGCCCGGCGCAATAAGTCGGAATTTCTGCGGGCCGAGAATTGTCCCACCAGAGATAATCTCGACATCCTGAAGTATCTTTTCGTCTCCGCCGAGGTGATGAGTCAGAGCCTCTTCATACAGGTTGATATCGAGGCCTGTACCGACATCGCGCAGAAAAGCCGTGAGCCAATCCAGGACTGGCTCATCTCCTATCTCTTGCCAATCTTGGTTGATGACTTCAAAGCTGGTCCGATCGCTTGGCCGCAATGTCGTATTCACAAATTCATGCTGAACCTGCTCGGTTCTCGTGTTCACAAGTTTCCCATGCGAAAGATCGGCCATCATCAGGTAGTGGAGAAGCTGTGAACGATGGCGACCAGTCAGCGACTCGACTGTTTTAAATTCGAAAGCTGCTCCTCCCCCAATGAGAACATCGAGAAAGTAGAGCTTGTGGAAACCGTCAAACTTCACTTCGATCGGAATCTCCAGTTCGGTTCCAGGAAATCGTCGGGCCAACTCTCGCTTGTAAATCTTCTCGTCGAAGAACCGTCCAAACTCGTTATGAATGTCGAAGACGCAGCGCATCACGTCATATGCGATTTTGCCAAAGGAGACCTCATCCAAACGACAGGTCGTTGTACGTACATGAATAGGCATATGGCGACTCCTAAAACGAATCGAACAGGAAAATGTGGGAGAGGAAAATAAAAGAAAAAACGAGTTTTGGGATATCATATATTCGTATTAGCATCCGGCTTTCTTTTATTTTCCTCTCCCACATTTTCCTGTTTCTATGTTCTGTTGAAAGCGATGATACCTGAAAAATACAATGCGGCCACACTGATTGACGACAATCTCGAAGCCGGTCGCGGCGAAAAAACGGCGATCTATTTCGGCGACGAGCGGATCACGTATAACGACCTCTTCGACCGCGTCTGCGCGACGGCGCGCGCGCTGAGGGCGCTCGGCGTCGCGCGTGAAAATCGAGTCCTGCTCATACTCGGCGACACCCCGGCGTTCCCGGAGGCGTTCTTCGGCGCGATGCGCGTCGGCGCGGTTCCGGTTCCGATCAATCCGTTGTACAAAGCGTCCGACTACCGCTTCTTTCTCGAAGACAGTTACGCCCGCGCCGTTATTACCGAAACCGCCTATCTCGACAAACTGTCGCAGGCGCTTGACGGTTACGACGAAGAGATCATCGTCATCGCGGCCGACGGCGCGGCGCCGAACGCGCGTTCGATGGCCGAATTGCTCGCGGCGCACGCCGGAGAGGCGCCCGCCGCCGGCGTCCATCGTGACGATATGGCCTTCTGGCTTTACAGCTCCGGCTCGACGGGCAGGCCGAAGGGCGTCGTCCACCTGCATCAGGACATGCCTGTCATTTGCGACACATACGCGCGACACGTCCTGCGACTGACCGAAGACGACGTCGTCTTCGGCCGCGTGCTGTTTCACGCATACGGGCTCGGCGCCGCGCTCGCCTTCCCCTTCAGTCGCGGCGCTTCCACCGTGCTCGCGCCGGGACGGCCCACGCCGCGCGCCATTCTCGATGTCGTCGAGCGCTACCGCCCGACCGCGATGTTCCTGGTCCCGACGCTCTACAACGCCATCCTCAACGATGAAGGCGCGGCGGCTCGCGATCTTTCCTCACTCCGCCTCTGCGTCTCCGCCGCCGAACCGCTCGCGCCCGAAACGTGGCGGCGGTGGAAAGAGACCTTCGGCCAGACCATCCTCGACGGCATCGGCTCGACCGAATTGCTTCACATCTTCTGCTCGAACACGCCGGAAGAGCATCGCCCCGGCTCCAGCGGCAAACCCGTGCCCGGATATGAGCTGCGCATTCTCGATGATGACGGAATGCCTGTGGCCGCAGGCGAGGCCGGGAATCTGTTCGTGAAAGGGGCGAGCGCCGCGCCTTTTTACTGGCGCCAGCGCGAAAAGAGCCGTCACACGATGCGCGGCGATTGGACGGCGACGGGCGACCGATACCGTATGGATGAAGATGGCTTCTACTGGTACGAAGGGCGCGCCGACGACATGCTCAAGGTCGGCGGCGAATGGGTCTCGCCAATCGAGATCGAGAACGTGTTGATGGAGCATCCGGTGGTGCGCGAGGCCGCCGTCGTCGGCGTCCACGTCGAAGGCGTAATGCGCGTCCGCGCCGTGATCATTACCGACTCACGGCAGACTCCTGAGACTCCGCTCAAAATGGAGCTTCAGGAATGGTGCAAGACGCGGCTCCAGCGATTTCAATATCCGCACATCATCGACTTCGTCGATGAGCTGCCCAAGACGGCTAGCGGCAAGATACAGCGGTTCAGATTGCGAGAAGCCGATCTCGTCAGCGACGGTTGAGTTTGCTTTGGCGCCTTCCGGCGCCGGCGCCGCAATTTGCGGCGCCATTCGGCGCAGATGATTCAATCGTCGCTGACGCGATGGGAAGGGGCCGGCGACGAGCCGGCCGCGCGTTAATCGTCAAACCAGTTCCATGCCCGGCGATGTAGACGCCGATGCGGATACCCATCCCCATACCCAGTTCCACACCCATACCCAGTTCCATACCCATACCCAGTTCCATACCCATACCCAGTTCCATACCCATACCCAGTTCCATACCCATACCCATACCCAGCCGGACACGAAACGACCGGAGCCGGGGCCGGACATGAGATCACCGGGGCCGGAGCCGGGCAGCACACCGGCTGCGAGATTATCGGCCTCGGACAGCAACAATCATCATCGTCATGATCAGCTAACACCCTGGTCTGGAACCCGGCCAGCGTCATCATCAGAGACAACGCCAGCCCGATAAAGACAGGGTACTTCATTCTACTCGTCATAATTTACCTCCATCGATCTGACAGTTTCACAGGAGGTGATGAGCATGCATCGCTGAAGTAGAGACTATGATCGCGCATCTGATATTTTGGCTGGCCGTCAGTTGCGACGCGAGTGGGTGACTGTATGCAATGGCGTCAGCGGCTAGTGAATTCGACCGTCGCTGGCGTAATGCAGTTTGTTCATGCCGCCCTTTCCAGGCGTTTCAACTCCGGTTCAGCGCTATGCGGCAAGACTACTCGGGATTACACTTTCATCACCGCCAATTTCCCATACTGCGGCATGCCGCCGCCACCCGCCCTCCACCGCTTGTGGGGGCGGTTAAATTGCTTCTGGCTTATCAAGGCGCCTAAATAGCACCCGAATGCCAGCAAGCCCGGCGCCAACCGCCTAGAGGCGCCTATCAATGTCCCGAATAGCCAGCTTTGCCGCACACCCGATGCCCACTTTTTATACAGGCGGCTGTACGGCTTCGTGTACAACGCCGCTCTCACGGCCTCTCTGATTTGTCTGATTTCACGCAAGTATAGGCGCTATGCTGAGAACCGCTCGCAATAGCCGACGAACTCGCGCGCCAGTTCCAGCGCGGCCTGCGCCGACGCCTCATCGGCCTCGCCCGCCTTCAAATTCTCGAAAGTGTTCCAGAGGTCATTCCAGGAGCCGCCCGTCTGGCCGGACAAAACAAAGAGGTTTTCGAACTCCCACAACGCTTCGAGCGAAGTGAAAGGATCTACGAGCCGCTGGTAGAGCGGGACGCGCGCGGCGGCGGCGGCGGACTCATAGGCTTCGATCAACGCCTGTTCGTAATTGCCATGATGAATGTAGGCGGCGGTCTGTTGGAGCCGTTCGTGGGCGGTGGCGAAGACCGGAACCACTTCGGCGATAGTCGTCCCCGCGCATTCGCCGCGCACGCCCGAACGCACGGTGAAGCGCTCATTCTCGTGGCCGTAATCGTCGTAGACCTGCGGGTCGTCTTCAAAAGCCGGAATGGCCCGAAGCGGTTCCAACGCTTCTTTCACGAGCTGATCGCCGAAGCGGGCGATGAATGAATTGAAATCCTCGCCAGGCTCAGACCGCTCGTGATGCAACCTGAAAAGCGTCTCGATGACTTTGATGGCGTTGCGCGCCGGGAACTTGCCCATCACCTTCGCGGCCTGCGGGCGTCCGTGATTGGCCTGGCCGCCGAGGAAGAGCAGGTGCGCGGGAACGTTGCGCCCGTCCTGAGTCATCGCCGCCGCGTGGAAGCCGATGTTGGCCACGGCGTGTTGGGCGCAGCCGTTCGGGCAGCCGGAGATTTTGATCCGCAGGTCGCGGTTGGCTTCACGATAAGCCGCCAACGGGCCGTCGAAGAAAGCCTCGGATATAGCGCTGCCCAAGCCTTTCGCCGAAGCGATGCCCAGGCGGCAGGTGTCGGCTCCGGGGCAGGCAGTCACGTCGGCGACCGTTTCAGCGCCGGCGTCGCCGAGCGAAATCCGCCGCAACGCCTTGTAAAGTTCGGGCAGATCCTGGACGCGCGCCCACGGCAGAAATAGGTTTTGTTCAATCGAGACCCGCAGTTCGCCGGCGGAGAAGCGTCGCGCCACATCGGCCAACGCCCGCGCGTTGTCGGCGGTGATGTCGCCCAATTTGGCGCGGACGTGGACGCCGCGCAGTCCCGGGACCCGGTGCTCGATGACCGAGTCGCGCGCCCACTGCTGAAATTCCGGGTCGTTCGCCCACGGGCTGAGCATGTTCAACTCTGGCGTCGTGACGCCAAACACCGGCTCGCTCGCCTCTTCGAGAAAATCCGCGACGGACGGCAGAGGGCCGATGATCTCACGCTCGGCGTCCACTGCGGCGCGGAACTTCTCCCAGCCCATCGTCTGCACCAAAAACTTCATCCGCGCCTTCATCCGCTGCTTCCGCTCGCCGTAGCGGTCGAAGACACGGATCACGGCGGTCGAGAAATTGAAAAGCTCCTCGACCGGCAGGAAATCGGCGTAGACGTGCGCGACGTACGGGCCGCCGCCCATCCCGCCGCCGACGTAAACGCGGAAGCCTCGGCGCGTCTCGCCGTTCTCCTCGCGCGCCACGGCGTGGAAGCCTAGGTCGTGAAAGGCGAGCGCGGAATGGTCGTCGGCGCAGCCTTCGAAGGCGATCTTGAATTTGCGCCCCATGTTCTGGTTGAACTTGTTGCGCACGAAATAGCTGAAGAGCGCCTGCGCGTAAGGGTAGACGTTGAAGACTTCGGTGTGCGAGACGCCGGCGCGGTAACAGGCGGTGATGTTGCGCACGGTGTTGCCGCAGGCCTCGCGCGTCGTGACGCCGACTTCGGCCAGGGCGCGGAGCAGCGCGGGCGCTTCTTCCAGTTGCAGGTAATAAAGCTGCGCGTCCTCGCGGGTCGTGAAGTGTATGAAGCCGCTGGCGTAGCGGTCGGCGACGTCGGCCAATCGCGTCAACTGGTCTGCGGTCAGGTAACCGCCCGGAATCTTGATCCGCTGCATCTGGACGCCCTCCTGCCGCTGGGCGTATGTGCCGAATTGGAGGCGGAGCTTCTGCATCTTGGTCTCGCCCAGTTCCCCGGCGCGATATTTTTTGATCTGCTTTTCGTAATAGGCCAGCTCGTCCTCGACATAATCCGGGATGATCCGGGCTGGCGCTTCTCCCGTCTGAGTTGAAGTGGCGTTCATGATCTCTCCTGCGGAAAATGGACAGGATTTACAAGATTTACAGGATTGGTTTTCTTCCTCCTCATCTTGTTAATCTTGTAAATCCTGTCCATTTTCATTGTTTCTCCGCGCCGCTCATTGCGACGTGAACGACTCCTGCCTGGCGCTCGGCGTCGAGCGCAAATAAAAACGCCCCGGCTCCTTTCGGAACCGGGGCGTTGCGGGCCTTTTATTGATGCTGTGATCTCAAGTTCGAATGATTACACGCATTGGCGGCCGGTTCCGACGGAAACGGGACGTACAACAACAACAACATACGCAGGTCGCGCCGCGCTTAGCGCAAACCATTTCAGCCGCCATTGGAATATAAGAATAGATGTTCATGATCCTCTTCCGTCAGAAATCACCAAGTCGAACGCGCTAACGGTACCGCCCCTCAAGCGGATTGTCAACGCAAATGTTGACACCGTTATCGGTAACACTTAGACTCCGGCCGAAACCGGCGCCGATTCATCGGCCGCCTCTTGCAGTAATCGTCATTCACAGTAACAGGCTTTCACAAATAACTCAGCAACAGGAGGGCATCATGCCAACATTCAAGCATCAGCGGCCCTTGTGGCTGGCGCTGTCGCTCATTCTGCTGTGCGCACAATACGCGGTCGCGCAGACAGTGACAGGCTCCATCTCGGGCACGGTCATGGACGCGTCGGGCAACGCCATCGCCGGCGCCACGGTCAGGCTCATCAACGAGCGGACCAACGACGCCCGCGTTCTCACGACCAACGAATCGGGCGATTTCCGTTTCACTGCGGTACTTCCCGGAATCTACACGATCAAAGTCGAGCAGAAAGGGTTCAGCGCCTTCGAGCGCCGTGGCAACGTGCTGACGGCCAATGAACACCTCGCGGTAGGCGAGTTGGCGATGAAGGTCGGCGAGATGAGCGAGACCGTGACGACCGTCGCCGAGGGCACGCCGGTGCAGACCGAGAGCACGGAGCATTCGGCGCTCCTCTCGTCGAAACAACTCGAGCTGATCTCGCAGCGCGGGCGTGACGTGACCACGCTGCTGAAAATTCTGCCCGGCGTCTCTTACGGCGGCGAGAGCGAGTCGCTCGGCGGCGGTTTCGGCAGCGGCATTCCCAACATTCAGGGCGGACGCAACACCTGGAACACGCTCAACGTGGACGGCGTGCGCGG
>WNFZ01000080.1_pt1 | contig 81952 bp, 57 predicted proteins | sample 5400081 | NCBI WGS metagenome assembly WNFZ01 (sample SAMN13153365, study PRJNA577476) | soil metagenome | isolation source: 80 cm soil or saprolite under grassland replicate 1 | place: USA:California | collected 2016-06-15
CTCGCCACCACGGGAGATCCTCGACAGCGTACCGGGGGCCCGCGTGGTCGAGCTGCCACGCAACCGGGAACGCTCGTTCTGCTGCGGCGCCGGCGGTGCCCGGATGTGGCTGGACGAGACCATCGGCACCCGCATCAACGAGGACCGTACCGACGAGGCGCTCGCCCAGCGACCCGACCTGGTGACGTCGGCCTGCCCGTTCTGCGTCGTCATGCTGGCCGACGGCGTGACGCTGCGGCAGGAGGACCCGGGCGCGGCGGGGGCGGTCGACGTGACCGACGTCGCCGAGGTGCTGCTGCGCTCCGTGCGGACGTCCACTGTGGACGCCAACGACCCGGAAGGGGCGACACGATGACCACGCAGACGCCGGGACACCTGGGCGGGGCAGGGCTCGACCTGACCACGCTGAACCTGATGCTCACCTCGCTGCGCGACTTCACCGACGTCGCGCTGCCGCTCAAGCGCCAGCTTGAGCTCGACCACGAGGACGTGTGCCCGGAGGACACGGTCCGCGCGATGTGCGGCGACGAGCTGGGCGTACAGCTGGTGTTCATCCCCGAGGAGTACGGCGGCATGGGCGGCGGCGCGTTCGACTCGTACCGCGTGTGCGAGCGGCTGGCCCGCATCGACATCGGGGTGGCCACCGCGGTCTTCGCGACGTTCCTCGGCAGCGATCCGATCCTGGTCGGCGCGACCGAGGAGCAGAAGGCCGACTGGCTCGGTCGCATCGCCGAGGAGGGCGTGCTGTTCGCCTACGGGGCGACCGAGCCGGAGGCCGGCAGCGACCTCGGCGCGCTCACCACCACGGCGACACCGCTGGGCGATGGCACCTACCGGCTCACCGGCCGCAAGCAGTGGATCAGCAACGGTTCTATCGCGGATCTGCACACGATCCTCGCGCTGGCCCCGGGCGGGCCGACCTGGTTCGTGGTCGAGAAGGGAACCCCGGGCTTCAGCTCCGCCAAGCCGGAGGACAAGCACGGGATCCGGCTGTCGAACACGGCCGCCCTGTTCCTCGACGACGTCGTGGTGCCCGCCTCACACGTGGTCGGGCTGGTCGAAGGGCGTGGCCTCATCCAGGCGCAGCAGGTTTTCGGGTACACCCGGCTGATGGTCGCCGCGTTTGGCCTCGGCGGCGGCTGGGAGGCGCTCGACCGGTCGATCGCCTACTCGACGAACCGGGTGCAGGGCGGCACGCCGCTGGCGCGCAAGCAGGGGTACACCCACAAGCTGATCGTGCCGCACGTGGTGCGCCTGGAGGCGGCCCGCGCCTTTGTCGAGGAGACCGCGACGCGCATCGACAACGGCGAGGGTGCCGACGGCGCCCTGAACACCGAGGGTGCGATCGCGAAGTACCTCGCGACCGAGGCCGGCAACGCGGCCGCCGAGGCGGCGATCCAGGCGCACGGCGGCTACGGGTACACCCGGGAGTACCTCGTCGAGAAGATCAAGCGGGACGTACGGATCACGACGATCTACGAGGGCACCTCGGAGATCCTGGAGATGACCATCGCCCGCGATCGCTGGCAGCAGCACCTCAAGACGCAGGGCGGCTACTACCGAACGGCCGCGCAGGAGGCGGCCGCGCTCGGCCCGGCGGTCGGCGGCGATGTCGCCGCGCTCGCGCTCGACGGGCTCGCGGCGCTCCTGGAGACCTGCCGCGTCGGGCGGCTGACCCGCAACCAGCATGTGCTGCTGCGGCTGGGCGAGCTCATCGCGTACGCCGAATGCGCGGCCAGCCTGGCGCGGCGGGCGACCGCCGCGGCCGGCGGCACCCTGCCGGAGAAGACCGACAAGCGGTTCGACGCCGCGGCGCTCGCCACGGTCAGCCGGATCTTCGCGCGGGAGGCCGTGCAGAAGGTCGCCGAGGACGGCGTGCGCTGGGTGGCCGGCGCGCTGCAGCCCGGCGATCCCGCCGTCGCGGCGCTCGCCGGCGCATCGGCCGCCAGCGGACGCAGCGGAGCGGAGTCCGCGGTCAAGCGGCCGGAACCAGAAGGAACGCTGCGGCTGGACGCGGTACGCGCCGTGCAGGCCGGCCTGCTGGCCGACATGGACCACCTCGCGGACGTGCTGTACGGCCGCGCCGCCCCGAAGGAATGAGCACCATGAAAGACTTCGCGCCCGAGCCGATCGCCATCGTGGGCGTGAGCGCCATCATGCCCGACGCGCCCGACGCCGCGACGTTCTGGGCCAACATCTCCGGCGGCCGGTACTGCATCAGCGACGTGCCACCGCAGCGGTGGGACCCCGAGCTCTACTACGACCCGGACCCGCACGCGCCGTACAAGACGTACTCGCGCATCGGCGGCTGGGTGCGCGAGTTCCCGTGGGACCCGATCGCGTGGCGGCTGCCGGTACCGCCGACCGTGGGCGTCCAGCTCGACGACGGCCAGAAGTGGGCCATCGCGGCCGCGCGGGCGGCCCTGCTCGACGCCGGTTGGCCCGAGTGGACGGTGGACCCCGAACGGGTCGCGGTGGTCATCGGCAACGCCATCGGCGGGGAGAAGCACTACAACACCAACCTGCACATCGAGCTCCCGACGTTCCTGCGTGCGCTGCAACGGGCGCCGTCGTTCGCGGCGCTGCCCGAACCGGTACGGACCGCGGCGCTCGCGGAGGCTCGCGAGCTGTTCGACGCCGACTTCCCCGGCGTCACCGAGGACACCATGCCGGGCGAGCTGGCCAACATCATCGCCGGCCGGGTGGCCAACCTGTTCAACTTCCGCGGCCCCAACTTCACCACCGACGCGGCCTGCGCTTCGGGGCTGGCCGCCACGTCATCGGCGGTACGAGGACTGCAGGCGCACGACTACGACGCGGTGGTCACCGGCGGCGTGGACCGGAACATGGGCGTGTCGGCGTTCGTGAAGTTCTGCAAGATCGGTGCGCTGTCCGCGACCGGTACCCGCCCGTTCGATGCCGGCGCCGACGGGTTCGTCATGGGCGAGGGCGCGGCGCTGTTCGTGCTCAAGCGCCTCGCCGACGCCGAGCGCGACGGCGACCGGATCTACGCCGTCCTGCTGGGGATCGCCGGCTCCAGCGACGGGCGGGGCAAGGGCATCACCGCGCCGAACCCGGTCGGCCAGCGCCTGGCGGTCGAGCGCGCCTGGGAGAACGCCGGCATCAACCCGGCTTCGGCGTCCTATGTGGAGGCTCATGGTACCTCGACGCGGGTCGGCGATGCCGCCGAGCTGTCCAGCCTGACCGAGGTGTTCGCCAAGGCCGGCGCCGCGCCGGGTTCGGTCGCGCTCGGCTCGGTGAAGTCCAACATCGGCCACCTCAAGGGGGCGGCCGGCACCGCCGGGCTATTCAAGATGGCGATGAGCCTGCACCACAAGGTGCTCGCCCCGAGCCTGAACTTCGTCGAACCGAACCCGAACGTGGACTGGGCCGAGACCCCGTTCCGGGTCACCACCTCGCTGCGCGGGTGGCCGGCGCCGCCGCCGGGTGGCGCGCGTTCGGGCGGGGTGAGCGCGTTCGGCTTCGGCGGCACCAACTTCCATGTCGTGATGGAGGAGTACGTGCCGGGCCGGTACCGTGGCGAGCAGGCGCGCTCGTTCGCCGTCGCCCAGCGCGCGTCCACTGTGGACCGCCCCGTCGGCTGGAAGGCGCCGCTGCGCGGTGCGGCCGTGGTCGGGGGCCGCGACGACGCCGACGTCAGCAGCCAGCTCGGGCGGTTGCTGGCCGAGGCGAAGGCCGGGCAGGCCCCGGCACCCGCGGCACCCGACCCGGCGCTGGCCGGCGCGGCGGTGCGGGTCGCCATCGACTACGCCGACGCGACCGAGCTGGCGGCCAAGGCAGCCAAGGCGCTCGCGGCGCTACAGGCCGGCAACCCGGCGATGTGGCGGATGCTGCGCACTCAGGGCGTGTTCCTCGGCCGCGGTGCGGCGCCGAAGGTGGCGTTCCTCTACACCGGGCAAGGTTCGCAGTACGTCAACATGCTGCGCCCGCTGCGCGACCGCGAGCCGATCGTGGCCGACGCGTTCGCCGAAGCCGACCGCATCATGACACCGTTGCTGGGCCGGCCGCTCACGTCGTACATCTTCGTCGACGGCGCGGACGAGGCGGCGGTGCGCGAGGCCGAGCAGCAGCTCCTCCAGACCGAGATCACCCAGCCGGCCGTGCTCACCGCCGACCTCGCGCTGACCGAGATGCTCGCGGCCTACGGCATCGAGCCGGACATGGTGATGGGGCACAGCCTCGGCGAGTACGGCGCCCTTGTGGCCGCCGGCGCGCTGTCGTTCGAAGGAGCGCTGGAGGCGGTGAGCGCCCGCGGCCGGGAGATGGCGCACCTCGAAGTCCCCGACCGCGGCGCGATGGCCGCGGTGTTCGGCCCGCTCGAGGAGATCGAACGGATCGTCGCCGGGATCGACGGCTACGTCGTCATCGCCAACGTCAACAGCACCGGCCAGGCCGTGGTCGGCGGCGCGACCGAGGCCGTCGGGCGGGCGGTTGCGGCGCTGGAGGCGGCCGGGCTCACCGCGCGGCGCATCCCGGTCAGCCACGCGTTCCACACGTCGATCGTGGCGCCCGCCAGCGCCCCGCTGATGGACTCGCTGCGCCGCCTCGACCTGCACACCGCGGTCCGCCCGATCGTCTCCAACGTCACCGGCTCGTTCTACCCGGCCGACGCGGACCTGAACACGATGCTCCAGCTGCTCGGCCGGCAGGTCGCCTCGCCGGTGCAGTTCGTGGCCGGGCTGCGCACGCTCTACGACGCGGGCGCGCGGGTCTTCGTCGAGGTCGGGCCGAAGAAGGCGCTGCACGGCTTCGTCGAGGACGTGCTCGGTGCGAGCCACGACGACGTGCTCGCGCTGTTCACCAACCACCCCAAGCTCGGTGACGAGGTCGCCTTCAACCAGGCGCTGTGCGGCCTGTACGCCGCGGGCCTGGGCTACCCGGCGGCCGCCGCGCCGGTCGCGCTGATTGCGCCGCCTGCCGAACCCGCCACCGAACTGGCTGCTGAGCCGGCCGAAGAACCGGCTGCCGCACCCGAACCTGTGAGGACCGCCATGACTCCCGACCGGTACACCGAGCTCGGCCGGCTCTTCGCTGGCGTCCTCGAACAGGGCCTGCGCCTCTACCAGGGCGCGCCTGCCCGCCAGCCGGACGGCCTGGCGCCCGCCACAGCCGAGCCGGTGGTCATCACGGGCGCCGCGCTCGGGCTGCCCGGAGTGGATCGCGTCTTCGACGACGACAACGTCGCGCGCATCCTCGAGGGCCAGCAGCTCATCGACACCATCCCGCACAAGCTCCGGCGTTCGATGGTGGACCACCACATCACCCGGCTGGTCAAGCGGGAGTCCGGCGACCCCACCTTCGAGACGATCGACCGCGAGGCCGACGTCATCAAGCTGGCCGGCCGGCACGCGCCCTTCGACGTCGTCGCCGAGTTCGGTGTCGACGCCGCCCGCGACGCGGCGCTGGATGTCACTACCCGACTGGCGATCGGGGCCGGCTTCGACGCGCTGCGCGACGCGGGCATCCCGCTGGTCATGCACTACAAGACCACGACGCTGGGCACCAGCCTGCCCGACCGCTGGGGGCTGCCCGACTCGATGCGCGACGACACCGGAGTGGTGTTCGCCTCCGCGTTCCCCGCGTACGACAACTTCGTCCGGGACCTGGAGGGGTACTTCATCGACCGCGGCCGCCGCGAGCAACTGCTCGCGCTGGAGGCGGTCCGCACTCGGATGCGCGGCGGCGAGCCCGCGGTGGTCGAGGTCGACCGGCGTATCGCGGAGCTGCGCCGCCTGCTGGCCGCCGAGCCGTACGTGTTCGACCGGCGGTTCCTCTTCCGCTGCCTGTCCATGGGGCACGCTCAGTTCGCTGAGATCATCGGCGCCCGCGGTCCCAACACCCAGATCAACGCCGCTTGCGCGAGCACGACCCAGGCGATCTGTCTTGCCGAGGACTGGATCCGCGCTGGGCGCTGCCGCCGCGTGATCGTGGTGTCCGCGGATGACGCCACGTCCGACGCCCTGCTGCCCTGGCTGGGCTCGGGCTTCCTCGCCTCCGGCGCGGCCGCCACCGACGACGTGGTCGAAGAGGCCGCGACGCCGTTCGACCGGCGCCGGCACGGGATGATCCTCGGAATGGGCGCCGCGGCGCTGCTGGTCGAGTCGGCGCAGGCCGCCCGGGAGCGCGGCATCCAGCCGATCTGCGAGGTGCTGGGCGCGGTCACGGCGAACAGCGCGTTCCACGGCACCCGCCTCGACGTACAGCACATCGGGCAGATCATGGAGGACGTCGTCAGCCAGGCCGAGGCGCACGGTGTGGACCGGCACGCGATCGCGGCCGAAACGATGTTCGTCTCGCACGAGACGTACACGCCCGCGCGGGGCGGCAGCGCCGCCGCGGAAATCAACGCGCTACGGCAGGTGTTCGGGCCCGACGCGGACTCGGTCGTCATCACCAACACCAAGGGCTTCACCGGACACGCCATGGGCGCCGGGGTCGAGGACGTCGTCGCGGTGAAGGGGCTGGAGACGGGCATCGTCCCGCCGGTACCCAACTTCAAGGAGCCCGACCCGGAGCTGGGCCGGCTCAACCTGTCGGCCGGGGGCGCGTACCCGGTGCGGTACGCCCTGCGCCTCGCCGCCGGGTTCGGCTCGCAGATCGCGCTGGCGCTGCTGCGCTGGACACCCCTGCCGGACGGACGCCACCGCGCGCCGGACCAGCTCGGGTACGCCTATCGGATAGTCGACCCGGCAGCGTGGCAGCGCTGGCTGGACCGGGTCAGCGACGTGCCGGGCGCGCGCCTCGAGGTGGCACAGCGACGGCTGCGTGTCGTCGACACCGGCGCTGCGCCGGTAACCGTTCCGGCCGCCGCGCCCGTGACTGCTCCGGCTGTCGCGGTGCCCGCGGCGGCGCCGGTCGTCGCACCGGTCGCCGCACCGGTCGCCGCGCCGGTGGTCGCGCAGGTTGTCCCGCCGCCCGTGGCGGTGCCCGCTGAGCCGGTGCCGGCTGAACCGGCCGTCGCGGCGGCGGCCGCCGACGACGACGTCGTGTCCACAGTGGTGCAGATCGTGTCGCGGCTGACCGGGTACCCACCCGAGCTGCTCGATGTCGACCTCGACCTGGAAGCCGACCTCGGCGTGGACACCGTCAAACAGGCCGAAGTCTTCGCCGCCGTCCGCGAACGGTACGACATCCCCCGCGATGACAACCTGCGCCTGCGCGACTTTCCCACCCTCACCCACGTCATCGGCTGGATCTGCGACAACACCGGCGAGGCCGCTCCACCGGTGCCGGCTGAACCGGCCGCACCAGCTGAACCGGCCGCCGCAGCGGCACCCGCCGACGACGTCGTGTCCACAGTGGTCGAGATCGTCTCCCGGCTGACCGGGTACCCACCCGAGCTGCTCGACGTCGACCTCGACCTGGAAGCCGACCTCGGCGTCGACACCGTCAAACAGGCCGAAGTCTTCGCCGCCGTCCGCGAACGGTACGACATCCCCCGCGACGACAACCTGCGCCTGCGCGACTTCCCCACCCTCACCCACGTCATCGGCTGGATCCGCGACAACACCGGCACCCAGGCACCGGTAGGCCCGGCGCCCACGCCGGAGACGACGGAGACGACGGAGACGACGGTAACCGTCCACACGGCCGTCTCGGTCGCGGGCGACCTCGCCGCCACCGACGCCCTACCGCGCCGGGTACCCGTCCCCGCGCTGCGCCCCGACCTGCCGCTGTGCGCGCCGACCGGCGTGCATCTCGGCGAGGGCGGCCGGGTCGTCGTGATGCTCGACGAGGGTGGCGTGGGCGAGGTGCTCGCCGCGCGCCTGCGCCGGCTCGGCGCCGAGGTGCTCACCCTGGAGCCCGGCGTCGCCACCGACGAGGTCGTCACGCGGATCGACGAGTGGCGCGGCGGCGCGTCCGTACAGGGCGTGTACTGGCTGCCGGCGCTTGACGACGAGGGTCCGTGGGATGAGCTCGATCTCGCCGGCTGGCGGGAGGCGTTGCGCCGGCGCGTGGGCGCGCTGTACACGACGATGCGCCGGCTGTACGAGTACGCGCCGTTCCTGGTGACCGGCACCCGGCTGGGCGGCTACCACGGCTACGACGACGCGGGCGCGACCTGCCCGCTGGGCGGCGCGGTGACCGGGTTCGCCAAGGCGTACCGCAAGGAAAAGGAACAGGCGCAGGCGCTGGTGAAGGCGGTCGACTTCGCACTGAGCCGCAAGACCGCGGCGCTCGCCGACCTGCTGGTCGAGGAGACGCTGCGCGATCCCGGGTGCGTGGAGGTCGGGTACGCCGACGGCATGCGCTGGGGCGTCGGGCTGGCGGAGCAGCCGTTCGGTGACGGGACCGGCGGGCTCGCGCTCGGACCGGAGACCGTCTTCCTCGTCACCGGCGCGGCGGGCAGCATCGTCTCCGCCATCACCGCTGACCTCGCCGCCGCGTCCCGGGGCACGTTCCATCTGCTCGACCTCACGCCGGCGCCGGACCCGGCCGACCCCGACCTGCGCCGCTACATCGAGGACCGGGACGGGTTCAAGCTCGACCTCGCCGCCCGGATGCGCGAACGCGGCGAGCGCCCCACGCCCGTGCTCATCGAGCGGGAGCTGGCCCGCTTCGAGCGGCTGCACGCGGCGCTGGCGGCGGTGCAGGCGGTCGAGGACGCCGGCGGCACGGCGCACTACCACTCTGTCGACCTCACCGACGGCGAGGCGGTCGAGAAGGTCCTCGCCGAGGTACGTGCGACGAGCGGGCGGGTCGACGTGCTGCTGCACGCGGCCGGGCTGGAGATCAGCCATGCCCTGCCGGACAAGGAGCCGCGCGAGTTCGACCTCGTGTTCGGCGTGAAGGCCGACGGCTGGTTCAACGTGCTGCGCGGCGCGGGTGACGTGCCGATCGGCGCGACCGTCGTGTTCAGCTCGGTCGCCGGCCGCTTCGGCAACGTCGGCCAGACCGACTACAGCGCCGCGAACGACCTGCTGTGCAAGATAACCAGCGGCCTCCGCCGGACCCACTCCAGCACCCGCGCCATCGCGCTGGACTGGACCGCATGGAGCGGCATCGGCATGGCGACCCGGGGCTCGATCCCGAAGATCATGGAGGCCGCCGGCGTGCAGCTGCTGCCGCCGGAGGCCGGGGTGGCCTGGATCCGCCGGGAGCTCACGGCCGGCGCGGACCGCGGAGAGGTAGTCGTCGCCGGCGTGCTGGGCCAGATGGCGACCGAGTACCACCCGCGCGGTGGGCTGGCCGACGACGCACTGCAGGCGCCTGGCGGGCCGATGGTCGGCGAGGTTGCCGCCGCGAGCGTCCACAATGGACTCGTGGTGCGTACCACGCTCGACCCGGCCGCGCAGCCGTTCCTCAACCACCACCGCATCGACGGCATCCCCGTCCTGCCCGGGGTCATGGGGCTGGAGGCGTTCGCCGAAGCCGCCCACCTGCTGGCTCCAGGCTGGCATGTGGTCGCGGTCGAGAACGCCGACTTCCGAGCGCCGGTGAAGTTCTACCGGGATGAGCCGCGCACGCTCACCATCACCACACTGCTGCGGCCCGACGGCGCCGACCTCGTCGCCGACTGCCGCCTGGAAGCCGAGCGCATCCTGCCCGGCAACGACACTCCACAGCGGACGGTCCACTTCACCGGCGCGGTACGCCTGAGCCGGCTGGCACCGGAGCCGGAGACCGAGCCCGTGCCGGCCGAGGGCGGCCCGGAGGTGTCCAAAGAGGACGTCTACCGGCTGTACTTCCACGGTCCGGCGTACCAGGTCGTCTCCTCGGCCTGGCAGCACGGTTCCGCGGCGGCGGCGCGGTTCGCCGCGGACCTGCCCGCCAACCACGAGCCGACCACCGACTCCGCCGTCCTGGGTCCCCGCCTGGTCGAGCTGTGCTTCCAGACCGCGGGCCTCTGGGAGGCCGGAGTGCACGGCCGGCTCGCGCTGCCGCTGCACGTGGGCCGGGTCCGGCTGCTCGCCGAACCGGTCGAGACCGGCTCGCTGGTGGCCGTCACGCGGCCCGCGGGCGACGGCTTCGCCGGCGCCGTCGTCGACGCCGACGGCCAGGTGGTACTCCGGCTGGACGACTACCGGACGGTACCGCTGCCCGAACCGATCGCCGAGGACGTGCGCGCACCGATCCGATCGGTGTTCGGCGGCACCCAATAGGAGACCGCCATGAGAACCATCCGGCGACTGGCCATTGTGAACCGCGGCGAGCCGGCCATGCGCGCGCTCGCCGCGGTGGCCGAGCTGAACGAGGCCGGGGACGCACCGCCGATCAGCACGATCGTGGTGCACACCGACCCGGACGCGCAGGCATGGTACGTGCGTGAGGCCGACGAGGGGCTGTCGCTCGGTCCGGCCACGTACGTCGACCCGGCCGACGGGCACCGCAAGTCCCGGTACCTGGACGAGCCGGCCGTCATCGAGGCCCTGCGCCGCGCCGAGGTGGACGCGGTCTGGGTCGGCTGGGGCTTCCTCGCCGAGCAGGCGTCGTTCGCCCAGCGCTGCGAGGAGGCCGGCATCCTGTTCGTCGGTCCGGACAGCGCGACGATCCGGCTGCTCGGCGACAAGATGGCCGCCAAGCGGCTGGCCGAGCGGGTGGACGTACCCGTGGTGCCGTGGAGTGGCGGGCCGGTGGATGATCTGGCGGTGGCCGCCGAACGCGCTCAGCGGCTCGGGTACCCGCTCGTGCTCAAGGCGACGGCGGGGGGCGGCGGGCGCGGCATCCGGGTGGTCGGCGACCCGGCCGAGCTCGCCGCCGCCCTGGCGTCCGCCCGCCACGAGGCGGAGCTGGCGTTCGGCGATCCGACCGTGTTCCTGGAGAAGCTCGTACCGGCGGCGCGGCACATCGAGGTCCAAGTGATCGGCGACGACTACGGCACCACATGGGCGGCCGGCGTACGCGACTGCACGATCCAGCGCCGGCACCAGAAGGTCATCGAGGAGTCAAGCTCGCCCGCGCTGGACCCGGCGACCGAACGCGCCATCAAGGACGCCGCAGTTCGGCTGGCCGCCGCCGCCGGGTACCGCAACGCGGGCACCGTCGAGTTCCTCGTCGACCCGCACACCGACGACTTCATGTTCATGGAGGTCAACACCCGGCTCCAGGTGGAACACCCGGTGACCGAGCAGACCACCGGGCTGGACCTGGTGAAGCTGCAGCTGTACGTGGCGCGCGGCGGGCGGCTGGACGGCCAGGCGCCGGCGGCACGCGGGCACGCCATCGAGGCGCGGCTGTGCGCCGAGGACCCGGAGAACGGCTTCGCGCCAGCGCCCGGCCGGCTCGCGGTGCTCGCCATGCCGACCGGTCCGGGTATCCGGGTCGACACGGGGGTGCGCGAGGGCGACGTGGTGGCACCGGACTTCGACTCCATGATCGCGAAGATCGTGGCGTGGGGGCACGACCGGGCCGAGGCGATCGGCCGGCTGCGCCGCGCGCTCGCGCAGACCACCGCCGTGGTCGAGGGCGGCACCACCAACCGGTCGTTCCTCCTGGCGCTGCTGGACCGGCCCGAGGTGCGGGCCGGCGACCTGGACAACCACTGGCTCGACCGGCTGACCGCGGCAGGCGGCCACCTGCCCGCGGCAGACCCGGTCGCGCTGCTGCAGGCCGCGGTCGAGGCGTACGAAGCCGACCAGGCGGTCGACCGGGCCGCGTTTCACGCCCGCGCCGCGCGGGGCCGCCCCGAACCGCCGGGCGAGATCGGCCACGCGTGCCAGCTTCGGTACCGCGGCGTTCCGTACGCCCTCCGGGTGTTCCGCACCGGGCCGCACACGTACCGCGTCGACGCCGGCAGCACGCTGGCCGATGTCGCGGTGGAGCGGGTCAGCGCGTACGAGCGCCAGATCGAGGTGGCCGGCCGCCGGCACCGGGTGGTGTCCGTTGTGGACGGTCCGATGTTCCGCATCGACGTCGACGGCGCCGCGCACCAGGTGTCGCGCGACGACGGCGGCGTGGTGCGCTGTGGCTGGCCGGCGTTCGTCGTGTCGGTGCGCGTCGCGCCCGGCGACGTCGTCGCGGCGGGAGACCCGCTCATGGTGGTCGAGAGCATGAAGATGGAGACCACGATCACCGCGCCGTTCGGCGGCGAGGTGGCCTCGGTGGACGTGGTCGCGAACGTCCAGATCGACGCCGGCACGCCGCTGGTGCGGATCAGGGCGAGCGCGGTCGCCGACGGTGGCGCCGGCTCGACCGCCGCGCTGGACCTGGGCGGCCTGCGCATGCCAGAGCCGGCGAACCTGCCGCCCTGCGACCGGGTGTACGGCGCCCTGCGCAGCTACCTGCTCGGCTACGACCTCGACCCGTCGACCGTACGCGGCCTGCACACCCGCCAGCGCCGGCTCGGCGAGGTGGCGCCGCCGGCCGACCCCGGGCTCCTGCGGTGCGAAGACGGCCTGCTCGACCTGTTCGCCGACGTGGGCTCGCTGTACCGGCCGCGCGCCGAGACCGAGCCGGAGGACGCGCTCACCGCGGGCAGCACGCAGGAGTACCTGCTGTCGTACCTGCAATGGCTCGACCCGGACCGCGCCGGCCTGCCGGACCATTACCGCGAACGCCTGGAACGGGCCCTGCACCGCTACGGGATCTCCGGCCTGGAACGGACTCCGGCGCTGGAGGAGGCCGTCGTCTGGATGTTCCGGTCGTTCAGCCGCGTGGAAGAGCTCGTGCCGGTCGTCGCCGGCATCCTCGACCGCCGGCTCCGCAACCGCGACACCCTGGCCCACCTCGCCGACGCCGACACCCGGGCTCGGCTCGACCGGCTGGCCGCGGCCGCACAGGGCCGCCACCAGGTGGTCGCCGACCTAGCCCGGGACGTACGCTTCACCCACCTGGATGAGCCGCTGCTGGAGAAGGCGATCCGGGACGAGTACGCCATTGTGGACGGTCACCTGGACGCGTTGCGTACCGACCCCGACCGCGCGGACCGGCGCGAGCGCCTGGACCGGCTGGTTGCCTCGCCCCAACCGTTGCGCGGCACGCTCCTGCGCAGCTGGCTGGCGCGGGAGGACGACCGGTTCCGGCAGGTGGTGCTGGAGCTCTACACCCGCCGGTACTACCGCATCCGCGACCTGCGCGCGCTGTCCTGCACCAGGTACAAGGCGCACCTGATCTGCTCGGCAGACTACGACCTGGACGGCCGGTCGGTGCACCTCGTCGTGGCGTACGCACCGCTCGCGGAGCTGCCCGGGCTGTCGACAGCGGTCGCCGCCCACCTCGCCGGCACGGACCCCGACCGGGAGGTGGTCGTGGACGTGACCACCTGGCGCGGCAGCGAGCGCCCCGAAGGCGACCTGATCGGCGAGATCGATGAGCTGTTGCGCGACTGCGACTTCGGCCGGCGGCTGCGACGCCTCGACGTGACCGTGACCAGCACCGCAGGAGCTGTGGCCGAGCACCTGCGCACCCGGCACGTGACGTTCCGCCAGGCAGCTGACGGTACGTTCGCCGAGGACCGGCTGTACCGCGACCTGCACCCGATGCTGGGCAAGCGCCTCGACCTGTGGCGGCTGGCCAACTTCGAGCTGGAGCGGCTCCCGTCGGCCGAGGACGTGTACCTCTTCCATGGCGTGGCCCACGACAACCCAGCCGACCACCGGCTGTTCGCGCTGGCCGAGGTGCGCGACCTCACTCCGGTGCCCAACGGGGTTGGCCCCGCCGGTACCGTCACCTACCCCCGGTTGGAGCTCATGGGGCTTCGCGCGCTGTCGGCGATGCGCCAGGCGCTCGCCGGTTTCCCGGCGCACGACCGGCCGGTGGCCAACCGGATCGTGCTCGACGTCCGTCCCTTGTGGACGGTACCGGCCCGGGCCTGGCCCGTGCTCGCGCGCTCGCTCGCACCGCTGGCCGTGGGCGCCGGCCTGGAGAAGGTCGTCGTGCGGGTCCACATTCCCGACCCGGACGGCGGAATCCGCGAGGCGGTCCTCCACGTCGAGGGCCTGGGCGGGCACGGCGTGACCGTTCGCGAGCGACCCGCCGGGCAGGACCCGATCCGGCCGTTGACCCCGTACCGCCAGAAGGTCCTGCGCGCACAGCGGTTCGGGGCGCCGTACCCCTACGAGATCGTGCGGATGCTCGCGCCGCCGCCCGGCGCGCTGGGCCGTTTCCCCATCGGGCGGTTCGTCGAGTACGACTTGGACGGCACCGGCGCGCTGGTGCCCGTCAGCCGGCTGCCCGGGCACAACACCGCCAACGTGGTGGTCGGCCTGATCACCAACGACACGGCCAAGGTCCCCGAGGGGATGACCCGGGTGGCGCTGCTCGGCGACCCGACCCGCGGGCTGGGCAATCTCGCCGAGCCGGAGTGCCGGCGCATCATCGCCGCGCTCGACCTCGCCGAGCGGCTGGGGGTACCCGTCGAGTGGTTCGCGCTGTCGTCCGGCGCGCGCATCGCGATGGACAGCGGCACCGAGAACATGGACTGGATCTCGGCGGTGCTGCGCCGGCTCATCGAGTACACCCAGAACGGCGGCGAGGTGAACGTCATCGTCTGCGGGGTGAACGTGGGCGCGCAGCCGTACTGGAACGCCGAAGCCACGATGCTCATGCACACCAAGGGGATCCTGGTCATGACGCCGGACAGCACGATGGTGCTCACCGGCAAGCAGGCGCTGGACTTCTCCGGCGGGGTGTCGGCCGAGGACAACTTCGGCATCGGCGGGTTCGACCGTGTGATGGGTCCCAATGGGCAGGCCCAGTACTGGGCGCCGACCCTGGAAGACGCCTGCGACATCCTGCTGGCCCACTACGACCACACGTACGTGGTGCCCGGCGAGGCGTACCCCCGCCGCACCGAGAGCGCCGACCCGGTCGACCGCGACGTACGCACCGCCCCGCACCCGGCCCTTGACGGCGGCGACCTCACGACGGTCGGCGACGTGTTCTCCAGCGAGCGCAACGCCGACCGCAAGAAGCCGTTCGACATCCGCGCGGTCATGCGGGCAGTGTCCGATGAGGACTGTCGGCCGCTGGAACGGTGGGCGCACTGGCGCGGCGCGGACACCGCCGTGGTGTGGGACGCCCACATCGGCGGCATCCCGGTCTGCCTGCTCGGCGTGGAGTCGCACACGGTGACCCGGCGCGGGTTCGTGCCGGCCGACGGGCCGCCGTCGTGGAACTCGGGAACGCTCTTCCCGCAGTCCTCGCGCAAGCTCGCCCGCGCCATCAACGCCGCGAGCGGTAACCGGCCGCTGGTGGTGCTGGCCAACCTGTCCGGCTTCGACGGCTCGCCCGAGTCGATGCGCCGCTGGCAGCTGGAGTACGGCGCGGAGATCGGCCGCGCGATCACCAACTTCCACGGCCCGATCGTGTTCGTCGTCGTCTCCCGCTACCACGGTGGGGCGTTCGTGGTCTTCTCCAAGCGGCTCAACGAGCGCATGGAGATCGCCGCGGTCGAGGGCTCGTACGCCTCGGTCATCGGCGGCGCGCCGGCCGCGGCAACGGTGTTCGCCCGCGAGGTGAAGTCCCGCACCGAGGCCGATCCACGGGTCCGCGACCTCCAGGACCAGCTGCGGGCGGCAGTGCAGGATCCGGCTGCGCCGGAGGCGACCGCCGGCGGGTTGCGGGCTCGGCTGGCCGAGACCACGGCGCGCGTACGGTCGGAGAAGCTCGGCGAGGTGGCCGACGAGTTCGACCGGGTGCACAGCATCCAGCGGGCGCTCGCCGTTGGCTCGGTGGACCGGATCATCCCGGCGCGGGAGCTGCGCCCGTACCTGGTTGACGCGCTGGAGCGGGGGATGGCTGGTCGGCCAGCGGCCGGTTGAGCCACGAGTGCCGGGGTACGGCCGAGGCGAGCGCCCGCGGGTCCTCCAGCGCGACCGGTGGCGGCACCGGCGCCGAGGCGGCGACCGTGACCAGGAACTGGCCGTCCCGGCGCCACCAGCCGGGAAACGTCACACCTTCGACGGACCCGACTGACAGGGGCGCCCAGCCGCCGGCAGGTCCACGGTGGACGGTGTGGACGGTCACCTCGACGCTGCGGGTGTCCCGGCGCAGCCCGGTACGCAGCACCTTGAGCGCGCTCTCCTTGGCCGACCACACCAGGTTCGCGGCCGCGTCGCGGGCGTCGGCGTCGGGCTGCGCGGCCACGTAGCGCTGCTCCGGCCCGGTGAGGAAGTCGCGGAGGAACCCAGAGCTGCGCGGCTCGACCAGCTCCAGGTCGCATCCGACCGCAAAGTCGGCTTGCGACTGCGGTCCTCGCAAGCTGCGGTCCTCGCGCTGCGCTGGGCCGGCGGCCGGGCCTACGAGGCAGACCGCCCAGCCGGCGCGGTCGCTGATCGAGACCTCCAGCCCGCACGGCGCACCATCGACGAGCACGTACGGCGCGCCGCTGGGCGCGTTGCGTACCTCGATACGGGCAAGGTCGCCGGCCAGACCGAGAGCCGCCGCGACCGCGTGCTTGGCGGCGAGCCGGCGCAGCAGGTACTCGGTACGCCGTTTGGTGTAGCGCAGGCCGGCGGCGCGGGCCGCCTCGCCGGGGGTGAGCCAGGACAGGCCGGCAGGAAAGGCGTCCTCGCCCCGCGCGAGCCACCGCACCGCGCTCACCTCCAACGTCACCCACAGCGGATCCTGCCAGCCATCCTGGCCGCGCTTGAGGTGCCGATCGGTACCCCGCCGCCCGGACCATCGGCCCTATCGCGCCCGGCAGACGCCTGGTGTGCTGCGGAGGATGTGGCATCGGGGAGGTGCATGATGAGGGTTCTCGTGGCGTACGGCACGATGAGCGGCTCCACCGGCGAGATCGCGGAGTGGGTCGGTGCGGAGCTACGGGACGCCGGACTCGCCGTGGACGTTCGATCGGCGGGCGAGGTCGACGACGTCGACGGGTATGACGCGGTGGTGCTCGGCGCCGCGGTCTACGCGGCTGGCTGGCACAAGGACGCGCGGCGGTTCGCCCACCAGTTCGCCGGTCAGCTGGCGCGGGTACCGGTCTGGCTGTTCAGCAGCGGGCCGCTGGACGACTCGGCCGAGCAGTCCGACTCCACACCGATCCCGCAGGCGGAGCCCGCCATCCGGGCGCTCGGCGCGCGTGGGCACATCACCTTCGGCGGCCGGCTCAACGACGAGGCGCACGGCTGGCTCGGGCTCGTGGCCCGGCGGTTGGCGAACGAGGGCCACGCCGGCGACTTCCGCAACCCGCAACGGGTACGCCGGTGGGCGCGCGGCATAGCCGCCGAGCTCGCACCGCAGAGAAGCTGACAGCCGCCGGCTGACCATCCCAGCGCAGCACGTCCAGGAGTCATCAAGGGGGCGTTAAGATCCGCGGCGTCCGCGTTAAGATGGCGCCAAGATCCGTGCCGGCTCGTGCGCCATGGCGTTGTCTGGCCTTGTGTTGCGATGGACCAAGCGCCTTCTGGTGGGCCGCCCGATGCGCAGCGAACGGCTGGGCGAGACGCTGCTGCCCAAGAAGCTGGCAATGCCGGTGTTCTGCTCGGACCCGCTGTCCTCCAATGCGTACGCCACCGAGGAGATCCTGCGGGCGTTGAGCCTGGGCGGGTTGGCGTTGCTGTTCCTGGCCCCGTGGGTGGCGCTGGCCGTGGTCGTGCTGCTGGCGGTGGTGGTCGCCTCGTACCGGCAGACCTGCTACGCGTACCCGACCGGCGGTGGGGCGTACGCGGTGAGCCGGGCCAACCTGGGCCGCAACGCGGCGTTGGTGGCCGCCAGCGCGCTGCTGGTGGACTACGTGCTGACAGTGGCGGTCTCGGTGGCCGCCGGCGTGGACGCGATCACCTCGGCGTTCCTGGTCCTCAAACCGTTCGCCGTGGTGATCTCGCTGGGGTTCGTGGCGCTGCTGACGTTGATGAACCTGCGTGGGGTCAAGGAGTCGGGCACCGTCTTCGCCATCCCCACGTACGGCTTCATCGCGGTCGTCTTCGCGATGATCGGCTGGGGCGCGTTCCGTCTGGCGGCCGGGGACGTGCCGCGGGCGGAGTCGGCGTCCTTCGGCATCACCTCTGTGCACTCGGTGGTCGGTGCGGCCGCGCTGCTGCTGGGGCTGCGGGCGTTCTCGCAAGGCTGTACCGCGCTGACCGGCGTGGAGGCGGTCAGCAACGGGGTACCGAACTTCAAGCCGCCGAAGAGCCGTAACGCCGCGGACACGCTCGCCATCATGGGCGCCATCACCATCGCGATGTTCGCCGGAATCACCGCGCTCGCGCTGGTGTCCCGGGTACGGGTCGTCGACGACACCAGCCAGCTCGTCGGAGCGCCGGCCGACTACAAGCAGCGGACCGCGATCGCTCAGGTGGCCGGGGCGGTGTTCGGCTACGAGTCGGTGTGGTTCCTGCTGGTGCAGGGCTTCACCGCGGCGATCCTGATCCTCGCGGCGAACACCGCCTACAACGGCTTTCCCATCCTGGCGTCGATCCTGGGTCGCGACAACTACCTGCCCCGACAGTTCGGCCGGCGCGGCGACCGGCTGGTGTTCAGCAATGGCATCCTCATCCTGGCCGCCCTGGCCGGGTTGCTGATCTGGGCGTTCGACGCCTCCACCAGCCGGCTGATCCAGCTGTACATCATCGGCGTGTTCGTCTCGTTCACGCTCAGCCAGTCCGGCATGGTCCGGCACTGGTCCCAGCTGCTGTCCACCGAGCGCGACCCGGCGGTGCGCCGCCGGCTGCACCGCGCCCGCGCGATCAACGGGTTCGGCGCGGTGTTCACCGGTGTCGTGCTGGTCGTGGTGCTGCTCACCAAGTTCGTCCACGGCGCGTACCTCGTGGTCATCGCGATGCCCGCGCTGTTCCTGCTGATGAAGGCGATCGAACGGCATTACCGCCACGTGAGCGAGGAGCTGGCTCCCGAGCCGGGTGGGATGGTGCTCCCTTCTCGCATCCATGCCGTGGTGCTCGTCTCCCGGCTGCACAAGCCGACCCTGCGGGCGCTGGCGTACGCCCGCGCGACCCGCCCCGACACGCTGACCGCGCTGACGGTGGCCAGCAGCCCCGAGGACGTGCGCGCCCTGCAGAACGAGTGGGCCGAACGCGGCATACCGGTGCCGCTGACCGAGCTGGACGCCCCGTACCGCGACATCACCGGGCCCGTGGTGGACCACGTGGCGGAGCTGCGCAGGGCCAGCCCTCGCGACCTCGTGGTGATCTACGTCCCCGAGTACGTGGTGGGCCATTGGTGGGAGCACCTGCTGCACAACCAGAGCGCCCTGCGCCTGAAGGCCCGGCTGCTGTTCCAGCGCGGAGTCATGGTCACCAGCGTGCCGTGGCAGCTGGCCTCGAGCCGCGCCGACGAACGCCTGCCCGAGCCACCCAAGCCGCAGCCGGTCGGCACCGGCACCCGCACCGGCAGCGCCGGCGGCACCGCGGCCGGCGGCGGTGACTCCGGGCCAGCGGCGTAGAAGCCGCGTGAAAATTCGGGGCCCCCGCGTATGGATCACGTATAGGCCGCTTGTCGCTGCCAAGGGAGATTCGTTGACTGGGTGACGCGGTCGAGGCTCGGCCGCGCCTTGCTGTGACGGGGAGGTGAACGCAGGTGAGCTCCGGGCTGTGGGGACGGGTGCACCGGATCCGGGCGGACCACGACGTCGACGTCACCCGTACGCCGGTTGGGATCGATGTCGCCATCGGGTCGCTCGTCGTTGTCGTCGCCGGTGCGGTATGTGCGGCGGTACCCGCGTCCGCACCCGGGGTGCGGCTGGGCCTGTATGCCGCGGCGCTCGCCGGGTTCGCGGCGCTCGCCGTCGCCCTGGTCGCCACGGCCCTGGTGACCGCCATCGGGTTCGCGGTCTTCAACGGGTTTCTGGTCAACCGGCTCGGGGAGTTGTCCTGGCACGGGGCCGCCGACGCCCGGCGGCTGGCCGTGCTCACGGTCGCGGCACTGGGTGGCTACGGCGTCGGCGCGCTCTACCGGCTCGTCCGCCGTGGCCGGTTATGGCGGATGCGCGAGCAGCAGGCCGCAACCTGGGCGCGATGGGTCGACCAAGATTCAGTTTTCGAGACGAAGGAGTGGCGCGATGGCTGACGTGATCTTCGTGCTCGTCATACTCGCGTTCTTCGCCCTGTGCGTGCTGTATGTGCGCGGCTGCGAACGGATCATCAGGGATGGCGAGACAGGCGGCCCCGGTGAGATCGGGGCCGGAGCCGGCGAGACGGCGGTCCGGTAGCCGTGGACAACGTCGTCGCGCTCGTCATATCCGTCCTGCTGGTCGTCTACCTGATCGCCGCCCTGCTGTTCCCGGAGAGGTTCTGATGTCGTCTGCCAGCTGGCTGCAGTTCGCCGTGCTGATCGCGGTGCTGCTGGTCACCGCGCCCCTGCTGGGCCGCTACATGGCCAAGGTCTACGGCGACGAGCGCAAGGCCCCGGGTGACCGGGTGTTCCTGCCGGTCGAGCGGCTTGTCTACCGCATCTGCCGGGTGGACCCGGACAGCGAGCAGCGCTGGACGGTGTACACGTTCGCCGTCATCGGCTTCAGCCTGATGTCCTTCCTGCTGCTGTACGCGATGCAGCGGCTGCAACACTGGCTGCCGCTCAACCCGACGGACCTGCCGAACGTCACCGACCACGTCGCGTTCAACACCGCGGTCAGCTTCATGACCAACACGAACTGGCAGTCCTACAGCGGTGAGCTGACCATGAGCAACCTCACCCAGATGACCGGGCTCACCGTGCAGAACTTCGTGTCGGCCGCTGCCGGCATGGCGGTGATGGCGGCGCTGATCCGGGGGCTGGCCCGCCGGCGCGCCTCGACGCTCGGCAACTTCTGGGTCGACCTCACCCGAACCGTGGTGCGGATCCTGCTGCCGATGTCGTTCCTGCTCGCGCTCGGGCTCGTGAGCCAAGGCGTGATCCAGAACTTCCACGGTCACACCGCGGTGACCACATTGGAGGGTGCGACCCAGCTGATCCCCGGCGGCCCGGCGGCGAGCCAGGTCGCCATCAAGCAGCTGGGCACCAACGGCGGCGGGTTCTTCAACATGAACTCGTCGCACCCGTTCGAGAACTCCACGCCGTTCAACAACTTCGTCGAGACCTGGTGCATCCTGGTCATCCCGTTCGCCCTGGCCTTCACGTTCGGACGGATGGTTGGCGATCGCCGGCAGGGGCGGGCGGTCTTCGCCATCATGGCCGTGATCTGGTTCGGCATGTCGCTGGCGGCCATGCTCTTCGAGACGCACGGCAACCCGCGCATGGACGCCCTGGGCGTGGCCCAGGCCAACACCGCGACCCAGGCGGGCGGCTGGATGGAGGGCAAGGAGGTCCGCTTCGGGCCGGCCGCGTCCGGGCTGTGGGCCGCGTCCACCACTGGTACGTCGAACGGGTCGGTCAACTCCATGCACGACAGCTTCACGCCGCTGGGCGGGATGGTCGCGATCAGCCACATCATGCTGGGCGAGGTGAGCCCGGGCGGTGTCGGCGTGGGGCTCAACGGCCTGCTGATCTTCGTGATCCTGTCGGTGTTCCTCGCCGGGCTCATGGTCGGTAGAACTCCGGAGTACCTCGGCAAGAAGGTCCAGGCGGCCGAGATGAAGCTGGTCGTGCTCTACATCCTGGCCATGCCCACGGTGCTGCTGGCCTTCGCCTCGGCGTCGGTGCTGATGAAGGGCGCGCTCGCCGCGCGGAACAACCCTGGCCCGCACGGCCTGACGGAGATCCTGTACGCCTTCACGTCCGGCTCGAACAACAACGGCTCCGCCTTCGCCGGGATCACCGCCTCCACGCCGTGGTACGACACCACGATCGGGTTGTGCATGCTGGTCGGCCGGTTCATGCTGATCATCCCGGTGCTCGCCATCGCCGGCTCGATGGCTCGCAAGGCGGTCTCACCGCCAACCGTGGGTACCTTCCCGACCCACACGCCGCTGTTCGGGAGCCTGGTCGTCGGGGTGGTGCTCATCGTGGGCGGTCTCACGTTCTTCCCGGCCCTCGCCCTGGGCCCCATCGTCGAGCAGCTGTCGCTGTAGGAGTACCGAAGGCATGGGAACCGTTTCTCCGCCCGCACCGACGACCGAGCGGGCGCCCATGGGGCAGCTCCGGCTGGCCAGGCGGTCGCTGTTCGAGCCGGCGATCGTAGGCGGCGCGATCGTCGACAGCTTCCGCAAGCTCCACCCACGAGTCCAGGTACGCAACCCGGTCATGTTCGTGGTGCTGGTCGGCAGCTTCCTCAGCACCGTCCTGTTCTTCCGTGACATCGCCCGCTCGACCGCGCTGGAGAACGTCTTCACCGCGCTCGTGGCCGCGTTCCTGTGGTTCACCGTGCTGTTCGCCAACTTCGCCGAGGCGATGGCCGAGGGCCGGGGGAAGGCACAGGCGGCGACGCTGCGGCGTACCCGGTCGGAGACGCTGGCCAACCGCCGTACCGCGGGCGGCGACCTCGAACAGGTGCCGTCCTCACAGCTGGACGTCGATGACATCGTCGTCGTCTCGGCCGGCGAGATCATCCCCTCCGACGGGGAGATCATCGAGGGCATCGCCTCGGTGGACGAGTCCGCGATCACCGGCGAGTCGGCGCCGGTGATCCGCGAGGCCGGTGGTGACCGGTCGGCCGTCACCGGCGGCACCAGGGTGCTGTCCGACCGGATCGTGGTACGCATTACCGCGCGGCCGGGTGAGACCTTCCTCGACCGGATGATCGCCCTCGTCGAGGGGGCGTCCCGGCAGAAGACCCCGAACGAGATCGCGCTCAACATCCTCCTCGTCGGCCTGACGGTGATCCTGCTGCTGTCGGTCGTGACGTTGCAGCCCTTCGCCATGTACTCCCAGGCGGAGCAGAAGATCGTCGTACTGGTCGCACTGCTCGTCTGTCTCATCCCCACCACGATCGGTGCGTTGCTGTCGGCCATCGGCATCGCCGGAATGGACCGGCTGGTGCAGCACAACGTGCTCGCCGTCTCCGGCCGGGCGGTCGAGGCGGCCGGCGACGTGAACACGCTGCTGCTGGACAAGACCGGCACGATCACCCTCGGCAACCGGGAGGCGGCCGAGCTCCTGCCGGTCGACGGGGTCACCAAGGGGCAGCTCGCCGACGCGGCCCAGCTGTCCAGCCTCGCCGACGAGACGCCGGAGGGGCGCTCGATCGTGGTGCTGGCCAAGAACGAGTTCGGCCTGCGCGCCCGCGACGAAGGCCTGATCCCGCACGCGCACTTCGTGCCGTTCTCGGCGGAGAGCCGGATGAGCGGGGTGGACATCAGCGAGGACGGCCGGGTCCGGCGCATCCGCAAGGGCGCGGCAGCCGCGGTGATGAAGTGGATCCGGGACAACGGCGGGCACCCCACGAGCGACGTCGGCCCGGCCGTCGACGGCATCAGCGGCACCGGCGGTACCCCGCTGGTGGTCGCCGAGCACTTCGACGGCGAGCCGGCCCGCGCGCTGGGCGTCATCCACCTGAAGGACATCGTCAAGCAGGGGATGCGGGAACGGTTCGACGAGCTGCGCCGGATGGGCATCCGTACCGTCATGATCACCGGCGACAACCCGGTGACCGCACGGGCGATCGCCGAAGAGGCCGGCGTGGACGACTTCCTCGCGGAAGCCACGCCCGAGGACAAGATGACGCTGATCCGAAAGGAGCAGGGGGGCAGCCGGCTCGTCGCGATGACCGGTGACGGCACCAACGACGCTCCCGCGCTCGCGCAGGCCGACGTCGGGGTGGCCATGAACACCGGCACCCAGGCCGCCCGCGAGGCCGGCAACATGGTCGACCTCGACTCCAACCCGACGAAGCTCATCGAGATCGTCGAGATCGGCAAGCAGCTGCTCATCACCCGCGGGGCGCTGACCACGTTCTCTATCGCCAACGACGTGGCGAAGTACTTCGCGATCATCCCGGCGATGTTCTCCGCCGTCTTCCCGGCGCTGGACCGGCTCAACGTGATGCGCCTGGACTCGCCGCGTTCGGCGATCCTCTCCGCGGTCATCTTCAACGCGGTCATCATCCCCGCGCTGATCCCGCTGTCCTTGCGGGGCGTGAAGTTCCGCGCCGAGAGCGCCAGCGCCATGCTGCGCCGCAACCTGTTCATCTACGGCCTCGGCGGCGTCATCGCCCCGTTCATCGGCATCAAGCTCATCGACCTGCTTGTCTCGCTCATGGGGTTGTGAACAATGCGACGTCAACTGCTGCCGTCCCTCGTCATGGTGCTGGTCTTCACCTTCATCACCGGGATCGCCTACCCGCTGCTCGTGACCGGCTTCGCGCAGGTGCTGTTCCACGACAAGGCGAACGGGTCGCTGGTCAAAGTCGACGGCAAGGCCGTCGGCTCACGGCTGATCGGCCAGATGTTCACCAAGCCTGAGTACTTCCACCCGCGCCCGTCCTCGGCGGGAGACGGGTACGACGGCTCCCAGAGCCTCGGCTCGAACCTGGGACCCACCAACGACAAGCTGCTGTACGGGCAGGCCGACGACCCGTCCACCCCGGACGTCGACGAGTCGTACCAGGGCATCGAGCAGCGCGCCGCGGCGTACCGTCAAGAGAACCGCCTCGCCGCCACCGCGCCGGTACCGGTCGACGCGGTCACCGGGTCCGCCTCGGGTCTCGACCCACACATCTCGGTCGCCAACGCCCACCTGCAGGCGCCGCGGGTGGCCCAGGCGCGTAACCTCCCGCTGGAACGGGTGATGACCTTGATCGACAAACACACGGACCCGAGGGCGCTGGGTTTCCTGGGCGAGCCGGGGGTCAACGTCCTGGCGCTCAACGTCGACCTGGACCGGCCGTAGCGAGGACAGTCCAATGACCACGCGTGGACAGCTTCGCGTCTACCTCGGGGCCGCTCCGGGCGTGGGCAAGACGTTCAAGATGCTCGAGGAAGGGCACCGCCGCCTGAACCGGGGCACCGACGTGGTGGTGGGGTTCGTGGAGCCCCACGGCCGCCGGCTGACCGAGGCGCTGCTGAGCGGGCTCGAAGTGGTACCCCGCAAGACGATGACCTACCGCGGCTCCACCTTCACCGAGATGGACATCGATGCGGTGCTGGCCCGCCGGCCGCAGGTGGCGCTCGTCGACGAGCTGGCGCACACCAACGTGCCCGGCTCCCGCAACGCCAAGCGCTGGCAGGACGTCGACGAGCTGCTGGCCGCCGGGATCCACGTGGTCACCACGGTGAACATCCAGCACCTGGAGTCGCTCAACGACGTCGTCGAGCAGATCACCGGCGTGACACAGCGCGAGACGATCCCCGACGCCGTGGTCCGGCGCGCCGACCAGATCGAGCTGGTCGACATGACGCCGGAGGCGCTGCGCCGCCGGATGGCCCACGGCAACGTCTACCCACCGGAGCGGGTCGACGCGGCCCTGGGCAACTACTTCCGCGTCGGCAACCTCACGGCGCTGCGGGAGCTGGCGCTGCTCTGGGTGGCGGACAAGGTCGACGAGCAGCTCGACCGGTACCGCGCCGACCACCACATCAACAAGACCTGGGAGACGCGCGAACGGGTGGTGGTGGCGCTCACCGGCGGCCCCGAGGGCGACACGCTGATCCGCCGGGCGGCCCGCATCGCCGCGCGTACCAAAGGCGCCGACCTGCTGGCGGTGCACGTCGCCCCGAGCGACGGGCTCGCCGGTTCCGATCCCGCCAACCTCGCCCGCCAACGCGTGCTCATCGAGAGCCTCGGCGGTACGTACCACCAGGTTGTCGGCAGCGACATCCCGACCGCGCTGCTGGACTTCGCCCGCGGCGTCAACGCCACCCAGCTCGTGCTGGGAGCCAGCCGCCGCGGCAGGATCGCGCAGATCTTCTCCCGCGGTGTTGGCGTCACCACCACCGCGGAGTCCGGATCCATCGACGTCCATCTGGTCACCCATGAGGAGGTCAAGCGGGGGCGCCGGCGCCACATGAAGTTGACGGGTGGGCTCACCCCGGCGCGCCGGCTCGCCGGCCTCGCCATGGCGGTGCTCGGGCTGCCACTGCTGACCATGGTGCTGACCCAGGTGCGTACCCAGTTCTCGCTGCCCAGCGACATGCTGTTCTACCTGGCCGCGGTGGTCGCCGTCGCGCTGGTCGGCGGCTTCTACCCGGCCCTGGTCGCCGCCGTCGCCGGGTTCCTGCTTATCAACTGGTACTTCATCCCACCGCTGCACCAATGGGTCATCGCCGACCGGGAGAACATCGTCGCCCTGGCGGTGTTCCTCCTGGTGGCCGTCGGCGTCAGTACGGTCGTCGACCTGGCCGCCCGGCGCACCAGCGACGCGGCTCGGGCACGGGCCGAGGCGGAGACGCTCTCCACGCTCGCCGGCAGCGTGCTGCGCGGCGAGCAACCGCTGCCCGCGTTGCTCGAGCAGGTACGGGAAACCTTCGGCCTGCAGAGCGTCACGTTGCTGGAATGCCAGCCCGACGCCGCTCCCGGCCCCGAACGCCGGCGCGTCCCGGACGCCTGGCGCATCGCGGCCTCGGTCGGCGGTCAACCGTGTACCGCACCCGCCGAGGGCGATGTCGAGGTACCCATCGATGAGCGCCTCTCCCTTGTCCTGCGCGGCCATCCGTTGCAGGCGGCGGACCAACGCGTCGTGGAGGCGTTCGCGGCACAAGCGGCGGTAGCTTTGCGCCAGCAGCGGCTGGCCGAGCAGGCCGCCGCCGTCGGCCCGCTCGCCGAGGTCGACAAGATGCGTACCGCCTTGCTCAGCGCGGTCAGCCACGATCTGCGTACCCCGCTCGCCTCGGCCACGGCCGCGGTCAGCAGCCTACGCAGCAACGATGTGGCCTTCGATGACGCCGACCGTGCGGAGCTGCTCGCCACCGCCGAGGAGTCGCTGGAGCGGCTCGGCCGGCTGGTGGAGAACCTGCTGGACATGAGCCGGCTGCAGGCCGGAGCGCTCGCGATGCACCCGCAGCTGATCAGCGTGGCGGAGGTGATCCCGCGGGCCATCGACGACCAGGGCGAGCTCGGTCGCGACGTACGCGTGCAGACGCCGGACGACCTGCCCGAGGTGTACACCGACCCCGGGCTGCTCGAACGGGTGCTGGTGAACCTGATCGCCAACGCGTTGCGGTACAGCCCGCCGGAGCATCCACCGATGATCATCCTCAGCGAGCACGGCGAGCAGGTCGAGGTGCGCGTGATCGACCGCGGACCCGGCATCCCCGCCGCTGACCGGGAACGCGTCTTCCTCCCCTTCCAGCGCCACGGCGACCGGGACAACGAGACCGGCGTGGGCCTCGGCCTCGCGCTCTCCCGGGGGCTGGCCGAGGCGATGGGGGGCACCCTGCTCCCCGAAACCACGCCGGGCGGCGGGCTCACCATGACACTCAGCCTGCCGGCCGCCGATCTCAACGCCGGCGAACGCCAAGGCATCGACACTCAGAACGCCGATCCGGCCATCCTGTACCACCTCGACCGTTGGCGACAGCAAGAGCAGGAGCGGGAGCAGCTGTGAGCCGCGTCCTTGTCGTCGATGACGAGCCGCAGATCCTGCGAGCCTTGCGGATCAACCTGCACGCCCGCCGCTACGAGGTGGACACCGCCGCAGACGGAGCCGGGGCGCTGCACGCCGCCTCCTCCCACCATCCCGACCTGATCATCCTCGACCTGGGCCTGCCCGACCTCGACGGCATCGAGGTCATCCGCCGGCTGCGCGCCTGGACGCCGGTACCGATTATCGTGCTTTCCGGGCGCATCGGCAGCGCCGACAAGGTGGACGCGCTCGACGCGGGAGCCGACGACTACGTCATCAAGCCCTTCAACTTCGAGGAGCTGCTGGCCCGCATCCGCGCGGTCACCCGGCGGCTCACCGGCGGCGAGACCACCCTGACTGTCCAGATCGGACAGTACGAGATCGACCTCGGCGACCATACGGTGCGCACCCGGGACGGATCGGCGGAGGCGCCCCACCTGACCCGCACCGAGTGGCAGCTGCTGGAAGCCCTCGCCGCGAACCCGGGCAAGCTCGTGACCCAACGGCAGCTGCTGCAGCGGGTGTGGGGTCCCACCTACGTGAGCGAGACCCACTACCTCCGCCAGTACATGGCTCACCTGCGCCGCAAGCTCGAGGACGACCCGGCCCGCCCCAAGCACCTGCTCACCGAGCCCGGCATGGGCTACCGCTTCCAGCCCTAGGTCACCCAGGTCACGGTGTCGGCACGTGCTCGGGCAGGAGCCCTTTGGACTTCAGGTCGGCCCACAGCGCCTCGGGAATCGGGTGTTCGAACATCTCGACGTTGTCGTCGAGCTGCTCGGGCGACCGGGCGCCGATCACCACGGTGGTCACCGCCGGATGCCCGAGCGGGAACTGGATGGCGGCCGCCCGCAACGGTACGCCGTGGCGTTCACACACGTCGCGAATGGCGAGCGCCTTGTCCAGCAACGGCTGCGGCGGCGCGGCGTAGTCGTAGTGCGACTTGGGGGTGGGGTTGCCCAGCAGGCCGGAGTTGTAGACGCCGGCCGCCATCACGCCGATTCCCCGCTCGGCGCACAGCGGCAGCAGCTTGTCCAGCCCGGACTGGTCCAGCAGGGTGTACCGGCCGGCCAGCATGAAGCAGTCGAAGCCGGGCTCGCCGGCTTCGCGGACGAAGCGGGCGAGCATCGGCGCCTGGTTCATGCCCGCGCTGATGGCGCCGATCGTGCCGGCCGCGCGCAGCTCGACCAGTGCCCGGTAGGTACCGGCCAGCGCCTCGTCGAAGTGGTCGTCCGGGTCGTGGATGTGCAGGACGTCGACGCGGTCCATGTCGAGCCGGGCGAGGCTCTCGTCCAGCGACTTGCGTACCGCCGCGTAGGAGAAGTCGAACCGGGGCGCCACCCCGGTAGTCGACGCCTCCGGCCAGATGTCCTGGGTGCCGGCGCCGCCGGGCTCCAGCAGCCGCCCCACCTTGGTCGCCAGCACGAACTCGTCCCGCGGCCGCTTGGCCAGCGCCCGGCCGGTGCGCCGCTCCGACAGCCCGTACCCGTACAGCGGCGCCGTGTCGAACAGCCGCAGGCCGCGCTCCCACGCCCGGTCCACGGTGGCTTCCCCCTGCTCGTCGCCGACCGGCCGGTAGAGGCCGCCGATGGGGGCCAGACCGATGCCGAGCCGGGTCACCATGAGGTCCGATCGGCCCAACCGAACAAGCGCAGTGGAGTCCATCGATCCAGCCTACGCGGAACCGGGTGGCTAGATCCACCGTGGGCCTGCGGCGGGCCAGCAACCCGCTCGATACGATAGGCATCCCCTCCCGACGGGGTCCGCGCCCCCGTCGGCTTCCCCCAGACTGCCGGTCGGAGGGCGAACGCTCATGAGCATCGCGGAACCAGCTGCGACGCTGGAAACTCCCGTGGTACGCGGGCTTCCGATCCTCGGCAACGCGCTGGGCATGGCTAAAGACCCGGCGCGATTCTTTGTCGAGTGCTACCGCAAGCACGGACCGGTGTTCCGCGTCAAGATCCTGAACAAGACCTATACCGTCATCGCAGGCGTCGAGGCCGCCAACTTCCTCGGCACGCGCGAGAGCAGGGAAAGCCTGCGTTCCAAGGAGTTCTGGCAGGGCTTGGTCGAGGAGTACGGCGCGGCCCGCACCATTTTGGGCGAGGACGGCGAGGCACACAAGGAGCTGCGCGACATCATGCGCCGCGGCTACTCGCGCGAGGCGATCAAGGGCCGGCACAACGAGCTGGTGGCCATCACCGACCGCTCGATCGAACGCGACTGGAAGACCGGCGAGCTGGTGCCGGTGGTGCAGGCGATGCAGTACATGGTGACCGACCAGCTCGGATCCATCCTCACCGGCTCGGCGCCGCTGGAGTACGTGCAGGACATCCGCACCACGACCCGGTACATCCTCAACGTGCTGGTGACCCGGCAGCGGCCGAGAGTCCTGTTGTGGAACCCGAAGTACAAGCGCGCCAAGGCGCGCGTGTTCGAGCTCGGCGAGAAGATGATCGCCGACTACCACGCCACGGCCAGCACAAAGCGCGATGAGGAGAAGAACCTCGTCGATGACATCATGGACGCGCACGTCAGCAACCCCCGCGTGATGCCGGCCAGCGACCTCGTGCTGGGTCTCACCGGCCCGTACGTGGCGGGCCTGGACACGGTGGCCAACACCACCGCCTGCTTCGTCTACGCGGTGCTCAAGCACCCGGAGGTGCTTGCGCGAGTGCAGCAGGAAGCGGACGCGCTGTTCGCCAACGGCGGCATCGACGACGATGGCGTAAAGAAGGTCCCTTCGGTGCGCGGCGCCCTCATGGAGACCATGCGCCTCTACCCCATCGTCGTGGCGCAGATGCGCACGGCGACGCGCGAGCTCACCTTCGCCGGCCACACCATCAAGGCGGGGGAAACCGTCTACATCGGCACGAGCGTGCCGCACTTCATGGAGGAGTACTACCCCGACCCAGGCACGTTCGACATCGACCGCTATGAAAAGCCGCGCGCCGAGCACATGCAGGCCGGCGCGTACTCCCCATACGGCCGTGGCACGCACACCTGCCTCGGCAAGAGCCTCGCCGACGTACAGATGATCATTTCTATGGCCCGCCTGTTCCACCGGCTCGACCTGGAGCTGCACCCGCGGGACTACAACCTCAGAACCAAGACCGCACCGACGCCAGGGCCTTCGATGGGCTTCAAGGTCATGGTCAAGGGCTACCGGCACTAGCGGGGTCGGCGCGCCGACCGGGGGTGACCCGCTCGGCGCGCCGACGTAACCCGTCGCTACACAGCCCTGACTGTGGTGTCGCGCGCTGCGCTGACGGTGGCTTTGGCCGTGCCGCTCGCCACGGTCATCTCACCAGGGTCGCTGACGGTGATCGTCACCTGGTACGCGTCCGGCTCCCGGTAGACGTGCTGCCCGGTGACGGTGTACTCCCCGCCACGGCCGGTCAGTGCGCCGGCCGAGCTGGCGCCATCACCCCAGTTGATGGTGGCCGACAGCGCCTGCACGGCGGTGTCCTCATCGAGCACCGTGGCGACCGGACCGCTGAAGCGGGTACCCGCGCTCACGGTGAAGTCCGAGCCGCGTACCACCTGCGGCTTGGTCGCCTGCGGCGGCACGTCGCCCGGGGATGAGCCCCAGCCGGTGTCCGGGGTGGACCCGAGCGCGAAGACCAGCGAACCACCGGTGGTGAGCATCGAGGCGGGTATCCACGGCTTCGTCGTGGCCTTGCCGCGTACGACCAGGCCCTGGATGTACTTGTTCGCCGCCGAGGCCTGCGGTGCGTCGATGGTGAGGGTCTTGCCGCCGCCGAGGTGGATGACCGCTCGCGGGAACAGCGGGCTGGTCAGCACCAGATCGGATCGGGTGGGGATGGCCGGGTAGAGGCCGAGTGCGGAGAACACGTACCAGGCCGACATGGTGCCCGCGTCGTCGTTGCCGGGAATGCCGCCGGTCGTGTTGGTCCACAACATGTCGATCTCGGCCCGTACCGTCTCCTGGGTCTTGTATGCCGCGCCCAGGTAGTTGTAGAGGAACGGCGTCTGGATGTCGGGTTCGTTCGTCGGGTCGTAGCGGATGGCCCTGTTGGCCGAGAAGTCGAACGTGCCATCAGGGTTGCGGAAGAACTCGTCCAGCCGCTTGACGGCGATCTCGTTGCCGCCCATCAGCCGGGCGAGGCCGACGACGTCGGAGTAGACCATCCAGGTGTACCGGGCGCTGGTGCCCTCCACGAAACCGCGCCCGGTCGACGGGCTGAAGCCACCGGCCCAGGTGCCGTCGGAGAAGCGGTCGCGCATCCAGCCGACGAACGTGCTGTCGATCGGCGCCGGCGTCGGCACATCGGGGTTGGCCATCTCCAGCTCGGCGAGCTGGACGATCGGCGCACCGCCGTTGGCCGTGACGTCCAGCTTGTAGTAAAGGAAGGCCTGGGTGTTGGTCAGCGGGTACACCTTGGTCTGGCCGCGGTCGGTGAAGACCTGATCGGTCTGGCTGTCCACCACCGTCCACGTTGTACCGTCCAGCGAACCCTGCAGGGTCCAGTTCCTCGGATCCCGCTCGGGCACGTCGTTCGCCGACGTCAGGGCGTACGTCGTGACCGCGATGGGCGCGGAGAGCTTGACCTGCACCCAGCCGGTGGTGGCGAACGTGAGCCACTTCGTGCCCTTGTTCCCGTCGACCAGCCGGTCCTTGCCTTCGTTCGGCGGGTTCTCGCCGCTGGCCGTGATCTCGACGATCCGCTCCCGGATGTTGTGGGGCAGGCCGAGATCGGCGGCGGCGGTCGGGTCGAAGACGTTCCGCCAGTTACCGGACCGGGCAAGGAACCGCCGGTGGTTCTCCGTGTCGCCGAGCGCCTTGGCGAGCTCGGCGAGGCCGAAGTCGGCGGCCGCCTGCTCCAGCGTCTCCGACGCGCCCGCCCAGCAGTGGCAGTTGTCGGCAGGAACGTAGCCCAGCGACATGTACCGGTCCAGGGACGGGCGCTGACCGACGCATTCGACCGGGCAACCGGCGTCGCTGAAGTCGTTCGCCGTCGGTACGGTAGCCGCCGTTACGAGTGAGCTGAACGTTCCCCGTACGTCGAAGTCCCGCGCCCCGAAGGCGTACATGGCCGCCACGCTGGCCGCGGCCGGGTCGCCGGACATGACACTGGTCTTGCCGTGCTGGAGCAGCCACCGGTCCCACTCGCCGCCGCGTTGCCGCGCATAGTTGAACAGGGACTGCACGAAGTCGCTGGCCATCTTCGGGTCGAGCAGAGCTAGCAGCTGCACCTGCGCGCGATAGACATCCCAGCCGGAGAACGTGCCGTACTGGGCCAGCTGCCCCGCCTCGAGCTGGTGCGTCGCGCCGTCGGCGCCCATGTACTGGCCGTTCACGTCGCTGGTCAGCGTCGGCTCCAGCATCACGTGGTACAGCGCCGTGTAGAAGGTGAACTTCGCCTCGTCAGTGCCGCCCCCGATGCCGATCCTGCGCAGGACGCGCTGCCACGCGTTGTAGGCGCTGGCCCGTACCGTGGCGAAGGGCCGGCGGGGCGGGTTCTCCGCCTGCAGGTTGGCCTCGGCGTTGTTGAGGCTGACGTACGAGATGGCCACCTTCACGCCCGCGCGGGCCGTGCCGGGGGCGAACGTCACGTAGCCACCGGAGCCCTTGCCCGGAACGGGCCGACCGGTGGGCCCGTACCCGGTGCCGCCGCCGGCCGAGGTGCTGTCCGGGCTGACCGTCGCGTCGGTCCAGGTGCCGACCTTGGCGAACGGCTTGTCGAAGTGGGCCGTGAAATGCAGCGTGTAGTACGGCTTGCGGTTGTTCGGGCTCTGCGGCCCGCAGAAGTTGCCAGCGGTGACCGACCCGGTCACCGTGCTGGTGGCGGCGTCGATGGTGACGGTGGCGCCGGTGCTGCCGGTCTCCGAACTCGACGTGCGGAACAGTACGCTCGCGGGCTTGTCCGCCGGGAAGGTGAACAGTCCGGAGCCCGTGCGGGGTGTCGTGGCGACCTCCACGGCCGCTCCGCTGTCCAGACCGACCTTGTAGTAGCCGGGTTGGGCGATCTCGTTGGCGTGCGAGAACGTGCTGGCGTACTTGGCATCGGTCAGGTCGGCGGTGGGCGAGGAGTCCACCTCACCGACATGCGGCATGATCGGGATGTCGCCGTTCGCGCCTGAGCAGCCCACTCCGCTCAGATGGGTCAGGCTGAAACCGCGGATCATCGTCGCGGTGTACTGGTAGCCACCCGGAGCGGGGGTGGCGAACTGGTTGCCGCGCGAGGTCTGCGGGCTCCAAGCGAGCATGCCGAACGGAGTCACCGCGCCCGGGTAGGTGTTGCCCCGGTTGGTCGTTCCGATGAACGGGTTCACGAACGATGCCGGATCGGTCACGATCTCCGGCACCGCTGCGCTCGCCGGAGTACCACCGACGGCGGCGAGCGCCACCATCGCGATGGTGGCGGCGCTCAACGCCCGCAGGCCGTGACCGACACGGCGCCTTCTTACCGGCCGGGCTTGCCGTGGTCTCATCTCGCCTCCCCAAGTCATTGACAACGTTGTACTGCCCCTGGATCCTGCTGGAGCGTATGGGTTTAGGTCAATGCATTGTCAAAAGAGCTTCGTGCACCAACTGGATTTGATCCGGGCAGCACGCCCGTCCTGTCACGATCTCGTTGTCGAGAGCGCCGCGCGATCCGGTTGCGTCTGCCGTTATGCGCCGGCCGGCTCAGGGAGGTCAGCGACCCGCCCAGCTTGGTGGCAGGGTGTACTTATGCCTGAGATGGTGGACCTCGCGCCAGCGGCTCGCGAGATGGCGGCCTTGCTGGAACGCGTCGGCGACGACCAGCTCACCGCGCTGACCCCGTGCGCGCCAGCCACGCTTGGCGATCTCGTCGACCACGTGAGCGGGCTGTCGCAGACCTTCGCCGCAGCCGCGACCAAAGACCTCGGCCCCGCCACGTCGTCCGCGCCTTCCCTGGACGCCGCCCGGCTGGGTGCCGACTGGCGTACCCGCATTCCGGCCCAGCTCGACGCGCTCGCCTCGGCCTGGGCGGACGCCTCGGCCTGGCAGGGAACGACCCAGGCCGGCGGCGTCACGCTGCCCGGGGAGGTGGCCGGCCGCATCGTGCTTCATGAGCTGGTCCTCCACGGCTGGGACATCGCAAAGGCCAGCGGGCAGCCGTTCGACGGCGATTCACGGTCGTTGCAGGCGTGCCTGGAGTCCCTCTCGGCGATGTACCCGCCGGATCAGCTCGAGCGTCGTAAAGGCATCTTCGGCCCGGCGGTCAAGGTGCCCGCAGACGCTCCGCTGGTCGACCGGGTCGTGGGCCTCGGCGGCCGCGACCCCGCCTGGGCCCCTCCTCGTTGATCAGGGCTGTCGACCAGCTACGGGACAGCGGCCGGGCAAGTTGATCGTGGTGGCGAATGACCGCTGGAGGGGTAATTCGCCACCACGATCATCAAGTCTTTCTGCCTACGCGGAGGGAGACCGGCTGCGCGAGCAGCCGCCGGGTCGCCGCTCGTACCGTCCTCGCCGTCGGCGCCGGGAGTACGGCGGCGACGTGGCCGTCGGGACGGATCACCCACGCCTCGCCGGGGCGGGCGTCCAGGACCGCCGCCACCGGGCCGTCGATGTCGGCCAGGCTGAGCACCCGGTGCGGAGCGTCGGTGACCTCCTTGAGCGCGGCCGCGACGACCCCGCTGTCGACACCCTCGGTCGTCAGGACGAGGATGCCGTCCCGCACGATCTGCCTGAGCCGGCCGACCTCCGGCCGCTCCGCCAGACGGACCGGGACGTCCGGCACGAGCACTCCCGGAACGGTCGCCGGCGCCTCGCCCCGAGGCGGCCGGCCAGGGAACGGCCGCGTCGGGTCGGGCGTGGTCAGCGGCGAGCTCACGTACCAGTACGGCTCTGCCAGGCGTCCCGAGTCGACGTGCGATCGTGCCGCCGGGTCTTCGATGGCCTGTTCGAGAATGTCCCGCCGGCGTCGCCACCCCTCCTCGGACTGGGGCACGAGGAAGTTCATGGTCGCGTTGGTCACGTCAAGGTTCTCCAGTGCCGCGGCGAACCGCTCGTCGTGGTAGCTGTCGAGCAGCGCCTCCGGTGCCCAGCCATGCAGTACGAAAGCCAGCTTCCAGGCCGCATTCTCCACGTCCTGTACGCCGGAGTTCAGTCCCCGGGCTCCGAACGGCGCCATCACGTGCGCGCAGTCGCCAGCGAGGAGCGCCCGGCCGACCCGCATTCGGTCCACGTGCCGCGCATGGAACCGGTACACGGTCTTCCACACGATCTCGTACGGTCGACCAGGAATGATCTTGTGGATCCGCGCGTCGAGCGCGCCGCTGGCCTCCTCGGCCGCCAGGTCGAACTCGCCCGGCACCTGCCAGTCGATCCGGTACGTGGAGTCCGGACACGGATGGATGAGCACCTGCCGGCCAGGGTTCCACTCGGGATCGAAGTAGAACCGCCGCTCGCACGCCCAGCCGGGTAGCTCGGCGCGGATATCGCAGATCAGGAACAGGTCGTCGAAGCTGCGCCCGTCGAACGTTACGCCGAGCAGACTCCGTACGAGCTGTCCACGAGCGCCGGCACACGCGATCACGTACGACGTGCGCAGCTGTGTGCTGCCCCCAGCGGTGGCGCAGGTAACGGTCACTCCGGAGCTGTCCTGCGCGATCCCGGTAACGTCGTGCCCCCACCGCGTGTCGATCAGCGGGTTGTTCGCGATGCACCGGTCGAGGATCTGCTCGGTACGTGCCTGCGAGATGTTGACGAACGGCGGCAAGGGCGAGCGTCCCCGGTCCACGAACCGCCAGGAGAACAGCTCGCGGTCGCGGTAGAACGTGCGGCCGGTCGTCCACGTGAGCCCCTCCTCGGCGATCTGCCCAGCGCCGACCGCCGCCCACACGTCAAGCACGTCCCGCTGCTGGCAGATCGCCTTGGACCCCACCGGGTCGCGCTCGGGCCGCTGGTCCAACAGCAACACCGGGATGCCCCACCGGCCGAGCAGCAGCGCCGCGCTCTGCCCCACCGGGCCGCTGCCGATGACTGCCACCGGATCTCCCCGATAGGCGGCGACTGCCCTCATCTCGCATGGCCTTCCGGATGGACGTCGACTCAGTCCTGCAACGCGTCCCAGACTTCGCGGTCACGCTGCGCCGTCCAGATGCGCGGCCAGTCGATCCCGTCGAGCTCATCCCACAGGCGGGAGACGTTGAATGGCAGGCAGTGCTCGAAAATCGGCCAGCCGCCGTACACCGGGGCGAGCGCCGCGTGTGCCGCGCCGAATGCCTCCTTCAGCGTGCCCCCGCGCCGATGCACCGCGCCTACTTCGTGGCGCATCACATCGAGGAAGTTGCGTGTTTGCGCGACGGCGGCGTCAACGGCCCGGCGGCCGCGCGCTACCGCGCCGCGCCCGCCGACCAGGTGCTCCGCGCCGAACGCCGCCACCCGGTCCAGCGTGCGGGACGCCCACTCACGGTGGAAGGCGTCGCCGGTGTAGAGCGCCGCCTGCGCCTCCACGAGATCCCCGCCGAAGAGCACCTTCTGCCGCGGCAGCCAGGCGACGATGTCGCCGGCGGTATGACCGCGCCCGCAGTACTGCAGCGTGAGCTCGCCCCGGTCGCCACCGAGGTCGATCGTCAGCCGGTCGGAGAAGGTCACGTCCGGCCACGTCAGGCCGGGAATGGACGCTGGCTCCTTGAACAACCGCGGCATCCGGCCGTACTCGCTTTCCCAGTCCTCCTTGCCGCGTTCGGCGATCAGCCGGCGCGTGTTCTCGTGCGCGACGATGACCTGCGCATCGAACGCCGATGCGCCCAGGACACGCACGGCGTGATAGTGGCTGAGCACCAGGTACTTCACTGGCTTGTCGGTGTGCTGGCGCAACCGGTCGAGCCATTCCCGTGCGGCGACCGGCGTGGCCCGCGCCTCGAACGCGACCAGGAAGTCCTCGCCCTCCACCGCCCCGACGTTTGGGTCACCTTCGGCTGTCAGCGCGTACACGCCGTCGGCGAGCACCTCGAAGATCTCTGCTTTGTCGGTCAGGTCCGCCGACGAGGCGAACGGCTTGGCCGCCATGAGTTCCTCCCACTCGGTGGAGAGCGGCGGAGACGCCGCGGCACACCACCAAGTATCCCGACAACGGGGCCGCGGTGCGCTGGCTCCGCGTACGCCGCAGCCGGGCGATTGACCCAGGCCGATGGTAGGGTAATCATCGGATGTCTGGATACGCACGCTTGTTGGGATTCTCCGCCCAGCTAGCCCAACGAGAGAGCGATGGCCATGAGACTTCGACCATTACGCCGAACCTGGCGCCTCATCTGCGCCGCCCTCGTCCTCGCCATGACAGGGACTCTCATCAGTGCCTCCGCCGCCAACGCGGAGGTCGAGCATCCGCGACAGCAGTGGCTGCGCAACTCCACGGCCGGTCTGTTCCTGCACTGGGGCATGTTCACCGCGCCGCTACATCTCGACTGTGCCCAGTGGGACCATGACGTTACCGCGGGTGGCTGGACGCCCGACTACTGGGTCGACGAGGCGCGCAAGCTCGGCGCGTCGTACATCGTCCTGGCGACCTTCCATAGCCGGCTGGGCTATGCCCGCCCCTGGCCGTCGAAGATCCCCGGTAGCTGTGCCGCCCAACGGGACTTCCTCGGCGAGCTGATCCAGGCGGGCAAGGCCAAGGACGTGCACGTGCTGCTGTACATGACCGACGATCCACAGTGGAACATGGAGAAGGGTGTTCAGACCCTCGACTCAGCGGCGTACTCGGCGTACAAGGGGCGGCAGGTCGACCTGACCACGCGTCCGGGCTTCGGCCAGTTCAGCTACGACCTGTTCTTCGAGGTCATGGCGAACTACCCCGACCTTGGTGGGTTCTGGATCGACAACGACAACGAGTACTGGGAGCAGAACCACCTCTACGAGCAGATCCGCCAGCTACGGCCGTCCTGGTTGCTGAGCAACAACAACGAGGACACGCCGATCATGGACACGGTCAGCAACGAGCAGAAGACCGGCATGATCCCGCCGTACGACTACCCGCAGGCCGTGACCGTCCCGATGCCGCGGCTGACCGAGGCCGACTACAAGCTGCCGTCCACTGGTGAATGGTGGTTCGACGGCGGCAACCATCAGGTCGACTTCCGGCTCAGCACCGGCCGGTTCATCACCAACGCCGGCTCGTCCATCAAGTCGCTGATGGCCGAGACCCCGATGGTGAACGGCAAGTTCCCCGACCCGCAGGTGGCGTTCAACAACCTGATGGCCGAGTGGGTACCGCCGATCCGCTCGTCGCTTTCGGGCACCGAGGGCGGCGGGTACATGCACGGCGGCATGCAGCCCGGCTTCTGGAACGACGGCGCCCACGGTGTCATCACCGTCGCGCCCGGCGCGAGGACCCAGTACGTCCACGTGGTGACCAGGCCGAGGACCGACATGGTTCGCTTGCGCGACAACGGCTACCGGGTGACCGGGGTGACCGACCTGCGGACCGGGGAGCGGATGAGCTTCAACCAGTCCGGCGGCTACCTGACGATCCTCGGCATCCACAACTGGGACACCTACGACACGGTGTTCCGCGTGGAAACGACCGGCCAGCAGCTCTTCTACGACCAGTCCACGCTCAAGGCCTTCGCGTCGTCCTCCGCCGCCGGTCAACCGGCCAGCAACCTCGTCGACGGGAGCTACCAGAACTACTGGGACTCCGGCGCACAGCTGCCGGTGTCGGTGACGCTGGACCTCGGAGTGCCGCGCAAGGCCGCGTACCTCGCGGTGAACCAGCGCGAATGGTCGCCGACGCACGTGCGGTCGACCTTCGGCCGGCCGGAGGACTCGGCGCGCATCAAGGACTACCGGGTCTTCGTGAGCGACGACGGCGTCCACTGGGGACAGCCGGTACGCACCAGCGCGATGCCCAGCGCCCGCGCGGTGCAGCTCATCGACATCGGCGAGCAGCACAGCCGCTTCATCAAGCTGGAGGTCCTCAACACCTGGGCCGGTCCGCAGGCGCCGGTGTTCTACCGCCAGCTGCGGATCGACGAGATCAAGGTGGCATCCGACTACCTGTGGTCTCCCGTCACCCCGATGCCGCTCGAGGCGGAGTCGCCGCAGAACGAGCGGGTTGGCAACGTACGCCCGGACCTGTGCCGGGCCTGCTCCGGCTCGTTCCAGGTGGTCGGGCTCGGTGGCGGCACCGGCAACGCGCTCACCTATCGCGACGTCGTGGTTGCCGAGCCGGGTGAGTACCGGCTCCAGATCGACACGACGACCGCGGCGGCCACCTCGCTGTCGGTCAGCGTCAACGGCGCCGTGGCGGTCGACGTACCGGTTGCCGCCGACAACCCGGATGTGCCGGTCCCCTACGCGATCGTGGTGCCGCTCAAGGCCGGCGCCAACACGGTGACGCTGTTCAGCAAGGCGCCCGTGGGCCCGGGAGTGGACCGCATCTCGGTCGGGCCGCTGCCTCCGGCGTCCTACACGCCGAAGACGACGTTGACCGTCGAACCCCACGGCATTCAATGGGTCGGGCCCGGGCAACAATCGATCAGGGTGTCGGCGAAGCTGCGGCTCGACGTCAACGACCCGATCGACCAGGTCACGCTGGCTCCGGTGGTACCGGCGGGCTGGACGATCACCGGCGACCCCGCGACGGCGGCTTCGATGCGGCTCGGCCAGACGCTGGAGGGCTCCTGGATCGTGACCTCGCCAGCCGGCCAGAATGTCGGCTCGGTCACCATACCGGTCAGGGCGTCGTTCCAGTTCCTCGGCCGGCCGAAGCAGGTCTCGAGCAACGTGGTGATGCGGCTGCGCCCGGCGGACCGGGTCTTCATGCGAGAGGCTGAGGACTCCCAGAACCAGCTCGGCACGGCCGGCCTCACCGGCTGCGGCCCGTGCTCCGGCGGCGAGAAGGTGCGCAACATCGGTGGCAGCCCGAACGCCTACGTGCTGTTCCCGGATGTCATCGTGCCGGCAGCCGGCGAGTACACGCTGTTCATCGACTTCACCGTCAACGGCAACCGCTCGTTCTTCGTGACCGTCAACGGCGGTACGCCGATCGAGGTGCCGGTGAGCGGCGTCGGCAACAACACGCCGTACACGACGTCGGTCCGGGTGACGCTGCGGGCCGGCGCCAACACCATCAAGATCCACAATGACGAGGAGTCCGCGCCCGACCTCGACCGGTTGTCGCTCGGATGAGGACCGTGCGGCGCGTGCCGGCTCCAGCCGGCACGCGCCGCACGCTCGGGCCCCCGCCTTAGGCCGGCGGCGCGATGGGTTGCCATGTCGTGCCGTTGTCGGGTGACAGCGACACCACCCGGCCGAGGTCCGGCTCCTCGCGTTGATCCCGAACCGGGCCTATCACCACCCAGTCCGCAGTCCGGTACGACACATTCACATGCGCCGGCGCTCCGGCAAGCCGCTCCAGCGACGTCGTGCCCGCCTTCAGCCGGTAGATTCAGTGGCAGGTGCCCGATCCGGAGTCGGTAAAGGTCTTGCCCGCCTCAGGAAGGAACTGCCAGTTGTAGCCACTGGCGTGCAGGGTGAGCTTGATGACGCCGTAGGTGTCGCTGTTGCGCACCTCGCTGTTGGGTTGGATCGTGCCGAAGCTGTAGTGGCTGCGACCACCGGTGCCGACGACGAGCTCGCGGATGCCGCGGGCGGTGTCGAGCCCGCCGCTGGGGTTCTGCGGGGCGAAGCGCTCGTACTGGTGGTTGTGACCGGAGACGACGACCTCGGCGTTGAAGTCGTAGAGGGCCTGGAAGATCGGCCGCATCTCGGTCGCCGGAGCGTGGTTGGAGCCGGAGGTGAACAACGGGTGGTGCCAGTAGGCGATGGTGCACGGCTGGGCGTTGGCCGCCAGATCCTGGCGTAGCCAGGTCTCCTGGGCCGAACCGGCCTGGCAGCCGCCGATCTGTGCGCAGTTGGAGTTGATGGCCACCACGTGCCAGGTGCCGATGTTGTAGGAGTAGTACCCCTTGGCCCGGTCGCCGGCGGCGGCGCCGAAGTAGTTGAAGTAGCCGGCGGCGCCGGCGGTGTTGTACTCGTGGTTGCCGGGCGAGGGCTTGGTACGCGCCTTGTGGCGGCCCCAGGTCGGGTTGTAGCAGTTGGCGTAGTCGGCGTCCGAGCCGTTCTCGTAGGCGTTGTCGCCGGCGGTGAAGACCGTCCCGGCCACGCCGTCGAGCAGGTTGGCGGTCGCCTCGTCGCCGGTCGAGGAGCAGGAGGCGATGTCTCCCGCGCCGACCAGGACCGGGTCGGTGGACGGCGTACCGGTGGTGACCACGAGCTGCGGCGAGGTGGCGCCGGTCTCCCGGGAGTCGTAGTAGGCACCGTCGTTGTTGGCGGAGGTCATCGCGAAGCTGTAGGTGCCGTTGCCGGTGATGGCGGCGGTGACGTCAATGGTGTACCAGGTGTTGCGGGACACCGAGCCCAGGCTGCCCCGGGTCGGGCCGTCGATCGCCGGCTGGTTGTTCCAGGTGACCCCAGTCTCGGACCACGTCGTGTTGGTGATGGACCGCAGCGTGCCTCCGTTCGGGCTGCCGCCGTTGCCGATGTCGTCAACGTGGATGCGCAGCTTGGCGTTGGCCACCGGTTCGGTCAGGCCGCCGACCGTGAACCGCAGGAAGGTCCGGCGGACCGGTGAGTTGTCCACGATGATCTGGGACGCCGTGCCGAAGTTCGTCGACGGTGACGTGTTCTGCACATACGCGTCCGCGACCGGGGTGAACGTCAAGGTTGCCGCTAACGCCGCTGGCGCGGCGAACACCGCCGCGGCCGTCACGGTGGTAGTCACCACGGCGATCACCATCGCCGCGCGAGAAGCTCGGGACATCCGCGCTGCTCCTCTCTGCCGAACCGCTGTGAACTTGGCATCACAGCCGCTGGCAGACGCTACGCATCGACGGCGACGACGCCGCGGCCACGAGATGACGGACGACTGTCGGTCGCGTTGCGTGTGATCGGGTGTGCCACTGGTGTCAGGCCGGTGGTCAGTCGCGGCCCGCCCGGGCCATGCGGTTCAGCCAACCGGGCACGCTCCATCCCCGCGACCAGCTCACTGGCCGACTGCCTGGTGCTGGCGACGGCGCGGGCCACGTCGGCGACCGACGCGCCGGGCTGCTCCTCGAGGCCGGCCGGATGCTGCTCGGCGGCCTTACCGAGCCCGCGGATGTAGCGGTCACTGTCGGGCACGTGGCCCTTGATGCCATCACCATGACCGGCACCGTCATCTATACCGACGCAGGGTTCACCGCCCGCTGACGCTGCCAAGGGCCTACGTCACTGGCGAGACTGCGCCGCATCTTGGAGCGACTCGGCAGCCTTACGGTCGAGGGAGAGCCTTACCAGCGCGGCCGCCAGCCGGGAAAGATCGGCCGGGACGACAAGCCGAGCCAGCTCGTCGGCCGAGGTCGGAAGCTGAGCCTTCTTCGCACCGGCGATCACCTTGCGGTCGAGGAATGGGCGCAGCTCGGTCCATACCTGCTGGACCTCGCGGAGGAAGATGTCGGCACCGGTCGGGCCGACCCCGGGGTACTCCATCAGAAGCTCACGCAGCCGCCGGACATCACCGGCGGCCTCCTTGCGCAGCCGACGCAGGTCGCCGCGCCAGCGTCGCTGGCATAGCTGCGCCCCGTCGCCGAGCATCGTCGCGGTGCGCTCGTCATAGCGCCGGTAGTGACCACGCCCGAGGGCGTCGACCCGGTCCTGCCAGCTCGCCTCCGACATCGCCCGCGGCGTGCGGTATCCGGCGGCGAAGAGCTCCCGGGCCGCGGCGACCGCGACGCCTGCCGAGATACGCGCGCTCAGCAGCGTCGCCAGGATGAGCAGCTGGTAAAGCGCCGCCGGGCGGTCGGCGAGCCGGATGCCGGCCTCTTCGGCGTACGTGCGCCCGTACCGGTCAAGCACCACCGCGATCAGTTTCTCGGCCATCCCCGGGAGCGCTTTCTGGCGAAAGGAGGGTGGGGCAGGCAGCAGCCACGCCCCACCAGACGGTTCAGTGGTTAGCCGGAGCCGCGCTGATGTTTGCCAGCACGGACCGGGGATCCTGTTCGACGGCGAGGTCGCCGATGGAGACGACGCCGACCGGCCGGCCGTCCTGGCAGACCGGCAGCCGCCGCACCGCATGCTCGCGCATCAGCTCGACCGCGCGGCTGACCGGGTCGTCGGGGGCCACCGTGACGATGCGGCCGCTGGCGATCTCGCCGACCGTGGTCCGGGCCGGGTCTTTGCCTTCGGCCAGTGCCCGTACCACGATGTCCCGGTCGGTGAGCATGCCGTAAACGCGGGCCTGCTCGGCGATCAACACGTCGCCGATGTCGTACTCGCGCATCTGTACGGCGGCGTCGATGAGCGGGGTATCCGGGGCGAGACAGACGGGATCGGCGGTCATCGCCTCCCGGACCAGTCGGGCCATGGTTCCCTCCTCGAGGTCGGGGTCGGTCAGTTACCTGGCTACCCACGCCGCGCGAGGACATGCCGCCCGCCAAACGTGAAGACCCGGCGTGTCCTGTGAGCCAAATCATCGATCCATGTAGCTGCGTTGTAACGTCAAGTTAACGTCCGAAGGGTAGAAATAGGACAGAGTCCGCAAGTCAGCCAATCGGCCAGGGGGTACGGCAACATGCGCGAACAGGCGCTCGTGGTGGTCGCCAACCGGCTGCCCGTCGATGAAGCCATCACCGGCAGCGGTGCCCAGGAATGGCGGCGTAGCCCGGGCGGTCTGGTCACCGCGCTACATCCGGTGCTGCAGGGGTACGGCACCACGTGGGTCGGCTGGGCCGGTGGTACGGGACCGGCGCCAAGGCTGCCCGCCATCGACGGCGTGACGATGCGCGCGGTGGAGCTGTCGGAGCTGGACTTCGAGCAGTACTACGAGGGTTTTGCCAACTCCACGCTCTGGCCGCTCTACCACGACGCGGTCGAGCAACCGGTCTACCACCGCCGCTGGTGGGAGTCGTACCAGCAGGTCAACCGCAGGTTCGCCGCGGCCACGGCGGAGGCTGCCCCGCCCGGCGCGATCGTCTGGATCCAGGACTACCACCTGCAGCTGGTCCCCGCGTTCCTGCGCGAGCTGCGGCCGGACGTGCGGATCGGCTTCTTCATGCACATCCCGTTCCCGCCACCCGAGCTGTTCAAGCAGCTCCCCCGCCGAGCCGAGCTGCTGCGCGGGCTGCTCGGCGCGGACCTGGTCGGGTTCCAGAACCCGGGCGGCGCGAACAACTTCGTGCGGCTCGCCGAACGGCTGCTGGGCTTGCGCGTACGGCATCACGAGATCGAGGTCGACAACCGTCTGGTACGCGTCGGCGCGTTCCCGATCTCGATCGACGTGGCCGAGCTGGAGGAGCTCGCGACCACCGACGAGGTACGCCGGCGAGCCGCGCAGATCCGCGCCGACCTCGGCAACCCGGACCGGATCATGCTCGGGGTGGACCGGCTGGACTACACCAAGGGCATCGAGCACCGGCTCAAGGCGTACCGGGAGCTGCTGGCCGACGGGCGGGTCAAGGTACCCGACGTGGTCATGGTGCAGGTGGCGGTGCCCAGCCGGGAACGGGTCGAGCACTACAAGCTCCTGCGCGACAAGGTCGAGCAGGAGGTGGGCGGCCTGAACGGCGAGTACGGCCGGCTCGGCGTTCCTGCGGTGCACTACCTCAACCGGTCCTTCCACGGAGTCGAGCTGGCCGCCCTCTACCGGGCGGCCGACGTCATGGTGGTGACCCCGCTGCGCGACGGGATGAACCTGGTGGCGAAGGAGTACGTGGCCAGCCGCGTCGACCTCGGCGGCACCCTGGTGCTGTCCGAGTTCGCCGGTGCGGCGTCCCAGCTCAAGCAGGCGTACCTGGTGAACCCGCACGACCTTGACGGGCTCAAGGACACCCTGGTCCATGCGCTTGAGGCCGACCCGGCGGACGCCGCCCGACGGATGCGCGCGATGCGCCGCCACCTGCGCACGAACGACGTCCAGCACTGGGCCCGCACGTACCTGTCGGCGCTCCAGCAAGCCACTGACGAGCCCACCCGCGACGCCGCCTGAACCCGCTGAGCTTCATCAGAGCCGGCAATTGACGTAACGCGAAATAACTGTTGTCGCCTGCCGGGAGCTCGACGAACTGTCCCTGCCGGACGGCCCGGACGACCCGTGGTGCGTGGTCGCCCGGGCGTGGCGGCTGGCCGCGCAGGGTGCTGTCGGGTCCGCGACGCCGCTGCTCGTCGCCGGCGCGCAGCGCTGCGAAGAGCGCGGCCAGCTCGCGGTGGCCGCCGCACTGCTGCATGACGAGGTCCGCCTCGGCTACCCGGAGGTGGCCGCGGATCGGCTGTCCGCGCTGGCGCGGCGGTGCGACAGCCGCCTGGTCGGCGTCCGGGCCGAGCACGCCACCGCGGCGCGCAACCGCGAGGTGCCGGGGCTGGTCGCGGTCGCCGACGCCTTCGAGGACCAGGGCGCGAACCTGTTCGCAGCCGAGGCGTTGGCGACGGCCGCCCAGGAGGCGCGGTCCGCCAAGGAAGGCCGGTCCGCCTCGACGCTCCGGGCGCGGGCGACGGCGCTAGCCGCCAGATGCGAGGGCGCCCGTACGCCGATGCTGGTGACCGACCCGGTGGAGCCGCTCACGTCCCGGGAGCGGGAGGTGGCGCTGCTGGCCGCCGGCAGCATGACCAGCAAGGAGATCGCGGCGCGGTTGGTGCTGTCGATCCGTACCGTCAACAACCACCTGCAGGCGTGCTACGCGAAGCTGGGGATCAGCAGCCGGTCGGAGCTAGCGGGCGCGCTCGCCCTCGGCCCGCACACCTGACCCGGAGGCCCGCACACCTGACCCGGAGGGTTGCCCGTCCTCGATGACCAGGGGGCGCAGGGCGTCGAGGCGCTCGCTGACCTCGGCGACCTTGGCTGGGGCGACGCCGAGATCGCGCAGCACCGCGGTGAGGTGATCGGTCAGCCGGTCGAACGCCTCGTTGCTCACGTGGTGGCCGGCGTGCGCGTCGGTGAGGTGCCGGCCGGTGAACAGGTTGGGACCGTCCAGCGCCGCGGTGAGGAAGGCGTGCTGGTGAGCGCGCAGCAGCACGAGGTCGACGTTCGTGAACCACGGCGCGAGCGCCGGGTCGGCTAAGACCCGCTGATGCAGCACGGCGACGGCAGTCCGCAGGACCGCCGCGCCACCGATCTCCTCGTACAGCATCCGATACACGATGGCCGCCCGGTACGGCGACCGGCAAGTACTCACCGGCCGAGGTCGGTGGGAATGAGCAGTCGCTCGCCGGGAAGTGAGCATCCCTTGCTCAGGCGCCGCGGACCCCGGTCGTCCAAGGTTTGGCTTGACCCGAGCTGTACGGCTCAAAGTTACGTGCCGCCACGAGAGGCAGACCATGCAATCGAGATCCCTCACGCCAGCCCGGCTGCCCCGCGCCCTGCCGCTGCTGGGGCACGCGCTGCACCTGCTGCGCAACCCATTCAGCTTCCTCACCACGGCACGCGCCCTCGGCGACGTCGTCGAGATCCGGATCGGTCCGCAACCGGCGTACCTGGTCAACAGCCCCGAGCTAATCCGTCAGGTGCTCGTCGGCGAGGCGAAGAAGTACAGCAAGGGCGTCCAGTTCGACAAGATGCGACCGACCCTGGGCAACGGCCTGGTCACGGCCGGAGGCGAGGAGCACCTCAAGCACCGCCGGCTGGTCCAGCCTGCGTTCCACCACTCCCGGATCGCCGCGTACGCGACGATCATGCGGGAGCTGTCGCTGGAGACGGCAGCGTCCTGGCGGGACGGCGACCAGATCGCGCTCGACCAGGAGCTGACCCAGCTCGCTCTCAAGATCGTGGGGAAGGCCCTGTTCACCGCCGAGCTCGGAAGCGAGGTCGTCGACGAGGTGCTCCGGTCGATGCCGATCTTCCTGGAAGGCGTACCCAAGCGGGCGCTCGCGCCGACCCAGCTGCTGGAGAAGCTGCCCACGGCGGAGAACCGCCGGTTCAACGAGGCCAACCGCCGGCTGCGAGGCGTACTCGACCGGATCATCGCCGAGTACCGCCAGAGCGGGGTCGACCACGGCGACATGGTTTCCATGCTGCTGCTGGCCCGCGACGAGGCGACCGGGGAAGGGCTCAGTGACTCCCAGGTGCGCGACGAGGCGGTCACCATGCTGCTCGCCGGCAGCGAGACCACATCCACCCTGCTGTCCTGGGTCTTCCACGTCCTGGGGCAGCGTCCGGACCTGGAGGCGCGCCTGCACGCCGAGGTCGACGAGGTCCTCGGCGACGGCCCGATGACGTTCGAGCAGATCGGCCGGCTTCCGTACACCCGCCGGCTGATCAGCGAGGCGCTGCGGCTGTACCCGGCGGGATGGCTGATCAGCCGGCGTACCAACGAGCCCGTCACGCTCGGCGGCTTCGCCCTGCCGGCGGGCGCGTCGATCATGTTTTCGTTGTACTCGTTGCACCGCGACCCGAAGTTCTTCGCCGACCCGGACGTCTTCGACCCGGACCGGTGGCTGCCGGAGCGCGCGAGGAACGTGCCACGACCGGCGTTCATCCCGTTCGGTTCCGGAAACCGCCAGTGCATCGGGGAAGGGTTCGCGTGGACCGAGGCGATCGTGGTCCTCGCGACGATCGCCAACCGCTGGCGGATGCGGCCTGTTCCGGGCGCCGAGGTGCGCATGGTGCCCGCCCTGACGCTGCGACCGAACGAGCTGCCGATGATCGCCCGGCTGCGGCCGGTGTCCGCGGCGGAGGTTGATGACGCCAGGGAGTATGCGGTGGCGGCATGAGTCGCGGAGCGGAGCGGAGCGCGAATTTGCCGCCGGTCTTTGATGTAGGGCGGCGTGACTGGCCTGGTGCCGGGGCGGATCCCCCCGGCACCGGCAAGGTCATCCCGCTCGGGCGACGAGGGCTCACCCCGTAGCCACCGACGATCAGAGCATGACACTCATGCCACAAGCCTCCGGGCGGGGCCGCACCGCCCAGCAACGGGCCATGGCCCCGAGGTACCCAATGGACACCTTCCGCGAGATGGAGGACATCAACCAGCGGTTCAACCAACTGATCCAGAGCTTCTTCGGCGCCCCCGCGGGGCGCGCCGGCGCGGGTACCTGGATGCCCGTGGCGCCGGTGGACGTCGAGGAGACCGACAACGCGTACATGGTCGAGGTGGACCTGCCGAACGTGAACCCGCAGGACGTCACCATCGAGATGCGCGGCGAGGAGCTGCGCATCTCCGGGCAGTTCCAGCAGCGCGAACGCACCGGTATCCTGCGCCGGCAGAACCGCCCGGCCGGCGATTTCGAGTACGTGGTGGATCTGCCCAGCGACATCGACCCGAACCGGGTCGACGCCACATACGACAACGGCGTGTTGACGGTCAGCGTGGGCAAGGCGCAGGACGCCCAGCCACGCCGTATCGAGATCCGTGGCGCGCAGGGCCAACAACGGCAGCAGCGCGCCTCGAAGTGACGGACCCTACGGCGTGACTGGGACTCAGGTGCGCAGGCGCGAGATGTGGCGCATCTTGTTCATGGCATCGAGAGCAGCGACCTTATATGACTCGGCGAGCGTCGGGTAGTTGAAGACGGCGTCGACGAGATAGTCCACCGTACCGTTACAGCCCATCACCGTCTGTCCGATGTGGACAAGCTCGGTGGCGCCGGTGCCGAACACGTGTACCCCGAGGATCGTGCGATCCTCCGGCGACACCAGGAGCTTGAGCATGCCGTACGAGTCGCCGATGATCTGACCACGGGCCAGCTCGCGGTAGCGGGACACGCCCACCTCGAACGGGATCCGCTGGTCGGTCAGCTCATCCTCGGTACGGCCTACGAAGCTGATCTCCGGAATCGTGTAGATGCCGATGGGCTGCAGCAGGTGCATTCCGCGTACCGGCTCGTCGCACGCGTGGTGCGCGGCGAGCCGACCTTGTTCCATCGACGTGGACGCCAGGGCCGGAAACCCGATGACGTCGCCGACCGCATATATGTGCTCGACGCTGGTGCGGAAGTGCTCGTCGACGGCGATCCGGCCGCGGGCGTCGGCAACGAGGCCTGCGCTGTCCAGCCCGAGCTGCTCGGCGGTACCCTGCCGGCCGGCCGAGTACATCACGGTGTCGGCGGCGATGCGCTTGCCGCTTTCGAGCACGGCGACGGCACTGCGCGGGTGGCGCTCCACCGACGCCACCGACTCGCGGAACCGGAAGGTGACGGCCAGGTCCCGCAGGTGATACTTCAAGGCCTCCACGATCTCCAGGTCGCAGAACTCCAGCATGCGGTCCCGCCGTTCGACCACGGTCACCTTCGTGCCCAGCGCGGCGAACATCGAGGCGTACTCGATGCCGATGACACCCGCGCCGACAACCACCATCGAGTGCGGTACGTGCTCGAGGTTGATGATGCCGTCGGAGTCGATGATGGTCTGGTCGTCGAAGTCCACGGACTCCGGCCGGGCTGGCCGGGTCCCGGTGGCAATGATGATCTTTTCGGCGGTGACCTCAGACAGCCGACCAGACCCGTCGTCCACGGTGACCGTGTGCGGGTCCTTGAAGCGGCCGGTGCCGACTAACAACCGCACGTGGTTGCGGGCCAGCTGATTTCGGATCACGTCGATCTCGCGCCCGATCACGTGCTGGGTACGCGCCGCCAGGTCACCGACCGTGATGTCCTCCTTGAGGCGGTAGCTCTGGCCGTACATCTCGCGCTGGTTCAGGCCGGTGAGGTAGAGCACCGCCTCGCGCAACGTCTTGGACGGGATGGTCCCGGTGTTGATGCACACGCCACCGATCATGTTGCGCCGTTCCAGCACTGCGACGCGGCGGTCCAGCTTGGCCGCCGCGATAGCCGCCTTCTGACCGCTGGGGCCGGACCCGAGGACGAGGACATCGAAGTCGTACACACCGACAGTGTCCCCCCGATCAGGCGTGATCGGCGGACGCGGCGGTGGTCGCGGGCGGCGGCTCAGCGCCGACTTAGTGACAGCTCAGCACGCCGGCCTACGTTCTGAACCGCTGTCCGGCGCCACCCGCGCCGGACACGGCTGCTCGGGCGTACGAACGACGCGCTGGCCTCGACCGCCGGCCGAGGCTCCGCCGACACGATGGCCCGGCTCGTCGACGGCTGGGCCGAGCTGGCCCGTCGATGGAAGGCTGTCGCTTCCGGGCGGGTCGAACCGTTCCCGCTGCCGCCGGAAACCGGTCGGCCCGGTCGTCTTCCACGATGGAGACCAAGCGATCGTGCATACCGGCGGCGGGGATGACCGGGTGCTCGTGGATTCCGATCCGGACCATGGTGAGCCGGACCGTGGTGAGTGGCGGGTGGCGGTGAATGGGCGAGTGCTGCGGTTTCCCGCGGGTACCCGCATCACGGTGCGCGCGGGCGCGGGAGACGACGATGTCGCGGTGTCCGGCACGGTCGGCATCACCGTCCTCGGCGGTACCGGCGATGACGTGCTACTCGGCGGCGACGGTCAGGACCGGCTCCAGGGCGGGACCGGTGACAACTATCTGGATGGTGGCGGCGGGGACGACGTCTTGTCCGGCGGACCGGACGATGACGTCGGGTACGGCGGGGACGAAGCCGACCGGATCGACGGCGGCGACGGGCGCGACTATCCCGAGGGCGGCGGCGGGGTGGATGTCCTCGACGGCGGACCGGGCGACGACGTCGTCTCCGGCGGCTCCGGCGATGACGTCCTGCGCGGCGGCGCCGGCGACGACCGGCTCTACGCCGGCCTCGGCGATGACGTCGTCGACGGCACCCGCTGGCAGCGACACTGCGCACCTCACGCGGGGCGACCGGCACACAAACGTCGAGGCGGTCCGGACGGTCCAAGTCACCGAGCTCGACTCGCCGATCCGGGTCGAGGGTACCGCCGCGTTCGTCGAGCGGGTCCGGGCCGACCTGCGGCTGCTGCAAGCCTCACCGATCGGCCAGCGGATGCTTGCCGAGCTCGACCGCGGCGACACCATCGTCATCGTCGAGGACGAGTCGACCTCGGCGAGCTGGACCGCTCTGGACCTGCCCGGCGGGCGCCGGTTCACCGTCTTCACCGTCGCCTACAACACCATGCGGGGCGTGAGCGCCGACCGGAGCCCGCCGATCATCGGGCTCTTCCACGAGCTCGCCCATGTGTACGACTTCCTCAACCAGACCGGCGCATCCGGGGTGCATCAGGACCCGAACGACCCGGACTGGGTCACCGGCGAGGACGGTACGCCCGCCGGAGCGGCCAACGACGAGCGGGCCGCCGTTGGCCTGCCGATCGACCACGATGGCGATCCGACCACGCCTCACCGGATCGACCCGGACCACCCGTACGAGCTCACCGAGAACGCGCTCCGCGATGAGATGGCCATACCGCCACGCCGTCGCTACGGCCGATGAGCGCGCCTTCCCGCCGCCCTCATGGCGCACGCCCACAACGCGGCCGAGGGTGTCAGTCCTTGAAGAAGGCCAACCTCTCGCGGAGGTATCCCGGAGTGGCACGCAGGACGGCCGCCTGCAGTGTGATGTGAGGCAGGGCCGAGTCTTCCCTCGGTGTGAGCCGTTCGACGAACGGGCGGCCAACATACGGGTTGTCCGGGTTCGGCTCGCCGTCGTAGTACCTCCAGTAGGCGCCGGTCTCCCGTCTGAAGACCTCACCGAGATACCACACCGCGCCTTCGATGAGATCCTGGTGTTCTGGTCGGTCGAAGTCTTCCAGGGTCTTCAGGTGGTCCAGCACCACCGCTTGCAGCAGGTCCAGCGACGGAGCCGAGAAGTCCCAGCCGCCGGCGCCATGGGCGTAGTTGGCTATCCACTGTGGAAACGACTGCTCGCGTTCGGGCAGCCACCGATCCAGGAAGTCTGACTCTACGGGCCGCGGCACCTCGTCCAGGCCCGGCGTCGGCTCCTTCGTCGGTGACCACGACGGCCCCACCGCCCGCCGATCGGCGACGGCTTGCTCCAACGATGCCAGCACGCGGACGAACTCCTTGCCGGTGCGGCGCTGGCCGGCTTCGACGATGAGATGCAGCGGCGAAATCGGTGCCAGGTGCAGCTCCGGGTCGAAGTGGGCCACCGGCATGTCGTTGCCCTCGTCCCACTCCCAATGCCCACCGGCGACGTTCAGCAGGGCCTCGCCGAGATATCCCATGGCGGCTTCGGTGAAGCCGGCCCGGCTACCGGGACGGTCGTCGAACGGATACCGGTCGAGGACCTCGGCCTCCAACAGGTCCAGTGACTCGCGCGAGTAGTCCAGCGGAAACCCGGGCACCTCGAACGCCTCCAGCCGTGCCAGCCGGGGCTGCATCGTCTCCCGCCACTCCCACAGCGGCGTCTCCTCATTGTCCGGCACCGGATCTCGCTCGCTCACGAGCCTCATCCTCCCCCGCTCTCCGGCCGAGCCTACTGCGTCAAGGACCTTGGGGCGCCCCCACCGGCACGCTCACGATCGGTACACTGCCGTGGTCTATATCAAGCACGTCGATGGCAGCTGGTTTTCAACGCTGCATGGGTGCTTCACGGGGATGGGGGATCACGGGGTGAGAAAACGCTTGAGGGTCGACCGTGCCGGCGTGTCCGCAAGGCGTCGGCGGTTCACGGCGGCCGTGCTTGCGGTCGCGATCGGCTTGGTGCCCGTACTCGTTGGTTGGTCGCCACCCGCGACCGCGGCGACGCGCCTGTGTCAGGAGGCGTTCGGAGTCACCAAGCCAGCACCGCCGCGCAACCAGCTTCCGGGCGTTGCCAACGGCGTCGAGACACCGACCGGTGACGCGTTCTACGACTACCCGAACGAGGCCGAGCTGCTGCGGGATATGGCCAAGCCGAACCCGGCCGAGCTCGCCGAGGCCGGGAAGGATCCGTCCAGGTGGCCGGTCGGCAGCAAGAACCACGCGGTCGCCAACTGGCAGAAGTACCTCGATCGCAAGGCCAAGGAAGGGAAGTCGCCGCTGTCCTGGGAGAAGTGGCGCAACCAGTACATCCCCAACCAGGGCAATGCCGCCCGGGGGACCGCGTACGAGAAGTTCGGCGCCAACACGATCGGGCTCAGCGGGCCGGACTGGACGTGCCAGGCGGAGATCAATGGCGCGGGCGAGACCCGGATCTACGATGCGGTGAACGAGAAGCAAAGGGTCGCTTACGAGTTCAAGTCGGGTTCGAGCATCGACAACGCCCAGCTGGCGAAGGACGTGCGTATCTCGGCGCGAACCGGCGTCAAGATTGTCTATGTTTTCGGCCAGGAGCCGTCCGCGGCGACGGTTCGCAAGCTCAACGCCGCGGGGATCACGTTCCACAAGGTCAAGGCGGCCGGCAGGGTGACCACGATCGGTCCGGCGGTCCAAGGGCCGCAGTCGAAGCTCCTGAGCCCGGGCAACCAAGCACCCTCGCGGGGCGCTCTGCCGGACTACCTCGGGAGGACGGGGAGCAACCCGGCGGAGGCGCGGGAAATCGCGGAGGTCGACGAGGAAGAGGCACGGAAGTCGGGCCGGCCGGACCAGCGGTTGCGGCGGCCCGGCGGGGTCGACTTCACCACCATGGAGCTGCGCTACGTCCAAGACACTGGCGACGGCTCCGGGCTCCAGTACTCGTTCAACACCCAGGACCTTCCCGACGACCAGGTATCGGCCGGCGGGCTGGAGGTGGCGCAGCTGTCCTCGGATGCCTTCTTCACCTGGCTCGCACTGCCGGCCTCCGCCTTCTGGGTCAACCTCAACCCCACCCAGCCCGACCAGATCATCGATGCCAAGCTCGGCACCACCGACGCCGGCCGCATCCTGCTCGAGGCTGACCTGACGATGAAGAAGCTCGCGGCCAACCTGACCAACCCCAAGACGTCGCTGGGCAGCCAGTTCTGGGACAGCCTGCAGCAAGGGCCCAAGCAGAAGCTGGCTCCGTGCTTCGCGGTCCGCAACTGGATCGTGCCCGGCCCGGCGACGGTCCGGGAGAACGGCGGCCAGCTGTTCATCCTCGACGCGCCGCTCAAGGTGATGTCCGCGCCGATCGGCTCGGAGATTCCGGTGGGCAGCGGCTTCGACGCCTGCCGGGATGATCCGCCGGCGATCATCGAACACAACCAGCAGGTGTTCAAGTCCCTGATCCTGCCGAAGGTCGACGAGGCCGTGAACAAGGCGCCGGAGTTCGAGGACCTGCGCCGGGTGTACCTCAGCCGGGTGGCCGCCGAGTGGATCCGCCAGCGCAGCGCCGGCAGGACCACCGCGTTCACCCCGATCATCGGCAGTGGCGACGTCACCCGCTGGCCCGCGCGCGTGCCATGGGATTCGAAGGAGGTGTTCGCGCGGTACCTGAAGTCCGTCAACGAAGGCGAGTACCACGAACAGCACACGTTCCTTCAAACGGGCTCGCCGGTGAGTGTGATCGTCAGCCTGGGCGGCGTCGACTTCTCGTCATCGCCGCGTGACAACCTCAGCCCGGCGGCGTTCAAGACCCGCGCGCCGAGCCTGCCGGTCACCATCGCCAGCTCCCAGCTCGCGGACAGGCAGGACGAGGACGGGCTACGCACCTGGTTCGGTGGAGAGGCGGCACCGCACCGCGCGACGCAGCCGGGCAACGGTGGGCTGCCGGTCACCGGCACGTCGATCCGCCCGGTGATCCTGGTCGGTGTGCTGCTGCTCGTCGTCGGCCTGGTGCTGGTCGTCTGGTTCCGGCGCAGGCGGCCCTCGGAGTACCGGCACTGACCGTCGCTCCCCGCCGGGCCGGACTTCGTCCGGCCCGGCGGGGAGGCTCTCACGGAACCGTCGAACTATTCGGCGTCCGCGGTAACCTTCCCAGCTGGACGTCCTTGCTGAGCGGGGCCAGGGTCGTCGGTGTCGTTCCTGCCCCGGCCGTTGTCGTTGGCGGCGGTTTGGTCGTCGCGCGGCCGGCTGCTCACCATGGGGTACTCGCCGGTGTCGGCACCACCTGCGGCGGCCGCCATGACCGCCGCCGCGGCCAGGTCGGCCACTCGCTTCGCCTCGCGCTGTACCCGGGCCCGTACCTCCTTGGCGTGCCGTTCGGCGGCGTCGGCCGCCCGGCGCACCTCCTCCAGACGGCTCAGCTCGGCGGTCAGGTCTTGGCGAGCTCCGCCGAGACGCTGCTGCAGCTGCGCGACTTCGTCTTCTGCCGTGGCTTGCGCCTGGCGCGCCTGGGCCAGCTGCTGCTGGGCGGCGTCCAGCTCGGTGTGTAGCTGGGCCAGCGCCTGCTCGCGGCCCCGGATCTCCTCCTGGACGGTGGCGAGCTTCTGCTGGTGGGCTGCGGCCTCCTTGTCAGCGCGCCGGCGCACGTCGGTCGCGTGCTGCTGCGCCTCGGCGTGCAGCGCGACGATCTTCTGACCGGCGGCGGCCCGCCGCTCGTCGATCTCCTGCTCTAGCTTGGTCCGCAACTCGGCCAGCTGCTGTTGTGCCTCGGCACGGGCCGCCTCGGTCTCCTGCTGGACCTGTGCGCGGGCCGCCTCCACCAGCGCCTCGGACTCGGCCCTGGCCTGTTCGAGCTGCTGCGTGCTCTGCTCGCTGATCCGGTTCGCCTCCTGCTGGGCGCGTTCCCGAGCGGCCTCACTCTCGGCCCGCGACCTGTCGGCCAGCGCGCGAATCTCGGCGAGCTCGGCCTGGAGGGCGGCCCGTCGCTGCTCGTGAGCCTGCTCTTCCTCGGCACGCCGCGCGGCCAGCTGTTCCTCGAGGTCGGCCAACGTCTTGGCGGCTCGCTCCCGGGCCTCGACGAGCACCTTCTCGGCCTCGGCTTGGCGGTTGGCTGCTCGCTGCGCGGCGGTGCTGGTGATCGCCTCGGCCTGCTTCTCGGCCAGGGCCAGGATCTGATCGACCATCGCGCCCAGGTGGCGGAAGGACGCCCGGTCCACCTGAACCGGTCGCTTGCGCAGCTCGGTCACCTCTGCCTGTAGCCGCTGGAGCTGCGCGGCCATGTCCTGGATCTGGCTCAACGCCAGCTCGCGCTCACCCGCCAGCCTCGAGATCATGCTGCCAACCTGCGAGACGTACTGATCCACCTGTGGTTTGTCGTAGCCACGCCGTACGAGCTCAAAGCCCGGCCGCGACGTGATGTCCGCGCTTGCAAACAGTTCCCCGCCGTGGGACATGCGCCATCCTCCACACGATCGCCAGCGCGATGCCGGCGGATGAGCCATCCCGCAGCGACAGCGCTGGCATCGGGCAAAATCTGGCAGCCAGCATGGCATGGGCGTGCTGGTGTCGCCATACCTCGATCGGCGGTGCCGGTGCCGCAGCCATTAGCACCTGACCGGTATGGATTGGACCAGTTCGCCCATCTTCTCAATGCCCCGCCACGGGCGTCAGCCGGTGCGCTGGTAGTCGGCGATGACTTCGGCAATCGCATGTCGGCCGATCGTGGCCAGCACCGGGTTGGTGACCCGGTAGAAGTGCACGGCGCCGAGCCCCAAGCCCAACCCCCAGCCGCGCCCGCGCGCCCAAGTGGCATCGTCGACGTTGGCCTCTCGGCGTGGAACAGGTCACGGGTCCGGGCGGTCAGCAAGGCCCAGGCGGGCAGCATGTCGATGGCCGGGTCACCGACGCCCAGCCCGCCGAAGTCGATGACCGCGGTCAGCCGGCCCTGCCGGGCCAGCAGGTTTACGGGGTAAAGGTCGGCATGTACCCAGACCGGCGTGCCGTCCCACACCGGAGCCGTCAGGGCTGTCTGCCACGCTGCGGTCGCCAGGTCTAGGTCGACCGTGCCGTCCGCGCCCAGGTCGCGGATCTCGGCGCGGACACGGTCATCGAGAGCGCCGACGGGCCCGCCTCGAAACGACGGCGGCCCTCCGGTGGTATCAATCCGCTGTAACGCTGCGACGAACCGGCCAAGTTGCGCGGCTGCATCGTGGAGATCGACATCAGGCGTGTCCGCGAGGTTGTCGCCGTCAAGCCAGCGACACACCGACCATGGAAAGGGAAACGACTCGTCGGGAACGCCCTTGCCGAGCGGCACCGGTATGGCGAGCGGGAGCAGCGGGGCAAGCCGCGGTAGCCACCGTTGTTCGGTGTCCACGGCCTTGGCGGCTCTGGGGAGACGGGGCAGGCGCACGGCCATGGTGTCGCCCAGCCGGTACATCGCCGTGTCGGTACCAGCGGAGCGGACCTTGGTGATGGGTAGGTCTGCCCATTGCGGGAACTGTTTCGCGACCAGCCGGCTGACCAGTGCCCGTCGATCTCGGTTTCGTCAGGATGCATGCCGACCCGCATCCCGCGCACCGGCGTACAGCGCCGCGAGCTGCGCAACGGTTCTCGCCATCCGCTCCCGCAGCGAGGCGGGCTCAAGGACCTCGATCTCCGCGCCCAGCCGCAGGAGCTCCGCCTCGGCATGGCTGTCCGACTCGATCGGCACGCGGGCCAGCACCCGACCGTCGGGTTGCGGCTCACCGGCCGCCGCCGCGTTCGCGACGGCGCGTCCCATCAGGTGCGGCAGCCGCTCCAGCGCCGCCGGCGACAGCCGCACCAGCGCCTCGCCCTGGTGCAGCCGAGCGCGGAACTGCCTGACGTGCTCATACCAGTACGCCGCCAGATCGAACCCCACGGGCCAGTCGAACTGGTCGGGCAGCACCGACAGCTCCTGGATCTGGCTGACCCGGAAGGTGCGCACGCCTCGACCGGCCCGGGCCACCAGGTACCACTTGCCGGCCTTGAGGACCAGCCCGTACGGCTCGAGCCGCCGGTTGACGACCTGCGTCCAGCTCTCGTACCGCACCGCGATGACCTGCTGCCGCCACACGGCGTCGGCCACCGCGGCGAGGTGGTCGGAGCTGTCCCCGTCGTGGTACCAACCAGGCGCATCGAGGTGGAACCGTTGCCGCATCCGGGTTGCCCGTTCGCGTAGCGGCTCCGGCAGCGCCGCAGCGAGCTTCAGCTGTGCGGCGGCCACCGCCTCAGCCAGCCCGAGCTCCGCAGCGGCGCCCGGCAACCCGGCCAGCACCAGCCCGCGGGCCTCGTCGGCGCTCAGCCCGGTCAGCCGGGTCTGATACCCGTCCACCAGCCGGTAGCCGGCCGAGTCGCCATAGACCGGAATGCCGGCGGTGCCGAGCGCCAGTACATCTCGATAGATCGTGCGGACCGACACCTCAAGCTCGGTCGCTAGTTGGTTCGCGGTCTGCCGTCCCCGGCTCTGCAGCAGCAGGACGATGGACAGCAGGCGATCGGCGCGCACGTTGCCAAGTGTGCCGACGTCCACTGACAGAACGTGTCAGGGGGACGGCCATAGGGTGCGCGGCATGACAAACGGGGATTTCGACTTCCTGGCTGGGCGCTGGGACAGCCGCCAACGCCGACTGGTCGAGGTGCTGGCGGGCAGCGATGAGTGGTACGAGTTCGACGCGACCCTGGACTGTCAAGTTCTGCTCGACGGCAACGGCGTCTTCGACGTGCTCCGCGCGCCAGAGCGTGACCTGGAAGGCATCACCCTGCGGTTGTACAGCCCGCAGGAGCAGGTGTGGCGCATCTGGTGGGCGTCCAAGACCAGCGGCGGCCAGCTGGACGTACCCGTGGTCGGCCGGTTCGACAACCGGGTCGGCACCTTCGAGTGCGACGACGCATGGCAGGGCACGCCGATCCGGGTGCGCTACGTGTGGTCCCAGGTGGACACCGCGCATCCCCGGTGGGAACAGGCGTTCTCCCCCGACGGCGGACAAACCTGGGAGGTCAACTGGGTAGCCACGTTCAGCCGCCCGTAGCCGGCGGCAGCGGGCCGGCTTCCAGCTCTCCTACCCGGACCTGCCCCGTGCCATTGCCTCGCTGCTCAACTCTTGATCGCCCCGACCGCCGCGGTTCGACAGCCGCCGGAGCGGTCCGGACAGGTAGGTCCGGCGCAGCGCTGGCACCGCCGCGACATAGGACAACCAGAACAGCACGATCGCCGCGCCGGAGGCGGCCAGGCGGAACAGGCCGGGGCCGGTCAGAAGGTACCCCGCCGCGCCGGCGAGGACGACACCGGGAACCAGGGCCGCGAGCAACCGTACGGTGAATTGCAGCACCGCCAGCGACCAGGCCGATGCGACAAACAGGATCAGCCCGCCGAAGGACGCCGCCACTCCCAGGGTGAAAGCGCCCCAGTGGCGGTACAGCAACAGGTTCAGACCAATCGCGGCCGAGAACGACAGCATGTTGACGACGGCAACCCGGGAGTTGGCTCCTCGTGCGTTGAGCACCTTGACGAGCGTGTAGCCCAGCACGCTGGCCCAGATGCCGAGCGCGAAACCAGCCAGCATGACGGAGGTGGTGGTCACCGCGTGCTCGTCGAACCTGCCGCGGGCGTACAACAGGTTTGTGATCCCTCTGCTGTCGATACACAGGATCATGGCGAGCGGGATGGTCACCAGCAGCACGGGCGGGATCAGCCGGCGCAGGCCGTCAGCCACCTCGCCAGCCTCCATCTTCGCGAACGACGCCAGGCCGGCCAGACCCAGCGGCGCGGCCAGCAGCGCCATACAGGAGTCAACCACGAAGCGGGAGTACTCCGTCGCGGCCACGACCTCGACGCCCAGCAGCGAGCCGACGACGCGCTCGACGGCGATCGACCCTTGCAGGACCAGCGGCACCAGGAGCAGCGGCCGGAGCCGTCGCCAGAACTCGGCAATAGCCACCCGGTAGGCCAGCTGGGGGGCAGGCTCGGCAGCGGAGGCCGGGCCGTCGTCCAGGTAGCCCCGCCGGCGGACCCAGAACATAGCCCAGCCACACAGCACTACGTACGAGAGGGTGAAGCCCCAGGCCAGCAAGGCGACCTGGCCGGACACGTAAGCGGCACCGGTCGCGCCGATGAGACCGATGCTCTGCACCGAGGGCCGGAGGTTGATCGGCCGGACATCATCGTGCGCCAGCGCGACCAGCGCGTAGAGGCTGTACTGGAGGTAGCACGGCACACCGAGGGCCGCGACCCGCAACATGGTGGCGGCGATGTGCGCGGTTTCGGAATCGAACCCGGGCGCCAGGAGACCGACCCAGATGTCGGCGCCCAGCAGGAGAACCACCATCAGCAGCAGCGAGAGCGCCGCCAGAACCAGGCGTACGCCGCGATAGAGCGCCGAAGCCATCGCCGAGCCCTCTTTGCGGTACCGCACGTACAGCGGAAGGAATCCGGCCGAGAGCGCGTCGGCGGTGAAGAAGTTGACGGGGATGAATGTTGCGGTCAGCGCCACCCGGTTCGCCGCGACCACGCGGCCCGCGCCGAAGAGCGCGGCGAGCAGGGTCTCTCGAAGCAGGCCGAGAACCTTGCCGGCCATCCCACCGAGTACCAGCCGAAGGAAGACCCTAGCCATGGCGTGCCGGACCTGTCATCCATGCTCCGCGCGCGGACTCGACCTGAGCTCCTCGAAGACGGTCAGGTACGCCTGGGCGCAGTGCTCCAGGTGCAGCTCCCGCGGCAGCAGGCTCACCCGGGGCCGTGGCACGCGCGTCACCTCGTACAGCGCGTCCGCGAGCAGGTCCGGACTGGTCGCGTCGACCTCGTGCACTGAGGTGCGCTGTGCCAGCGAGCCGGCCATACCGGTGGGTACCAGGCACGGCAGCCCGCACGCCAGGGCTTCGAGCATCGTCATCGGAAGCCCTTCGATCCAGCCGGTGGTGAGCAGCGCTGCGTCCGAGGCCGCATAGTAGTCGCGGACCTCCTCACGCGGGACCCGCCCGACGAAGCGCACCATGCCGTCCAGCTGAAGGTCGCCCGCCAGGCCGCGCAGGCGGGTCTCGTCCGGCCCGTCCCCGACCAACAGGAACCGGAACCGGTCGGCGTGACCCCGATCGCGAAGCACCGCGGCCGCGCGCAGCGCCCGGTCCACCCGCTTCTGGATGTGCAGGCGACCGGCGCACGCGACCACCTTCACGCGATCGTCGATGCCGAGCGCCGCCCGGGTCTTGTCCCGCGCCAGGGCGTCGAAGCCGTGCTCCGCGATCCGTACGCCGTTGGGAATCAGGCGGATCCGGTCGGGTGGCACGGACCACTTCAGCGGCTTGGCCGCCAGCGACTCGGACACGCTCTCGGCCACCGCGATGATGCTGTCGAAGTCGCCGTAGCGGGAGAGGTCACGCAGCAGCGACGGGGCGTTCTTCGCCGCCACCCCGGCCAGGGAACGCAGGCCGGGTGCGCGGAGCTTCGAACGGATCTCCATGGCGGACGTTCCGTGCGCCTGCAGGACGAAGGGCGTTCCGGGATGCCGCGAGCGTTCCCGCACGACGGCGTAGGCACCGGCGCTGACCGAGAAGACGACGCTCGGCGCCACCCGCTGCGCGAGCCAGTACTCGCGCGACTCCTGCCACCAGGCCCGCGAGTACCTGCCTGGCCGGGTGTTCGGTAACGGCACCACCGAGACCGCCTCCGCCGTGAACGGTTGGGCCGCCCCAGGGATAGCCGTGGTGACCAGCCGTACGTCACCGACCGTCTTGGCCCATTCGGTGGCCAGGCTCCACGCCACCGTCTCCATGCCACCGATGTGGTGGTGGGGTGTCGCCCGGCAGAAGAGCACGATGGACTCGATCATAAGAAGCCCCCATACAACGACTCGAGCTTGGCGGTCTGCTGACGCAGGTTGAACCGCTTGAGCACCATTTCGCGGCCGGCCCGACCGAACTTCTCGCACAGGTGCGGATCCTCCAGCAACGCGAGCAGCCGGTCCGCGAGGCCCGCGACGTCCCGTTCCGGTACCAGGAACCCGTTGCACCCGTCCGTCACCGCCTCGGGTATCCCGCCGTGGTCGGTGGCGACCATCGGCTTCCCTGCGGCCGCGGCCTCGAGCAGGACCATCCCGAGGCCCTCCTGACCCCCGGGCGGCGCGGTCACGCTGGGCAGGCACACCACCCGGGCCTGGCCCATCTCCCGCAAGGTCGTGGCGTAGGGCTGGGCGCCCAGGAACCGGACCGCGGACGACACACCGAGCTCGCGCGCCAGGGCGACCAGCGAGGCCCGCAGCGGCCCGTCACCGATGACCACCAGTTCGGCATCCGGGATCGCGCGTCTCACCACAGCGAACGCCCGGATGAGGTAGGCGGTGCCCTTCTTCGCCACCAACCTGGCGACGTGCAGGATGCGGGGGGCGTCGACGGGCGCCGCCGGCTGGATCAGGTCGACGTCCACACCGATGGGCAGGACCACCGTACGTTCGGCCGGATAGCCCCAGGCGATGGCGCACCGCCGGACGTACTCGGAAACACAGACGAAGGTCGCGCCGGCGTCGAAGAGCGACCCGCGCCAGGCGACGTAGTTGATCCAGGACGGCTTCCTCGACGCGAGGAGCTGTCGCTTGTCGACCGTTACGTCGGACCCGTGCAGGGTGGTGACCAGCGGAACCCGCAACGCTTTCGCGGTCGGGACGGCGTAGACACCCTCGACGCCGAAGTGGGCGTGCAGGAGTACGGTGTGATGCCCGGCGAGGACCCTGCGCAGTGGCGCCGACCGCCGGGTCAGCGCGTACGACAGCACCGCGGCCCGACCGAACTCGGCGACGCTAACCGTCCAGGCTCCCGCCCTGGTCGGCGCCGGGTCCCGACCGACGAACAACGGCCGAAACCTGCGTAACGCCAGGGCCTGGCTGGTGATGAACGGCTCTGACGGCCGGAACAGTTGGTGCCTGACTATCCCGACGACGGGCGGATCCAGCACTGCTCTTCGTCTCCTCGCCGAGGTACCGGGTCAGGTAGCCAACCAACAGGGCGACCACCGGAATGAGATGTATTTCGCCGAAGACATCTGTGTTCTCGCCCATACCCTGGATCAGTATCCAGGCCACCGCGGCGCCGCCGCACGCGGCGAACGTCACGCCACCGAGCGGTGCCCGCACGAAGAGCTTGATGCTGAATGCGAAGAACATGACGGTCAGGACAAGGCCGGCAATGCCAGTCGTCGCCCAAGCCGCCAGCAGGACGTTGTGCGGCGGGAAGTTCTGGTTCAGGTGGTGGCTCGCGGCGTACCGGGCGAAGCCAGCCTGCCAGCCGCCGTACCCGAGCCCGAGAACCGGATGGTGGCGGAACGACTCCGCCCCGAACGCCCAGATGGCGGTGCGGGTGATGAAGGCCTCCAGCAACGGGTGCAGCAGGCCGGTGACGGCGACCAGCAACGCCAGGAGCGCGGCGACCGCTGACCCGGCCGGTACGAGCACCTGCCACCGTAGGGTCGCCCGGGGCGACCGCCTCATCCGCACGATCCCGTACGCGGCCGCCGGCAGTACGAGCGCCAGGATGGTCGCGGACTTCGAGCCGGTGAACAGGATCGCTACCAGCGCGGCGACACCCACGACACGCACCCACCGGGTCCGCGTGACGGCCGACACGGCGAGCGCGGCGAGCCCGTTCACGCCGAGGAACATGGCGGCGACGTTCGCGTTGACGAACACGCCGCCGGACTTGGCCGGGTCGACCACGTTGTTGCCATGCTCGCCGAACAGGGCGGCGACGGTGTTCTGTCCCGCGAAGAACCCACCGACGGTTTGCAGGAACATGTGCTCCACGCCGGGCAGCAGGCGGAACAGGACGACCAGCCCCGCTTCGACGGCCACCCACGGCCAGTACACACGCTGCAGCTTGCGTAGCGCGTCGGGGTCCTGCCGTGCCGCGGCGGATATCAGGAGCAGGGTGACGGCGAACTGTCCTAGTAGGACGATCGGCTGCAGGCCGGCCCGCGGATCCGGGGACCATGCCAGGGCCAGCAACCGGATCGCGAGGAGCCCCAGCAGAACGCGGAACAGGCCGAGCCGGACGACCGGCACGCCGAGGCCTCGCCGGGCGCCGACCAGCAAGCCCGGCAACAGCAGCGCCGTCACGAGCGTGGTGAGGGCGATGTCGATGGTGCCCCGCGGGAAAAGGTAGAGCTGCGGCAGGGCGAGGAACAGGATGATGGCTGCCGCGGAGAGCGGCGCGGAGCCGGTGAAGGCGGCGGTCAGCTCGGCGAGCAGGCGGCGGGCATACCCGGTGCGGACGGACCAGGCCCACCGGCGTTCCCGGTGGATGCGGACCTGTCCGGCCAGCGACCTCCGGGCAGCCGCGTCGGGCTGCGAGGTCCGGGCGTCGCTGGTCATCCGGTCTCGCACCGGCCACTCGCCAGCTCACCCGCCAGCAGGTCGCGAAGCACCCGGCCCCGTTCGTGCCAGCCGTGGCTGGTGGCCGACGCCAGGCGGTCCTCGATGGTTTCGTCGGTGACCGGGCCGAGCGCGCGGTGCAGCGCATCCGTCAGATCCGTGGCGTCGGCTATGACGACGTGAGGGTTCGCCTGCGCGACCTCCTCGACCGCGGGCACTCGGGCGCTCAGCACGGCCAACCCGGACGCCAGGTACTCGAAGCACTTGAGCGGGCTGACGCCACGGGTGTACTCGTTGATCGCGTACGGGATCAGCCCGACGGCGCAGGCCCCGGCGACCTCGGCGAGCTGCTCGGGGGTGAGGATGCCGAGATAGCGCGCGCCGAGAGACTCCAGCCGGCGAAGCTGCGCTCCGAAACCTCCGCCGCCGGCCCCGAGCGGACCGGCCAGCAGCAGCTCGCCACGGTCGCGCAGGCCGGTCGCGATGTCCTCGAGCAACGTCACGTCCAGCTTGTGTACCGAAAGGTTCCCGGCGAACAGGACCGCTGGGCGCCGTTGCGCGGCCGGCCGGCTGGCGCGGGCGAACATCGACACGTCGGCGACGTTCGGCAGCAGGACCACCCGCGGAAAGCCGACCGCCCGCAGGTGCTCTTCGACGGCCCGGCTCGTCGCGATGGCCACCACGTCGCGCGACGAGAGCAGCCGTTCGCCGTGGGCCACCGCGACCGCGTCCACGCCGGGAAAGGTGCCCAGCAGGTCGACACAGTGGTAGACGACGACATCGGCGTCGGCCTCTAGCCCGTACGTGACCGGGGTGAACGTCCACAGCACCCGCGGGGCCGCCGTGCGCAGCCACTCACCGGCGGCCCGCCGCAGGATCGCCCGGTTCAGCGGGCGGGTCGGTGCCCGGTGCAGCGGCACCACCAGGGGCGAGACGACGCTGGTGCGCTCCGGCCGGGCCCGGCGCACCCGGTCGGGCTGGCCGGCGAACGCCCGCCGGACGCGGGACGCCATGCGCAGCACGTCGTCGCGACGCAACGTCGGCCGGCGCAGGCCCAGCGACTCCACGAACACCACGTCCGCGGTGCGGGCCAGCTCCCGGGCGACGTAGTGCTGGTTCGTGGCGATCGGGGCGTCCCACTCGGCCGTACCCAGCACGAGCACGTTGGCCAGCGAACCCTGGTCGGAACGCGCCGAATGCGCTGGCAGTGCATGGCCCACTGATATGTCCTCGTTCCCCGCGGCATCAAAGCGTGGCTATCGTACGTGAGACGGGGCTCGCTCAGCGTTCCATCGTGACATGTACCTCCGTACCGGGCGATTTCGATTGCCTGGGGTTTGACAGATGGGGCCGCGAACCGATTGAGTACACCCCCGGCGCGCTTATCGGGCATCGGCACCAGGTGGGGGACTTTGTGACCGACATGCTGAGCGACGGCGTACGGACCGGGGTCCCGCCGCTGTCCGGGAAGTCTGTTGCCCTCGTGCACGAGTGGTTCGGTGCGACCGGTGGCTCGGAGAACGTGTTCGTCGCGATGAGCGAGATCCTGCCGCACGCGAAGGGGTTCGTGCTGTGGCGGGACCCCGACGCGCGCCACGGGGCCAGGTTTCAGGAGTCATGGCTGACCCGTACCCCGCTGCGCCGCGCGAAGGCGTTGGCGTTGCCGGTGATGCCGCTCGCCTGGCGTACCTTGACCCGCGAGCGGTTCGACGTCGTCATCTCGTCCAGCCACGCCTTCGCGCACACCGTGAAGATCGCACGGTCCCCGGACACGCGATACCTGAGCTACGTCCACTCCCCGGCCCGGTACCTGTGGAGCCCCGACTTTGACTCGCGCGGCGCCAACCCGCTGCTCGCCCTGCCCCGACGGGCCCTGCGCGGCGTGGACGTGCGGTTGAGCCGCCACGTCCATAGCTACGCGGTCAACTCTCGCGAGGTGCAGTCGCGGCTGCGGCGGTTCTGGAACCGGGACTCGCGGGTCATCAACCCACCGGTCGACGTGGCCTACTTCGCCGATGCGCCGGCTGAGGTACGAGCGCGGGACCGCCGGTACCTGCTGGGCGTCGGGCGCTGGATCCCGTACAAGAACTTCGACCTGGTCATCGAGATCGCCGACGCCGCCGGAATGCCGTTGGTGATCGCCGGCTCGGGACCGCAGGAGGCGGTACTGCGGCGCGCCGCCGCCCGGGTGCGCGTACCGGTGACGTTCGAGCACCAGCCGTCCCGGGCTCGGCTACGTGAGCTGTACTGGGAAGCGACCGCTCTGCTGTTCCCGGTACATGAAGACTTCGGCATCATCCCGGTGGAGGCGCAGTCCTGCGGGACGCCCGTGGTGGGCGTACGCCGGGGGGGTCTGCTGGAGACGGTGGTGGACGGCGAGACCGGCTTCCTGCTCGACTCGTACGATCCCGCACACTACGCGGCCGTGCTGCGCCGCCTCGACACGATCGACCGCGACCGGGTACGCGCGCACGCCTGGAGCTTCGCCGCGGCGGTCTTCAGGGCCAAGCTGGCATCCTGGGTCACCGAGGAGGCCTCGTAGGTGAAGGCCATCCCTCAGCCCGGTGTGAAGAGCGGCAACCCGCGCGGCTGGTAGCCGTCGAGATACCGGGCCGGCTCGGCCTCCAGCACCGTCTCCAGGACCGTCCCGAACACGTCGCGGAAGTCCGTGGTCGCCTTGAGATCCCCATCGTCGAGATCGGCCAGGCTCGGCTGCGCGCCGTAGAACCCACCAGCCACCCGGGGCCCCATGACGAAGACGGGTCCGGCGGTCCCGTGGTCCGTGCCGTCGGACCCGTTCGCCCGTACCCGCCGGCCGAACTCGCTGTAGATCACGACCACCACCTGGGCTCCGGCCGGCGTCCGCGTCAGCCTGTCCAGGAACCGGGTCACCGCCTCGTCGACCTGCTTGAGCAACAGCTCGTGCGCAGGTCGCTCGTTGGCGTGCGAGTCGAACCCGCCGAGGCTCACCGAGAAGACCCGGATCGGTACGCCCGCCTCGATGCACCGGACGACCTGGGTGAGCTGGGTGTCGAGCACTCCGTGGCCGCCGGTACCGGTGACCGGAGGCGCCGACGCGCCGGCTCCCGGCGAGGACTGGCCCTGGCTGCCCCGCAGCACGCCGCCCAGCTTGATCAGATCGGCGCATGCGGCGGCTGCCAGGCGCTGCATCTCGGGCTCCTGCGGGTCGCTGCGGCCGAGCCCGATGATGGTCTTCTCGTCGACCCACGTGGGTAGGGCCAGTCCGTGGTCGCTGACGCACGACCCGCTCCGGGTCCGGCCAACGAACATGGGTGGCAGGACCTGCTCGAAGCTCACGGCGGTCTCGCGGGGTGCGTTCATCCCGTCCAGCCAACGCCCCACCCAACCCGTGTTGGCCACCCTGGTCGGCGAGGCGGTCTGCCAGATGTCCATCGAACGGAAGTGGCTCCGGTCGGGCTTCGGGTACCCCACGCCGAGCACGATCGCCAGCTGTTTGGCGTCCCAGAGCCGCTTCAGGCCGCGCATGCCGGGGTTGAGACCGAGCACCTTGTCGAGGTGAAGCACCTGCTCGGGCTGGTACGCCAGGTCCGGCCGCGCCGTGTGGTAGGCCGAGTCGGCGTACGGGATGACCGTGTTGAGCCCGTCGTTCCCGCCGTACAGGGTGACCAGGACCACCCTGTTCACCTTGCGGCTCAACCATTCCGGCCGTTCGGCAGGCACGCTACGCAGGAGCTCGGCCATACCGATCGCGCCCGCTCCGGCGGCGAGGGCGCTGGCACCAACCACCCCGGAGGCGAGGAGAAACCGACGTCGAGTCACCAAATCCATGTCAGGCCACCAGGTCCATGTCAGGTCACCAGGTACTCCGGGCTCACCAGGCCGAGCGTCAGGAGCGTGCGGGTGTCCCGCACCTGCCGCAGGACCGAGTACGTGCGGTTGGTCCAGCCGTCGATGCACAGCAGGTACGCCAAGTGCTCCGGCGTCACCCGATCCACCCGCACCAAGCTGGCGACGGCACGCGCCACCACCAACCGGGACGCCGCCGCCGAGGTGGTCAGCCAGGAGCCGCCCGACGGCCAACCGCCGACGCTGGGTGGCGCGAACGGTCGCTGTCCCAGGTTCTCCAGCCCGCCGACTATCGCGCCCCATGACTTGGCTGGGATGGTGGTCGGCCGCAGTCCGAGCTGCCGCATCGCTCCGACGAGCCAATCGATCGGCTGCTTGACCATGGTGCCTCGGGTGGCGCGGAAGGCGTCATGGGCGAGCATGACCCGCAGCATCGCGATCGGTACCGGAAACGCGGCCGCCATCTGCTCCCAAAGGGCTCCCGGAAGCGGCTCGGTGGCGGAGGCGTAGCGGAACCATAAGCGGGCGGCGATGAACCGAGGGCACGCGGCCTGACCCAGCAGCAGGTCGACCAAGCTCTGGGCGGTGAAGGCGCCGGTCGAGCCGAGAATCGTGGTCTGCCCCGCGTCGTGCCGCTTCGGGTCGAGGAACGCCCGGTTGCCAGCGAGGTCGATCCGCCAGCCGGTGAGCGCCCGTGCCGCCTGCTTGATGTCCGCTTCCGTGTAGTGCCCGATGCCGAGCAGGAACAGCTCCATCAGCTCCCGGGCGAGGTTTTCGTTCGGCGCGCCGACCCGGTTCTGGTGACCATCGAGCCAGACGATCAGAGCGGGGTCCACCACCATCCGGTGCGCCATGTCCTTGATGTCAGCGGCCCCGCGCAACGCGAGATGCTGCGTCAACATGAGCTGCGGGCTGCCCACCCGTACCACCGAGGTCGCCCAGTGCCCGTGCCAGAAGAACAGCAGCTTCTCGACCGCCTGGTGGTCGGCGACCGTCATGCGGTCCAACCACCATTGGGTAAGCTGCTGGGCCTGCTCCCGCCGGGCGGCCCGCGCCTTGGTCTCCTGGTCGGACCCGGACGGCGGAGCGGCGGCGAACGGATCGGTCCCCAGCTGGGGCACCGGGGCACTGGTGGCGCCTACGTCCGGGCCGGTCGGACGGGTCAGGGCGGACAGCGTCGTGGCGTACCCGGCACTGCGCGCCGCGGCCAGCTCGCCGCCTGTCGGACCGAAGCCGGCCCGGCGCAGCAGCAACCCGACGTCGTCGCTCATGAGATGCACCATAGACCAACGGCCATGTTGCCGGGTCGCGATGCGGCTGCCCACAGCGGCCGGTACGTATGGATCGGCAACGCCAACCTCCCCCGCTCACGTTGTCCCGCCCCTAGTATCGCCGATGCCCGGAGCACCCGGAGATCCGTGCTCGTTTTGAACCCCAGGCGGCCGGGTAACCGGAGTCCCAGCGCCGCCCCGGTCGCAGATGGGACCGGGGTGGGTTGGCCGCCGCGTGAGGCCTCGTTTCGCCGGCGCAGCGCGGGCAGCCCCCGGTTTCTCCGGCAGGGGAGGGCAGCGATGTTGCACCGAGCGACGGTCAGCCGGCGCCGATGACCGAAGTCGAGCCGATGACCGAAGTAGATACGCCGCGCCGCCGCTGGCGTCCGGGCCCGATCATCGACGCCTACGCGTACGCGATTGTCCGGCTGCGCTGGATGGTGGTGGGTTTCTGGCTGGTGGCGAGAAGTTCGGCTTCCCGCTGCTGAGCCGGGTCGCCGTGGTGCAGCGCGACCCGGACGGGTTGTCGTTACCGACGCAGGCACAGGCGGTGCTGCGGGCTAGGGCGGTGAGCCGGGGCGAGTACCCCGACGCCCAGCCGATCGTCGCGGCGGTGGCGGTGCCGAACACGCTGGCGCTGTTTCCGGGGTCGAAGGAGAGCGGCACCACAGTCATCACGCTGCTGTTCACCGCTCCAGACGTGAGCTTCCCCGACCAGATGGAGGCCGCGCAGCAGTTCGCGGCGAACCACTTCGACGCCGGCGACCATGTGATCGGGGTAACCGGCTCGGTTCCCGCTCGGGTCGAGCAGTCGGAGCTCGTGGTCTCGTCCCTGCCTCTTCTCGAGCTGGCGACCGTCACGGCGGTGCTCCTGATCGTCGCGGTCGCGTTCCGGTCGCTGGTCGCCCCGCTGCTCACGCTTGCGGTGGCCGGTGCCGCCATACTGCTGACCCTGCACATCGCCGGGGCCGCGGCCGGCCGGCTGGGCCTCGTGGTACCCGCGGAGACCCAACCGCTCCTGATCGCCTTGCTGCTCGGTGTCGTGACCGACTACGTGGTGTTCTACCTGTCTTCGATGCGCAGCCAGCTGGCATCCGGAGCCGAACGGCTGGCCGCGGCGGAACGGGCGACCGCGCGGTTCACCCCTATCATCGCCACTGCCGGGGCGACCGCCGCGGCCGGCACCGCTGCCCTGATCGTGGCCAGGTCGCCGGCGTTCCGGGCGTTCGGACCCGGGATGGCGCTGGCCGTGCTCATCGGCATGGTGGTACCTGCTGATCCTGTCCGACAAACCACTCGGCGCGCGGGCGGTGCACACGCTGTCGCGGCTGCAAGCCGACCTGCCGCGGCTGCTGGAGCGGGCCGGCCTGACCGGGGTCGAGACTAGCTGGGGCGGTGACACCGCTATCGCCAAGGTCATCGTGGACCAGACGATGCACGACCTGGGCCGGATCGCGCTCGCGGCCCTCGTTGCGAACCTGCTGTTCCTGGTGCTGTTCCTGCGTGCGCTTGTGGCACCGCTGTGCATGCTCGCCTGCAGCGTGCTGGCCATCGGGGCCACCTTGGGCCTGACCACCCAGCTGTTCCAGGGCGTGCTCGGCGGTGACGGGCTGACCTTCTACGTGCCGTTCGCGGCCGCGGTACTGCTGGCCGCCCTCGGCTCGGACTACAACATCTTCGGCATCGGCCATGCCTGGAAGGAGGCCGAGGTTCGCCCGCTCCGTGAGGCGCTGGCGGTCGCCATTCCGCAGTCGGCGCGCGCCATCCGTACCGCCGGCTTCACGCTCGCGGTCAGCTTCGGCCTGTTGGTCCTCGTGCCGCTGCGCCCGTTCTGGGAGCTCGCCTTCGCGCTGTGGGTCGGCATCATGATCGACGCGCTCATCGTCCGCTCGCTCCTCGTGCCCTCGCTGCTCGCGCTCGTCGGATCCGCGAGCGGATGGCCGGGCCGCCAGCTGTTCCGCCGTGAAGGTGGCACACGTGTGGTGTGGTGACGCCTCTATGCGTCGAAAAGCACCGCTGCCAGGCCGAGCCAGGACGCCAACGCCTCGAGCTCGGCGTGAACCGCCGCGGTGATGGCGCGGGTAAAGCGGACGTCCTGATGGACCGCGTGCACGCGTAACACGGAGGCTTTGCGGTCGGCGGCGGCATCCACCTTGCCGACCAGCTGGTCGTGATGCAGTACGGGCAACGCGAAGTAGCCCCAGCGGCGCTCCGCCTTCGGCACGTACATCTCCAGGATGTACTCGAAACCGAACAGCTCAAGCGCGCGCCTGCGGTCGTGAACCAGGCGGTCGAACGGGGACAGCAGCGCGGTACGCCCGGCGAACGGCTGGCCGATCGCCGCGGAGTCGACCCGCCATGCACCGCGCGTACCCTCGACCTCTGCCGGCTCACCGGCCTCGCCGACCACCGACGCGCGGGCGATGCCGAGGGCGCGCAGCCGCCTCTCGTTGCGCATTCTGCGGGCTTCGGCCGCTGGCACGATCGGCGTACCGGCGGGGTAGACCCGCTCGGCCAGGCCCCATAGGCGCTGCCGACCCTTGCGGCCAGAGATAGCGATCTCGCCACGAGCGGCGAGGAGCTGCAGCATCTGGGTCACGTTGCGGTTGTTCGTCCAGCCGGACGACGGCCACGGCACCTGGCTGCGGTCCGGCACGTCGCGCGACAGCAGGGGCCCGCTGTCACGTAACAGGTCCAGCACGTACCGGCGGAAGGACTCGTTGGCCCGCAGCCACTCGCGCCGCCGCGAGTCGTCACCCGGGTACGCGGCCATCTCGGCGACGTAGAGCCCGAGGTCCGTCATCGGCCGCACCATGGCCCGGTGCTCGAACAACGTACGATCACGCTCCAACGCCTGCTGCAGGTGGGCCGGCTGGTACGCGGCGCCGAGCCGTCCCCACGCGACCAGGTCCGCGTTCGGCGCCACCACGGCCGTTGGGTCCAGCTGCAGGCACGTCAGCTGGTTCACAACGGCCAAGAGGTCGGCCGGCCGGTGGGCATCGAGCAGCTGGGCGCGAACCGCGATGCGCCGCGCTTCGACACGGTCAAGTCGGTAGCCAGACACGTGACGAGACTAGTGCGGGTCAGGTGGCTTGCTGGAGGGGCTTCGGGCGGTTGCCGATGCCGCGCCTGCGGCCTCGGTTGCCGATGCCGCGCCTGCGGCCGACGCAGGGAAGGGGCCGGATCGGTTCCACCACTGGGTCAAGCCGATGGCCACCAGGACGAACACCGCACCGGCGAGGGCGAACCACACGGTGATCTCCGCGTCCTCGCGCTGCAGCACGATCGAGCTGGGCAGGTCCATGAGGACGCCGGTCAGCGTCTTGGAGTCCTTGGCTTGGAAGTATTTGCCGCCGGTGATGGTGGCGACCTGAGTCAGGGCGTCCTCGTCGAGATCCTGGTTCCGGCGGCCGCCGAACCCGCGCGTCTGGCCGGGTCGGTTGGCGCCGAACGCGTCCCCACTGATCTGATCTGCGGTGCACACGAGCGGAGCGGGCCGCGTGGTACCGAAGCCGATCGTGTAGATGCGTAGATGGCGCACCGCGGCCTGCTTCGCGGCGGTGACCGGGTCCACCCCTTGCGTGTTCGCCCCGTCGGTGAGCACGACGATGGTGTCCGGCTCGTACTCGCCGTCGGCACCGGGTGCGATGGGTGGCAGGTCGACACCGGTGGGTGCGACATCCGGGTTGATCTCGGCGATGGCGTCGATGGCGGCCAGGATGCCCAGGCCGATCGCGGTGCCACGGGAGATGCGCAGGGCGCCGATGGCGGCCAGCAACTCGTCCTTGTTGGTGGTTGGTTCGACCCGCAGTGCGGCGATTCCCGAGAAGACGACCAGGCCGATCTTGGTGCCGTTGTCCTGTGCCTTGACGAAGTCCCGGGCAGCGTTCTGGGCGGCGGTCAGCCGGTTCGGCGCCACGTCGGTGGAGCACATCGAGCCGGACACGTCCATGGCCAGCAGGATCGACGAGGCGTCCGAGGGCACGAGTACGGACGCCTGCGGCCGGGCCGCCCCTACGCCGAGAACGACCAGGCCGGCCGCGAACAGCCACAGGGGGATCCGTCGCCGCCACGATGACCCACCGGGCAGGGCCGCCCGGATCAGGGCGACGCTCGACATCCGTACGGCCTCCCGCCGGCGCCGCCGGCGCATCCACCACCGGAAGCCCAGCAGCGACGGGAAGGCCAACAACGCGATCAATGCCCACGGCCATGTCAGCGACATCTACAGGATCCGTCCGAACCAGGCGATCATCAGCAGCCCGCCGATCGTGAGGAGCAGCACCGCAAACGCGACGGCCGCCCCGGTGAGCTCGACGAGCTCCGGTTTCATGGTGATCCGCAGGTCGAGCGATCGATAGATTTCGTCGAGGGCCTGCGCGTCGCCGGCCCGATGGTAGGAGCCGGCCGTGGTCTGTGCGATCTCGGTCAGCAGGTCCTCGTTCAGAGCCGTGACCAGCTGGTAACCGTCGACCTCGATGGTGGTTCCGGCCGCTGTGCCGACGCCGATGGTTTCGATGTGTACGCCGGCGTCAGCGGCCAGCTCGGCGGCGGCCACGGCGTCGGGGCCACCGGTGTCCTCCCCGTCGGAGAGCAGCACGATCGTTGCGGAGCCCCAGTACCCAAGGTTCGCGCGCGGTTCGACGGCGGACGGGTCGGGCAAGGCGACCGGGCGTCCCACAATGGCCGTCAGGGAGGCCAGGATGGCCTGCCCCAAGGAGGTACCGCCGGCCGGGTGCAGCCGGTTGATCGCGGCTATCGCCTCGTCGTGGTTCCTGGTGGGCGGACGGGTGGTCAGCGCGCCCTGGTCGAAGGCGACCACGCCGATGTCCACCGTGTCGGGCTGCGCCCGGGCAAACCTGGTCGCGGCGGCCTGAGCGGCAGCCAGCCTCGTGGGTGCCACGTCCGTCGCCGTCATGCTGTTGGACACGTCGAAGGCGAGGATCACGGTCCCCGCCACCCGCGGGACCCTGACCGTCCCTTGTGGACGTGCGACGGCGAGCAACAGCAGGGCCAGCGCGGCCAGAAACAGCAGCGGCGGAACATGCCGGCGCACGCCGGCCCGGCCCGGCCGGCGCAAGCCGGCTCGCCCCGGGGCGACGGTGCGGAGCCCGGCGGCCGCCAGAGCCTTCATCCGCCGGCGATGCAGCAAACGATAGGCCGTCACCAGGCCCAGACAGGCCGCCGCGGCGACCGCGATCATGAAGGGGTACTCGAACCTCATGCGCGCCTGCGCTTCGACCGTCGCACCATGTCGATCAGAGCCAGCGCCAGGTCCTGGTCGGTGCCGATGCGGTGTGCGGTCACCCCGGCCCGCCGCATTGAGCGGGCTATGGCGCCTTCCCGAGCCGCCACCTCAGCGCGCAACCGCTGCTGGAAGAGCGGGTCGCTGGTGTCGGCGAGCAGCTGCTCCCCGGTCTCGGCATCTTCGACGAGAACCAACCCGAGGTCGGGTAGGTCGAGCTCCATGGGGTCGACGACGCGCATCACGACCACCTCGTGCCGCTGGCTCAGGCGGGTCAGCGCGGGCTCCCAGTCGACGTCGCCGATGAAGTCGGAGATGACGAAGACCAGGCTGCGCCGGCGCGCGGTGGAGGCGGCGAGGTGCAGCATGGCGGCCAGGTCCGTGGTACGCCCGTCGGTACCCGTGACCGCCGGCCGGGTGAGCTCGTGGGTCAGCCGCAGGATGTGGGTACGTCCGGTGCGTGGCGGGATCACGCGCTGGAACCGGTTGTCGTAGAGGATCGCGCCGACCCGGTTGCCGCCATGTGTGAACAGCCGGCCGAGGCAGATGGCGAGCTCGGTCAGCACGGAGTCCTTGCCGTGCTGGGCGGCGCCGAACCTCATCGAGGCCGATTGATCGAGTACCAGCCAGGCGGTCAGCTCGCGATCCTCGGTGTACTGGCGGACGTACGGTTCGTCGAGCCGGGCGGTCACGTTCCAGTCGATGTGCCGCACGTCGTCTTCCGGCGTGTAGCCACGCAGGTCGGTGAAGTCGATCCCGGTGCCGCGAAACACCGTGCGGTAGGCGCCCTGGAGCCGCCCGTCGAGCCGACGGACCACCTGCCACTCCAGGCGTCGCAGCAAACGCTCGGGGGCGCTCGCCATCGGGTCAACCGCCCTTCCGCACGGCCGCATCCGGTACGGGGAGCGCGGCCAACACCCAGGTCAGCACGGCGTCGGCCGTGATGTCGTCGGTGAGCGCCTCGTACGAGAGCACCAGGCGATGCCGCAGGACGTCCAGGGCCAGGTCGATGAGGTCCTGCGGGAGGGTGTAGTCCCGGCCCCGGATGAACGCGAGGGCGCGCGCGGCCAGGGTCAGGTTGATCGAGGCTCGAGGGCTGGCGCCGTAGCTGACGTACCTCGCCAGCTCGCCGAGCCCGACCTCGGCCGGTCGGCGGGTGGCGTTGGCCAGCCGCACCGAGTATTCGATGAGCGCCGGGTCCACGTACACCTGCTCGACCTGGGCCTGCATCTGGTTGAGCTGCCCGAGGCCGACGACGGCCTGGCCGGCCGGGGTCGCCAAGATCGCCCGCTCGACGATCACGAACTCCTCGGTGGGGCTGGGGTAGTCCACGACGACCTTCATCATGAAGCGGTCCACCTGAGCCTCGGGCAGCGGATACGTTCCCTCGGACTCGATCGGGTTCTGGGTGGCCATGACCAGGAATGGCCGGGGCACGGGATGGGTCTGGCGGCCGATCGTGACCTGCTGCTCCTGCATCACCTCCAGCAGCGCGCTCTGCACCTTGGCCGGTGCCCGGTTGACCTCGTCGGCCAGCAGCAGGTTGGTGAACACCGGCCCGAGGGAGACCTGGAACTCACCGCTGGGCTGGTGGTAGACGCGGGTACCCACGATGTCGGCCGGAACCAGGTCCGGGGTGAACTGCACGCGGTGGAACTGCGCGCCGATGGCGCTCGCGAGCGACTTGATGGCCAGGGTTTTGGCGAGGCCCGGTACACCTTCGACGAGAATGTGCCCGCGGGATAGCAAGGCGACGAGCAGCCGTTCGAGGAGTACATCCTGTCCCACGATGGTCTTCTTGACCTCGTACAGAACCTGTTCCATCGGGTTCGAGCCAGGGGCCATCGAGTACGTCCTCTCATTGCTGGGGCACCCGGTCACCGCCACCGGTGGTGAGAGCCGTGCCGATGGGTACGGCAAAACCGATGCCGATGAACGTGCCCGCAGCCGTTGGGTTTGCCAGAGCCACGACGATGCCGACCGTCTCGCCCTTGCCGTTGAGCAGCGGGCCCCCGGAGCTGCCTGAGTTCACGGCGGCGTCGAACTGGATGAGCCCGGCCAGGCTGGCACCGTCGGGACCCCGGGCGAGACGGTTCAGACCGGAGACCACGCCCGCGGTCGTGGTGCGGGTCAGGCCAAGCTGGTTGCCGATGACGATCACGTTGTCGCCTACGGACAGCCGGTCGGAGCGGCCGAGAACAGCCGGCACCACGACCGAGGGCAGGGTGGCGGGCTCAAGGGCGGCGATGTCGATCGTCGGGGCGGCGCCTGCAATGATCGCCGCGGACGTGGTGCCGTCAGCGAAGGTCACGCGGATGGCGCCGGCGCCCTTCACGACGTGCAGGGCGGTCAGGATGGTCCCATCCGCGTTGACGATGATGCCCGTTCCGGCGGCGTCGGCTGTGGTGGCGCCAGGAGGTACCGCTTCGATGGCGACCACCGAAGGAGCCACCGCGGTGTAGATCTCGGCGGTGCTCGGCGCCTTGCTGGCGGCGACGCTGGTGGGGACGCTCTTCGGCGACAGCCCAGGGGAGCCGGCAGAGCCCCAGCGGTAGAACACGATCGCGGTGAGCACGAACGCGATCACCGCGACCGCTGCGACCGCCGCCCAGCGGCCCGTGCGGAGCCTCCCGGGTGAGCTCACCGTCCTAACGTAACGGCGTTGCCTGGGAATTCGGTAAAAGTTGGCTCGGTCCGGTCAGCGCCCTGACACTGTCGGCTATTCGATTGCCGAGCGACACATGCCGCTGCCTAATGTGGCTCACCACTTCAAGGAGGGCATGTGCCGAGCTGGCTGAAAGGTCTTCTCACGGTCGTACTCTGGACGGTTCTGCCGGCCGGTGTGGTCGCGGGGGCGCTCAGCGCGAGCAACAACCTGCCCAGGTACTCCTGGGTTGTGGTCGCCGTCGGGATCTTCGGCCTGGCGTACGGGCTGGAGGCCTGCATCCTGACGATCTACGATCTCGGCAGCCCGAAGGGGTGGATCTCGCTGCTCGTCGACATGACCTGGAGCGCGCCCAACACCGTCTGGGGGTTCGTCGTCGGCAACCTCATCTTCTGGTTCGTGGGCAGCCCGTCGCGGGCCGACTCGGCCGACCAGGGTTGGATCGTCTTCAAGCCCTACTCCAGCAGCGGCTTCGGGCACGGCGTGCTGCAGACGCATGGCACGGTCAACCTCGGCGGCCCCGGGCAGCACGAGAAGATGCACCTGCTGCAGGCGCGGATCTTCGGCCCGCTGTTCCTGCCGCTCTACCTTCTGTGTTACGCGGTGACGACCACGATCCAAGTCCTGTGGACGGCCACGCTCGGCTGGGTTCTGGTCCTGGCCAAGGTACGCCAAAAGGCACCCCTGCAACCGCCTGCCGCCTCTGTCGTGGGCGGGTTCTTCGGCTGGATCTACTACGCAACGCTCTTCGAGCTGTGGGCCTACGCGTCCGGCAACCCATGAGCAGTCTCGCCGGCGGCGGTGTTGACACCCGCCGGCTCCTGGCGCGCATAACGTCGCCCAGATGGGGAAGACCGTCGCGTGACCGCTACCACGGGGACCGGCGCCGCGCCTCCATGCCGTCGGGCCGCTGCCGTACTGGCCGTCATGCTCGTACTCGGCCTGCTCAGCGCGTGCACCTCGGGCCCGGCGTCGCAGGCGTCCGGCGCCCCGCGCCCGTCGTCCAGTAGCTCTCGAACGGCGTCCGCGCTGCAAGAACCGAGGAACTTCAGCCGGGGTCCGGCCGACAAGTCGTCTCGCGGCGATGAGCTGGTGTCGGTCACGACCCTGGCTGGGAGCCTCGACGTTCCGTGGGGCGTGGCCTTTCTCCCCGACGGCGGCGCGCTGGTGACCGAGCGGCGCACGTTGCGGGTTCTCAAGGTCGGACCGCGGCGGCAACCGGACGGCGAGCTGACCGTGGCGCCGGTGGCCACGATCACGGAGGCGACCTCCGACAACGAGGGCGGCCTGCTGGGTATCGCGGCCTCGCCGAGCTTCGTCCGGGACCAGACCGTGTTCATCTACTACACCACGACGATCGACAACCGGATCGCGAGGCTGCGGCTCGGCGGACCGCCCCAGCCGATCGTGACGGGCATACCGCACTCGGGTATCCACAACGGTGGCCGGTTGGCCTTCGGTCCCGACGGGTACCTCTACGCGAGCACCGGTGACGCATCGGGAACCGACAACCCACAAAGTCTGGCCAGCCTCGGCGGAAAGATCCTGCGAATGACCGTCGAGGGCAAGCCGGTGCCGGGCAACCCATTCCACGACTCGCTGGTCTGGTCGTACGGCCATCGCAACCCGGAGGGGATGGCCTGGGACGCCGAAGGGAACATGTACGTCGCCGAGATCGGCCAGGCGGTGTGGGACGAGCTCAACGTCATCCAGCCGGGCCGGAACTACGGATGGCCGAAGGTCGAGGGCATCGGCAACGATCCGGCGTACGTTGACCCGATCGTGGCCTGGCACCCGGAAGTCGGCGTCAGCGCCGGCGTCGCGATCCACGGCAGGACCGCGGTCGTCACCTGCCTGCGCGGCCAACGAATCTACCTCGTCTGGGTCGACGGCGCGGTCGCGCGGGGGGTCGACAGCCGGCGGGTCGAAGGAGGCCCCGACCCGTCCGGCATCCGCTGGAGGCCCGACGCCGGGGTGGTTGGGCATCCCGTGGAGGCGTTGGCCACCAAGTACGGACGCCTGCGCACCGCGATCAGCGCACCGGACGGCAGCATCTGGCTCACGACGTCCAACCGCGACGGTCGCCTCGACCGTCAGCCGGCGCGTGACGATGACCGGATCCTCCGGCTCGCGTTGCGATGAGGCCATGTCACGATTCGCCTTCGGTTCCACGGCGCTTCGGGCTCGATCTATTGGCTGCTGCCACCCGGAAGAGCTGGCGATATAGCTTCTTGACGGTGGAGTTTCGGGTGCTGGGCCCGTTGCAGGTCTGGAATGATCAGCAGCGAGTTGCGCTGGGCGGGCCACAATCGGAGAAGGTCCTGGCGGCCCTGCTGCTCGCCGGAGGGCGCGTGGTGCCGCTGGACGTGCTGATCGACACGCTCTGGGATGGCGTACCGCCGCCTACCGCAAAGCATCAGGTCCACAAGTTGATCGCCAATCTGCGGCGCAAGATCCCGGGCTCGATCGAGACCGACGGCCCGGGCTACCGAGCCCAGCTGGACGACGCCACCCTGGACGCGACGACCTTCACCGAGCGCGCGGCCGTACCCACCATCGCGAGCCTCACGGCCGCGCTGGCGCTCTGGCGGGGCCCGGCTCTGGCTGGGATCGATAGTCGGACGCTGCAAGCGTCTGCAGCCGCTCTGAACGAACGCCGGCTCGCCACTGTCGAGACGTTGATCGACCTCCGGTTGGCCGCTGGGCAAGCCGCGGCGGTGGCTGCGGAGCTGCCGGCGGTGATCGCGGAGCACCCGTTGCGGGAAGGGCTGCGTTCTCGGTTGATGGTGGCGCTCTATCGCTGCGGTCGGCAGGCGGAGGCGCTTTCGGTGTACGCAGAGACCCGCGCCCTGCTCGCCGACCAGGTAGGTCTGGACCCCGGCCCGGAGCTGATCCGGTTGCATCAGCAGCTGCTGCGTGCTGACCCGGCTCTCGATCCGCCCGCCCCGAAGGCATCCTGCACCCTGCCGTATGACCTGCCCGACTTCTACGGCCGAACCGCGGATCTGGACCGGTTGCTCAGCGCCGACGGAGCGGTCGTGATCAATGCCATCAACGGGATGGCCGGAGTTGGCAAGACCGCGCTGGCAGTGCACGCAGCGCATCGGATGGTCGAACGCTACCCCGACGGGCAGCTCTTCTGTGACCTGCACGCCCACACGCCGGGCGCCGAACCGGTCGAACCGGAAACGGCGTTGGAGCTTCTGCTGCGGATGCTCGGCGTAGCACCGGAGGTGATCCCGGAAGGGCTGGACGCCCGGACGGCTCGGTGGCGCACGGAGCTGGCCGGACGAAAGGTGCTGGTGGTGCTCGACAACGCGGCGACAGCCGCTCAGGTCCGGCCGCTGCTGCCCGGTACATCCGACTGCCTCGTGCTGGTCACGAGCCGGCGACGGCTGGGCATGATCGAGGGCGCCACCATGCTTTCGCTGGACGTGCTGCCGCCCGCGGAGGCGTTGGAACTGTTCGGCGCCGTGGCTGGCGTGAGACGCGTGGCGGCGGAGCCAGCAGCCGCGGCTGAGGTGGTCAGGCTGTGCGGGTACCTGCCGTTGGCGATTCGGGTCGCAGCCACCCGGCTGGCACACCGTCCCATGTGGACGGTTGTGTCCCTCGCGCGAAGACTTCAACGCGAAGACTTCAAGCCGAGACGGGCCGGCTCCGCGAGCTGGCGGTTGCGGATCGGGGTGTCGGCTCCGCGTTCGCCCTGTCCTACGCGGACCTGGAGCCTGCGCAGCAACGGATGTTCCGGCTGCTGGGGCTGCATCCGGGCGAGGACTTCGACGCCTTCTCGGCGGCGGCGCTGGCGCTCACCTCGCCCCGCGAGGCGGAGTCGTTGCTGGAAGCCCTCGTCGACACGCATCTGCTCCAGCAGCCGGCGGCCAGCCGCTACTCCTTCCACGACCTGCTTCGGGAGTACGCCCGAGAGCTCGCGCTCGCCGAGGGAGACGAGCCGCGGGCCCGGCTTCACGACTACTACCTAGCGGCGGCGACTGCGGCCACCGACCGGATCAGTCATGAGGTACGCCGCTTCGAGCCCACCATCTCGCACCCCCTCGGCACCTGCCACAGATGACCAACATGGATGCGGCGCTGTCCTGGTTGGCGGCCGAACACGCGAACCTGGTGGCGATGACCGCGGCCACCGACGGCTGGCAGCTTGCCTGCGTCCTGAGGACGTACTTTGAACACCGCGGCCACTTCGCCGACTGGCGCACCACGCACGAACGGGCGCTGCGCAACGCCGAACCCGATCCGCTCGGCACCACCCTGATCCGGTTCAACATGGGCGCGCTGGCGATGTGGACCGGTCGCCTCGTCGAGGGTATGGACCACTTCCACCACGCGTTGGCCTGCAACGTCAACGATCAACAACTCGTCGCGACGGCGCTGACCAGCCTGGGCATGCTGGCCCACTTGCTGCACAGGGACGTCGAAGCGGCCGGCTACCTGCGCCAGGCGCTCGCGATCGACCACGACAACCCGCGGACTACGGCCCTCGGCTGGAACAACCTCGGGCTGGCCGAAGGCCGGCTGGGACAGCGCGACGCGGCCCTGGAGCACCACCGGCGGGCACTGGCCCTGGCCCGGCAGATCGGCAGTCGGACAGCCGAGCGTGCCATCCTGCTCGGCCTAGGAGCGTGGGTCAGTAAGACGTCGACTGGGGGTCTGTGATAGATGATCAGTCGTGGTCGGTGGGAAGACGTTTCGGCGGTTCGATCCGCAACAGGTTCTGCTGTTACCGCCGTCGTTGGATGACTGGCTGCCGGA
>WNFZ01000081.1_pt1 | contig 81428 bp, 83 predicted proteins | sample 5400081 | NCBI WGS metagenome assembly WNFZ01 (sample SAMN13153365, study PRJNA577476) | soil metagenome | isolation source: 80 cm soil or saprolite under grassland replicate 1 | place: USA:California | collected 2016-06-15
AGTAAAGCTTCTCGAGTTCCTCGGCTACTTCGAAGAGATCCGCCACTGCTCCGTAGTGGGCCACGTTGAAGATGGCCGCCTCGGGATCCGAGTTGACCGCGATGATCGTGCCGCTCGTCTTCATGCCGGCGAGGTGCTGTACAGCGCCTGAGATTCCCAGCGCGAGATAGACCTTGGGCTTCACCGTCTTGCCGGATTGGCCCACCTGGCGCGAGTTTGGCATCCAGCCCTGATCGACCAGCGGACGCGAGACCGAGAGAATCGCGCCCATCTTGCCGGCGAGCCCCTCGAACTGCGGCAGGTTCTCCTTGTCGCCGACTCCGCGGCCGATCGAGAGGAGGAAGTCGGCAGTCGTGATGTCGACGTCGCCGGTCGCCACGTCGACGAACTCCTTGTGGCGGGCGCGCGAGCAGGAGCTGGAGACGGAGCCCTCCTCCTTGACCGCCGAACCCGCCCCCTCCGCGGGCGGCCAGGCCGTGGGGCGGAGGAGCAGCATGACGCGATCGTGGCCCGGGAACTCGACCTCTGCCTGCACTTTGGAGCCGTAGAAAGCGCGGGTCGCGACGAGGCCTCCGGCCGTGCCGTCGATGGAAAAGACGTCGGAGGCGAATCCGAGCCCCAGCTTCGCCGCCACCGCCGGCCCGTAGCCCATGGAGTTGACCGTGAACCCGAGGAAGGTCACCTGCGGCTCCCGCTGCTCGATCAGCTGCTCGAGAGCCTGCTGGTAGACGTCATTCTCGAACTCCTCCGGGTCGACCTTGACCGAGAGGATCTCGTTGACGCCTTCGACGTCGACCGCGTCGGTGAGCACGGAGGGATCCTTCGCGATAACCGCGACGGCCACCGGGCCTTCGAGCTCCTGCGCAGCCGAGACGAGCTCGAGCGTGACCGGCCGCAGCTCGCCGCGGAGGTGCTCGGCGACGATTAGGACGCTCACCCTGTGTGCTCCTCGACGATCTCCTTGATCTTCTGCGCGACGTCTGCCGCATTGCCGTTCAGCATCTCGGCGCCCTCGCCCTTCGGTGGCACGAACATCTTCTTGACCCGGTACGCGGGCTCGCCGAGATCGCCGGGTTGCCGCACGTCGATCTCCTTCTCCTCCGCCTGCTTGATCGCGCGTAGCGTTGCGTAGCGGGGTTCGTTGATCCCCGTCTGAATCGTGAAGAGCGCCGGGGTGTCCACCTCGACCACGTCGAGGAGACCGCCTTCAAGCTCGCGGTTGACCGTCGCCTTGCCGTCTCCCAGCTCGATCTTCGTCACGACGGCCACGCGAGGCAGGTCGAGGAGCTCGGCGAGCGCCGTCCCGGTCGCGGCCTGGACAGCGTCCGCCGACTGGACGCCGGCGAACACGAGGTCGGGATTCTCGGCTCGAACGACCTCCGCGAGTGCCCGGGCGACCTGAATCGGGTCGAGCTGGTCCTCGGAATCGACGCGGATGCCTCGATGGGCGCCCATGGCGAGGCAACGCCGCATCGCCTCTTCGGCGTCCTCGGGCCCGACAGAGACGACCACGACCTCGCCGTCACCCGCGGCTTCGCACAGGCGCAGCGCCTCCTCGGTCGCGTAGGTGTCCCACTCGTTGAGCGCGTAGTCGAGGTAGTCGGGATCGACGTCCCGCTCGTCGTCGGTGAATTCGACTTCGTCGCCGAGGACGGCGACCTGCTTGACCGCTACGACAACCTTCACGCTAGGCCGGTACCGCCTCGCGCTCGATCACGTGGCGCTCGCGCTTGAAGGGCAGCGGCACCTCCGGGTTGTCCGAGTCGATCTCGCGGGCAAGCCGGTGCCCGTCGAAGATGCAGTCCGCGGTGAGCCGCGGCGCGACGCAGTCGCCGATCCGGTAGAAGCCGGTGATGCCCTCACTGCGGAGCGTGTCGATCCCGACCTTGTCCTTCAGCTCGCGGTAGAGCGCCTCGTTCGAGCGCCGCTGCGTCACGAGGACGACGGCATCCGCTTCCCACTCGGTCAGGTGCTCCTCGTCGTAGACGTGCGCGGAGGTGAGGCCCCCGTTCCCGATCTGCGTCGGCATCTGGTACGTGACCATCTCCACCTTGAGCTGGTGGAGGCGCCGGTGCATGTTCGGCGCCTCGAGGGTGAAGTGCATATAGGGAGCGTGGTGCCCGAGGTGGGTCATGATCGTGACCTGCTTGCCTTCGGCGGCAAGCTTCTCGGCGAGTGAAACGCCCATGTAGTAGCCGTCGTTGTCGACGATCACGACGCGTTTGCCGGGCACCTCCTTGCCGTCTCGCATGATCTGCTCCGGCGTGAGGATGTTCGGCTTGGACGCGTCGGCACCGGGGATCGTGTCGTGCGTCGCGCCGTTCAGGCCGTCCGTCGCCCAGTAGCCGCCGGTCGCGATGACGACGAGCTCGGCTCCGTACTCCTTGACTCCGTTCGCGTCGAGCTCGGTGTTCGGGATGAACTCGACGTTCCTCAGCTTGTCGATCTGAATCTTCCGGTAATTGACGACGCGCGCCCATTCGCCCAGGCCGGGGAGCTGGGGGACCCAGCGCATGATCCCGCCCATGTCGTCGGAGCCCTCGACCAGGTGAACGCGGCGCATGCCCCGCTTGCCGAGGATCATCGCGCACTCCATTCCGGCAGGCCCGGCGCCGACGACCAGGACGTCATTGTCCGCGTTCGTGGCCGGATCGAACTTCTCGGGATGCCAGCCGCGGCGGTACTCCTCGCCCGCGGTCGCGTTCTGCGTGCAGATGAGTGGCGGGCCGCCGATCTCCCAGCGAGAGATGCAGATGTTGCAGCCGATGCACTCGCGGATGTCGTCCAGACGCCCCTCGTCGATCTTCAAGGGAAGAAAAGGATCGGAGATGGACGGGCGGCAGGTGGCGATGATGTCCAGCGAGCCGCCGTTGATCGCCTCGACCATCAGGTCGGGGCTTGTGAAGCGGCCGACGCCGAGAACAGGTTTCTTCGAAACGTCCTTGACCGCCTTCTGCCACGGGAGCATGCGGCCGGAGGGGTAGAAGCGCGAGGGGGTCGCATCCTCGCCCCATTCGGAGATGCCGGACACGTTGATGTCCCAGACGTCCACCATGTCGTCGACCAGCTCGACGAAGGGAAGGCAGTCGCGCTCCAGCTGCGTGCCCGCCTCGCCCATGAACATGTCGGTCGACATGCGGACGGCGATCGCGCAATCGTCCCCGACCGCGTCCTTCACCTGCTCGATCGTCTCGCGCCAGAAGCGAGCGCGGTTCTCGAGCGAGCCTCCGTACTCGTCCGTGCGCCGGTTGTAGTACGGCGTCAGGAACTGCTGCGGCAGATAGGAGTGCGAGCCGTAGACGTAGACGATGTCGAAGCCCGCCTCGCGCGCACGCTTGGCTGCCTCGACGTAGAAGCCCTGCACCTCCCGGATGTCGTCCTTGTCCATCTCCTTGGGATAGGTGAGGTGCTCGAAGTCGCTCGGAATCTGCGACGGGGCGCGGGGAACGGCGCGCGACTCCATGCAGGGCGCGTGCGGGCCGCCGTACCAGAGCTCGGCGGCGGCGAGCGCTCCGTGCTCGTGGAGCATGTCGCACATGAGCCCCAGGTTCTTGATGTCGTCGTCGTCCCAGAGCCGCGCCGAGACGCGGTGCGTGTCGTCGGATTCCGGATGGATGGAGCAGTACTCGGTGCAGCAGGCGCCGTAACCCCCCTCCGCCTTCATGGCGCGAAAGTAGGCCTGGCTCATCGGTTTCTCCGACCCGAATCCGTTGCAATGAGGGATCTGGTAGAAGCGATTCTTCATCGTCTTCGGGCCAAGCTGGATGGGCTCGAAGAGAATGTCGTACTTGGGGTCACGCGCCATTTGTCGCAGCCTCCTTTAGACGGCGGGGCAGATCGCGATTCTCCAACCGTTGCGCCTTTTCCGCAAGCGGCAGGGGGAACGAGAAAGGGGCGGCCGGAGCCGCCCCTTTCTCGCGTAGACCCGCGTGGAGCGGCTAGGTGGCTACTGGGGGATGGGTCGCCACCTCTTCTTCGGCCAGGAGTGGTTCGCGCAGGTGGACCGGCGCCTTGTCCTGGACGGCGCGGCGGTAGACGTAGAGCACGACCGAGATGAGCAGCACGCCGATGCCGATCCAGGTTTCCTTCCTGCCGCCGTAACCGGTGAGGCTCGGGTTGGAGGCGCCGATGATGATGAAGAAGGCGTTGATCGCAGCGATGAGCGCCGCGACTCCGACCCATGGTCGGGCCAACCTGATCGGGCGCGGCCAGTTCGGCCGATCCTTGCGCAGGAGCAGGAACCCGGTGAGCGCGAAGAAATGCGACGACATGTAGCCGAGGTTACCCGCGACCAGGATGGCGAGGATGTTGCCCACCAACAGCACGAGCAGGATGTTCATGACCATGTCGAGCGTCATTGCGCGGGCCGGGACGTGGAACCGGTTCAGGTGGTACAGCTGCCTGATCGTGACGCCGTCCCGCGCGATGCCGTAGAGCGCACGAGAGCCGTCTGCCGTCGCGGTGTTCATCGAGATGAACAGGCTGGCGATGAGGAGGGCGACCATGACGTCTCCGCCGCCGCCGAGGATCTTGTCGAAGCCGTCGACGAGATAGAGGATTCCGCTCGCGTCGCTCGCCGCTTCGGTTCCGACCGTCCCTCCGACGCCCAGCGGCAGGAGGATGTAGACGGCGAGCGAGAACACGGCGGCGGAGCGAAGGGCCAGCGACGTGTCGCGCACTGTGTCCTTGTACTCGGGGGCGAAGGCGGCACACGTCTCGACCCCGTAGGCCGACCAGCCCATGATGTAGAGCCAGACGACGGCCGTCTTCCAGTCGTGGATGCCCCAGGTCATGTTTGAGCTGTGCCAGTCTCCGGTGAGGTACGTGAGGACGATGAAGACGAAGAGCGGAATCATCAGCAGGCCGCCCGTCGCATAGGCCATCCAGACGGCCGGCCGGATGCCGAAGAGGTTGATCGCCCAGACGATCGCGATGACCACGATCGCGATGACGTGCGGGAAGCCGACTCCGGCGGCCAGGGGACCCCAGGACGTCGACCACGTCTCGCCGGTCGCCCACTCCGCCTGGATGAGTCCACCAATGATGATCCCGAAGAGCGCGAGCACGCTCGACCAGGCGAACCAGTAGCCGAAGGTGGCGATCGGGCCGATGAACGTGAAGTACCGGCGCCAGCCCTCGTTCGCATAGAGGGCGATGCCTCCCGGCTTGTCCGGGAACATCGCCGCGCTCTCGGAGTAGATCCAGTTCGAGAGCGTCCCGATGAACATGGAGACCCCCCAAAGGAACATGGCGCCCCAGCCGCCAAGGGCGCCGATGGAGAAGCCGAGGGAGCCGATCAGGAAACCGGGGTTCGCGAGCGCGACGACGAACCCGTCGTACCACCGCATCGCCTTCAAGAGCTGTCGTTCTTCGACGACTGCCTGAGCCACTTAATCCTCCTTCTGACCGAGCGATCGAAGCAGTTTCGACGGCGGCGGGACGGTACCACCACGCGCGGACAACTTCAATCGGGCGCGTAAGATCTGCGTGTGCGTGCGCCCCCAATCACGGTTGCGTGCGACTGCGGCCAGATGAAGCACGTCCCCTACGGCGAGACCTGGACGTGCGAGGCCTGCGGGCGGCGCTGGAACACCACGCAGATCCCGGCCGAGGAATACTGGGGGATCATGCGCGACATGCGGCGGATGCGCATGACGGTAATCGGGATCGCCCTCGGATTCGCCGTCGTCTTCGGCCTCCTGGCGCTCTTCGTCGCGGAGTCCCTCTTCGTGCTCCTGCCCGTCGTGCTGGCGGGATGGTTCCTCGGCTACATGCCGTGGTGGCGGCGGAAGCTCCGCCGGCAAGCCAGGAGCCTGCCGAAGTGGAAGCTGCATCCCGAGTAACCGAGGGCGTGCGGGCCCCTCCCGGCCGGCCCGTCCTGCTCGCGACGATGGGCGTTCCGTTCGATCCGGATGCCTCGACGTTCGCCGTCGATGCGGCGGTCGAGGCCGGCCAGGCCCTGATCGTCGTCAACGTCGTCGAATTGCCGCCGCTCACGATGTCGGTGCGAATGGGCTACGACCAGCTGCCCGAGACCGATGAGGACGCAGCCGCGTTCCGCGCTCCGGCCGCCCTCGCGCACTCGCTCGGGGTCCGGGTGGAGCGGCTGCGGGTACGCAGCCCCCGGCCGGTGGAGGCGCTGCTCGAGCTGACCGCCGAGCGGGCCCCGAGCGTGCTGGTCTTCGGCCCCGACCGAGACCGCATCAAGCGGCGCGTCTACCGCAAGGCCACGAAAGCCATTCGCGACCGCGTTGCCTGTCTCGTCTGGGTACCGGACTAGGTCCTCAGTGGACGACCAGCACGTCGCAGGTCGCTCGGCGCACGAGCCGCTCCCCGACGGAAAGGCGGAGCGGCAGGCGTCGCCGTGCCTTCCCGATCACGATCGTCCCCGCACCGGCGGCCGTGGCCGCCGCGAGAATTTCGGCGAAGGGATCGCCGATGACCCCGACGAGGTCGGTCTTCACCCCCTTACGGTCGAGCAGCGCACGTGCCTCTTGGAGAAGACGCCGCTGCTCCTCGTCCTGCGCGTCCCCGATCGTCTCGAGGCGCGCGCTCACCCCGTGAACGGGGATGACGTTCACGACAGTGATGCGATTCCCCGGCGCCACGATCGCGGCGGCGTGCAGAAGCGCCGTTCGGGCTTGCGGGGAGCCGTCATAGGCGACGACGATCTTGCCCGGGGCGGTCTGCCGGCGTTGTCCGAGCGCTTTCACGGCAGGTGGAGAGGGACGCTGGACAAGAGCACGCGCGGCTCGAACAGCAGGAGCCGTTTGATGTAGAGGGCATTCTGGTTGTGGAGAAGGGCCCGCCAGCCGGAGAAGACGAGCTCCGGCATCACGACCGAGACGACCACGTCGGGATCGGCCGTCAGCCCCCGCAGGTGCTTCAGCAACGGATCTCCGAGATCGCGGAAGGGCGCCTCGACGATGTCCAACGGCATCTCGAGGTTCTCACGCTCCCAATCGATGCGCATGCGTCGCGCGTCGTCCGCCTCGAAGGCGAAGAACACGGCGCGGGTATCCGGGAGGCCGAGCGACTCCGCATAGCTGAGCGCCCTGAGGGAGGCCGCCTGGATTCCCGAGACGAGGACGCGCCCGACGGCGCGCAGCTCCGCGCCGGGCATCCTTTCCATCGCGCCTGCGACCAACGGAACGTCGGCGATGACTACGCCCGGCTCGGCGAGGAGCCGCAACTTCATGGAGAACGTGTTCCGCCGGGCCATCGCCGCGACGAGCGACGGGCGCTTGAAAAGCTCCGACGACGGTCACGAACTGCGAGTCGCCGTGCGGCAGCGACCAGACGTAGTCGAGTAGGGCTTCGGCCGGGCCCTCGGGCGAGTCGAGCGTCTGAATCGGCACCCCTCCGACGTCCCACCAACCGCCGCGCGGGTCAGGGCCACGGTCGCTGCGGACGTAGACGGCGCGGAAGTCCCGGCCCGAGATCTGCTGTGCATACCAGGCCGCCAGCGACGTCGCCGGGTCGAGAGCCTCGACGTACACCACGACCGTGTTCTTCGCCTCCGGCGCCGACCGGACCGCCGCGGCGCCGGCGCGGAGGCGCCGGCCGACCCGCCGATAGTGGCGGTTGACGAGGAGGAACAGCCCAATCAGTACCGGGACGGCAACCACGACCATCCATGCACCCGCGGCGAACTTCGCCTGGATCACGAGGATGGTCACGATTCCCGTCGCCGTCGCGCCGATGCCGTTCAGGACGGCGCTTCTGCGCCAGCCGGGCTCTCGAAGCCGTAGCCACCGCCGAACCATTCCTGCCTGCGACAGCGTGAACGCGGTGAAGACGCCGACGACGTAGAGGTGGATCAAGGAAATCACGTCGGCGTGAAAGACCCAGATGAGAAGCGATGCGACGCCGGCGAGGACGACGATCCCATTCGAGTAGACGAGCCGGTCTCCCAGGTTGACGAACTGACGCGGGAAGAAACTGTCGCGTGCAAGCACCGCCGCGAGACGTGGGAATCCCTGGTACGAGGTGTTTGCCGCGAGGACGAGGATGGCGAACGTCGTCGCTTGGACGATGTAGTACATGACGCTGGCCGCCGACGAAGTCGGGAACACTGCGCGTGCAATCTCCGAAACGAGCGAAACGCTCTCGCTCGGTCGGGCGCCCATCTTGACGGTCAAATACGAAACGCCCAGGAAGAGCGTGATCGAGATCACGCCCAGGATCACGAGCGTCTGCGCCGCATTCCGCCCCCTGGGCTGGCGGAAGGCGCCGACCCCGTTCGAGATCGCCTCAACTCCGGTGAGGGCGACTGCGCCTGAGGCGAACGCCCGCACGACGACGAAGAGGCCCACCGCGCCGAAACCGGCTGTGACCGGATCCGGTACGTTCGCCTGAGGACACGTGCCGGCCATGCACTTGCCCACACCCGCGGCGACCATCACGTACATGGCTGCCACGAACGCATAGGTCGGGACGGCGAAGAGAATGCCCGACTCTCTGACTCCGCGCAGGTTGACGAGCGTCAGGAGCCCGACGAAGCCAAGTGAGATTGCCACCTTGTGCGCTTCCAGTCCAGGAGCCGCCGAGGTGAGAGCGAGAACGCCGGCGGCGACCGAGACCGCGACGGTCAGGATGTAGTCGACGAGTAGCGCCGCCGCCGCGAGGAGGCTGGGCGCTTTCCCGAGGTTGTCCTTTGCCACCACGTAGGCGCCGCCGCTCGTCTCGTACGCCTTCACTGTCTGCGTGTACGAGACGACGACGATCGCCAGCACCGCGGCGATGGCGATCGAGATCGGCATGATGAGCCCTGACGCTGTCGCGGAGGCCGCGAGAAGCACGATGAGCCCAGACTCGGTTGCGTAGGCGACCGAGGAGAGCGGGTCCGAAGCGAAGATTGGCAGCGCCAGCTTTTTCGAGACGAGGGTCTCGCCCATCTCGCCGCTCGCCCGCGGCCGGCCGATGAGTGCACGCTTCAGGGCAACGGGGCGGCTCGCGCGCTCCTGCACCTCTGCCATCGCTAGCTCTCCTCCAGGTCCGCGAGGATCGCGGTGATGAGTTCGTTCCGGCCTTGTGCGCGTGGTCCGTAGTCGCGGACCGGGGGTGGTTCCGCGATCAGGTTGTCGAGGCGGCGGAGGCCGTCCGCGGCGAGAGGGCGGGCGATGTCCTCGATTCGCTCGGCGATCCTCTCGTAAAGCGCCGCGCGAGCGGCGACGGAGTCGAGCTCGAGCACACCGGCCCGGTGGTACTGCTCGTGCTCCGCTTGTGCGTAGGCGCGCACCTCGCGCGCAAGGCGCCGCCGCTCCCTGGCAACCGAGCGGCGCTGGACGAACGTGAACATGCTTCGACCGTAGACTCGCGCTCGTCAAGGAGGGCTCAGGATTCGGGTCGGAGCCTCAGGAAATGCTCAAGCAACGAACCTGTACCCGGCGCCGGGCTCCGTGAGCAAGTGGCTCGGCCGGGATGGATCGGGCTCGATCTTCCTGCGCAGCTGAGACACGTAAACGTGGAGGTAGTGCGACTCCTTCTGGTAGGCGGCTCCCCACACCTCGCGCAGGATCGTCTGGTGCGTCAACAGCTTGCTCTCGTTCAGCGCGAAGAGACGGAGCAGCGCGAATTCGTGCGGCGTCAGCTGAAGGAGCTCGCCGTCGCGAAAGACCGCGCGCTTCTCCAGGTCGATGCAAAGGTCGCCGATCGCGATCACCGGCTCGCCGGATGTGGTCGCGCGTCGAAAGGTGGCGCGCAGCCGGGCGAGGAGCTCGTCGACTCCGAAGGGTTTGGTGACGTAGTCATCCGCGCCAGCGTCGAGCGCGGCGACTTTCTCCCGCTCCTCGCCGACCGCCGAGAGGATGAGGACCGGAGCCTGGGTCCATTGACGGAGCTCGCGGCAGACGTCGGCGCCGCTCTTTCCCGGCAGGACGAGGTCGAGGATGACGGCATCCGGTGGATGCACTGCGGCCTGCGTCAGAGCGGACTCCCCCGTCGCCGCCGTGTCGACGTCGTACCCGGCGCCCCGCAGCGTCGTCTCGAGCGCACGCAGGATGTGCGGCTCGTCGTCCACGACCAGCACGCGCTGGCCGGTCATGTCTCTCCTCGAATGGGAGCCGGCGCGACCGGGAACGCGAGCATGAACCTTGACCCCCGACCAGGGCGCGACTCTGCCCAGATGCGCCCGCCGTTCGCCTCGGCGAACCCTCGCGCGATCGCGAGGCCAAGTCCGGTTCCTCGCCGCTCGTCGCCGTCGGTGACGCGCTCGAAAGGCTCGAAGATCCGCTCGAGGTCACGCTCTTCGATGCCGGGCCCTCGGTCATCCACGCTCACGATTGCCTCGATCGGCGACGTGGTCACCCGCACGATGACGCTTTCGTCCACGGGCGAAAAGCGAAGTGCATTCTCGATCAGATTGACGAGCACCCGTTCGACCTGGACGGCATCGACCTCAACGAATGGGATGTCGGGGGGCAACTCGATCTTCACGCTCGGATCGTCTCTCGCCAACTCGGTCAGCGCCTGGCCGACCAGTTCGTCAACACCGACTAGCTCACGCCGCGGGCTCGCAGCGCCTGTCTGCAAGCGCGAGATGTCGAGCAGGTTGGCGACGAGTCGGTCGAGACGGCGCGATTCTTCCCGCACTGTGTCGAGTTGGCGCCTCCGGTCAGCGTCGCTCAGCCGAAGCGCCGACGAAGCGAGGCTCTCGGCAGCGACGCGGATCGCGGTGAGCGGCGAGCGCAGGTCGTGACTGACCGCACGGAGGATCGCCGTCTTGATGGAGTCGCTGAGCCGAAGGCGCTCCGCCGCGAGCGCCTCGCGTTCCAGCTCCTCGCGGTCGATTGCGACGGCGAGGAGGGAGGCGAGCGCAGGAAGGAAGCGGCTTCTGATCGAGGGATCTGGTTGGGATCCGGCCGGCATCAAGAGGGTCCCAACCCGGCGCGCGCCGACATCCAGGGCTAGCACCTTCTCGCCGACCGCGGGCTCAGCCTCGGCCGTGAGCTCGAGGCGCGCGCGTTCGACACCCAGCACGCGCGCCGCCGCCTCGGCGATCCGATCGAGGCCTGCGGTCAGCTGTTCTCCTTGCAGAAGCGCGATCGACAGTTCGGCAAGGAGCGCCTCCTCGCGCTCCCGCTGCTCGGCCTCAGCAGCGCGGTGACGGGCACGTGCGGCGAGCTCGCTGACGACGATTCCCGTCACGAGGTAAACGGGCGAGTGCGAACCAATTCTCAGTGTCCTCGAGCCGAAACGTGTGCTTCGGCGGCAGGAAGAAGAAGTTGAACGCGAGCATGCTCGCGACCGCGACCAGGATCGCGTATGCGCGGCCCCAGACGACCGCTACCGGCAACACGGCGAACAGGTAAAGAACCCCGAGGCTCAGAACCGGCACGGCCTCGCGGAAGAGGTAGACCGCACCGGTAACGACGGCGAGCGCCGCGATGCTTCCGCAGAGAGCCTGCGAGTGCCGCTTTCGAGACGAGAGCGCTCTCACGTACCAAGAATGCCGCATAGCATGGGTCCTGGCGTGCCGGGAAGTCTGGTCGGCGTGGTTAGCCCATGACCGAGATCTCAGACTTCGGAGCCATCGTCCTCATCGTGACCGGGGGCTTCGCGCTCGCGGTTCTCTCGACGAAGCTCACCGAGCGGATTCCGGTTCCGGGCCCCGCCATCTTCTTGCTGGCGGCGGCCGTGGTCTCCGATGTCTGGCCGCGCGCCTACCAGGTGGTTCCGATCGAGACCGTGGAGCGGATCGCGGTCGTCGCGCTCGTCGTGATCCTCTTCAACGGGGGGATCGACCTCGGCCTCCGAAGCTTCCGGGCCGTTGCCGGCCCGATCCTAGCTTTGGGCGTGCTCGGGACGTTCGCGACGGCGGGCATCGTCGCGGCCTTCGCCCATTACGCACTCGGATTCGACTGGATCCTCGCGGGCGTCGCCGGAGCGGCCCTCGCCCCCACGGACCCGGCCGTCATGTTCTCGGTGCTCGGCTCGCACGAGATCGGAGGGCGCTCAGGGGACACCCTCGAAGGTGAAGCGGGGGTAAATGATCCCGTCGGCATCGCCTTGATGGTCGGGATGATCGAGCTCGCGACCCACGACGACGCCTCGTTCCTTGTCGTCCTGCGGGAGTTCGCGGTCGAGATGGGGGTTGGTACCGCGACCGGCCTCGCGGGTGGCTTTCTGCTCGTCCACCTACTCCGGCGTGTGCGACTTCCCAGCCAGAGCCTTTACCCCGTACTGGCGCTCGCCCTCGCTGGAACTCTCTACGGAGTCACCGCCCTAGCGCACGGCTCGGGCTTCTTGGCCGTGTTCATCGCGGGGCTCTTCGTCGGCAGCGCGGGCATGCCGTACAAGGACGAACTGGAGCGCTTTCACGGCTCGCTGGCAGCACTGGCCGAGCTGGTCGTCTTCGTCGCGCTCGGCCTGACGGTCAGCATCGGTTCTCTGAGCGGCCGTGTCTGGCTCGAAGGGATCCTCCTCGCCCTCCTCCTCGCTTTCTTCGCACGTCCGCTGGTCGTTGCCGCGACGCTCGCGCCGGGCCGGTTCCGCTGGGCCGAACGTGCCTTCGTCGCCTGGAGCGGTCTCAAGGGGGCCGTTCCAATCCTCCTCGCTGCGTTCGCGGTTCTCGGTGATGTGGCACGAGCCGATCGGGTGTACGGAATCGTCTTCGTGGTCGTTCTCGTTTCCGTTGTCGGCCAGGGCACCCTGGTCCCCCTCGTGGCGCGGGCGCTCGGCATCGCGATGCGCGAGAACACGTCGCCGTAGGATGCCGGAGCGCCGTGACGCTCTCCCAGCTGGCCCTCACCATTGCGATCCTGGGTTGCCTCGGGCTGCTCGCGAGCCGATTCGGCCTTTCGGCCATTCCCGCCTATTTGCTCGCCGGGCTCCTGCTCGGGCCGAACGAGCCCCGCGCTCTGAGCGTCATCGAGCCCTCCGATGTGACCACGTTCGTGGCGGAGCTCGGGATCATCTTCCTCCTCTTCTTCCTGGGGCTCGAGTTCACGTTCGAACGGCTCCTGCGGAGTGGCCGGCACCTCGGCCTGGGGGGATCGATCGACCTTCTCCTGAACGCCGCCGTCGGTCTTCTCGTCGGCCTGGTCGCCTTCGGGCTCAGCTTCGCTGCCGTCATCCTCGCCGCCGCCGTGTACGTCTCCTCGAGCGCGGTGACCGTCAAGGGTCTAATCGACTTCCGCCGGCTCGCTGACGACGAGACCGACGTCATCCTCGCCATCCTCGTGATCGAGGACATCGTCATCGCCGGCGTGCTCGGATTTGCCGCCGCCGGCGGCGGAGGTGTCAGCCCGACGCTCGTCGCGGTCGGCAAGGCGCTCGGCTTCATCACCGTCTCGCTGGCCGCTTCGCGCTACCTCGCGCGTGCGGTCGACGCGATCCTCGACCGGCTCCCGAGCGAGTTCTTCCTCCTCTTCACCTTCGCCCTCCTCGTCGGGATGAGCGCAGGGGCCGACGCGCTCGGCCTCTCTGCGGCGATCGGGGCTCTGATGGCGGGCGTGGTGCTGGCGGAGACTTCGGTCCGACGCGAGATCGAAGAGAGGTTTCTCTCCTTCCGGGACATCTTTGCGGCGCTCTTCTTCTTCGTCTTCGGTCTCACGATCGACGTCGGGGCGGTCAACGACATCGGCTGGATCCTCGCGCTCGCGGTCGTGCTTTCGGTTCTCGCCAAGCTCGTGGCGGGCTACTCGGCGGGCGTGGTGGGCGGCTTCAACCGGCGTCAGAGCCTCAACGTGGGCGCCGCGCTGGTCGCGCACGGCGAGTTCACGATCATCCTCGCCCAGATTGCCGCGGGGAACTCGGCGATCGCGGCCGGCGATCGCGAGGACCTCGTGGCTTTCGCCGGCCTGTACGTGCTCGCCACCGCCACCCTGGGCGTCATCCTCATGAAGGAATCGAAACGAATCGGCCGCTTCTTGTTCCCCCCGCCTACACTGGAAAGGACGAGCAATGCCGTCTGAGCTGCGAGAAACCCGCCTTCCCGGCGTCGGGACGAAGTTCACCTTCGAGACCGCGCACGGGAACAGAGTGGCCGTGATCCAGCACGTCGACGGCACCCGTGAGCTCTACTTCTTTGCGCGTGCGCACGACGACGAGCCGCGCGCGGTCCTCCAGCTCGAGGACGACGAGTCGCGGCAGCTCGGCGCCGTTCTCGGCGGAGCCTACGAACGGCCCAAGATCGTCGAAGACCTGGAGATGGCCCTGGGCGAGCTCGCGATCGAGTGGGTGCCCGTCCCCTCAGGGAGCCCGGCCGTCGGCCATACGCTCGCCGAGTGCGGCTTTCGCGCGCGGACGGGCGTGACCATCATCGCCATCCTCCGTGAGCCCGAGCCGGTCACCGGCGCCCAGCCGTCGGACGTGATCCAGGAGGGCGACACGCTGGTGACGGTTGGGAAGCTGGGCCAGTACCCGGCGTTCCGGCGCCTACTGGCCGAAGGCCCGATCGGAGCGACCTAACTCCGCGGGCGCGTCTTCTCGGGGTCGTAGATCGGAAAGTCGGAGACGGTTGCGGTGGCCGTACCGTCGCCGACGGCGACGTCGACCTGCTCGCCCTTCTTGGCGAAGCGCGTCTCGAGCACCGCCATTCCGATCACCTGTCCGAGCGTCGGGCTCTGGCACGGGCTCGTGAGCGTCCCCGCCGCTCCGCCGTCCTTCGTGACGGCCGCGCCGTACTCCGGGATCTCGCTCCCTTCGAGAGCGAGGGTGACCATCCGCCGCGGCGGCGCCTTGGCCGTCTCCGCGAGGGCCCGCTTGCCGTGGAAGTCGCCCTTGTCGAGGCGGATGACCTTGTCGAGCGACATGTCGAAGGCATCGGTCTCGTGCTGGAAGTAGTCGTAACCGATGAAGATCAGCCCCGACTCGATGCGCAGCATCTCGACCGCGCCCAGCCCGTACGGCTTCGCGCCCGCGCCGATAAGCGTGTCCCAGAGCTCCTTCGCATAATCGGGGTCGGTGAAGATCTCGTAACCGAGCTCGCCCGAGTAGCCCGTCCTGGAGACCCAGCACGGCACTCGTCCGACGTGCACCTGGTGCGGGAAGAAGCGGAAGTAGCCCAGGTTCTCCACCTCTTCGTCCGTCAGGTCGGCGAGTAGCTCGCGTGACCGGGGACCCTGGAGCTGGACGTGCGGGAGCTTCTCCGTGATCGGCTCGATCTCCACGGACATGCCGGACACGACGTCGTTGAAGTGATCGAGGTCGGAGTCGAGCGCGGTGATCACCCAGCAGCTCGAGTCGGTGAACTTGAAGACGGTGCCGTCACCCACCATCTTCCCGTTCTCGTCGCAGAAGGGGGCGTAACGAACCTGGCCGATCTCGAGGCCGGCCATGTCGTTCGTGAAGATGCGGTCGGCCGCCTCGAGCGCGTCAGGGCCGCTGAAGTCCCACTTGCGGAGCGGCGACTCGTCCCACACGCCTACGTCGCGGCGCACCGCGTGGTGCTCCGCCACCGGGTCGCCGAAGTGGTTGGGCCAGTACCAGCCCTCCCAGTCCATGAACTCGCAGCCGAGCTCCTCCTGCTTGCGATGGAACGCCGTCTGGATGATCTTCGCCTCGGTGCTCATGGCGCCCAGCCTAACGCCTTCGAGACGGCGTTCGCACGCCCGATGAGGGGGTCGACCGCGGCCCGCCTGGCGGGGCGGTCGAAGCGGCCACCGGGTCCCTGCAGCCCGAGAATCCCGGCCAGGCGGCCCTCCGCGCCGAAGATCGGCGCGGCGACGGCGTTGAGATCGCGCTCGCGCTCGCCGGCGGCCTCCGCCCAGCCCTGCGCGCGCACGCGCTCGACGGCAGTCGCGAGCTTGCGGGGATCCGTGAGGGTGCGCGGCGTGAAGCGCTCGAGCGGGCCGGTCGGCAGGGGCACGCCGCCGAAGGCGAGCAGGACCTTGCCCGTTGCCGTGGTATGGGCGACGCTCGGCCGGCCGAGCCGAGCGACGCTCTGCACAGAGGAGCCGCTCTGGACGAAGTCCACGGTCACGGCGTCGCGCTCGCCGGGGACGGACAGGGTCGCCGTCTCCCCGGTTTCCGCGACGAGGCTCTCGAGGTGGGGGCGAGCAACCCGCCGAAGGTCGAGATTGCCGAGCACGACATTCCCGAGCTGCAGCAGGCGCAGGCCGAGGCGATAGCGGCCCGTTTCCTCGACGTGCTCGACGTACCCGCCGGCCGCGAGCGTCGCGAGGACGCGCGAGACGCTGCTCGCGTTGACGCCCGTCCTCCGCGCGAGCTCGTTCGTGCCGAGCTCGCCTCCTTCGTCCGCAAGCGCCTCGAGCACCCCGATTGCCCGCTCGATCGCGGCGACGTGGCGGACGGCTGGCTTTCCGGTACGGGCCATGCTACGGTCAGCATGACAGATTTGAAACACTATTGCCGAGGAGGCAATCGATGGCCGACCTGCCCAGCTCCCGTCCCTACGTCGTCGTCGGCGCCGGCATCCACGGTCTCTCGACCGCGTATCACCTCGCAAAGGAGCTGCGCGACCGCGGCCTGGGCTCGGGGCGCGACATCGTCGTGCTGGAGAAGTCCGAGCCCGGCGCGGGAGCCTCGGGCATCGCGTGCGGGGTCGTCCGCAACAACTACTACCAGCCCGCCATGAGCGAGCTGATGCAGGCGTGCGTCGAGGTGTGGGAGTCCGACCCGGCGGCCTACGCCTACAACCCCGTCGGCTACATGGCCCTTGGCCCTGCGGTGCAGGAATCTGACCTCGTGGAGGTGTACGAGCGCCAGGAGCGGATCGGCTACAGCTCGACCCTCGTCACCGGAGAGGCCGAGGTCGACCGCTACATGAAGGAGCTCTTTCCCGACTGGCGGGCGCAGGGAGTCACGGTGTGCCTGCACGAGCACCAGGGCGGCTTCGCCTTCAACCGGGAGTCGGTCCTGGGGCTCGTCGGCAAGTGCCGCTCGGAGGACGTCGAGATCCTCACCGGCGTCGAGGTCACCGGTCTCGAGTTTGGCCCGGACGACGCGGTCACAGCCGTGGAGACGAACCAGGGCCGCATCGCCGTGGGAGAGCAGCTCGTGATCGCGCCAGGCCCGTGGGCGCAGCGCTTCTGGGAGCTGCTCGGGCTGCCGCCGACGATCGACATCCGCACGCCTTCGGGAGAGGTCGTGCGCGACCGGCCAATGTGGACGTACTGGAACCTCCAGGAGGGCGAGATCCAGGTTGATCCGCAGATGTTCGCCCTGGCCGACGGCGGAGCGCCGCCGGTCATCCACCTGGACAGCGATGCCCCGCTCCACACCGACGAGGGCAAGCCCGTCACCGACGAGCTCTGGGGGATTTACTTCAAGCGCGACCGCCGCGGGGTCCAGGGCGGCGCCTCCCCGCTCGTCGTCGACGGAGACGTCGAGCTCGACCCATACCCCTCGACAACCGACGTCGACCCGGACTTCCCGGACATGTGGTGCGCGGCCCTGTCCCACTCGATGAGCCGCTTCGAGGGCTGCCGGCCGCTCTACAAGCAGGCCCGCTCAGGCGGTGTCGGCTCGTTCACCGCCGACAATTTCCCCGTGTTCGACTACATGAAGCCGAACGTCTACACGGTGCTCGACTCGAACCACGGCTACAAAATGATCGGCGTGGGGCGCGAGGTCGCGAAGGTGCTCGTCGGAGAGCACTCGAGCCTGCTCTATCCCTTCCGCTTCGAGCGCTTCTCCACGGGCGACCTGCACCCAGTCTCCCATTCCCCGTATCCGTGGAGCTAGCTAATACGCTTGGGCGGCGCTAGCCGGCGGGTGGACGCCGCTCCAGCGCCGCCTCGGCCGCCTTGGCCAGGTCGTTCGCGGTGATGAGCAGGATGACGACCAGGAGAGCTGCGATCACGCTGACCGCGATCAGCAGCCGCAGAGCGTCCTTGCGAGCGTCCTTGAAGGCCCTGTCCTGGGTCGTGACGCGCGCCGCTTCGTAGGCGGACAGCCGCTGCGCGGCTGTCGCCGCCCGGTCGAAGTTCTCGAGCTCCGGGCCCAGGAAGAGCCGCTTGACTTCTTCGGTGCGGCCGGCCTGCAGAGCCGCGAACGCCTGGTCGTCGAGCTCCATGAAATCGTCGAACGCAGCCTCGATCTCGTCGAGAGCCCGCTGCTCCTGTGGCCGGGTGAGCTCGTGCCTGGCCCGACCGAAGTCGGCGCGGAAGCGCCGGACCGAGTCGAGAAAGATCGGGCGGCTCTGGCCGTTGTCGTAGCCGTAGGCGGTTTGCCAACCGTTGAAGTCGGTCACGTCGAACTTGAGCTGGAGCGCGAGAGCCCGGGCCTCCGAGGCCCGTTGCACCTCGTCGAAGCGGTCACCGAGCCGGCTCATGCCCGAGATCCCGACTCCGGCCGTGACGAGGAGGCCGGCGACGGTGACGGCGAGCGCCGCGTAGAGCTTGGCCCTGATCGTCACGCCGAAGCCTCGGAGGCGGACGCTTTCGGAACCCCCGGAGAGGGTGGGCCCACGTACTCGCCGTCCTCGAGCAGGTCGAGACGGCGCGCGAGCCATCCCTTGGTGGTCGTCTGGACTGCGAGCGTCACGACCACGGCGACCGCGACCGTCGTCACCACGAGGTCGGCGTGGTTGATCCCCATGGCGACGATGATCCCGGCCAGGGCGGCCGGAACGACGCCGGTCTCACGGGTCCAGGCGAGAAAGATGAGCTCCTCCTTCGACCAGCGGCCGCGTCGGTCCGGAAGCAGGCACGCGAGGATCGCGAGGGGGCGGGCGACGAAGAGGAGGACGGCCAGGACTCCCAAGGTCGGAAGCAGGTGATCTCCGATCGAGGCCCACGGAAGGTTGGCCCCGAGCGTGATGAAGACGAACATGACCATCACGTCTGCGACGTTGCCCACGAGGATGCGCATCTCCCGCTCGTGCTCCGTATGCATACCGAGCTTGAGGAACTCCATGTTCCCGACGATCAGCCCGGCCAGGAAGGCGCCGAGGTAGCCGCTTCCGCCTGCCGAGTCGATCGAGAAGAAGCTGCCCGTGATCACCGCCATGACGGCGATCGCGGCGGACTCGCGCCAGATGCCGGAGCGGCGGCTCGACACGGCCGCCGAGAGCACGATCCCATACACGCAGCCGAGTGCGGTCGAGATTCCGAGATCAACGACGAAGTCCGTCATGGGCTCGGTCAACGAAGCGCTTCCGCTCGCGACGACGCCCGCGAAGGCGAGCGCGAGCACGGCGCCGGTGGGATCGTTCAGGGCCGACTCCGCGATCACGGTCTGGGAGATCTTCGGGCGCATCCGGATCCGATCGAAGAGGGGCACGAGGATGGCCGGGTCGGTCGGTGCGAGCACCGCGCCGATCAGGAGGCCGGTCGTCAGAGGCAGGCCGAACAGGGCCGCGGCAGCCACGCCGGTGACGACCGCCGTGATGATCACCCCCGGGATGACGAGCAGGGTGAGCCCTACCGCGACCCGCTCGAGGATGCGCGCCGAGAGCTGGAGCCCACCGTGGAAAAGGATGAACGAGACACCGACGGTCAGGACCAGCTGGGCGCCGAGCGAGTCGAGCGGCACGTCGATGGCGTCGAGCGCCGCCGGGCCGATCAGAGCGCCCGCACCGAGGAGGACGAGCATCTGCGGCAGGCGGGCCAGGTCGGCGACCAGCTTCGAGACCAGCCCGACGCCGAGCATGATCGCGACGGTCTGGATGACATCCTGCGCAGTCACTGCCGCCGATTGTGACTTGCGCGACCGACTGCGTCATGCCCGGGTTGCGCAACCGGCTCCTCTGTTACAGACTTGGCCGGCGTGCTGGTCTTCCTGATTCTCGGGATCTATCCGATCGTGCTGCTCCTGACGTGGGGGGTCGCGATCTACTTGACCTGGATCGAGACTCGCGAGCAGCGCATGGACTGGCGGCACAAGCTCTGGTGGATCCAACTGACCTTCCTGACCCACTTCCTGGGATACCTTGCACTCCGCTTCTGGGTCTTCTTCCGGCGGCACCGCGTCGCCGCCTAGCCTCGTAGACCGGCTGCGGCGGGTCACTTGGAGCCGGGTGGCGTTCATGGTCGCGCTCGTCGCGATCGGGCTTGTACTGTCGCGCGTCCTCGACCGGGGAGGCGCGCGAATAAGCGAGGAGCGCGCGGTCGCGATTGCACGTCCACACATTGACTTCACCCCCAAGGGACACAACATTCGCCTCGTTCGTAGAGGCGTACCCCCTCGGCCGTATTGGGCCGTCTCGTTCTGGATTCGGAACGCGAGCGGCGAGCTGACTCGGGTCACGGTCGTGCTCGTGAACGCGGACAGCGGTGAGGTGACCGAAGTGAGGAAGGGCACGTAGCGCCGCCTTGTGTGCGATTCGCACAGCCGCAGACGGCCAAAGTGTCGCGAGCGGCCATTGTGCGGCTCCATAGGGCTTTCTAGCCTCGCGCAGTCCCCGGAACGGCGGGTCGCACGCTCATCGGAGAGGTGACGCGATGGTCGGGTCGATGGTAGGCACTCTGGCGACGCTGCTCGCGCAAGCGCCGACGCCGCAGGAGCTCTCGGACAAGCTGACGCTCGACAGTCAGATCCTTTCCGAGCAGTTCTACTACTACACCGTCGTCGTCATGTGGCTGATCCACGTCGGCTTCATGTCGTACGAGGCCGGCGCGTCGCGCCGTAAGAACGTCATGTCGACGGCGATGAAGAACATCCTCACGATTGCCGTCGTGACGCCGACGTTCTACTACTTCGGCTGGTGGATCTACGGTTGCTTCAGCACGGGCATCGTCCCGTTCTCGCCGAGCGACTTCCTCGGCGAGGCGCATTCCGCGAGCGAGAACTTGATGGCGAACTTCTGCTCGACCACGTACCCGTGGGCGGCGAACTTCGGCCCCAACCTGCAAGACCACATCTCGGGCGTCTTCTGGGCGGCGTTCCTCCTCTTCTCGTGGACGACGGCTTCGATCCTCTCCGGCGCCATCATCGAGCGCGTGCGCCTCTCCGCCTACCTCATCCTCGGCTCGATCCTCGGCTCGGTCATCTGGATCCTGGACGCCTCGTGGGGCTGGAGCCCCTACGGCTTCCTGAACGTCCGCTACGGCTTCCACGACTCGATCGCAGGCCTCGTCGTGCACGGCGTCGCCGGGGCGTTCGCACTCGGCGTCCTCCTCAACCTCGGCCCGCGCATCGGCAAGTACACGCGGGAAGGCCTGGCGCGAACCTTCAGGCCGCACAACCTGCACCTCACGCTGATGGGGCTGATGCTCATCTTCACGGGCTTCTACGGCTTCTACGCCGCCTGCCTCGTCATCCAGTCGACGACCTTGCCGGGCTGGGGGAACATCTACCTCAACCCGACGACGCTCTCCTCGATCATCTTTGCGATCACGATTGGGTTCGCCGGAGGATTCACGGGAGGCTACTTCGCCAGTCGCGGCGACCCGTTCTGGACGCTTTCGGGCGGTCTCGCCGGAGTGATCTCGGTCTCGGCCGGGGCGGACATCTACGCCCCATCGCTCGACTACCTGATCTCAATATTCGGCGGCGCGCTCGCGGTGTATGCGGGCAACTTCATCGAGAGGAAGCTCCGCATCGACGACGCCGTGGGTGCCGTCGCGGTTCACGGAGTCGCCGGGTTCTGGAGTCCGCTCGCCGTCGGCCTCTTTGCGGCCGGTTACCCCACGGGTCTGAACAATGTCGACTCGTCGCTCACCGGCCAGCTCTACGGGATGATGGTCTTCCTTCCGCTCGGCTTCTTCGGCGGCTACATCCCGTCATGGGTCCTGAAGAAGCTCAACCTGTTGCGTGTGCCGCCCGAGGTCGAGCTCGAAGGTCTCGACATGGCCGAGTTCCAGGCCGACTTCTATCCCGAGTTCGACCGCCCCGTGGAGGTCGTCGTTCTCCCGGACGGCACAGAGGTGCCGTCCGCGCCCGTCCTGCTCGAGGGCTATCGCGAGATAATGACCAACGGTGACGGCCGTGTCAGGGCCGGGCCTGGAGAGAGGGTGCAGCCGTGACGGAGCTCACTCTCAGCATCATGCTGCTCGTGGTCGTGGTCGGTATGCTCGCAGGATGGGCGTTCCGCGAGGACCGGCGTCGGCGCCGGGCCGAGGGGCACTGAGGAGGGACTGAGATGGCACTCGGATGGGATACGGCACCGGGATGCATCCAGCACGGCGTTCCGGGTTCTGACGGGGTCTACAAGTCGTACGAGAAGTGCGCCGACTTTTTCACCATGGGTCCGGGGTCGACCTTCGGCACGGCGACCGACGGCGTGAGCGGGACGTTCTGGGGCCTGACCATCATCGGGATCCTCGTCATGGTTGCCGCGTTCGTCGCGTGGGTGGTGACGGAGGATCGAAAGCTCAAACAGCAGGCGGCTCGGCTGCTCGTCTCAGGGCAAGCCGGCCAGGTCGTGATCAAAGATCAGGACGTGCCTCAGCCCGGAGTGGGCGGGCCGGCCACGTAGGCGAGGAGGTCGGATGGCTACACGAGAGCGAATGACCCGCGGACGGCAGGTCGTCTTCGGTCCCATGCAGCGCCATAGCCAGACGTTCGAGCTCGGATTCATCATCTTCTGCCTCCTCTGCATCGTCGTCGCGGTCATCATCGCGAAGGCGACCGACTGGGGAGTTACTACCCGGCCGTAGCGGTTGTCTAGGCTTCGGGCTCGAGCACCCGCCGGCTGATCCGGCGGCTCATCTCGACGAGCTCGCGGGCTCGCTCGATCCGCTCGTCGTCCTCGCGCATGCCAAGGTTGATCTCGACGAAGTTCGCCGTGGCGCGGACCGCTGCCTCGGCGAGGAGGACGGCAGTGGCTGCGTCGCCGCGCACGTTCTGATTCCCGCGCTCGGCGAGCTCGCAGGCGAGTGAGGCAACGTCGAGGGCCGCTTCCGCGATGGCCAGGGGCACGTCTGCCGCACGCGAGAGTGCCGCTCCAATGGCGGCGTCTCGTACCTCTGTCTCGATCTCCTTCGGCATGCGGCGCGCGAGGAGGAAGCTCTCGTAGGCGCGGGCGTCCTCGTCTGCAAGCGGAAGCACGCGCGCCCGCAGCGCCTCCGCCTGCGCAACCGCCCCCGCGGCGTCCTCCCAGTGCTCCGCGGAGAAACGCCCGGTCTGTGCTGCGAGTGAGGCCGCGAAGCCCGTGACGATCGCCGCCACCGAGCCGCCGCCGGGCGCGGACGTCTTAGCGGCGACGCTCTCGCAAAGCTCCTGAACGGTCACGTCCTGAAAGGCCACTTCGGGGTCAGACCCCCACGTGGCCGAAATGGCTCACTTCTTGCGTTCGATTCTCGCTCTGAGCGGTGGAACCTGTCACGAGAGTGCGCCGGCGACCGATGGCCAAAACGGACACCGCGGGGTCAGACCCCGTCGTGGCCGATCTTGGCATGACTAGAAAAGACCAACTGTGCGGCCGTTCTCGTCGATGTCGACGTCGAAGGCGGCGGGGGTCTTGCCGAGGCCGGGCATTGTCTGCATGTCCCCGAGGAGCGGCACGAGCCAGCCGGCGCCCGTGTATGCCCGGATATCGCGAACGGTGACGGTGAAGCCCGTCGGCGCGTTCAGGAGCAAGGGGTCGGTCGAGAGCGAGAGATGGGTCTTTGCCATGCAAATCGGGAGTTTGTCGAAGCCGTTGGCGGTGAACTGCTCGATCTTCTGCTGCGCGGCCGGAAGAAAAACGACGTCATCCGCGCCGTAGACGCGCTTGGAGATCGCTTGGATCTTCTCGTCGATCGGCGCCTCGAGCGGATAGATCGGCGAGTACGAGGAGCCCTGGTCGGCGGCGTCGACGAGCGCCTCGGCGAGGTCCGATGCCCCTTCGCCGCCGCGCTCGAAGGCGTCGTTGAGCTCGGCCGCGTGGGCGCCGCCTTCGAGCGCCAGCCGGCGCACCGCCTCCACCTCTTCCTCCGTGTCGTCCGGGAAGCGGTTGATGGCGACGACCGCCTTCAAGCCGAACTCGGACACGATGCCGAGGTGGCGCTGAAGGTTGGCCGCGCCAGCTTCGACCACCTCGACGCCGCCGTCCGGGTCGCCGCCGTGGTGCTTGAGCGCGCGCACGGTCGTGACCAGGCAGATCGCGCTCGGTTGGATATTCCCTACGCGGCAGACGATGTCGAGGAACTTCTCCATGCCCATGTCCGACCCAAAGCCGCTCTCGGTCACGACGTAGTCAGCGAGCTTCAGGGCGACGAGGTCGGCGACGAGCGAGTTGTTGCCGTGGGCGATGTTGGCGAAGGGGCCGCAGTGCACGAAGGCGGGCTGTGCCTCGAGCGTCTGGACGAGGTTCGGCTTGATGGCGTCCTTGAGGAGGACGGTCATGGCGCCCGCCGCTCGGATCTGCTCGGCGGTCACCGGTTCCCCATCCCACGAGTATCCGATGGTGATCGCGCCGAGGCGCTGGCGTAGGTCGAAGAGATCGCGGGCCACCGCGAGGATCGCCATCACCTCGGAAGCTGCGGTGATGTCGAAGCCCGTCTCGCGCACGTAGCCGTTCGCGCGGCCGCCGAGTCCGACGACGATCTGGCGCAACGCGCGGTCGTTGATGTCGACGCAGCGCCGCCAGCTCACGGTCAGCGGATCGATCCCGAGCTTGTTGTCGTGCAGCAGGTGGGCCTCGATCATCGCGGCGAGAAGGTTGTTCGCTGCGCTGATCGCATGAATGTCTCCCGTGAAGTGGAGATTGAGATCCTCCATCGGAACGACCTGCGCGTAGCCCCCGCCGGCGGCGCCGCCCTTGATCCCGAAGACAGGCCCGAGGGAGGCCTCGCGCAGGCAGAGGGCGACTTTCTTGCCGATGTGCCCGAGCCCCTGGGTCAGCGAGACCGAGGTGGTCGTCTTCCCCTCGCCGGCCTTCGTCGGCGTGATCGCCGTGACGCAGATGAGCTTCCCGTCCGGGACGTCCTTGAGCCGCTCGAGCACGTCGAGGCCGACTTTCGCCTTGTACTTTCCGTAGAGGTCGTACTCATCGGGCTCGAGGCCGGCATCCTCCGCGATCTCGCCGATGGGCCGAAGCTCGGCCTCCTGGGCGATCTCGAGGCTCGAGGGCATGTGAGTGGCCATCAGTGCGAGACCGCCGCGGCCGCCAGCTCGCTCACGAGCTCGTCCTTGTAGAAGCGTTCAAGGGCAAAGGGAGCAATCAGGGAGGGAGTTTGCTTCGTCGCGACCAGCTCTGCAAGCGTCGTCCCCACGATTGGAGCGGCCTTGAAGCCGTACGTGCCCCAGCCGCAGCTCACGAGGAAGCCGTCTACCTCGGTGACGCCCAGAATCGGGCTGTAGTCGGGCGAGAGGTCGCAGAGGCCCGTCCACGAGCGCAGGATCTTGGCCCGCTCCAGCTGCGGGAAGAGCTCGAGCGTGTGCTTGGCCGAGTATTCGAGGAATGGGAACGTCCCGATCCCCTTGTAGGTCGTGTACGGCTCGATCTCCGCGCCGATGAGGAACTCGCCCCGGTCCGTCTGCGACACGTAGATGTGCATCTGCGAGGAGACGATGATTACGTCGAGGAACGGCTTCACCGCCTCCGTGACGAAGGCCTGGAGGATGTGGGTCGTGATCGGCAGAGGGACGTCCGCCAGGTCGGCGACGAGCGTCGACCAGCCCGCCGTGCAGCTGATGACCGTGTCGCACTCGATGTCGCCGCGAGTCGTCTGCACGCCTCGCACTCGTCCGTTCGAGCGGTCGATTCCCGTCACCTCGGTGTACGGATGAATCTCGACGCCGCCGCGGTCGGCTCCGCGCGCGTAGCCCCAGACCACCGCGTCGTGGCGGATGATCCCACCCGGCGGGTGGTAGAGCGCCGCCATGACGGGCCAGGTCACGTCCTCCGAGAGGTTCATCTCCGGGCAGAGCTTCGCGATCTCGTCGGGGTAGATCACGCGGCTGTCGATCCCGAGCAGCCTGTTCACCTCAGCGCGCTCGTTAGCGGTGATGATCCCGCGGTCCGAATGCGCGAGGGTCAGGTGGCCTTGCTGGGAGAAAAGCAGGTTGAAGTCGAGGTCGGCGGCGAGGCCCTCAAAGAGCTTGACGCTTGCCGAGTAGAACTCTGCTCCCTGGGGCGTTCGGTAGTTGGCGCGGATGATCGTCGTGTTGCGCCCGGCCGCCCCCGAACCGATGTAGCTCTTGTCCAGCACGGCGACGTTGGTGATGCCGTGGTTCTTCGCGAGGTAATACGCGGTCGAGAGCCCGTGCGACCCGGCGCCGACGATGACGACGTCGTAGCGGCGCTTCAGCTCCCCGCGGGGCCGCCACATGCGCCGGACGCGGAAGATGTCCTTCATTGCCGGAGGCCTTCGGTCGCATCGACCACGACTTCGGCGAGGTAGTGCCCGTATTCCTGCGGGAAGAAGAGGCGGAAGGTCTCTGGGTCGTCCCGGAGCGCGTAGGCCTGCACGTGCGCGACCGCGCCGACCGCCGGCAAGGAGTCGAGATCGAGGTCGGTCAGCCGGCGCATGAGCGCTTCGCCGCGAAGCTGCAGACCGGCCAAGGCTGCGCTCAGGTCGACGACGAGGAAGCGGTCGGCCAGCCTTGCTCGCACGTTCGCCGTCTTCGTGAAGTCGCAGAGGACGAGCCCGCGCTCGGGCGTGATCCTGACGAGCTCGACGCCCTTGGCGTCGAGCGAATCGAGGTCTCCGCGGACATCGAGCTTGCCCGTGAGCGAGAGGTCCGCGATCTCGGGAGGCGCATGCTCCAGCCCGCGCTCGAGCGGCGAGCGCCACCGGGCCTCGGCGTCGGCCCGGTCCGGCGAGAGGAAATCGAGGAGCTCGGTCACGAGCGCAGCCTCTCGCCCTCGGGGTCGAAGAACGGAGTGAGGCGGACGGACGCCTTGTCGAAGCCGCCGTCGATCGTGACGAAGAACTCGGCGCCGTCGCGCGCCAGCTCGGTGGGCACCCAGGCCATTCCGATCACCTTGCGCAGCTCGGGACTCCAGCGCGCGCTCGTGATCCGGCCCACCGGCCTGCGCTCCTTGATGACGACCTGGCCCCCCTCAGGCGGCACGCGGCCGTCCTCCATCTCGAAACCGACGAGCTGCTCGCGGGGGCCGCGTGCTCGGACATGCTCGAGCGCCCACTTGCCGACGAAGTCGTCCTTGTCGAACTTGACGATCCAGGGCATGTTCGCCTCGATCAAGTTCGACTCCGAGTCCGTGTCCTGGCCGACGAGGATGTGCATCTTCTCGAGGCGGAGGATCCGCTGCGGCTCCAGGCCGAAGGGTCGGATGCCGAGATCCTCGCCGCGCTCGAGGATCGTGTCCCACACGAACTCACCGTACGGGCTCGGGAAATGGAGCTCGTAGCCGAGCTCGCCGACGAAGCCGATTCGCAGTACGAGACTCGGGACGCCAGCGATCTTCCCCTGGCGGGCATCGAGGTAGGAGAGCGCCTCGTTGGAGAGGTCGAGGTCGGTGAGCCTGCTCATGAGCTCGCGGGCCCGCGGCCCCGCGACGTTAACCGCGGCCAGTGCGCCGGTGATGTCGGCGATCTGCACGTCCATGCCCCAGACCGCGTTCCACCACTCGAACCACTCGACGACCGCGCCGGCGCCCGTCGACGTCGTCGTGACGTAGTACGCGTCGTCGGAAAGCCGCGCGATCGTCCCGTCGTCCATGATCCGCCCCGCGTCCGTATTGAGGACGGCGTACCGGATGCGGCCCGCCTTCATGTCTCCGAAGCGGTTCGGGTACAGCCGCTCCAGGAACTCCCCAGCATCGGGCCCGATGACGAGCAGCTTGCCGAGCGTGGAGACGTCGATCAGCCCGACTGCGCCGTGCACCGTCTGCACCTCGGCCTCGACGTCGCCGTAGGAGTGGGGCCGGCGCCAAGTCCCGGTCCACATCATGCGGCCGCCGAGCTCCTTATGGCGGTGGTGGATCGAAGATCGCTGGGCGGGCTCGTGCGGTCGGCCTGCGAGGACGCCGAGCGTGACAGGGCCCCACGGGGGGCGTGCCGTCGTCGTCCCGATGGTCCCCGGGTCGCTCTCGTTCTCTCTTGCATAGACGCGGATGGAAGGCACGTGGCAGAGCCGCCCCTGGCACGGGCCCATCGTCACCGTCGTGTAGCGCTTGGCCAGCTCGAGGGAGTCGAAGCCCTCGGCGATCGCGCGCTTCAGGTCCTTGTCGGTCACGTCTTCGCAGACACAGACGAAGCACTTCCCCTTGCCGGACGCTCCGTTGTACGTGGCGGCGGGTATGGCCGCGGAGAGCCCTTCGCCGGCGACCGACCCGACCGCCTCGACGCCCTCCGGGATCTCGGTCGGAAGAAAGGCGCCGCTCTCCGGAACGTACTCGACGCGCGCACCGGCCTGGGCCAGCAGCGAGTAGGCGGGCTGCCTTCCACCCGACATCACGAGCAGGTCGCAGTCGATACGGCGGCCGTCGAGCTCGACCGAGCGGAGCACGCCCTTGCGTCCGCGCGCGACGATCTCGCGGATCCGCTCGCGGCGCAGGTCGTAGACACCTCCGATCTCCACTCCGATCCGCTTGAGCCGCGCAGCTGCCTCGCGCCCGTTCTCGTCGACCGTCACGACGACGGCGCGCCGCCCCGGCCGGATCGCCCAGTCGTCGACGAGGCGACGAACCGCTTCCGGCAACATGACGCCGACGAGATCGTTCCCCGGGAAGACGAGCGGCTGCTCAATCGCCCCCGTGGCGACGACGATCTGCTCCGCCCGGTAGCGGTAGAGGACGTTGCCGGCGTCCACCGGCACGAGCCCGCCCTCCCAGATTCCCAAAGCCCTTCCCGGAGCGATCACCTCGACGCCTGGAATCTCGGCCGCGCTGCCGTTCTCGTCGACCAGGACCACGCGCCGGCCTTGCTCCGCCAATTCTGTCGCGCGGGCGATGCCTGCCTCACTCGCACCGATCACGAGCACCTCCGCGCGGCGATGCTCCGTGTCGTACCGGTCGCTCCGCACGGCGTGCGGGTCGATTCGGCCGAGGCCGGCGGCGTTGCGGAGGAACTTCTCGTACAGCGGCCACGCGCGCCGCGGGCGGATCATGGTCCGGTAGTAGAAGCCGACAGGCGTGAACGGCCCGCCGATCTTGTCCGTGACCGCGAGGAGATCGTGCTCGAGCGAGCCCAGGACATTTTGCGGAGTGAGGTTTGCGCCCTGGCGCACAGGCTCCGCGCACACGCGGACGTTCGGCGTTCCGTCGACCGTCATCATGCAGTTGGGGCAGCTGCCGGAGCAGCAGAGAAGCCCCCGCGGGCGGTGGTACTTGAAGCTTCGGGAGAACACGCGCTGGCCGTTCGCGAAGAGAGCCGAACCGAACGTATCTCCTCGGAAGGCGCTGACGGGCTTTCCTCGGAAGGTAAAGACGACCTCCTCGGTCCGGTCGATCCGTTCGTCGGGCTGGGGAGGGAGCCTCATACGGCCGGCATATCCGGCGTTTCGGTGACTTCAGGCGCCGCAATTCCCTCGCGTAGAGATGCCGAAGGTATCTCCACGCTAATAACCTCGTTCGTACGCGTGTCCCGGTCCGCCTGGAACCAGACCTCGCAACCGAACCGGTGGTACCACCACTCCCGCTGCACGCCGGCGACGTTCTCCCGGAAGTAGACGTACGAGGTCAGCTCGCGAAGGGTCGGCGATCGCTTCGGCCTCTTCGTGACCTCACCGGCGTACGAGAACTCATTCACGTCACGCAGGCCGCAGTTCGGACAGGGAAGGAGGAATGACACGGCTACGACTGATTATCGACGCCTGGGATCCAGCTCGTGCCGGCAAGCGGCACCCGCGCCATGGCAGCGGCCTCGACCGTCAGCGCGACGAGGTCTTCGGGCTCCAGGTTGTGGACGTGGGATTTCCCGCACGCGCGCGCGAGTGTCTGCGCTTCGAGCGTCAGCACGCGCAGGTAGTTGGCGATGCGGCGGCCGCCGAGCAGCGGGTCGAAGCGGGCTGCCAGCTCCTCGTCCTGCGTGGATATCCCCGCAGGATCGCGCCCGGCCTGCCAGTCGTCGTAGAACCCGGCCGCGCTCCCGATCTTCGCGTACTCCTCCTCCAGCTCGGGGCTGTTGTCGCCCATGGCGATCAGAGCCGCGGTCCCGATCGAGACGGCGTCGGCTCCTAGCGCCAGAGCCTTCGCCACGTCCGCTCCCGTGCGAATCCCGCCGGAGACGATCAGCTGGACCTGCCTGTGCAGGTCCAGCTCCCGCAGCGCATCGGACGCGATGCGCACAGCCGGCAGGGTGGGGATGCCCACATGCTCGATGAAGACGTCCTGGGTCGCCGCCGTCCCGCCTTGCATCCCGTCCAGGACGATCGCGTCGGCCCCGGCCTTCACAGCGAGCTGCACGTCGTAGTACGTCCGCGTCGCGCCGATCTTGACGAAGACCGGCTTCTCCCAGTCGGTGATCTCGCGGAGCTCACCGATCTTGATCTCGAGGTCGTCCGGCCCCGTCCAGTCCGGATGCCGCGAGGCGCTCCGCTGGTCGATGCCCCGAGGGAGACTGCGCATCTCCGCCACGCGATCGGAAATCTTGTGACCTAGAAGCATTCCGCCGCCCCCGGGCTTGGCTCCTTGCCCGACGACGATCTCGATCGCGTCGGCCTTGCGCAAGTCGTCAGGGTTCATCCCGTAGCGCGAAGGCAGGACCTGGTAGACGAGGATCTTCGAGTGCTCGCGCTCCTCCGGTGTCATGCCGCCGTCGCCTGTCGTGGTCGACGTGCCCACCTCGCTCGCGCCGCGGCCGAGCGCTTCCTTGGCCGGAGCCGAGAGGGCTCCGAAGCTCATCCCGGCGATCGTGACGGGGATCTTCAGCTCGAGCGGCCTCTTCGCGAAGCGCGTGCCGAGCGTGACATCGGTGTCGCAGCGCTCCCTATAGCCCTCCAGTGGATAGCGGGAGATGCTCGCGCCAAGGAAGAGGAGGTCGTCGAAGTGGGGGACCCGCCGTTTCGCGCCGAAGCCGCGGATGTGGTAGATGCCCTCGCGCGCGGCGCGCTGGATCTCGGCGATGACGGTGCGGTCGTAGAGGTAGGACTCGCGCAGGCTCCAAGGGTTATGAGTGTCCATCGTGGCCATCAGTAGGCGTTGTCGACGTGGAAGTTGTAGAGACGACGCGCGGAGCCGTAGCGGCGGAAGTCCGACGACTCCAGGTCGTCTATTCCGGCCTGCAGCAGCAACTCCGCCAGCTCGGCGCGGTGCTCCGCGCGCAGCTCCTTCTCGACGCAGTCGGCTCCCAGCTCGGGAGCCTCTCCACGTACGTAGATCCGCGCCTCGTAGATCGAGTCGCCGAGGGCCTCGCCGGCGTCCCCGCAAACGACCAGGCGGCCGGTCTGGGCCATGAATCCGCTCAGGTGGCCCACGGAGCCGCGAACCACGATGTCGACCCCCTTCATGGAGATCCCGCAGCGCGCAGCCGCGTCGCCGTGGACGACGAGCAGGCCGCCTCGTCCCGTCGCGCCCGCGGACTGGCTGGCGTTCCCATCCACAACCACGGTTCCGGAGGTGATGTTCTCGGCGAGGCCGGGACCGGCGTTTCCGTGCACGCGCACGGTCGCGAGCTTGTTCATCCCCGCGCAGTAGTAACCCACGTGACCCTCGATCGCGACGTCCAGCTCGGCGTCGATTCCGCAGGCCACGGCGTGGGCGCCGTTGGGATTGAGGATGCGCCAGCGGCGTGGCCCGTCCGCACCGCCCGCGAGGTCGTGGAGGCGCTGGTTCAGCTCGCGGAGAGACGTCGAGGCGAGATCGACGACCTCGACTGCCGTCGTCTCGGGCGCCTCGGTCACGCTCATACCTTCTGTCGTTGCCACGCGTAGACGACGCCGGGGGCCGGCTCCCAGGCGGTCGCGTCGGCGGCGCCGGGGAGGACTGCGATCGCCCGCCACTCAGAAGCCATCGCCACCCACTCATCGGTCTCGGCCAGGACCGCGGGCTTGCAGGCGATCGGGTCCCGCAAGACGGCAAAGCCGTCCGCCGTGCCGACGAGGAACGTGTAGAAGCCGTCGAGATCGTCGAGGCAGCCCTCGAGCGCCTGCTCGAGCGAGTCGCCTTCGCGCAGTCGCCACGCGAGATAGCCAGCGGCCACCTCGGTGTCGTTCTCGGTCTGGAACTCGATCCCCTCGCGACGGAGCTTCTCGCGCAGGCGGTTGTGGTTCGACAGCGACCCGTTGTGGACGAGGCAGACGTCCAGGCCGGTGGAGAAAGGATGCGAGCCTGCGGTGGTAACGCGGCTCTCGGTCGCCATCCGTGTGTGGCCGAGCGCGTGGGTCCCATGGAAGTCGCCGAGCGAGAACTGGCGGATGAACTCCTCGGGACGGCCCGTCTCCTTGTAGATCTCGATCGTCTGGCCGGCACTCATCACCCGCAGTTGGGGATGGGCGCTCCGGACCCAGGCCTCCGCGTCGGAGGCTTCGGCATCGACGACGAAGACGGCGTGACTCGCCCTGACACCCGCCTCGGGCGCGCCCCCGAACGCGTTGCGAAGGTCGGCCGCGAGCGCGTCCCAATCCTGCAGAGGATCGCTCGAGAACAGGGTCAGCTTGCTCGCCCCGCCTGGCGCGGGATCGCGATAGACGGCGACCCCGGCGCTGTCCGGGCCGCGGTCGCTCATCTGGGCGAGCATGGCGGCGAGGTGCTCTCCGAGCCCCTCCTCGACTTCAGTCGACTTCGCGAACAGTCCGACGATCCCACACATATGTCTTCAATCTACATACGTTTCGCGCCCGAACAGCCCATCTTTCCAACGATATTCGAAAATCCTGTATGTAGCTTTCTTACATAGAACTAGAAGCGGGTCAGGTACTCCTTGATCTCCCAGGGCGTGACCTGCTCGTGGTAGCGGGTCCACTCGTCGCGCTTCACGCGAATGAAGTAGTCGAGGTAATCCTCGTCGCGGCCCCGCCCGAAGGCCTTTCGCAGGGCGTCGTCGCCTTCGAGCTCCTCGGTCGCGTCGAGGAGGTTGGCCGGAAGAGTTTCGAGCCCCCGCGCACGCAGCTCGTCGTATGGAATTGCGTAGAGGTTGTCGCTGTTCGCCTCGCCCGGGTCGAGCTTGGACTTGATCCCGTCGAGGCCTGCCGCGAGGACGGCGGTGGCCGCGAGGTACGGGTTGCAGGAGCCGTCGATCGTCCGGTCCTCGATCCGGCCCGGCCCGGGGATCCGCAGCATCTGCGTCCGGTTGTTGTAGCCGTAGCTGATCCAGACGGGCGACCACGTGGCGCCGCTGGCCGTCGTCCCCACCTTGAGCCGCTTGTAGGAATTGACAGTCGGGGCCGTGATCGCGCTGTAGGCCTTCGCGTGCTTCTTGAGGCCGCCGATGAAGTGATAAGCGGTCTCGGAGAGGCCGAGACCGCGCGGGTCGTTCTCGTCCAGGAACAAATTCGTGTCGCCGTCCCAGAGCGACATGTGGAAATGGCAGCCGTTGCCCGTGAGGTTCGTGAACGGCTTCGGCATGAAGGTGGCGATCATCCCGCGCTGCTCGGCGAGGACGTGGACCATGTAGCGGAAGAAGATCGCACGGTCACAGCTCGTGAGGGCGTCCGCGTAGGTGAAGTTCTGCTCGAACTGGCCGTTCGCGTCCTCGTGATCGTTCGCGTAGTTGCCCCAGCCGAGCTCGTTCACGTACGAAGAGACCGTCGTCAGGAACTCGAGGTTCCGGGTGAGTCCGACCAGGTCGTAGCAGGGCTTCTCCAGCGTGTCCATGCGGTCGGCGAGCTCGATCGAGTCGTCGTCTCGCTTCTGGACGAGGAAATACTCGAGCTCGAGGCCCATCTTGAACTCGAAGCCCTGCTGGCGAGCCGTCTCGAGCTGGCGGCGGAGAATCGTCCGCGGGTCGTACGGCCACTCCTCTCCGTCCACGTGAATGTCGCAGGCGAAGCGCGCAACGGACTTGTTCCACGGCAGCGGTGTGAAAGTCGGGGGGTCGGGGATGGCCGCAATGTCCGGATCGCTCGGGACCTGGCCGATCTCGCCGGCTGCGAACCCGGCGAAGCCCGCGCCCTCGCTGAGGAGGTCGTCCAGATACGCGGCTGGTACGAGCTTGGCGCTCGGGCGTGCATACATGTCAACGAACTGCGCGAAGAAGAACTCGATCTCGCCCTTCTTCACCTTGTCGCGGATCTCATCGAGGCTGGCCATGCGGAGCTCCTCCCTCGGTCAGGGTCCCCGCGAACATACCGGGACGGCGAGGGCGCGCCGATGGCGGCTTTCTACAAGGGAAAACGGCCGTTTATGTGGACTGCTACCGGCCTAGCGCTTCCTGAAGCTTGACCATCTTCACGGCAATCTCGACGAGGAGCCAATCGTCCTTGCGCAGGTCGATGCCCGAGAGCTCCTGAATCCGCCGTAGCCGCTGGCGGAGCGTGTTCGGATGGACGTACAGGGCCTCGGCTGTCGCGCTGATGTTCCCGCGGCGGCGGAGGAACTCCTCGAGCGTGCGCAGGAGGGCGGTCTGGCGCTGCCGGTCGTATTCGGCGATGCGGGTGACGGCGTCACGGTGCTGGTCACGCATCGCCGAGTCGATCGGCATGCGCAGGAGGTACTTGTAGGGCCCAAGTTCCTCATACGTCATCACGGCGGGCTTCCCGCGGATGACCGACGCGCCGAGGAGGGCGTGCTGGGCCTCCTCGAACCCGGCGCGGAAGCTCGCGGCTCCCTGGCAGACATGGGAGATACCCACCGACACGGGGGTGTCGAGAGCCGCATGGACCTCGCGGAGCTTCTCGACCAGCGGCTCCTCACCCGACATCGGGATGCGCAGCAGGCCGCGGATGGAGTCGTCGCGCCGATCGAAGAGGGAGCCCCTCGGCGCCGCCGCGGCAACCGCCTTCTCGAGCGCGTCGTCGACAGGGGCGGCGGCGAGCACGATGTAGCGCTGGTCGAGGTCGCAGCCGAGGCGGGCGGCCCTCCCTTCGAGGTCGCCGGGCACACTGCCCCCGGCGAGTTGCTCGAAGAAGTCCTTGATCAGGTTCTTCTCGGTGAGCCGCTCGATCAGCTCGATCTTCTTCAGCGCGACGGCGGTCTGGTTCGCCGCCGCGCGGGCGAGCTCGACCTCCGACGTGCCCTTCGCTGTGAGGAGACCGAGGAGCTCGTCGTCGGCCACGAGCGGCACAGCGACGGCTGCCGAGCGGCCGCTGCGCCCGAGCTCGGGCCCGAGGCTTTGGAGCTTGATCGATTTCGGTGATTCAGCGTTCGCAGGCGCCGAGGCTTGCAGGCGCAGCTCCTCCGAGCCAGGGTCGAGGAGGTACACGTGGCAGGACGCGGCGCGCAGAAGATCAAGGCACCGGGCGGCGACGGCCGGCAGGAGCTCCTCCAGGCTCTGCGCCCGAGTGAGCGTCTCCGCCAGCTCGGTGAGGTGCTCGAGCTCGCCGACGCGCTGGCGCGTCTCCTCGTAGAGCCGGGCGTTCTCGATCGCGCCGGCGACGAGCGAGGCGCTCGAGGCGAGGACCTCCACCTCGGGATCGGTGAACTCCCGCGGCGCCTCGGTGTGGAGGGAGATGACGCCGATCACGGTGCTGTCTCGCGCGATGATCGGTACCGAAAGAAGCGACTGGAACTTCTCCTCTTCGAGCTCCGGCACGAACTTCGTGCGCGGGTCGGAGGTGAGCTCCTGCGTGAACGCCGGCTCCTTGTGCTCGGCGGCCCACCACGCGAGCCCTTCGCCGCGCTCGAGCGCGATTTCGCCGACCAGATGGGCGTACGGATCCGACGCCGCGTGCAGGACCAGGCGTTCGCCGCCGTCCTCGACCAGGTAGACGAAGCAGGCGTGGACCGCGCTCGCGTCGGAAAGCAGTCCCACGACGGCTGCCAGCACCTGCTCCAACTCGAGCGAAGACCCGACCGTCGAGATGATCTCGTACAGGATCCGGTTTTCGCTCGGTGGGGCCGCGGGCTGCGCTATGGGCGGCATCGTATCCCCGTTTGCGGGGACTTTCTCAACCCCGCGCTATGAGATGGCGTAGGTGACCATGAGCGTGGCCGCGATCTCGTCCACTCCCGGCTCGATCGGAACCTCGGCGCCACTCGCCTCTGCCAGGCCGCGGTCGTAGACGGGACCAGGCGTGCCGCCCCCGCCACTCTCGACGATGGCCACCGGGCCGCCGAGGGTGACTCCGGCCTTGGTCGCCAGGGCCTGCGCCCGGGCACGTGCGTCGTCGAGGGCCGCTTCGATCGCCGCGCGGTACTGCCCGCGGTTGTCGGAGACGCGCAGCGAGGGCCCGTAGATCTGGTTCGCCCCCGCCTCCACGGCGGCATCGACGATCGAGCCGGCCTTGCCGAGATCCCGAACCGTCGCGTGGACGGTGCTGGAAGCGCTGTAGCCGATCACGGCGCGCCCGTCGTCGGTCGTGCGGGGATACAGCGAGACCTGCTCGGTGCGCAGATCCTCCTTGGCGATGCCCTTGTCTCGCAGGGCCCCGATGATCCGCCGGGTGGCCTCGGAAGCCGCTTTGAGCGCAGCCGAAGCCGTCTCTGCGTCGGACTGCACGCCGAACGACCAGTCGGCCACGTCGGGGACTGCCCGAGCCGTGCCCGCGCCGACGACGGTGATTCCGGGGAGCGTCCCACTTGCTCCGCCCCCGGGCTGATAGCTGATCTGCGCCGCCGTGCCCTTGCCGCCGGGCTCGCCGACGACTGCAACGTCCCCTTGCGCCTGACCTAGCGCCACCTCGGTGCCGTCGTCCTTGCTCGAGCATCCGGCTGCGAGCACGGCGAGAACGGCTACCGCGGCAAACGTCAAGACCTTCATCACGCCTCCGATCGTCATTTCCCGCTTTGACGGGCTCCGGCGCGTGGAAGTTCCCGGTCGGGGTCAGACCCCGGCACGTCCGCCGGAGGCATGCCCTAGGCGCTCCAACGGCTTGAACGCGTAGGCGCTTGTGACGAAAGCGTCACGAGCTGGTCTCGTCTGGCCGTGGCCAGGCCGGCCAGGACGGGGTCAGACCCCGATGTCTCGAAAGGTCAGCGGGCGGCGGGGCGCACCGCGCCGTTCAGCGGCTCGACGCGGACGGCGGAAGTCTTGTACTCGGGGGTGCCGATGAGCGAATCGCCGACGTCGTGGGTGAGCCAGTTCACCTTCGCCTGCGCGAAATGGAGGGCCATCCAGACGAGGCCGGGGTAGACGCGTTCTCCGATTGCCGCGCGCGCCTCCAGCTCGCCACGCCGGGAGACGAGCCGCACCCAGTCCCCCTCCTCGATGCCGAGCGCCTCGGCGTCTTCCGGGTTTATCTCGACGAAGGGATCCTCCTGCTTCTGGACGACGCCCTCCTCGCGCATCGTCATCGTCGCCGAGTTGTAGTGGTAGAGCGTGCGCCCGGTCGACAGGACGAACGGATACTCGGAGTCCGGCTGCTCGATGGGCGGCTGGTACTCGACCGGATAGAACTTCCCCTTGCCGTTCGGCCGCGCCGGCGAGGGCGCGTGGAGATAGGGCGTTCCCGGGTGGTCGCGATCGAGGCACGGCCACTGGAGGCCGACCTCCTCGATACGGTCGTAGCGGATGCCCGACCAGAGCGGCGCGAGGTCGGCGAACTCGTTCCACGCGTCCTCGGGCGTCCGGTACTCGGGCCAGTCGGCCCCCAGCGCCTTGGCGAAGTCGACGACGATCTGCCAGTCCTCGCGCGCCTGGCCCGGGCAGGGAACCGCCTTGCGGACGCGATTCACGCGCCGTTCCGTGTTTGTGAAGGTGCCGTCCTTCTCCGCGAAGCTCGAGGCCGGGAAGACGACGTCGGCGTGCTGGGAGCTTGTCTCGTTCAGGAACAGATCCTGGGCAACCATGAAATCGAGGTGGCCGAGGCCTTCCTCGACGTGATGCGCGTTCGGCTCGGTCTGCGCCGGGTTCTCGCCGACCAGGTAGAGGGCCCGTATGCGCCCGTCGTGAAGCCCGGACATCATCTGGTCGAGCCGGAAGCCCGTCGTCTCCGGCACCTCGACGCCCCACGCGGCTGCGAATTTCTCCTTGATCCGCGGGTCGTCCGCCGGCTGGTAGCCGGGGAGATAGGCCGGGTTCGCGCCCGCGTCGTTCAGCCCCTGGACGTTGTTCTGGCCGCGGAGGGCGTTCAGGCCGGTCGACTCGTAGCCCAGATGGCCGGTCATGAGGGTGAGGTTCGAGAGCGACCAGATGTTGTCGACCCCGCAGGCGTGCTCGGTGATTCCGAGCGTGTAGAAGATCGCGGCGTGCTTTTCCGCTGCGTACTCGCGCGCGGTGGCGACGATGTCCTCGGCCGGCACGCCCGTGACCTTCTCGGCCTCCTCGGGCGTGTAGCGCTTGACGACTTCCGCGACCGCCTCGAACCCCTCAGTGTTCTCGCGGATGTACTCCTCGTCCTGGAGCCCCTCCTCGAGAATCACGTGCATGATCGCGTTCAGGAGCCAGACGTCGGAGCCCGGCCGCAGCTGGAGATGCCGTTTGGCCAGCTTCGTCAGCCAGATCTTGCGCGGGTCGGCGACGACGAGCGTTGCACCCTTGCGCACCGCCTTCTTCATGCGCAGGGCGAGCACCGGGTGCGCCTCGGTCGTGTTCGAGCCGATGACGAGGATGAAGCGGGTGTTCTCGATCTCGGGGATCGAGTTGGTGGTGGCGCCTCTGCCTAACGACCTGACCAGGCCGTAAAGGGTCGGAGCGTGTCAGGTGGCCTCGCACGAGTGGATCGAGTTCGTCCCGATCACCGTGCGAGCGAGCTTCTGGATGAGGAAGTTCTCCTCCATCGTCAAGCGGGCGGAGGCGAGGAACCCGATGGACTGCGGGCCGTGCGCCTCGCGCACGCGTAGGAGGCCATCGGCCGCCACCTGGAGCGCGTGCTCCCATGTCGTCGGATGGAGCTCTCCGTCCTCACCCCGGACGAGCGGTTCCGTGAGGCGGTCGGGGTGGTGGACGAAGTTGAAGGCGAAGCGGCCCTTGACGCAGAGGTTGCCCTCGTTCGAGACGTAGCTCGGGTCGGAGGTGATCTTCTCGATGCGGTTCGTCTCCGGATCGACGTTGATGTCGATCTGGCAGCCGACGCCGCAGAACGTGCAGGTGGACTTGACCTTCTTCAGGGCCGGCTCCGGCCGTTCCGTCCCCTCCTCGAACTTCTCGTAGATCGCGCCCGTGGGGCAGACGCCGAGGCACCCTCCGCAGAGCTCGCACTCGGTGTCGAGCCAGGAAAGCCCCCAAGTCGGGACAACGCGCGCCTCCGGCCCGCGTCCCTCGAGCGAGAGCGCGGAGCACTGCATCACCTCTTGCGTGTAGCGGACGCAGCGCGCGCAAAGGATGCAAGCGTCGGGGTCGTAGCCCATGAGCGTGTTGCGGTCGTCGTACGGCTCCCGCTTGGCGTCCGGGAGGATGAAGGGGGCCTCCGCTCCGAGATCCTCCGCCAGGTCTGTGAGCTCGTTCGGTCGCCCGCCGGGATCCGGGTTCAGGTGCTCGGCGAGGAGCATCTCCGTGAGCGTGCGCTGGTACTGGGGCACGGATGAGTTCGTCGAGACGACCATCCCCTCGGCGACTCTGGTCGCGCAGGCGGGGAGCGGCCGGGGCGAGCCTTCGACCTCGACGACGCACATCCGGCACCCGCCATACGGGTCGAGCTTGTCGTCGTGGCAGAGCGTGGGGATGAAGACCCCGTGTCGCGCGGCGGCGTGAACGAGCAGCTCGCCCTCGGGGGCGCTGACCTCTCTCTCGTCGAGCGTGAAGCGGATCACGGGCTGCCCATCGTAGCCGCCTCACCAAGTGGCCCGAACAGCTCAGGCCAGTGCCGAAAGGCGTTCCGCATGGGGAGGGGAGCCCCCTGCCCGAGTCCGCAGATCGACGTCGCCACCATGGCGTCGAGCCACTCCTCGACCTTGGCGCGCGGCATCGCGGCGCGGCCGTGCTCGAGCTCCTCGAGGAGGTGGTGCATCCCGCGGTTCCCGATCCGGCAGGGCGTGCACTTCTGGCAGGACTCCTCGGCAAAGAAGCGCATGGTCTCGGCGAGCAGGCGCAGCGGCGAGTAGCTCTCCGGGAAGACCTGCAGTCCCGCCGATCCCGGCCCGGCGCCCCATTCGCGCAGAGAATCGCGCGTGAGGGGCACGTCGAGGGCGTCGGGCGGCAGGATCCCGCTCGCCGCTCCGCCGGGGACGATGGCCGAGATCGCGCCGTTTGACCCGCCCGCGTACTCGTCGATCAGCTGTCGCGGGGTGATGTCGAGCGGCGCCTCGTAGCACCCCGGCTCGCGAACAGCACCGGAAACGGACCAGAGTCGGACGCGCGGCCACGCTTCCCCGCCGTCCCGGAGGATCGCCGGCACGTGCGCGAGCGTCTCCACGTTGTTGATGAGCGTCGGCCGCCCGCGGTAGCCGACCTGGCTCGGGAAGGGAGGCTTGAGACGCGGCATTCCGCGCCGGCCTTCCATCGACTCCAGCATGGCGGTCTCTTCCCCGCAGATGTACGCGCCGGCGCCGACGACGAGCTCGAGGGAGCGGCCGTCGAGCAGACCCGCCTCCCGGAATTCCTCGATCGCCTGGGTGAGCCGCTCGCGGGCGGTTGCGTACTCCTCGCGCAGGTAGATGAAGCCCTCGGTCGCGTCCGCGAAGGCCATGGCGATGAGGGCGCCCTCGAGCATGAGGTGCGGGCGCAGCTCCATCACGTAGCGATCCTTGATCGTCCCCGGCTCGCCCTCGTCCGCGTTGACAACGACATAGCGGGGTGCGGGTTCCTTGGCGACGGCCTCCCATTTCACCCCGGTGGGGAAGCCCGCTCCGCCGTAGCCGGTCAGGCCCGACGCCTTCAGCTCCTCGACGACCTTCTCCTTCGAGGGCAGCGAACGGATTACCCCCAGGCCGCCCCGGCGCTCGTAATCGGCCAGCGTCTCGTCGCGTTGGCCGAGGCCTGTCGAAGGCCCCTCGTTGGCCCTGTGGACGACCTCGGGCTCGATGCGGTCCCCGCGCGTCAGGACGGGCGCCAGATCGCAGTGGCCGAGGCACTCCACGCCCAGCACTGGAACTCCGTTTGCAACGCGTCCGCGTTCAGTCTCTTGGGCCAGTAGCTCCTTCGCGCCCAGGCAATCGCAGACGGGGCCGATGCACACGCGCACGGCCTTGGCAGGCACTTGCAGGAATGAATAGAAGGAAATGACCTCGTGCACTTCGCCGCGGCGGATGTTCATGTGGTCGGCGAGCGCGTCCGAAAGCTCCGGCGTGAGCGGACCGACCTCCCGGCGAACGCGTCCCAGGTTGTCCAGGAGGCGTGTCCGTTCCTTCGGAAGCTCTGGCAGGAGCTCGGTAAGACGGAGGACGTCGATGTCGCTGATCATATGCGCCGCTACCCCTTGCCCTTTGGCAAAAACTGACTCACAGTAAGAGTCCATGCACACCCAGAAGGGCGACAGGGGCTAGCGTGGCCGCGAATCCGACGCTCGTCGCGAATCGTGGGCCTGCTCGTGAGGTGGAGTCGGCCGCCGACGATGCGGCTGTCCTCTACGAGCGCTACTACGACCGCATCTTTGGCTATTGCCTCTATCACCTCGGCAGCCGCGAGGAGGCCGAGGATGTCGCCCAGACCACGTTCATGTGGGCCTACCGCGGCCTCCGGCGCGGGGTCGTCCCGAGAGCAGAGGCGAGCTGGCTCTTCACGATCGCCCAGAACGCCTGCCGCGCCCGCCATCGCACCCGTGGACGCCGGCGCGAGCGCGAGGTCCTCAGCGACCCGGTGACCCTCGCGGACATGTCCCCGGCACCAGTGGCGGACGCCGATGATCTGATGGGGCTCGAGGATGCGCTCGCGCGCATGCCCGAGCTTCAGAGGCGCGCAATCCTCCTGCGAGAGTGGCGCGGTCTCTCCTACAAGGAGATCGCGGCCGAGCTCGAGCTTTCCAACGCCGCGGTCGAGACGCTTATCTTCCGCGCTCGCCGCTCGCTTGCCGAGCTGCTCGGAGGTCGCCCCGCACCCAAGCGCGCGGGTCGGTTTGCCGTCGACTTCGGCTCGATGGTCGCCGCGGTCAAGGGGTTTCTGGGAATAGGGACTGCGGCCAATGTGACCGCCGGCCTGGCCGCCGCAGTCATCGTCACGAGCGTGGCCGGTGCCGTCGAACAGGCGCCCAGCCAGCGGCCTGTCTCGTCGACCAACGTCCCCGTGGCGATCCCGCACCAGGTTCAGCGCCCGGAGGCGTCCGCCAAGCTCAAGGCGGGGCCGGTGAAGCTGACGCAGCCGAAGAAGGCGAAGCCGCACGTGGCCGTACCGAGCCCGGTCGAGCCCGCGCCATTGGAGCGAGCGACCGATTCGCTGCCGACGGTGCCCGCGCTGACCGATGCTCCCGTCGCCAAGGTCACGAAGGCGCTCGACGACACGATTGCGGCCGTCGGCGAGGCCGGCGCGCCGCTCATCCCGGCTCTGCCCTAAATGCCAAGCCCCCCAGAAGGGGGAACCTGAGCAAGTTTTTCCGCCGGAGGACTTCCTTTGGGACATGCACCTCCGAACCCTTGTCGTTGACGACAACATGCTCTTCGCGGAAGCGGTCACGCAATTGCTCGAGTCAGATGACCGCATCGAAGTTGTGGGCTGCGCGCTGAACGGAGCCGAGGCGGTCGATTTCGCCCAGAAGCTCGAGCCGGACGTCGTTCTGATGGACATCAAGATGCCCCTCATGACCGGCGTCGAGGCCACGGAACGGATCCTCGCGTGGCGTCCCGAGACGACGGTCCTGATGTTGACCGGGCACGGGTCGCCCGTCGAAGTCGAGCAGGCCCTCCGCGCCGGCGCCGTAGGGTGCCTGAGCAAGGACGACCTCGGCCTCAGGCTCGTCGAGATCGTCCTCGGATACGCCGGTGTCGACTCTCGCGAACTCATTGCAAGTTTTTCCGCGGGCGGGCTTCCTTGAGAGTAGGAAGGCTCGCAGCTTCCGCATAGAGGGGCGGCACCACAGGCCGTTCCTTCCTCTCCCCGGAGGCGGTCGACAACCGGCCGCCTCCCTCCCCTTTAAGGAAGGGAGACGGTCGTCGTCAGCGGCAGGAGGTCGCCCGTGTCGGGCAGCGTGAGCGTTTCAGTCAGCGGCACGTCGGGAGTCTCGACCGGCAGATCCGGCTGATCTAGCGTGACGCTGCCGACGCCGGGCACGGTCACCTCGAGGAGCGGGGGTGTCTTGGTCTCGTCGGCAGGCGGCTTGGGCTTGTCGTTCGATCCCGATCCGCCGCTTCCGCCCTGGTCATCCTTGACGCGGGATCCGTTTCCTCGGGAGGGGTCGGCGGCGTTCGTCCCGCGCGGCAGCGACCTGAGCTCCTGACGGTCGAGCGCGGCGTTCGTCGTGACGAGCTCGGTGGAGGTCGCCGGCTCGACTGCCTCGGACGAGTGGAACGGCAGGCCCTCGCTGCCTTGCAGCGCGAACCACACGGCGGCGAGGACGGCGCCGAACGCGATCAGGTCGCGGGCCTGAAAGCGCCAGTGGGATCTCGTTGCCGCCGGATCGTCCGACGGGGGCGGGGAGGTGGGCGCGGACGCTGGGGCGGGTAGCGGCTGCGGCTGGAAGCTCAGCGCTCTCGGGCGGGAGACGGTTGCCGGAGGGCCGCCGAGAAGCTCTTCTTCCGACAGGTGGCCGACCCAGCGAAACGACTTGGATTCATGGACTTCTCGGGGGTTTTCCATCAGAGGGCTCCTTGGGGGATGACGTGCCATTCCCTATGTCGGCACTGCCTCTTGGCAGCAGAACCTAGGGACCTAACTCGTTCGGGTGATTCGCGGCTAGGCTTGCCCACAAATGGCAGTTCCCCCGCAGTCCGCGGCGCGGGTCGAGGTCCTTCGCTTGCCTGCCGGGGCCTCCGAACGGGACGAGCTGGCAGTCGAGGAGCCGTTCGAGATACGCGTCAACGGTCGTCCCGTCGCCGTGACGATGAGGACACCTGGCCACGACGAGGAGCTCGCGCTCGGATTCTTGCTCTCGGAAGGGATTTCGCCCGCCCGGGCTGCGATTCCCCCCGACCTGCCCGCGAACACGGTCGACGTCGAGGCCACCGGCTTCGATCCGGGCCGCCTGGAGCGGAACTTCTACACCTCCTCCTCGTGTGGCGTCTGCGGGAAGGGTGCGCTCGAGGCGGTCGCCGTCGAGTCCTCGCCCGTGACGAGCGATCTCGTGGTGCCGGCCGAGCTCGTGGCGGAGCTCCCGGACCGCCTCCGCCAGGTTCAGCCGGCTTTTGCCGCCACCGGGGGACTGCACGCGACCGGCCTCTTCGAGCCGACTGGGAGCCTCGTCTGCGTCCGTGAGGACGTTGGGCGGCACAACGCGATGGACAAGGTGATCGGCTTCGCCTTCAAGGAGGGTCTCCTCCCGCTCGAGCGGCACATCCTCTGCGTCAGCGGGCGCCTGTCGTTCGAGCTGGTGCAAAAGGCGGCCGTCGCAGGCTGTCCGATCATGGTCGCCGTCGGGGCGCCGTCGTCGCTCGCGGTCGACCTGGCGCGGGACCGAGGGGTGACCCTCTGCGGGTTCGTCCGGGACGGACGGGTCAACGTCTACTCGGAGCCGTGGCGGATCAGGGCGTAACCGGCGTTCTGCTCGTCGGGGGCGCGAGCTCGCGGTTTGGGTCCGCCAAGGCTCTGGCGAGCTTTCGCGGCGAGGCGCTGGCGGTTCGCGCCCATCGAATCCTTGCCGAGGCTTTCGAGACGGTGATCGCCGTGGGCAAGACAGACGATGCTCTGCCGCTTCCTTTTGCGGTTCATGACGACGGGAGCGCCGAGCGCGCCGCGATCGTGGGCCTCGTGGCGGGGCTGCGCCTCGCGAGCACCGAGCTCTGCGTGGTCGTTCCGACCGACATGCCGCTGATCACGGCCGAGCTGCTGCGCTCTCTCGCCGAGGCCGCGGAAGGCGTGGACGCTGCGGTCGTCCAGACCGGGCCGCTGCCGGGCGCCTACAGGCGCTCGACGCTTCCCCTGCTCGAGCGACGCGTCGCAGCCGGCGAGCTCGCGCTCCACCATGCTCTGAAGGAGCTCGATACACGGGTTCTCGAGGCTGCCGCCGAGGAGCTCAGGAACGTGAATACGCCGGCTGATCTCGCGTTATGACGCTCTCGCGATCGGCGCCGGTGCCGATCATGCTCACCTCGAGCTCGAGCGCGCTCTCGACGAACTCGACGTAGCTCCTGGCTGCTGCGGGCAGCCTGTCGTCCAGCGGCTCTCGCCAGCCGGCCAGCGTCTCGTACACCGGCCGCGCGTGGTGGAAGTCGCTCTGGTGGGCGGGAAAGTCGTCCGTCTCGCTCCCATCGGGGAGCCGGTAGCGGGTGCAGACCGGAATCTCAGCGAAAGCGGAGAGGACGTCGAGCTTGGTCAGCGCGAGCGAGGTCATCCCGTTCACGCGGGCGGCGAAGCGGAGCGCGACGAGGTCGAGCCAGCCGCAGCGGCGCTCCCGGCCGGTGGTCGTGCCGTATTCCTCTCCCAGCTCCCGCACGCGCGCTTCGTCCGGGCCGTCGATCTCGGTGGGAAAGGGCCCCTCGCCGACCCGGGTCACGTAGGCCTTGGCCACGCCGACGACACTGTCGATCCGCGTTGGGCCGATGCCGATTCCGGTGGCGGCGGCGCCCGCCACCGGGTTCGACGAGGTGACGAACGGATAGGTGCCGTGGTCCAGGTCGAGGAGCGTCCCTTGCGCTCCCTCGAGGAGAACGCGCTCGCCCGCTCGGAGCGCCTGGTCGACGAGGAGCGAGGTGTCGGCGATGTACGGCCGCAGGCGCGCGGCGCAGGTTTCCATGCGGTCAGCCAGGTCGCCTGCCTCCAGCGGCTCGTCGAGAACGCGATTCTTTTCCGCCAGCGCGGTCTCGAACTTCTGACGGAGGATTTTGGCGTCGAGGATGTCCTGCACGCGGATGCCCAAGCGCGCGGCCTTGTCGGCGTAGGCGGGCCCGATCCCCCGGCGGGTGGTGCCGATCTGGAGCTTCCCGAGGCGCCGCTCGCTCGCGGAGTCCGACGCTACGTGCCACGGCATGATCAGGTGCGCGTTTCCTGAGATGCGAAGGCTTTCCGTCGAGATCCCGCGCTCCTCGAGATCGTTGAGCTCCCGGACGAGCAGCCCCGGGTCGATGACGCAACCGGCGCCGACAACGCAGATCTTGCCGCCGTAGAGAATCCCGGACGGGACATGGTGGAGCTTGAAGGTCTCGCCGTGGCGGACAATCGTGTGCCCGGCGTTCGGCCCGCCCTGGTAGCGGCAAACGAAGTCCGAGTTCTGGGCGAGCAGGTCAACGATCTTGCCCTTGCCCTCGTCGCCCCACTGCGCCCCCACGATCACGGTCGCGGGCATGAGTGGAGCTTAGTCCGCGGCCATGTTGGAGCGCTCGAGTGCGGTTGAAAGGAGCTCGAGATCGCGGGCCAGGCGGTCACGAGCAGCGTCCAGAAGCGGATGAACGTCCCGACCTCTTTCCGCGTCGTCCGCGAGAACGCGAACGGCGAGATCCTCCTTAGATTCCGCGAGGCGATCGGCGAGGGCGAGCAGCTCGTCGGTTCTGACAACGTGACCCCCCAAGCGGGAGATGCCGTGATTCGCGTGGGCTAATGGTCTCTCGCGTAGCAGTGGGCGCCAACTTGCCATTCAGCTTGCCGCCAGGTCGGCGAACTTGGCGTAGCGCCGGAGGAAGGAGAGCTTCACGGTGTCGGTCGGCCCGTTGCGGTGCTTGGCCACGTGCACTTCGGCGAGTCCCTGCTGGTCGGATTCGGCCTCGTAGTACTCGTCGCGATAGATGAAGACGACGATGTCGGCGTCCTGCTCGAGGCTCCCGGACTCGCGCAGGTCGGAGAGGATCGGCCGCTTGTCATGCCGCTGCTCGACCGCACGCGAAAGCTGGGAGAGGGCGATGATCGGGACGTCCAGGTCGCGTGCGAGCACCTTGAGCGAACGCGAGATCTGGGAGACCTCCTGCACCCGGTTCTCAGCCGAAACACCGGAGGTCATCAGCTGCAGGTAGTCGACGATGATGAGCCCGAGGTCGGGGTGCTTCTGCTTCAGGCGGCGCGCCTTCGAACGGATCTCCATCATCGTGATCGAGCCGGTGTCGTCGACGTAGATGGGCGCTTTGGCGAGCTTGTCGCAGGCAGCCGTGAGGCGCGGCCAGTCGTCGGCGGCGAGCTTGCCGGTGCGAAGCCTCTGCGATTCGACCTTGGCCTCGCTGCACATCAGGCGCTGCGTCACCTCGGATTTCGACATCTCGAGGGTGAAGAGCGCGACGGGGACGCCCTTGCGAACGGCCAAGTTGGCGGCCATGCAGAGCCCGAGCGCCGACTTCCCCATGCTGGGGCGAGCCGCGATGATGATGAGGTTCCCCTCCTGGAAGCCGGAGGTCACGCGGTCGAGGTCGCGGAAGCCCGAAGGGATGCCGGTGACGTCCGCGCCGGACTCGTAGAGGGCGGTGATGCGCTCGAAGCTCTCCTTGAGGAGCTCCTCGATATGGCTGAACTCACCGCGTGCCCGCTGCTGGGAAAGGTCGAACACGACCTGCTCGGCCTGGTCGACGAGCTCAGTCGCCTCCCCGGGCCGCTCCCACCCGAGGCGCGCGATCTCGGCGCCGGCCCGGATGAGTCCGCGCAGAGTTGCCGTTTCGCGAACGATGTGCGCGTAGTGGCCGGCGTTCGCGGTCGCCGGCACGGTGGCCGCGAGCTCCTGGACGCGCACTTTGCCGCCGACGTCCTCGAGATCGCTCCGCTCGTCGAGCTCGTCGGCCAGCGTGATCGCGTCGACCGGCTCGCCCTTGACGTACAGGCCGAGCGCGGCGCGATAGATCTTCGCGTGGCTCTCCCGGTAGAACTCGCGCCCGTCGCTCGAGAGGATCTCGCTCACCACGGCGATCGCGCCGGGCGAGAGCATCATCGCGCCGAGGACGGATTCCTCAGCGTCGAGGTTCTGGGGCGGGACATGTGCGCCGTTCGTCTGCTCCGCCCGGGCTGTTTTTGTCGCCATCGGACGGGACTGTAATGGCCCTGTTAACGGCCCTGTGGATCGCGAATCCACAAGAGGAATCTCCCTCTTTGCAGGCATAAGGGAACAAATGTTCCCAGACGCGCCGGACAGCGTCCACCGAGCGGCCGCGCGCCTGTGCACTGTTTTCTCGCTGCGAGCGCGAAGTTCGTGCGGCTGTCCAGACGGCTGTGGAGAGTGCTGTGGAGGAGCTTACGAGCGCTCGGCGGAGGGGTCCGCGGGCCCGGCTTCGGGTTCGGTCTCCTGCCGTGTTTCGGCGGCAGAGTCAGCCTCGGGTTCGGTCGCTTCCTCGGCCTCGGTTTCCTCGGCCTCCACCTCGGCGATCGCCTCCTCGGCTGCCGCCGCGGCCTCGGCTGCAGCGGCAGCCTGGGCCTCCTCGGCCTCCCTCTCGGCCGCCGCCATCGCCTCGAGCTCCTCCTCGGGCGGCAGCTCGCCGCCTTCGGGGACGACCATGATCTTCACGTCGGCACTCACGTCGGTAAAGACCTCGACGGGGATCTGGTAGCGGCCGACGCGCTTGATCGACTCCGCGAGGTCGATCTTCCGCCTGTCAACGCGCACCTTCAGCTGCTTCCAGATCTCGTCCGCGATGTCCGTCGGCGTCACCGAGCCGAAGAGCGTGCCCTGAGGGCCCGCGTTCACGTCGAAGCGAAGCTCCGCCTGCGAGAGCTTGTCCGCGATCTCCTGGGCCTGCTCGAAGGACGCGGCCTCGTGGCGCGCCCGCTGCGAGTCTCTCTTCTCGAGCTCGGCGACGCGCGCGGGAGTCGCTTCCTCTGCAAGCCGCCTCGGCGCCAGATAGTTGCGCATGTACCCGCGCGCGACCGAGACGACTTCACCGCGCAAGCCGACCTTGTCGACGTCCTGGAGCAGGATCACGTCCATGGCGGCCATGACTATTAGTTGGAGACGTACGGGAGAAGCGCCATCTCGCGCGCGCGCTTCACGGCGACGGCGATCTGATCCTGATGGCGCCGACACGCGCCCGTGATCCGGCGAGAGCGGATCTTGCCCCGCTCCGAGACGTAGCGGCGAAGCTGGTTGTAGTTCTTGTAGTCGACCTCTTCGATCTTCTCTTTGCAGAAGTAACAGCTCTTCCGCCGGATCGGGCCGGTGGAGGCCGACGGCCGCCTACGGCCGCTTTGCTGCTTCGTCTGTGGTGGCATGCGGTGGGGTTTCTCCTTCTAGAACGGTATGTCGTCGTCGGCCGCGGCTCCGGCGCCGGCCTTCACGAAGTCGGACTGGTCTGCGGACACGTCCGACGGCGGGATGTACTGGGACTGCCCTTCACCGTCGCTGCGCCCGCCCAGGAACTGGACCGACTCGGCGATGATCTCGACGGCCTGGCGCTTTGTGCCGTCCTGAGCCTCCCACTCACGCCAGTCCAGCCGTCCATCCACTCCGACCGGCCGGCCCTTCGAGAGGTATTGCGCGCAGCTTTCCCCCTGGTTGCCCCAGACCGTGATGTCGAAGTAATTCGGCTTGTCGCACCATTCCCCGGTGGACGCGTCCTTCTGGCGCGTGTTCACGGCCAGGCGGAGCTTGCAGACCGCCGTTCCGCTCGGGGTGTGCCGGAGCTCGGGGTCCTTGGTGAGGTTCCCGACCAGTACGACTCGATTGATGTTTGCCACGGATCCTTCTCCTTCCTCAGTCGAACACTTGTTCCGATGCTACCCGGTCGGGGTGACAGCCTCTCTCCTGGCCCGGACAACGGGCCGCCGGACGGCCATGTGCCGCAGGGCGCCGTCCGTGATCTTGAGCACGCGCGTGATCTCCGCGAGCGTTTCCGCATCCGCGTCGAACTGAAAGACGTGGTAGTTCGCCTCCCCTTTGTGCTGGATCTCGTAGGCAAGCTTGCGCCGGCCCCAGGGCTCGTGCCCAAGCCAGCTCCCGCCGCGCTTCTCGATCAACTCGCGCGCGCGCGCGAGGATCTCGTTCTGGCGCTCCTCAGGGAGCTCAGGATCGAGCATGAGCATGATCTCGTATGCGTTCATGGTTCCCGAACCCTCCTTCCCTCGGTCTAGCGGCCTCGCCTGCTCGCGCCGCTCGGGAACGGACGGCGCCGGGGCGAGACAGGAAGTCGATCGAGTATAGCGAGCCGGAAAGGCTTGCCCTCCCAGGCTTCGTCATGGGAGAGTGACGCTTGTGAATCAAAAGGCCGCACTCGCGCTTGGCGCGCTCGCGGGCGCCGCCGCCGCTGTGCTCTTTGGGCGCAAGCGCGCACGGGTTCCCGACAAGGTGGCGCCGCCGCGCGATCCCCGCGCCGACGAGCTGCGCCGCGAGCTCGACGAGGCCCGCCAGGCCGGCGTGGATGAAGGCGAGTTCACCGTGGCCGGGATGGGGGCCGAGACCATCATCGCGGAGGAGCCGAGCAGCCGCGAGCCTCCGCCGGCGAACGAGTTCGAGGCCATGCGCAGGAGGGTGCACGAAGAGGGTCGAGCGGCTGCGGAGGAGATGCGTCGCCGAGCCGAGACCGACACGTAGCCACTGGCCCGCATCGAGCACACGGTCGAGATCGCGGCGCCGCCGGAGCGGGTGTTCCCCTTCCTGGAGGCGAGCGAGCAGCGACTCCGCTGGATGGGCGCGCTCGTCGAGTCGGAGCCGCTCGACGAAGGCCGATTCCGCGACGTCTTCGAAGATCACGGTCAGCGCATCGAGCTCGAAGCCGAGGTGGAGCGCCGCGACTCACCTCGCCTCCTCGTCGTTCGGCTGCGCGGGCGCGCGTTCGAGGCGGCGAGCACGCAGCAGCTCGAGGAAGTCGGTGAGGGAACGCGACTCAGCACGGTTGTCAAAACGGAGTACACGAGCCGACTCGCCAGACTGGCCGCGCCGCTCCTCACGCGTCGCGCCCAGCGACAGCTCGAGGCTGATCTCACGGCGCTGAAAGAGCTGGTGGAAGGGGACTAAGGAGCTAGCCCAGCGGAGCGAAGGCGGCCGCTCCGCGGGCGAGGCCCCGCGCGACCCTCCACTGGTACCAGGCGCGGCGGAGGCGCCGGCCCTCGGTCGGGTTCGTCATAAACCCGGTCTCGACCAGGACGACGGGCACGTTGGCCCAGTTGAAGCCAGTCAGGTCGGCGCGGCGGACGAGCCCCAGGTCGAGTGCGCCCGTGGCCGCGACCACGCGCGCTTGCATGAGCTCCGCGGCCCGTCGGCTCTCGGGGAGGATGTCGTCGGTCCAGCCAACGTGCCAGGCGGGGAAGAGGGTCGAGACCCCGTGGCGGCTCGAGTCCGTCGAACCGTCCGCGTGGATGCGGACCATGAGCGCGGAGCCGCGCCGGTTGCAGAACTTCGCGCGGGCGATGTTGCCGCGGTTCCCGTACGTGAACTCATCGGTCGTCCGCGTCATGGCGACCCGGTAGCCGCGCTCGAGGAGGAGCGTCCGCAGCTTGAACCCGATTTGAAGGACGACTTTGGCCTCGCCTGGAGCACCGCCCCCGTCCTTGATCTTGTAGGTCGTCGAGCCGGGGCCGATCCGCTCCAGCGAGAGGTCGGGTGTAGCGTCGTGACCGGGGTCGATGCAGATGAGCGGAGTGGCTGCGGCCGGGCTCGGCGAAGCGAGGGCGGCGGCGGCGAAGAGAGCTGCGGCGAACTTCACCTCTTCCAGTTTGACAGGCCGAGCCGAGGCCACCTATACTCGCCGCGGCCGATGTAAGGGTCACCTTACAATCGGTGCCGACACGCCGAACGGAAGGGAGTAAGTGGGAGCAGCGTTTCTGATGACCAGGGAGGGCCTCGAGGCCTCGCTCATCGTAGGCATCGTCCTCGGGTACCTGGCCAAGACCGATAATCAGCGCTACTTCCGGCTCATCTGGCTCGGCGCGGCAGCCGCGGTCGCCGCATCGCTCGCGACAGGCGCGGCCCTCTTCTTCACCATCGGAGAGCTTGAGGGCCGGTCGGAGCAGATCTTCGAGGGTCTCGCCATGCTCTCCGCCGTCGCCGTCCTCACCTGGATGATCTTCTGGATGCGGAGGCAGGCTACGAACATCAAGCGCGAGCTCGAGGCGAAGCTCGCGAGCGCGATCGCCTCCGGGTCGGCGGTCGGTCTCGCGTCAGTGGTCTTCTTCGCGGTGCTTCGGGAGGGGTGGGAGACGGCGCTCTTCCTCTTCGCCATCGGCGAGAGCTCGACGCCCCTGGCGACCGGCATCGGCGCCGTCGTCGGGCTCACCGTCTCGATCTCGCTCGGCGTGGCCATCTATATGGGCTCGCGCCGGCTCAACCTCCGGCAGTTCTTCACCGCCACCGGAATCCTCCTGATCGTCTTCGCGGCTGGCCTGCTCGCGCACGCGACGCACGAGTTTCAGGAGGCGGGGATTCTCCCCGGGACGGTCGAGCACCTTTGGAACACGAACGCGGTCGTGAGCGAGGACTCCGGATTCGGCAAGTTCCTGACGGCGCTCTTCGGCTACAACGGAGACCCCTCGGCTCTCGAGGTGGCAGTGTGGTTCACGTTCCTGGCGACCGCCCTCGTTCTCTTCGTTCGCCCGCTGCTGAGCTGGCGCCGGACTCCGGCTCCGGCGCAAGCGTAGATCCCGCCGCTCGCGGCATAACGGACCGGTGAGACCGGTCCGAGTCGGGTGCTCCGGGTGGAACTACGCGCACTGGCGCGAGCTTGTCTATCCCAAGGGGCTCCCCGCCCGGCGCTGGCTTGCTCACTACGCGGCGCTCTTCGACACCGTCGAGGTCAACAGCACCTTCTACCGGCTTCCCCGCCGAGAGTCCGTTGCGGCCTGGGTCGCGGAGACCCCGCCCAAGTTCCTGTTCGCCGTGAAGGCGAGCCGCTACCTCACCCATATGAAGCGGCTGACGGACCTCGGCCGGGGAGTGGAGCGCTTCTACGAGCGGATCGACCCGCTGGTTCGCTCGCCCAAGATGGGCCCCGTGCTCTGGCAGCTTCCGGAGAACTTCCATCGAGACGACGACCGCCTCGCCTCGGCACTCGCGGGTCTGCCGCCCGGGCGCCACTGCTTCGAGTTTCGCCATCCGAGCTGGTTCCGCGAGGAGGTCTACGCGCTTCTCCGCGAGCACGGCGCGGCGCTCGTGATCGGCGACCACCCCCAGCGGCGCTCTCAGACATACGAGCTGACGGCCGACTGGACGTTCATCCGCTTCCACCACGGGAGCCGCGGGCGTGGCGGCAACTACTCCGAGCGGGAGCTGGAGGAATGGGCGCGGCGGATCGAGGGCTGGCGGGAGAGCGCCCACGTCTTCGCCTACTTCAACAACGACTGGAGCGCGTATGCCGTCAAGAACGCGCTCTGGCTGCGGGAACGCCTGTCCGCGGGTAGGTAACGCACCTGGGCCAACAGGTGGGGTCCCTTTACAAGTCGGCGTTCCTCACGAAGATGAGAGGCGGGGGGTTACCGAAGGGGGAGCCAATGGAGCCGCAAAAACGCCCACCCGTGTGGGAGGAAGAGGCGCTTGTACCCGAGCTCGTAGACCGGCTCGAGTATCAGGATGCCGAGCTGGCAAGCCTGCGTGCGGACCTGGAAACGCTCCGAGATGAGCGTGAGAAGCTCGAGACCGATCTGGTGATCGCCGAGCGCTGGGTGCACACGCTCGCCAAGGAGCTGGAGCTCGCCGACGCGCAGCTGAAGGAGCTGCGTCCGCTGTCTTCACGGATCGGGAGGCCGCTGGGGCAGGCCTAGCGGGAGTGCTCGCGCAGCCAGTCGGCGAGATTGCGAGCCTTTGTCGCGGCGTCTGAGGCCGGCGGAACGGGCTCGACGGCGGGGGTCCCGGGGGACGGCTGCGTGCCGCCGTTCCCTCCCGAGCCCACGGCGATCGCGATGGCGATCGCGGCGGCGGCGGCGACAGCCGCGAGCAGGAGCCACCAGCGCCGGTCTCTCGGCAGGGGGAGCTCCCGTCGAGGAGCGCGCTCGATCGGCTTCGTCTGCACTTGCGTGGGCGAGCCCAGAACCTCGGTCGCATCGACTCCGGAGGTTTGCGGAAGCGGGCGCGTGGGCGGGTCGGGCGAGGCGATCGCCAGCTCCTCCGCCAGGGCGGCGGTCGATTCCGGGCGGTAGTCGGGGTTTCGCGCGAGCGCGTGCATCACCGCAGCCTCGAGTCGCTCCGGCACGTCGGGCCGCAGCTCGCGAAGCGGAGCGATCGACTCCTCGCGGTGCTTGACCACGAGCTCGGGAAGCGTCTCGAAGAGGTAGGGGGTCCGACCCGTGAGGAGCTCGTAGAGGACGCAACCCAGCGAATAGATGTCGGCCGCTGCGGTTACTTCCTCGCCGAGCGCCTGCTCGGGCGAGAGGTACGCGGCCGTCCCGAGCACGCTTCCGATCTCGGTCAGCTTCGTGGCTTCTGCGGCGCGCGCGATGCCGAAGTCTGCGATCTTCACAGTTCCGTCGGCGCGTAGGAGCAGGTTCTGGGGCTTGATGTCGCGGTGCACGAGCCTGGCCGCGTGCGCATGCTCGAGGCCTCCGCAGATCTGGAGCGCAAGATCGACGACCTCGGCAGGCTCGAGCTTCCCGCGCTCCTTCACCTCGTCCGCGAGGGTGGCTCCCTCGACGCACTCCATGACGATGAACGGCCTGCCGTCGTCCTCGCCGACGTCGAAGACCTGGACGATGTTGGGATGGGAGAGCTGGGCGGCGAGCCGCGCCTCTCGGAGGAAGCGGTCGCGAAAGCCGGGCGTGTCCGAAAGGTGCTCGGCGAGAACCTTGATCGCGACGGGCCGCTCGAGCTCTCCATCGCGTGCGAGGTAGACGGAGGCCATGCCGCCGCGCCCGAGGACATCCTCGATCTGGTACCGCCCGTCGGCGAGGGCTTGGGCGCTCAGTTGCTCTCCTCGGTCGTGGTCGACACGGTCGTTTCCTGCGTCGTGGTCTCGTCGCCGTGGCCTTTCTTCTTCCCCTTTCCCTTGTCGTCTTGCTTCTGCTCCTCGCAGTTGACCTCGTTCTGGAGGTCGGTCGCGGTCTGCTCCAGCTCGTCCTGAAAGGCCGCGGGGACCCGACCGCTCGAGACGGCGGCGTCGACGGCGTCCTTCAGCCGGTCGGCGAGCGAGGCCGCTCCACAAACGTCTCCCGAGTCGAGGGCATCGGCGATCTGGTCGCTCTTCGCGGCCAGGTCGTTTGCGACCGCGCGCGGCAAAGCGGGCTTCTGGGCCGAAGTGTTGGTGCTGTGACCGCAGCCCGCGAGTGCGATGGCGAGGCTCATGGCCGCAAGCGTCCCGGAGCGCGGTCTCACGGAGAGACCGTACCCGAGCGGGACAAACCGCTCACCTGGCGCGCGTGGGCCGGGCTAGGGCAGAGCGTGGCCCGGGGCGCCACCCGATCGGGTCCCGTGTTTCGCGCTAGGGTGGAGGAAGCGCTAAGGGTGGTTCTTCTTCGCGCCCCACCTCTTTCAGCCCGTCCGGGAACCGGCGGAGCCCTGAGAGGCCCTTCCTTTAGCGGGAAACGTTTTCTGGAAGGAGGCCGTCGGTGACCACCACGCCCATCCGTCGCACGACATCGGGTGAACGCGAGCTAGCGCTTGACGCCAATGAACGAGCTTGGAGCATGACGGACGCAGACTCGATCGAGCTCGGGTGTGAGTGCGGGCGCGCGGCTTGCCCTGAGACCGCCGAGCTCTCGCGCCTGGCCTACGAGCGGATCCGGAGCTCACGGGTGGGCTTCATCGTCGTTCCGAGACACGTGCGCCTCGGGACGGAGCTCGTCACCGAGGCCGGCGACCGGTACGCGGTCGTCCAGGGGAAGGCCCGGCGCGCCGGAGTCGGAGCGCGATGATGCTGCCCGGCCACACGGGCTAGCGTCTTCAGGCCGCCGCCGGAGCGGCGGCACACGGCTTTCGCACCGCAATGCGCAGTAGCGCCGTGAGGTCCGCTCGGGTCAGCGCGACCGCGGCCGCCGCTGGCGAGACCCCTCTCGCATGGAGCGGCACGCGGACTCGTAGCGCACAAGGCAAGGAGACAAACCGCAACGGCGGTGCGAGCAGGAGCGCTTCACCGTCGAGTCCGACCGGAACCGATGCCCCTGACCGGACTTCGAACTTGGGACACGACCAGTCGAAGAGACCACGAAAACGGCGCGATTGCCCCAGCGTGGTGAGCGTGACCAGCTTGGCGAGATCGCGCGAACCCCGAATCCGCGTCGCGAGGATGCCCAGTCGACCGGTATTGAGGCGCGGTCGCGTCCCCGCGCCAGACAAACGCCTCAGCTGATACGGGTTGTTCGAGACCACCACGAGAGTTGCGTCCACCCAGTCCCTTTCGTCCGGACCCTCAAACTGGAGGTCGATCGACCTCTCGGGGCCGAGCATTTCGGGGAGCATCCGCCTCCAGGTCCCGAACTTGGCGTCCCGGTAGGCATCCTCCTGCACCACCTGCGCATAAACGCCGATCGAGGCGTTGTTGACGAAGATGCGCTCGTTGACTGACGCAAGGTCGATGCGCCGCTCGACCCCGTCGGTGAACGCATCGAGCGCTCCGACCACGTCGTCCCTATCGAGCCCGAGGTCGAGCGCGAAGTGGTTCCTCGTGCCCGCCGGGACACAGACGTGCGCAACGTCGTGCTGCATCGCGACGCCTGCGACAGTCGCCTGCGACCCGTCACCACCAGCCATGCCGATTACATCGGCGCCGTCCGTGACTGCCTTCGTGGCCAATTCGCGGAGATCGTCGCCCGGCTCGAGGAGCACGTGCCTTAGACCGCGCTTCCTTGCTTCCTCCGGCAGGTTGAAGCGGGTGGCTTTTCCACCCCCGGAACGGGGGTTGATGATGAGCACGCCCCGCCGAGCCGGCTCTGCCGTTCCATGCACCGCCTGCAAGGTCGCTCGGCCGTGGCTCACCGCGTAACGGCCGGCAAAACCGAACAGCGCCAGCACTGCGACCAACCCGAACAGCTCCAGCGGGTGCCCGCCGACGAAGCCGATCATTCCCGAGAGGCCGAGCAGGACGCCGGGCAGGCCGAGCAAACGCGCCAGGTGGCGCCTGGTCAGGACGAACCATCCGGAGAACGCGAGGAGGAAGACACTCGCCAGCGCGAGCAGGAGATCGCCGGCAGCCGTGATCACCGCGTGCGCCGTGATCGCAAGGACGCCCACCAGGGCTATCAGTGCGACCACCGCGGCCAGTTGCGCCCGGCGACCCGGAGGAGCAGCCGTTGTCACGCGACCAGGGGTCTTGTGCAACGAGATAGACATGCGCGACTCCTAACGCTGGCCGACCGAGTGCTGGAGCCGGAAAAGTTCGCCCGCCGAGTGCTAGGGCAAGGGCACGTTCACCCTACCACTTAGGTGGGGCTGCTTCGGGAGCAGGCGGTGGCCGTCGACCACGGCGGATGAGACGTCCACGAGCTTGCGGTTCGTCGAGCGCGCGTGTTCGCGGAGCATGTCGAACGCGGTGGGCTCGTCGATCGAGTGGCGTTCCATCAGGATTCCCTTCGCCCGCTCGGTGAGCGCGCGGCGTCCGAACGCCCCTTCGAGATCGTGGTACTCGGTGAAGCGGCGCAGGACGATGTCGATGGAGCTCTGCCAGTCCTTTGCGTCGGCATCCGTGATGTAGGCGAAGACGCCGCGCTTGGAGGCCTCCTTGACGAACCCGGGATCGGGGGCGTGGAGGAGGACGATCACCGGGCAGGAGGATTCGTGCACGATCTTCTCGATCAGGCCCAGCGCATGGTCGGAGCTCTCGCCCAGGCCGACGAGCGCGACATCCGGCCGCTCCCTCGCCGTCACCGTCCCGACGTCTTCGACGTCGATCTCGCGCGCGATCACCTCGTGCCCGAGAGCGGCGACGATCGGCGCGACGAGAGCTAACCGATCCTTGCGCTCGTTGGCGATCAGCACGCGCAGATGCTCTGTCTCGCGCTGGCTCATAGCGGCCCCGTCAGCGAGTGTAGCGCTTAGCCGTGGGCAGCTCGACGCTCGTGCCTGATGGTGCTAGGGTGAACGTGCCCTGCCCCAGCCTTAGGCGGGCAATCTCTTCCGGCTCCGACACTCGGCCGGCGTAGCGCGTCGGCTGTCACGGTCGCGCGCAAAACGCAAGCGTTAGGAGCCGCAGATGTCCGTCCCTTCCTCGCCGAACCCATCCACTGCCGGTGCTCCGCCGTTGGCGACGGCGAATCACGTTGCGATTGCACCCGGCTCGACCGCCAAGATCCGCGGTCCGATCACGGTCGCGATCCTCTCGATCGTAACCCTGGGGATCTATGTGCTCTTCTGGTGGTACTTCGTCAACCGTGAGATGGCCGACTACGGCCGAGCTCGCGGCACGAAAGAGCTCGGCGACAGCCCAACGAAGTCCCTGCTCGCTCTCTTCCCGGGCGGGCTGATCCTGGTGCCGGCTATCTGGACGATGGTGACGACGTTCCAGCGGATCCAGGCGGCCCAACGCCTGAACGGGCAGACGCCGGTCAACGGCTGGCTCGGTTTTGTGCTGTACCTCGTGTTCTCTCCCGCGCTGTTCGGCTACATGCAGAGCGGTCTCAATTCCACCTGGAGTGCGATCAAGCCCGGAGGTTGAAATGTCTGAAGCCGTTGCTCATCCGGCGCCTAAAGGTGCCCGCGGGCTCACCTGGCAGAAGCTGATTCTCGGCGACTGGACGCGGATCGTTCGCGATCCGCTCGACGTCGCCCGGATTGCCTTCATCGTCTCCACGATCGTGTGGATCTTGCTCGGCCACGCCATGACTGGCCTCATCGCCGCATCCGCCGTGATCATCCTGGCTCGAGTGATCAGCCTGCCCCGCTTCTACGACGCCAGCGTCATCCTCGTGATGTTCTTGCTCGCCTGGGGGTCGGCGCTCTCGATCTACGGGTCGTGGGGGTTCTACGACAACCTCGTCCACTTCATCACCCCGCTCCTGACGACGGGGATGCTCTACCTCCTGCTCGTTCGGCTCGGGGTCCTGCCCGACTTTCACGACCTCAAGCAGTTGCATCACCGGATCGGGTTCTTCCTGACCGTGCTGGCGCTGGGGATGGCCATCGGTGCCGGTTGGGAGGTAATCGAATGGACTCTTGACCAGTTCTCCGACGTCGGGAGGGTCGCAAGCGCGGACGACACGGCCACCGATCTCATCTCCGACACGCTCGGCTCTGCGGGAAGCGCGCTGATCCTGGTGCTCTGGAGTCTCGGCAATCACTCGATGCTGCGCCGCCCCGGTTCCGCGCTCGCAAACAAGAAGTTCCACAGCTTCCTCGCAGTACGCCACGCGTGAATCAGGACGCGACGGTGGGCCGGCGGATCTCTCGCGGGCTCGCCGTCGTGGTTCGTGGAATCGTGTGGTTCCTGGGTGCGCTGACCCTGCTTGCGCTCCTGGACCCGCTCAGCTCGTATCTCGAGCTGCTCACGTTCTTTCGCGTCCAGTACGCGGCGCTGCTTCTTGCGGCCATCGTGCTCGCCTTGGTGGTGCGCCTTCCGCGAGTGGCGTTTGCAGCCCTAGTCCTTGCTGGGGTGAACCTGGCGGTCGTCGCACCGACTTGGGTGTCTTCGAGAACGGAGGCTGCGACGCGTCCGGGTTCTTTGCGCTTGCTCCTGATCAATCTCGAGTCCGGGAACGACCAGCATGCCGACGTAGCCAGGCTCATCACCAAGGCCGATCCCGATCTAGTCGGCCTGGTCGAGTTGACCCCAACCTGGGCCGGCGGGCTTGCACCGGTCCTCAGCCGGTTCCCGTATCGCAAGACTGAACCGCAGAGGGGCGCCTACGGAATTGGGCTCTACAGCAAGCTCGCCTTTCGTCACGCGACCGTCGAGCACTTTGCCCGAGACGCGGCACCCAGCGTCGTGGCACGACTCGATCTGGGAGGAGATCCGTTCGCGCTGGTCCTGACACACGTCCACACACCGTTCGCGGGCAATATCCACCGACATCAGCTTGAGGCGCTTGCCGACGCCAGAAAGGGGCTCGGTGAGCGTGTCGCGATTTGCGGCGACTTCAACGCCGTTCCCTGGTCGTCCTCGTTCCGCAATTTGGCCTCGGACGCAGGGCTCTCGGATGTGCATCGCGGCCATTGGCTGGAAGGAAGCTGGCCGAGTTGGAGCGCGCTCGTGCGCGTGCCGATCGACAACTGCCTGATCAGTCGCGGCGTGACTGTGCTCGAGCAGGCGCATGGGCCCGACGTGGGGTCTGACCACCTCCCCCTGATCATCCGCTTTGGGCTGTCCGAGGGGGCTCCGGTCCAGTAATGATCTCGTTATGATATCGTGATGATATGAAAGCGAGTCGTAGTGATACCAGAGTGGGTTTCCCTCTCCGCCTCCCGGTTGACCTGCGGGCGAAATTGGAGGGCGCGGCGCGCGAGTCTTATCGATCTCTCAACGCAGAGATCGTCTTTCGCCTCGAGCGATCGATTCGGGAAGGGGAAGACGGTCAAGCCGCAGGCGGATTCTCGCGTTCTCCCGCGAGCGCGACTCAGTGATCCGACAGGCGACCATCAGCCTCGCGAACGTGTGGTCCGTGCTTGTGGTCCTCAGCCGCTCGCAACGAGGTAGGTTCGTTGTCGCGTTCGCCCTCGCAATTGTGACGACGGCGATTCTGGCCGTCGCGGGGCGCTCGCTTATCGACTCAGGCTGGCCCCTCGCGCACGGGAATCCCACCCTTGTCGCCACAGCGGGCCTCCTCTTCGCGGTCGCATATGGCTTCAAGGCGTACGGGTGGCGCCGACTCTTCAGGGCAAAAGAGCGTCCCGGCCCGTTCGCGCTCGCTGCCGCCGGCGGCGGCGCCTCGATCATGGGCGTCGCGCTTCCGGGACGCTTCGACGAAGTGATCCGGATCGCGATCGTACGCCGGTATCCCGGCTGCCGCGTCTCGGTCCGGGGCATCTGCCTTTCCCTCGTCACTCTCGGACTGATCGACGCCGCCGCGCTGTCGCCGCTCGCGACTACGGCGGCCGCGCTCCCAGGAAACTCTCCGGCCGTCCGGGCCGGTTTCGCCGTTCTCGGTCTCGGGGGCGTGGGAGCTGCCGCGGTTGTCCTTCTGTTCCCCCGTCTCTCTGCCCACAACCGGCTCGCTCGCTTCCGGCTCGTCCGCTGGCTCGCGCCGCGCGCAACCCCATGTCGTGAGGCGACCGGCGCGTGGGGGCTCGTCCTCACATCCTGGCTGATCCGAGCGATCGCAGTCTTCCTGCTGCTCGGTACGTTCGGGATCGGGTTCTCCTTCCCGCTCGCGATCATGTTCATCTGCGCCGGCGCTGCTTCGGCCGCCTTCCCGGTCGGCCCGGCCGGCGCGGCCACTCAGATCACCGCCGGAACGCTGCTCCTCGTCGTCTCGGGCGTCGAGGCGCCTGGGGCGCTCACCTTCGCGCTCGCAGCCCAGGCGCTTCTCATCTTCTCGGGCGCCGCGATCTTCTTCGCGGCGGTCGCGTGGCGCACGAGCCTGCACGCGTGGTCGTTCAGGCCTGGGCGGGCGACACGCCTCGCCCAGGCTCCCACGCTCGTCTAAGAGATAGAGAAGCGAAGGCAATGGCGGCGCGAGGGTAGGCTGTCCGCGTGCTCTGGCTTGCGTTCGGCTGGGCGAGCAACCTGCTTGCCATCTGGGTTGCCTCGCTCGTCTTCGACGGCGTCAGCTATGACGCGAAGTTCTGGGTGCTCGCAGTGGCGGCGCTCGTATTCGTCTTCGTCAACGCGGTCATACGCCCGATCGTCATCCTGCTGACACTTCCAGCCGTAATTCTCTCGCTCGGGATCGTCCTCCTCCTCATCAACGCATTCATGCTCTGGATCACGGACAAGATCGTGTCGCCCTTCGAGGTAAGGGGCTTCTGGACCACCGTGGGGGCCGCGGCGATCATCTGGGTCGTGAACATGCTCGTGCACGGGATCTTCCGGCCGGAGCGGCAGAGGCATCCGGCGGCGCGCTACGAGAGCACGTAAGGCATAGGCGTCGTAGACGGTTCTAAAGCGATCTGAATTCCCAGGGGCCTCGCTCGGCGGGAACCGTGGAGAGCGTCCGCTTGTACCAGGCGTAAGTTGCGAGGAGGCAGCCGATGGTGCGACAGCTTGCGTCGCTGCTCGGGGCAATCGTGCTCGTGGCGGCGTGTACGCGGAACGAGGGCCAAGTCGCTCAGACTCGCGCTGAGGGATCGACAGGCGGCGCGGACGGCACGCAGACTGAAGCAGCCGGGTCTCCGGAAGCAGGTATCGCGGGGCGCGTCGTCTTCGACGCCGATTGGGACATCTACGTGGCCAACGCAGACGGCTCGGACCTGAAGCGGCTAACGACGAGCCCCGCGCGCGAGTTCGACCCCTCTTGGTCTCCGGAGGGGGCGAAGATCGCCTATCGCTACGAGCCCGGCGACGACGCCAGCGCTGAGATCTACGTCATGGGGGCGGACGGCTCGGAGAAGACGAATTTGACCCGAAGCCCGGGCCAGGATCACTCCCCGGCCTGGTCGCCCGACGGCACGAAGATCGCGTTCGCCTCGACCCGCGGAGGTGTCCTTCCCCACCTCTGGGTGATGAACACCGACGGCTCCAGCCAGACCCGTCTCACAGCGGTCAGTGGCGAGTATCCGGCCTGGTCGCCTGACGGGACGCAGCTCGCCTTCGACGTCAACACCGATCTCGAGCCCACCATCGATCACGGGGCGCGAGCCGGGTTCGACATCTTCGTCGTCCGCGCGGACGGGTCGGGCCTCAGGCGCCTAACGCGTGCTGCCGGCAACGACCAGGGCGCGAGCTGGTCGCCCGACGGGCGGAGGATCGTCTTCGAGTCCGACCGCGGCCGCAGCCCGGGCTCGACGACGCTGTGGACGATGAAGGCGGACGGATCGATGGAAAAGCCGCTCACGAGTCGCGACGGCTTCCGGCCCACCTGGTCGCGCGACGACGCGAACATCCTCTTCTCCGCACGCGGGCTCTTCGTCGTCCGGGCGGATGGATCGGGCTTGCGAGCCCTCCCGATCCGCGCCCCGGGAGAGATTGGACTTGCCGACTGGACTGGGTAGCGTCGAAACGTCGCGCGCCCCACAATCTGCGGGATCGCGTCCAGGCGGTCGTGCTCGCGTACGAGTCCGGACTCGTGCCGCGGGATTAGGAAATGAGACCGCCTACATTTTTCTCGGAGCTATCCGCGAGCGACAGGATCGATGTTGTGGTTCAGGTGGAAGGCGTTCTCGGGGTCGTAGTGCTGCTTCAATTCGACGAGCCGGTCGTAGTTCGGCCCGTACGCGGCTCGCACGGCGTCTGTGCCGTCATCGTCGCTGAAGTAGTTGAGCCACCTCCGCTCGGCAAAGTACGGGCTGAAGAGGTCGAATGTCGCGCGTGTCCAGGCGATGTTCGCCTCCGTGTCCGCCGGGTCCAGCCACACGCTCGGCATGAGGAGGTTGTAGCCGACCTCGCGGTGCGGGACGGCGGTGTCGCTCACGCCAACCCGCGTGACGGCGCCGTGGAAATGCTCGATGAGGATGGCATTGAGAAGCGACGGGGTCGTCTCGAACCGCTCGATCGCGACATCGATAAGCGCGTCGTCCAGACTCTCTACGAAGCTCGATTTCCAGTAGTTGAGCGCGCCTCGGGGAAAGCCGTCGTCGAGCAGCGTGTTCATAACCGCGTACGGCATCGGCCCCAACTCCACCATGAGGGGCTGGCCAAACTCTCGGAGCGGCGCAAGGTCCTTCTGGGCTTGCTCGGCCGGTCCGGCGTGGCAGACAACGAGTGCCGCAAGTCTCAGGTCGGAGCTGCCCGGCGCGTAGACGAGCCCTCCGAACACAGTCAGCTCGTCGGGTACGGACTGCGTGAACTCACGGTAGAACCGCAGGACATCCCTCGCCGCCTCGAACGGGTGGGCAACCAGGCCTCCGAAGACCTCGCTCAGCAGATGAAGGCGGTATTCGAGCGACGTCGCGACGCCAAAGTTGCCTCCGCCCCCACGGAGAGCCCAGAACAGATCCGGATCGGACTCCGCGGTGACGTTCAGTACCGCGCCGTCTGCGTTCACGAGCTCGACGGAGAGGAGATTGTCGGCGGCGAGGCCGTGGATGCCCATCAGCCAGCCGAGACCCCCGCCGAGTGTGAGACCCGCGATCCCCGTCGTCGAGACCGCCCCGCCGGTGACGGCCAGCCCGTGCACGGCCGTTTCTCGGTTGAACTCCGACCAGATGACGCCGCCCTGTGCGCGGATCGTGCGAGCCTCGGGGTCGACATACATCCCCTTCATCTCGGCGAGGTCGATCATCAGACCGCCGTCGGTGACGCTCCGCCCGGCGATGTTGTGTCCGCCGCCGCGAATCGAGATCTCCAGACCCGCCTCGCGCGCGAGGCCAACCGCCGCGCTGACGTCTGCCGCACCGCGGCAGCGCGCGATCAGCGCAGGCCGCTTGTCGATGAGCCCGTTATGGACACGGCGCGCGGCTTCGTAGTGGTCTTCGCCGGGCTGGAGCACGGTGCCTGAGATGCTCACCGAGAAGGCGTCGACGCGGTCGGCGTCGATGGTTGCGGCAGTCATCACCAGACACCTCCGATAGAATTGGACGGCCGAGTCTAGAAGCGCAGTCGCAGCCGCGCCAGCGAACCTCTAGACGATCCGCTCGCCCGTCTCGGCGAAGCGCGTAAGTGCGTTCACGAGTGAGCGCAGCTGACGGCCACGGCGCGTGAGGCGGTATTCGACACGCGGCGGGCGGTCGTCTATCACCGCTCGCTCGAACACTCCGGCCTCCTCGAGGTCGCTCAACCGCTGGGCCAGGGTCGCCGGCGGAATGGTGCCGAGCGCCTGCTGGAACTCGTTGAAGCGGACGGCGCCTTCGTGCGAGACGTAGAGGATCGAGACTGTCCAGCGCCGCTCGAGGAGGTCGGCCGCGCGGCGGACCTCCTCGGGGAGCGGCGGGCAGCTACGACAGCGCATGCGCCGAGTATGGCTCGAGGGACAGCTCGAGCACCTCGCCCAGGCTCATCACAGGGTGGAAGCTGATCTCGTTGCGGACGTCCTCGGGGACGTCGTCGAGGTCGGCCCGGTTTCGCTCCGGGATGATCACGTCGGTCAGGCCGGCAGCGTGGGCGGCGAGCGCCTTCTGCTTCAGGCCGCCGATCGGGAGCACGCGACCCTGCAGCGTGACCTCGCCGGTCATGCCGACGGTGTGCTTCACCGGCCGGCCCGTGAGGAGGGAGGCAAGCGCGGTCGTCATCGTGATCCCGGCGCTCGGGCCGTCCTTCGGGATCGCCCCCGCAGGCACGTGCACGTGGAAGCTCGCGTCCTCGAAGACGTGCTCGTCGAGACCGAGCTCCTCCGCATGCGAGCGCACGTAGGAGAGCGCGATGCGTGCCGACTCCTTCATCACGTCCCCGAGCTGGCCAGTCAGGACGAGCTCGTCCTTGCCGGGCATCTTCGTCGCCTCGACGAAGAGGACGTCGCCTCCCGTCCCGGTGACCGCCAGGCCGGTCGCCACCCCGGGCACGGCCGTTCGCTCGGCGGACTCCTGGTAGAAGCGTTGGCGGCCGAGCGCGTCGCGGAGCGCTGGCTCGCCGATTGCGATCGGCGGCTGCACGGTGCCGGTGGCCACGGTCGTCGCCGTCTTGCGGAGGAGCTTGCCGAGCTCGCGCTCGAGCTGGCGAACGCCCGCCTCCCGCGTGTACTGGCTGACGATCAGCTCGAGCGTGACGTCGTCGATCGACACCTCGTCCTCGCGCAGGCCTGCCCGCTCGCGCTGGCGCGGCCAGAGGTAGCCGCGTGCGATCGCGACCTTCTCGTCGACGGTGTAACCGTCGAAGCGGATTACCTCCATGCGGTCGAGCAGTGGGCCGGGGATCGTCTCTGCCACGTTCGCCGTGGCGATGAAGACGACCTCGGAGAGGTCGAGCTCGACGTCGAGGTAGTGGTCGCGGAACGAGTGGTTCTGAGCCGGGTCGAGCACTTCGAGCAGGGCCGCCGAAGGATCGCCGCGCCAGTCGGCGCCGACCTTGTCGACCTCGTCCAGCAGGATCACCGGGTTCATCGTCCCGGCGTCTCGCAGCGCTCGCACGAGCCGGCCCGGCAACGCGCCGACGTAGGTGCGGCGGTGGCCGCGGATCTCGGCCTCGTCGCGGACGCCGCCGAGCGACATGCGCACGAACTCGCGATTGAGCGCCCGTGCGATCGACTCTCCGACCGAGGTCTTGCCGGTCCCGGGCGGTCCGATCAGGGTCAGGATCGCCCCGGAGCGCTTGTCCTCGGCGATGCCGCGCTCCTGGCGCAGCTTGCGCACGGCCAGGTACTCGACGATCCGCTCCTTGACGTCCTCGAGACCTGCGTGGTCGTTGTCCAGGACCTCGCGCGCGTGAACTGGGTCGAGCCGCTCTTCGGAGCGCTTCCCCCACGGTACGACGAGGAGCCAGTCCAGGTAGGTGCGAATCATCGAGGACTCGCCGCTCTGGTCGCCCATCCGCTCCAGCCGGCCGACCTCGCGCTCGGCCTGCTCGCGAACCTCGTCGGGGAGATCTATCTCGGCGATCTTGCTGCGGTAGTCCTCCGAGACCGAGGCGTCGTCCTCGCCCAGCTCCTTGCGAATTGACTCGAGCTGGCGGCGCAAGATGTACTCGCGCTGTTGGCGTTGAGCGCCCTCCTCGACGTCCTCGCGGATCCGATGACGGATCTGCAGTTCGGCCAGGCGCTCACGCTGAAGCCGCAGTGCGAGCTCGAGCCGCGCGACCACATCCACCGCCTCGAGCAGCTCGATTCGCTGCTCGAAGGTGATCTCCGGGGCATAGGCGGCGGTGTCGGCGAGAGTGCCGACCTCACGGATCGAGCGCACGAAAGAAGAGATACGCCCGTCGTCACCGCGCAGCTCCAGGATCTCCTCGACCACGGCGCGGTACTCGCGCTCGAGCTCGCGAGTCTTCACGCCGGGCGGCTCCTCGTCCGGGTGCTCTTGCACGTCAACCCGGAGCCGGCCCTGGGCGTCGGTATGGGCGGCGCCGGCGACCCCGCGGTGCAGACCGACGAGATTGACGGCTGCGACGCCGCCGGGCAGGCGCACCCGCTCGGCAACTTCGGCGACCGTGCCGACCTTCGCGTACTCGCCGTCATGCCGCGGCACGAGCAGCACGCGGTCCTCGTCGCCCACCTCGGCGGAGATGGTGACGTTCATGTTGGGGAAGATGACGATGTCGTCAAGTGGGACAAGCAGCAACGTACTCAAGCTTCATCACCTTTCTGTCTTAGCTACATCACAAATAGTAGCTTCAACCGATGAAGTACCGCTTCGCGCCGACCGCGAGGTTGACACGCTTGGCCGGCGTGCTCCACGGCGCCGTCGAGCTGATCGAGGAGAGCTACGCACGACGGGGCAAGGGCCCTCCTCGAGCGGAAGCTGTTTAGGGGCCGGCGCTTGAGCGTCCGGGCTTGGCGGTACATCTCGGGAATCGCCTGGCCCCGGCGATGACAGCGCTACGATGCTCGTGAATCGGTGGCAGTGTCCACTCGTTCAGAAGTTGGGGGGTTGTTGGGCAGGATCTTTGCGCTCCCGACCGTTGCGTGCGTCCTCGCGGCGCTCATTGTCACGATGCCCGCTGTCGCAGCACAGCCGTCGGTCGCTTTCGCGTCCAGGCTGGCGGATCTTCCCGACTCCACCATCGAGCACGACTTCGAGTTCGCCGCGCACCAGTTGGACGCAACCACGCGGACGATCTCGTCGACGCGCTACCCAAGCAGCACCTCCTCGACGGGAAGCTGGAACACGACCTCCGCGAGCGCTTGGACGAGCGGCTTCTTCCCCGGAGCCCTCTGGCTCATGTTCGAGCGAAGCGGCGTGGAAAGCTGGAGGAACGCGGCGCAGGCCTGGCAGCCGGGTATCGAGTCCCAGAAGGACAACACCTCGACGCACGACCTCGGCTTCGAGATCTTCACAAGCTTCGGCAACGGCTACCGCCTGACGGGCAACGATGCCTATCGCCAAGTGATCTTGACCGCTGCCATGTCGCTTTCGACGCGGTACAACGCGACGGTCGGCTGCATCAAGGCGCGGACAGGCACGACGGGCTTTCGCACTCTGATCGACACCATGATGAACATCGAGCTCCTCTTCTGGGCCTCGAAGCACGGAGGGAGCAGCGCCTGGTACGACATGGCGGTCAGCCACGCGTTGAAGACGCGCGCAAACCACGTCCGCGCCGATGGCAGTACATACCAGTGGGTCGACTACGACCCCACGACCGGCGCCGTCGTCGCCAAGGGCAACGGCCAGGGGTATGACCCGGAATCAAGCTGGTCCCGCGGACAGGCCTGGGCCATCTACGGCTTCACCACGGCATACCGCGAGAGCGGAGACACCCGCTTCCTCGATACGGCCCGCCGGACAGCCTCCTACTTCATCGCCCACCTGCCCCCCGACTACGTCCCGTACTGGGACTTCGAGCTGCCCTCCACGACGGGCCAGCCCAGGGACAGCTCAGCGGCGGCGGTCGCGGCCTCGGGGCTGCTCGAGCTGAGCCGGCTCGAGCCGGACTCGAGCCGCGCAGCCGACGACCTCGAAGCCGCAAAGGCGATCATCGGCTCGCTCTCCACGTCCTCGTACCTGGCGGAGGGGACCGCGAACGCCGCTGTCCTGCTCCACGGCACCCAGAACAAACCCGCCGGCAACTACGACACGGGCCTGATCTTCGGTGACTACTACTTTCTCGAGGCCCTGCTCCGCTTGCCGCGAATGAACGCTGCGACGCTCACGTTCACGCCGACCGACGACGGCTACGTCCGGTGGAACTACGCGAGCGAAAACGCTGGCTCCGACGTCACCCTCCGCGTGTACAAGAGCGCGACGTCGGAGACGCAGTCCTACCTCAAGTTCACCGTCAGCGGCGTCACCGAGCCAGTCACCTCCGCGAAGCTGCGTCTGAACGTGACCGACGCGAGCGCCGTCGCCGGAAACGTCTACGGCGTCACCGACACGAGCTGGAGAGAGGGGTCGATCACCTGGGCGAACAGGCCGCCCGCCGGTTCACGGCTCGCGACGGGCGGGGCGGCGCCCCTCGGCAGTTGGGTCGAGTTTGACTTGACGGGAGCGGTCGGCGGCGACGGCACGTACAGCTTCGCCCTCAAGGACGGCTCGGGCGACGCCGCCAGGTATAGCAGCAAGGAGGGGACAAAACCCCCGCAGCTGATCGTGACGTCCGGCGAAGGCGGTCCCGTGCCGCCGACGGCGTCTTTCATGGCTTCGCCTACGAGCGGAACGGCACCCCTTACAGTCAACTTCACCGACAGCTCGAGCGGCGCCCCGACATCGTGGGCGTGGGACTTCCAGAACGACGGCACGGTCGATTCGACGGGTCAGAACCCCGTCTTCACGTACACGAGCCCAGGGAGCTACACGGTCAAGCTCACGGTCGGCAATGACGCGGGCTCGAACGGCCTTACGAAGGCGAACTACATCACCGTGAGTCCGTCGGGCGGAAGCACCTCGTTGACGTTCACGCCGACCGATGACGCCTACGTCAGATCGAACTATCCGAACGAGAACGCCGGCGCAGCCGTCACCGTCCGGACCTACAAGAGCGGGACGACGGAGACCTATTCCTTCTTCAAATTCACAGTCAGCGGCATAACAGGGCCCGTCACGTCGGTGAAGCTGCGGCTCTTCGTCACTGACGGGAGCTCTGTCGCCGGAAGGATTTACGGTGTCACGGATACGAGCTGGAGCGAGGGAACGATCACGTGGACGACCAGGCCGGGCGTCGGATCGCCTCTCGGAAGTGGTAGTTCAGCCCCGGTCAGCACCTGGGTCGAGTTCGACCTCGGAGGGAGCATCACGGGCGCCGGCACCTACAGCTTCGTCCTCAAGGACGGGTCGAGCGACGCCGCCTGGTACAGCAGCGACGAAGGGGCGAACTCGCCGAAGCTGCTGGTGACCTTCGCCTCCTGAGCACCTTCCTGGTGTCGCCTGATCGGCGCGCCCAGCGACGGGTTACATCGCCGGGGCCGGCCCTCGAGGCGGCCCCGGGGATAAGAGTGCGGCTGGTCAAGCGTCGCGGGTAGCGGTCCCCCAGGCGCCGATCCCCAGCGACACGATCGTCCACGCGAGCACGACCGCGGCGGCCACCCCGAGCGACATCGGCACCTGCGGATTTTCGCCGAGAATCGCTGTTGGCTCGAAGCGCTGGGTCGCTCCACGCAGGACCCCCTCGCGCAGGAAGCCGAGCGACCCGATCTGGAGGACGAGCGGCGAGGCGATGATGCTCCAGCCGAAGAGGACGCCGATCGACGTCGCACGTGAGCCGACAACCGATGAGACACCGAGCGCGAGCAAAAAGCTCGCCGACGCGGTCAGCACGAGCCAGCCCAGCGAGTGAGCGATGAGCGTGGTGCTCGGCGCCTGGAGCGAGCCCGCCAGCACCGTCGCCGCCGTCGCGGTAACCGCGAAGGCGGCCGTGACGACCGAGATCAGGAGCCCCAGGCCGGCCGGCACGCGCGCGGCGAAGAGGGCGAGCCGGGACCGTCCGGTCACGACCAGCTCACGGAAGACGCCGGCGCCGAGATCTCCCGTACCCACCGTCGCGCCGACGAGAATCGCCGCGACGACGCTCAGGTCTCCGAGTAGGTTCAGCGAGTCGGTGAAGTTGACCACGCCACCGGCCGGCCCGTGCTTGGCCGGGTTGGCGGCGTGGATGATCGTGAGGATGACGTAGGCGACGATCATGGGAACGACAGTCAGTAGGAGCGTCGTGAGCACGAGGCCGCGGCGCTTGCGCAGCTTCAGGAACTCGGCGGTGACAAGCCTCGGGATGAACCCGGGCCGCGTGCGCGACCTCGGAAGCTCTGCGGTGATGGTTGTGGCGGTCATGCTGCTTCCTCCAATCGGGACGTGATCTCCAGAAAGCGCTCCTCGAGCGACGCGCGGGTGCGCTCGAAATGGCGGATCGCAAGACCCGCTTCGAACATGCGCCGCCCGATGTCGTCGGCGGCGTTTTCGGCCTCCACGTCGCAACGAAGCGTGACGCGAATGCCCTCGGGCTCCTCGGACATGGTTTCGACCGCGCGGTGGTGGCCGAGTACGCCCAGCGCCTGCGTGTCGTCGCTCGTGGCGACGAGGATCGTCGGCGCGCCGTCGGCGGCCAGATCCTCGATCGAGCCCTGCATGACAACGCGACCCCGGTCGACGATCGCAACCTGGTCGCAAATCTTCTCCACCTCGTCGAGCAGATGGGAGGAGAGGAGAACCGTGCGGCCCTCCGCGACGAAGCCGCGGATCATGTCGCGGAACTCGTGGATTCCGGCCGGATCGAGGCCGTTCGTCGGCTCGTCCAGGATCAGGAGCTCGGGGTCGGCGAGCAGGCTGCGGGCGACGCCGAGCCGCTGGCGCATCCCGAGCGAGTAGCGTTTCACGCGCTCGTCTGCCCGCTGAGAGAGCCCGACGCGGGCGAGCGCGCCGTCGATCCGGTCGTGCGCCTCCGGCTCGCGGGCGGCCGCGATCACGGACAAGTTCTCGCGGCCGGTGAGGTACCCGTGAAAGCGGGGTTCTTCGACGATGGCGCCGACACGCGCAAGCGCCGCCGTGCGCTCGGCCGGCACCGGGCGGCCGAGCAGGTGCATCGTGCCGGACGAGGCGTCGGTGAGTCCAAGCAGCATGCGGATGAGGGTCGTCTTCCCGGCGCCGTTCGGCCCCAGATACCCGAAGGCGGAGCCGCGCGGGACATGTAGATCGACATCGTCGACGGCGACCCGGTCGCCGAAGCGCTTCGTAAGGCCGGATGTCTCGACGACGAATGCCCCGGAGTCCCCCTTCCTTCCGTTCGTTCCTGCATTGATGCTCATGGTTCCTCCTGTCGTGCGTTTCGTGAGCGTGGGATCGAGGCTAGGGCCTGCGACGCCGCTTGCCATCGGGCGCGCGGCCGATTTCGCCTCGTGCGCACGGACGTTTTGGTGTCGTTCTCGAGGACGAGCTTCGGTCGCTCTTGGGGACGACGCGGTCCGGCCGGTTCTGGAGTACCTTCGAGTTGTGAAGAGCTTCCTGCGGTTGGGGCGCCGCTACTGGTTCGACGTTCTCGTCATTGTCGGCTTGGGCGTAGGGCTCACCGGGACGGTGCTCAGTCAGGGCGAAAAAGACGGCCCGACGGGCCCGCTGTGGTTCGACGTTCTCGCGCTCGTGGCGATCGTCACGCCGCTCTTTGCCCGCCGCCGCTTCCCGTTCGGCGCTCCGCTAACGGTCGGTATCGCCGTGGTCTTGACGTCGTTCGTCGACGAAAGGCTTGTGCCGCTCGTCTTTATCCCCTTCCTGGCGGGCTGTGCCGCGCTTTTCCTCGTCGGGTTGCTGCGGGAGCGCACTCAGGCTGTAGCCGGGCTCGTGCTTGCCGTCGGGATCGAGGCGCTGGTCGCCTACAGGGATCCCTTGGGAAGCCTCGGCGCGTTCATCCCGACGGTCATCGTCTTCGGCATCCTCTGGACGATCGCGTTCACGCTCGGCCGCAAGTTTCAGGAGGCGGACGAGGCGAGGGAGCGAGCTGTCCGAGCCGAGCGGGAACGCGAGGAACGAGCACTGGCCGCGGTCACGGAGGAGCGCGCGAGGATCGCGCGCGAACTGCACGACGTCGTCGGGCACAGCGTCAGTGTCATGACCGTTCAGGCCTCGGCCGTGCGCCGGCTGCTCCGGCCCGAGCAGGAACGCGAGCGGGAATCGCTCCTCATCGTCGAGCAGACCGGGCGAGAGGCGCTCGCGGAGATGCGGCGGATGGTCGGCGTGCTCAGGCGCCCCGAAGAGGCGCCGGCGCTCGCGCCTCAGCCGAGCCTCGAGCACCTGGGCAAGCTGGTCGAACAGGCTCGCGAGGCTGGGTTGCCGGTTGACCTGCGCGTGGAGGGCGAGCCCCTGCCGCTCCCGGCCGGCGTCGACCTCACCGCCTACCGGCTCGTCCAGGAGGGCCTCACGAACGCGCTGAAGCACGCGCGCGCAGAGCGAGCGCAGGTACTCGTCCGCTACAGCGACGGCGACATCGAGGTCACGGTAAGCGATGACGGCCAGGGCGCTGGGAGCGGCGACGGCGGGGGCCACGGGCTCGTCGGCATGCGCGAGCGAGTCGCCGTCTACGGCGGCGAGCTCGAGGCAGGGCCCCGGCCGGAGGGCGGCTACCGTTTGCGGGCAAAGCTCCCGCTGGCGCCCGCATGAGCGTCGCTCGCCTTCGGCTCGCTCCTCGCGTCATTACGGACGCGACAGCGTTCCCACGAGCCCCCTTCTTCGATTCAGTGGGGGAACCTCCCGGTTCCCCCACACCCCTTCCACGCGCTCATGGGCCAGAGGCTGGCCCATGAGCCTCGGCGTGCTCATCGTCGACGACCAGGCGCTCGTCCGCGCCGGCTTCCGCATGATCCTCGAGGCCGAGGAGGACATGGAGGTAGTGGGCGAGGCGGCAGATGGACAGGAGGCGGTCGCGGAGGCGCGGCGCCTACGGCCGGATGTCGTCTTGATGGACGTCCGCATGCCCGACGTCGACGGGATCGAGGCGACCCGACGATTGCTGAGCGACGACGGGACTGACGCGAAGGTCGTGATGCTGACCACGTTCGACATGGACGAGTACGTCTACGATGCGCTGAGGGCCGGCGCGAGCGGGTTCCTGCTCAAGGACGTACCCCCAGAGCAGCTCGTCGCGGGGATCCGCGCCGTCGCGAGCGGTGACGCCCTCCTGGCGCCCTCCGTGACCCGCCGCGTGATCGAGGAGTTCGTCCGCCGCCCGCCGTCCTCGGTCCGGGGGCTTCCCCACAAGCTCGCCGACCTGACGGCACGTGAGCTCGAGGTGCTCAAGCTGATCGCGCGCGGCCTCTCGAACGCCGAGATCGCAACGGAGCTCTTCGTCAGCGAGACGACCGTGAAGACGCACGTCGCGCACGTGCTCATGAAGCTCGACCTGCGCGACCGCGTACAGGGCGTGGTGCTTGCCTACGAGTCCGGCCTGATCGAGCCCGGCGAGAGCTAGAACCCTCCCCCTGCCGGGGGAGTCGCACTCCTCCGCGTGGAGGACAAGCAGCCGCGGGAAGATCGCCCGGCGTGACGACCGAGGATCCTGCCGTCGGCCGACGATTCGTGAGGCCCGCGGTCCTAGCCTCCCTGATGTCAGCAAACGACGCTAGGAGGCAGAGATGATCCTTACGGGCGACACCATCAAGAACCCGGTCACCGGCGAGCGCGTCACCTTCCTCGCCACCTCGGCGGACACCGACGGCGACGCGGTCGTGATCGAGACCGTCGTCCAGCCAGGTGGGTTCGTTGCCGCCGCGCACGTCCACCCCGCCCAGAGCGAGCGCTTCGCCGTCGCGGCGGGACAGCTCGGCCTCAAGGTCGGGCGGAAGAAGATGACGCTCGGGCCCGGGGAGGTCGCCACCGTCGAGGCCGGAACGGCGCATCGCTTCTGGAACGCCGGCGCGGACCCGGTCCGATTCGTGTGCGAAGTGCGACCGGCGCTTCAGTTCGAGTCGCTTCTCGAGACCATGTTCGCCCTCGCCGCCGACGGCAAGACGGGACGAAAGGGCATGCCCAACCCTCTCTGTCTCGCCGTGATCGCGAGGGCGCACTTCGACACCGTCCGGCTGCCGTTCCCACCCGCCTGGATCCAGAGGACCGCGCTCGCCCTGGGCTCCCCGGTCGGGCGCGCCTTCGGCTACCGGCCGACGTACCTCTCCGACGCCGGCCCACCAACGGCCGTGGCGATTTGACGCCGAAGATGAAACGGCGTTTCTACTTCACTCTCGTCGTGCTGGCCGTGCTCATCCTCGCTCTGCCGGGACTAATGGCCTGGCGTCAGCCGAGTGATGCATCACCCGCGTCGTTTTGCGCGGCGGCTGCCGGCGTCCATCGGAGCGACAGCGGCGAGCCGGCTGAGCTCGTAACGGAATCACCCTGAGGAAAGGACAGCCATGCCCATGCAGGAATCCATCGTTGCTCGAGGTGGGCTTCTCGTCGGGCTCGTCCTCGCACTCCTCGCGCTTACGCTGACGGGATGCGGGGTCGGCAGCAGATCGAGGCTGTCGCCGATCAGCTCGGCTCCGTCTACGTGCCGATGGTGGTGTTCGGCGCGGGCGCGCTCGGGGCCGTCCTGGGCGACAGCGCCCTCTACTGCATCACCCGCACCGGCCCCAAAAGACTGAAGTCGCGCCTCGAGGCGGCAGCGCAGACGGACGAACGCGTCGCATGCGGACTCGCCCTGCTCGGCAGGTCAGCCCCGCTCCTGATCGCGCGGCCGCTTCGTACCCGGCGTTCGCTTCGCCGTCAACGTCTCGATGGGTCTGACCGAGTACCCCTACCGGCGCTTTCTGCTCTTCTCGGCGATCGGCGGCGCCGGCTGGGCGATCTATACCTGCGTGCTCGCCTACTGGATAAGCACCGCGCTCGCCGACTTCGCACTCGCTTCAATCGTGATCTCCGGCATCGTGACGACCGTCCTCGTCGCCGGCGTCTACTGGATCGACCGCCGCCGCCACGCCAGCGACAAGATGCCGGCCACCTTCGCGGACCCTGAGATCACGGGGCCGAGCTAAAGCGCGGGTCCTTCCTCTGGCGCATCGTGGCCGGCTCCTCGCTCGTGCTCGGCGGCCTTCTCGTACTTCGCCTCCCGATCGGCCGCCGCACCCTCGGCCTGATCATGGCCCTCGGCGCCGGCGCCCTGATCAGTGCCGTCGCCTTCGAACTGGTCCAGAAGGCGTTCGAGACAACCGCCGGTGAAAGCGGGGTCCATTCGGCCTCTCCGCGGGATCCGCGGTCTTCTACCTCGGAGACATGCTCATGGATCACCTTGGCGGCGCCGAGCGCAAATCGTCGAGCGGCAGCCAGCCCGCCGGCTCGGCGCTCGCGATCGTGCTCGGTCGTCTCAGGTCAGAGTTGTTAGGCGCGCGTGTCGTGGAGCAGGACGGTTCCCGCGAGCAAGTCCGGTACCCGCCTCTCCGCTAACGGCACTGGGACGAAAAGTCGCAAGTGATCGACACGTCGATGTCCCACCTCGACTTCGGTCGTCGTGCGAGTCGAGACGCCGCTCGCGGAGAACTCGTCCGTGGGCGAGATCCGGGACATTGCGGCGTTAGCGGTCAGGAGCACTCATGGCAAGACTTGAGCTCGCGCGATCTGTTGAGATGCGTCGGCGCAGCTCGTGAGCCGATCCGCGGGGCGCCGGTCTGCAACGAACCTCCGGAGCCGTGTGGTCGCTGTGCGCATCTACGCCGGAGCCACGCCGACCGCGGAGTGGTCTCAGCCGCGAGGCGCGTGCCTCCTGCTTTCGCTGCGGAGTCGACGCCGAAGCAGGAGCGCGTCGCCGATCAGGATGACGCCGCCGGTGAGCGCCCAGATGCCGGCCGCCCAGTAGGCGGCACGGCTGTTCTCGAGCGAACCAACCAGGAAGAGAAGCCCGAGCGCGATCTCCATCATTCCGAGCAGAACGCTCGAGCGGGAACGCTGGCGCTCGAGGTCGTCGCCGGTCGTGAACCCTTCGAGCACGTGGGCAAGTCCGGTGAGCAGGATCACGGTCGCGAGCAGCCAGACGAGCACCGACTGAGCGACGACGTTGTCCAAGCGCTCATGGAAGAACACGACGAGTCCGGCGACGACGCCGGCGCAGCCCGACACGAGCGGGACGCCTCTCGTGCGTTGGCCGGCGAGAGCCGAGCGGATAGTGGCGATCCCTGTAAGCGCCCAAAACGCGCCCATGTAGGTCGCAAGGTTGTCGCTTGTTTTTTCAGGTTGAACGACCATCGCAACCCCGAGCGTCAGCGCGAGAACGCCGCGGGCGAAGGAGACCCGGTAGGCAACGTGAGCTCGAGCTGTCATGTGAGCGTCCTCACCGCCGCGACTGGGCTGGCCGTCGACTCATGCCGGTTGACTGGGTTGACTGGTTGGCTTGGATCCGCTGCCGTCCTTGGCACCGTCTCGAGCACCTGTCCAGGTTGAAGACGGGTGGTGCCTGGCTCGGTGGGAACCGTCGAAGGTGGCCTGGTGCTGAAGCGATTGCCGGTGCTCTAGTCCGCGGTTGCGAAGAGGGTCATGCTCGGCTCAGGTGCGATAGTGGGCCCGAGATTGCCAGCGAGAGGAGAATGATGACGGATGCATCCTTAGAGGCACTCGGTTCCGTTGACTACGTCGTCGTTGAGTTTCGGCGGGAGCAGCAACTTCAGGCGCCCCCGGCCGGCCAATAAGGATCCCGTGCCCGATCATCGTCGGAGTCGAGCAAGGCCGGTAGGTCGTAACGAGTTCTGAACAGGGGGTGCAAGAGATGCTCATAGCGCTACTCGTCTTGCTCGGGGTCGACCTGATCGTCGTCGTCGCGTTGCTTGTGTTCGTTCTCGGCCGCAGGCGCTGGCTGAAGCGGCAGCCCGGCGAGTTCTCGGGAGCGATTCGCGTGGTGCACGGCGAGGTCGGAGGCCTCGGGTCAAAATGGAAGCGCGGCTCAGGACGCTGGGTTCGGGATGTTCTGGTCTGGACGAAGGCGCCGCTGCTGCTGCGAAACGAGCTCATACCCGTCGACGGTCTCTCGAGTGAGCACGCGGCCGTTGCCGGGGAGCTGAAGCGGCTCGGCGACAATCCCATCGTGCTCGAGTTCGCAGCCAACGGGGCAAGAATCGAAGTCGCAGCGAGGGAGGAGCATCGCCCCCTCGCGGCAGGCCCTCTCTCGGCGCCGGCCGCGGGCGAGCTACCGTGATCCAGCTCCCCAGCCCGACCCGAGCGGCCCGGCCTGGCGCTGAGGCGGATGGACGGGCTGGGCTCCTGGGACGTCTCGACTATCGCACTGCTGCTGCTGACGGTTAGAGGCGGCGGTGCTGAACGCGACGCTCTACCGGTGTTCTCGATCCCGTCGAGCGGCGGCCTAGATGGACGATCGTTCGCGTCCTGCTCCTTCGGCAGATTCGGCTGCATACGAGGAGACATCGCCGTTCCAGGCGGCGGAGCCGGAGCGGCTGTTGACGCGCGCGATTCCGGTCTCCGCTCAGCTGCCGCGCTACCGCGCGCCGAGCGCTCGCCGAGACCTCCTGGCCGGTGTGACGGTGGCGGCATTGGCTGTGCCCGCGGCCATGGCATATGCGGAGGTGGCCGGGCTTTCGCCCGTGAATGGCCTCTACGCGCTGCTGCTACCAACCGTCGCCTACGTATTGCTCGGCTCGTCGCGGCAGCTGGTCATCGGTCCGGAGGGCTCGATCTCGACCCTCGTCGCCGTGGCGGTGCTGCCGCTCGCCGTCGCGGGCAGCCCAGGCGCGGCCGAGCTGGCGGCGATGCTGGCACTCCTGGTCGCGGTCTGCTTCGCGCTCGCGTGGCTGCTGCGCCTGGGCTGGATCGCCGACTACTTCTCCCGCCCGGTGCTGCTCGGCTACATCCACGGCGTCGCCGTGGTCCTGATCGTGGGCCAGCTCGGGAAGCTTCTCGGTCTCTCGATCGAGGCCCGCGACCCGTTGCCGCAGCTTTGGGAGGTGCTACGCGAGCTCGGCAGCGTGAGCGGCCTGACGGTCGCGCTTTCGGCGGCCTCGCTGGCGGCGCTCTTGGCACTCCGCTCTTTGATGCCCCGGCTGCCGGCGGCGCTCGTCGTCGTGGTCGCAACGATCGGGCTCTCGTGGGCGCTCGATCTACAGGCGCACGGCGTCGCAATCGTTGGCGCCATTCCCGCAGGGCTACCGAGCCTCGACGTGCCCACCCCGGCCTGGCAGGACGTCATCCACCTCGTGCCGGCGGCAGTCGGCATCTTCCTGGTCTCGTTTGCAGACGAGATCCTGACCGCGCGCTCCTTCGCCGGCAAGCACAACCAGCACGTGCGCGCCTCGCAGGAGCTGCTCGCGATGGGCGCCGCCAACGCCGCGGCCGGCTTCACGCAGGGCTTCTCGCTCGGCGCGAGCGGCTCGCGCACAGCAGTGAACGACGGCATGGGCGCACGCAGCCAGATCGCCGGGCTCGTCGCGGCCGCCTCAGTGCTCATCATCCTGCTCTTCCTGACCGAGCCGGTGCAGTACCTGCCGAAGGCCGTGCTCGGAGCGGTGATTGTCTTTGCCGCGATCGGGCTGGTTGAGCCGCAGGCCTGGCGTACGCTCGCCGCCGTCGACCATGTCGAGGTCGCGATCGCCGCCGTGACGACCGCGTGCGTCGTCGTGTTCGGCGTGCTCGAAGCGCTCGGCGTCGCCGTCGGGCTCTCGGTGATCGACACGGTTCGGCGCAGCGCCCGCCCCCACGACGCGGTGCTCGGCTGGGTCGAGCGGCTCGGACGTTACGCCGACGTCTCGCTCCACCGCACGGCGCGCGTGACACCCGGCGTCGTCGTCTACCGCCTCGACGACCGTCTCTTCTTCGCCAACGCTCGGTACTTCAAAGGGCGCGTCCGCGAAGCGATCCGCGCCGCCCCGGCACCGGTCTCGTGGCTCGTCTTCGACGCGGAGGCCGTCACGCACGTCGACTCGACGGGGCTCGAGGCGCTCGACCGGCTGGCGAAAGACCTTCGGGCTGACGAGATCACGCTCGTCGTCGCCCGCCTCAGGACACGCATGGAGGAACAGTTCGAGACGGGCGGCGTGACTGAAACGATCGGCCGCGAGCGCTTCTACCCCTCAGTACGCGCAGCCGTCGAGGCATGCGCAAAGGACCAGGCCGCGACGTGAGCCGCCGCCTGTATCACCTCATCATTTGCTGTTCGCTGTCCTGGATGCGCGACGTGCGTGCGGGCGCCCAGATCGTTCTCACACAATCGAGCATTGACATGCGCATGCGATCGGCCACTGCCGCTCGCCTGGTAGCGATAAAGAGGAGGTGAAGAGCTGGGCACCTGGGAAGTCGCGACGATTGCGCTCCTCTTGCTCGCGTTCTCGGCCGTCTCTGGCCGGATCGAGCGGTCGGTCGTCACGCCGGCGATCTTTTTCACGTCCGCGGGCCTGCTGGCAGGCCCGGTGCTCGGCCTCATCGATCTGCGTATCGGCGGCGAGCCCGTCAAGCTGCTGGCGGAGGCGACGCTAACGCTCGTCCTCTTCGCTGATGCCTCGCGGATCTCGTTCCCGGCCCTGCGCAACGAATTCGCGGTACCGGCGCGCCTGCTCGGGATTGGACTGCCGCTCACGATCGGCGCCGGCACGCTCGTCGGGGTCGGCGTGCTGCCCGGCGTCAGCCTGGTCGAGGCGCTCGTGCTCTCGATCATGCTCGCCTGCACCGACGCAGCGCTCGGCCAGGCGGTCGTCACCGACGAGCGGATCCCGTCGCGGATCAGGCAAGGTCTCAACGTCGAGAGCGGCCTCAACGACGGAATCTGCGTCCCGCTCTTCTTCATCGCGCTCGCCCTCGCCGAATGGGACGAGGGGACTGTGACTGCACACGCGGCGGCGCACCTCGTGCTGGAGGAGATCGGCTACGGCCTCGTCGCTGGGGTAGCGGCCGGCGTCCTGGGGGCGCTTGCGCTCCGGTTCGCGGCCCGCCGTTCACTCGTGGACCCGCACTGGCTGCAGATCCTGACGCTGGCCACGGCACTCCTCGCGGCCGGGATCGCGACCGGCCTGGGCGGCAGCATTTTCATCGCCGCCTTCACGGGCGGGTTCCTGTTCGGCCTCGTCGGCCGCGACACTGGCGGCGAGGTGTCGTACCTCGTCGACGAGGGCGGCGAGCTGCTCAACGCCGTCACGTTCATCGTCTTCGGCGCCGCCATCCTCGGACCCGCGCTCGACGACCTCGGCTGGGAGGTCCTCGTCTACGCCGTGCTCAGCCTGACCGCCGTCCGGATGCTCCCGGTGGCGCTCTCGCTGCTCGGCAGCGGCGCACGTCGCCCAACGCTCGCGTTTGTGGGCTGGTTCGGCCCGCGTGGTCTCGCGACGATCGTCTTCGCCGTGATCCTGATCGACGAGTCATCGCTTCCGCACGAGCGCACGCTTCTGCTCGCCGTCGTCGCCACGATAGGCATCTCGGTGTTCGCGCACGGGCTGACCGCGCGGCCGCTGACGAACCGCTACGTCGGCTGGTATGCGTCGCACCCGCGCGAGCAGCTGCCCGCGATGGAGAGTGTCCCAGCGGCCACGCACCGCTGGCGCAAGCCGCAAGCAGCCATCCCGGAACCCTCCTCACGGAGCGCGACGTAACCCGGCTGAAATGCAGGGTTCAGCTGAACGATCGGATCGGGCCAGAGCAACCCCTCGTCAAGTTCCCGATCGACCCGTGCGGCTATCTCCGAGTCTCGGATGACGACGAAACTGCGCGTGTAGTCCGCGTAGTCGGTTACTAGACGTTCACGAAGGTCGAAGACGTCGATTGGCGTCCCTTTCTATGCTGAACACGTACGGGCCTACAGCCCTGTCTTGAGGAGCAGGTACTCGATCTTACGAGCGAGCGCACACTCCCATGAGTCGAGACGGCTTCGAACGAACTCCTGCTCGTCAGATGCTTGCCCATAGTGGCCGGTGATTGTGGTGTTCGTGGATCGGCCTGCCGAGCACGTCCCGGCGGCGGATCTCGGGCGCAGGCGACCCTCGGCGCATCTTGCGGCGTCCCCGCGGGCGGCGCGAGTTCAAGCGCGCGGTGCGGCCGCTCGGTGTTGTAGTGGGTCAGATAGCCACGAAGGATCTGCTCGAGCTGGCGGCGGCCGAACACGAGCAGGGGAGATGTGTTCAAATCCGGACCCTGCTATGAACCTGCGACGGCGCGTTGAAGCGTCGCTGACCCGGCCATCAGGGCTCCAGAAAGGCCTGAAAGCTCCATAAACGGCTCCATACCTACCGCATACTGGAGCGCGTGCAAGTAAATCCGAAAGGTAAAGCCTCGGTTTGCTGGGCTTTTGCAGAGCCCTCTGACGGACTCGAACCGTCGACCCCCTCTCTATGAAGAAGGGTCGTGCGTCAAGTCGTCGGTTGTTGGTGTCGTCCAGTTAGGGCGGGTGCGGTGGTGGTGGGTGGCGAGCGGTGCTCATCTCTCTATCGCCT
>WNFZ01000102.1_pt1 | contig 79877 bp, 64 predicted proteins | sample 5400081 | NCBI WGS metagenome assembly WNFZ01 (sample SAMN13153365, study PRJNA577476) | soil metagenome | isolation source: 80 cm soil or saprolite under grassland replicate 1 | place: USA:California | collected 2016-06-15
CGCGCTGCGCCGCCGCGAAGCTTGATCGTGCCAGTGTAAATCGAGTCCTGATTATTCTTCCGCACCCGCCCTTGATCGGTACGCGCGGCAATTTTGAAGCGTAGTGGCATCGGCGTCCCCATCACCGTTTCATCTTGCGCTTGGCCACCCAGCGACGCGCCACAGCTTAGGCAGTATTTTGCACCGGCGCGATTACCTCGGCCGCAAACAGGGCAGCCAACGTCGTAGGAACGCATCACCGGCAGCCGGGTCGTAATTCGGATGGTTTCGCGCCCCTGGGCGAGCTGCTTCGAGAGGCTGTGTAGCACCTGCGACAGCTCTTCGATCGCCTCGGCGGCGCGTTCGCGCGTCACCACGTCGACGCTGGTCAGCTGGCCTTGCCACCAGTGTACGCCTGATTCTACCACGTTTATGAGTTCGCGTAGATTCAGCGCATCGCTGTCGAGACGAATGCGTTTCGGCATGTGCAAGCCCACCTCGAGCGGCGCCTCGGTGTCGGCGAGCGCGGCTGGGGTAGCTGGCGTGGCATGCTGCGGAAGCGGCCGCCCGCACGCCGAACAGAAGCGCGAGCGCTGTTTGACGGGCGCGCCGCAGAATGGACAGACATTGTTCATGACGTTACCAGCACTTACTTCTGCCTGTGCCACCAGCGCGCTTTTCAAGCGGGTCGCTGGCAGACAGTCAGAAGCTCTTGCTGCCGTAGGGCTGCGAATGTATAACGAAAATTATAGAGGAGAGACCGCTAGAAGGCAAGAAATAAGAAGGCCTACGCGGTCAGCGACAAAACACGGATTTTTGTTCTTCGTATCAAACGTTTTTTCGTTCGCAGAACGAAAAAATGTTTGATACGAGAGATTTTTTAATCCGTGGTAGTCGAATGTTCGCGTCCACAGCGTAAGTCCGGGAAAGAGGTACCGTTACTTGCGTGCCCGAAGTTCAGTCAATTGCTCGTCAAGCTCGGCGATCTTCGACTCGATATCCTCGATCTCAATCATGATCTGCGGCGGCGTGCTGACACCTTGCAGCGCCTGCTGCTCTTTCAACATGCGTAGCCGGCGCTTGTGCGCCGCCGCGAGCTTGATCAGCTCCTGCTGCTCTTCGTCGGCCTGGTCGACGGCGGCGGCGTCGCTCATCGGCGGCTCGGCTTCGTCGATCGCCCAAAACTGCAGCCAGTTGTGTAAGAGCCGGTTTCCGGTGCTGTAGCGCTCGCCCGTGCGGCGGACATAGCAGAGCTGTGCGAGCGATTGTACCAGGTAACGCAGCTGGAGCTCCGCCAATGCGACGCCTAGTGTTGCCAGCAGGCCGGCTTCGTCGAGCGATTCGACAAAAGAGAGGCAGCGCAGGATGCGGCGCTCCGTCGGCGCCAGGTAGTTGTAGTCGAGCTGGAATAGGGAGATCAAGTTCTCGTCGGGGATCAGATCGTCCTGTTGCAGCGGGCGCAAAGTTGCTCCGCTCCACAGCCGGTCGCAGAGCCACTGGGTGAGAAACGGATGCCCGTCGGTCGACGCCAGAATCTGCTGGACTAGGGTATCATCGACGGCGAGGGGCGCCCGCGATTGCTGTTGGCGGATGAGTGCGAGCGCTTCATCATGCTCCAACCTGCCCAGGTAGCGTGGAATAATGCCATACAGGAATGGCGAGGTGTCCCAGTTGCGGCACAGGTCGTTGAGTGCGGCTAGGCGCTTAGTCGCCACGAGCACCACCCGTAGCGCCTCGTTGCGCTGCATCTCGCGGCGCAGATCCTTGAGGATATCGTCGCCTTCGCGCTCGGCAATGCCGATCAGCGCCTCGGCCTCGTCGAACAGCAGCAGCACTTCGACGTTGCAGTCGCGCGCCCGCCGATCCAGCGCGCGTATGATCGCACTCGGCGTCTTGCCCTGCAGGTCGGCGATCGTTAGCCCAAGCCGCGCCAGGCGATCGTCGCCCTGATCGATATCGTCGAGGAATGATTGCGCGAGATCCTGCACCGTATCGGCCGCCTCCATGCTGATGCGGAAGGCGACTCGCCCGCCATCGTTGCCAAGCTCTTCCAGCCGGCGCAGCAGCGAGGTCTTGCCGCTGCGACGATTGCCGATCACCCAGATCGCGCGGTCGTTGCCCTCCAGGATCGCCTGGATCAGCGCCGCCCGCCCGTAGAAATGCGCGCCGCGCACAGGACCACCAACCGTATATGGGTTGCGCCCCGCTCTATTTACAGCCATACGTTCTGTCCCTTGATCGCCTCGCCCACGCGCTCCACATCCTTGAGCGTCACGTTGGTGCGGCTCTGCTCGCGAATGTAGTTGATCGCCTCCAGACAGAGAAGCTGGACTTTCATCGGCCGGCCGCCGCTCAGCTGATAGATCAGATCCACCGCCGGCTCGTCGTACTCGTAGCGCCCGCGCACCGGCGTGCGGACCAACAGCTCGGTATCCGCCCGCGTCAGCGGCGTGAGCTCGATCTGCTGGAACAGGTTGTACAGCGGACTCTCATAGCGCTTCCAATGACGGTGGATGTCGACGGCCGCGAACACAACGCTGAGATAGGCAGCATAGTCATTCATGAAGATGCGCCGGAATTCCTGCAAGATCCGTTCGTCGTAGCCATACATCACGTCGGCTTCGTCCATCAGCAGCACCAGGCGGTTAGTCTTATCGTCGGCCTGCGGGCCGCAGAGCGCCTCGATCACTATTCGCATGTCGCGCTGGAAGTCGCGGCCAGGGTACGACGAACGGGTCGGCGAGAAGCGCAGCGGCAGCCCCTTGGCGCGCTTGCCGAAGCGTAGCAGTACTTCTTCCATGATATGATGGAAGAACGCCGACTCCTCGATTCCTTGGAGATCGATATACACCGGCTTGAAACGATACTCTGGATCGTCGGCCGCATACAGCCGCATCTCAAGCTGCAAGAGCACGGTGGTCTTGCCGATCCGCCGCTCGCCATGCATCAGCAGGCTGTTCTGATGCAGCACGCTCAGCATGCGCTTGAACAGCGGCTCGCGGCCGAAGCACATATCGGGTTTGCGCACTGGCTGGCCAACGATATACGGGTTGCTGAACTTGACCACCAGCAAGTTATCTTGCGTCTCCAGCTCGCGCGCAAGCTCCTCGACCAGCTTGTCCTGCGAGGTGCCGGTCATCATCCGGTCGAGCAGCCGCTCGAGGCGCTCGCGCCGCTGGCGCACAAACTCGAACAGGCGCGCATTCTCGATCGCGACGCCGATGATATTGGCGACTGCTTCGAGGCGCTGGGCCTCCTTTTCGGTGAACTGGCCGCCCTGCTTGTTGATCAGCTCGATCACCCCGATCGTGTCATCCTTGACGACCATCGGCGCACAAAGGATCGTTCGCGCAATGTAGCCGGTCGCCTCGCCGATCTGGCGGTAGTGGCGCGGGTCGTTCTGAACGTCGTTCGACCAGTAGACCTCCTGGGTTTGTGCGACATGCCCGACGAGACCGGCGCCCGGCGGGATGCGAGTGCCGTAGAGCTTCTCCTCGCCGCCCTCGAGTGTCATGACGAAGATCAGCTCATCGGTCGCCTCGTCCTTGAGCAAGAGCGAGCCGGCGTCGACGCGAAAATACTCGTTCAGCTTCTGCACTACCAGCCGATACACCTCGCGGGTTTCGAGCGACGACGAAACGTGGGCCGCGATATCGGCCACCATCATCAACTGGTCGTCACGGCGGCCCATGGCTTCCACCAGGCGGCCGGCAAACAGTGCGCCCGCTAGTGTGTTGCCGATCAATTCGGCCAGTGTCAGGTCGGCCTGCTCCAGCGTTGCGCCTGCCGGCGAGCCGAGCAGCAGCGCGCCGATCGGCTTGCCTTGCCGTATCAATGGGAGCCACAGCAGCGCATGGGGCGCGGCCGGCAGCAGCGGGCGGAGTTCAGCCACCAGCGCCGAATCGGCCGGCCGCAGATCGAGCATCGGCTTTCGTGCGCCCAGCGCTTCCACGACCGCCGGCAGCGACTGAATCGCCAGCGCGCCAATCGCGGGCGCGGACTCGCTGGTGGCGCCGACGATGAGTTCGCCGCCATCCTGGCTGAGCAGCAGCACCGACGCAAATGCCGGCTTGAGCAACGCGCACAGCTCATTCAATGCCTGCCGCAAGAACGCGGCGCTATCGGTTGTCAGCGTCAGCGCCTGGTTCACGCGCAGCAGCGCGGCGGTGTGAGATTGGGGTAGCGAAGGTTGCACGACGTTTTTCGCTCCTATGAGAAAATTATAGGTGACTGCGCGCTCGAAGGCAAGGCTCGCTCATTTTTAACATTACAGGATTTACGCGGTCGCGCCCGAAAAGCTGTTTAGCCTTCCCTTCGACCCTTCGACAAGCTCAGGGCAGGCTATAGACCACGCTGAAGCGGCCACCGCGTATCTCGTGTAACATTACACAATAATCTGTCTTATGCTAGAATCAACGCGGATCGTAATCAATTTAGAGTGTAATTTAGGAGCAATCTTTCTTGTCTGCAACAACTTGCATCCATTGCGGCGCCATGCTGAATCGTCCGGGCGCGAAGTTCTGTACCAAATGCGGTAAGCCGCAAGATCATAGCGGTGCGCTGCCGCAGACGGTTGTCGACCTCTCGAAAGTGGCGGCTGCCGCACAACCGGCCGTGGGCATGCCGGCGCCGATCCCATCCGGCGCCAGGTCGGCGCCGGGTGCGCCCGCGAATCCACTTACGCTGCCGGACCAATCGTCGCTGGTGATCCAGGACGAAGGCCAGGTGCGTGAAGTGCCGCTGGGCAATCAGCCGTTGGTGCTGGGCCGCGCGCCGACCAACGATATTGTGCTGACGTCGCGCTTTGTGTCCGCCAAGCATGCTCGGATCGAGCCGGATGGCGCGGCCCACCGGATCGTCGATATTGGTTCGACCAACGGCATTTTGTCCGAGGGCAAGCGCCTGGCGGCCAACACGCCGCTCAAATTGGCCGACGGCGATGTGCTGCGTATTGGCGACCCGGCGACGGGCAACTTTGTCACGCTGACCTACCGCAACCCGCTGGTGTCGCGCGCGGCCCAGGCTGGCACAGTCGCGCAGAGCTACCCGCTCGACCCAAACGATCCGCAGATCACGATCGGTCGCGAGGGCAGCGAGATTGTGCTGGAGAATCCGCAGGTCTCGCGCCAGCACGCGGTGATCGATCGCATGGGCGGCCGGCATGTCTTGCGCGATGTTGGCTCGACCAATGGAACATTCGTCAACGGCCAGCGGATCACCGAGCATACGCTCACGCCCGGCGATGTGATTCAGATTGGCGCGTTCAAGCTGGTGTACGACGGCGACAGCCTGGATCAGTACGACCAGCGGGGCGCGCTGCGGATCGACGCGCGCAACCTGAGCCGCACGGTGCGCCGCGATGGCAAGACGCGCATGATTCTGAAAGATGTTTCGCTCTCGATCGAGCCGCGCGAGTTTGTTGCGCTGGTTGGCGGCAGCGGCACCGGTAAGTCGACGCTGATGAACGCGCTTTCGGGCTATGCGCAGGCGACTGGCGGGCATGTGCTTGTGAACGGCGACGACTACTATCGCAACTTCGACGCCTATCGCACAGTGCTGGGATATGTTCCGCAAGACGACATCATCCATCGCACGCTGCCGGTCGATCGCGCGCTGGGCTACGCCGCGGAACTGCGGCTGCCGGCCGACACCGCGCCCGCCGAGATCACTCAGCGCATCGCGCGCGTACTTGAAGATGTCGAGATGACGCCGCACCGCGATAAGCTGGTCGAGAATCTCTCGGGCGGGCAGCGCAAGCGGGTCAGCATTGGCGCAGAACTGCTGGCCGATCCTTCGCTGTTCTTCCTCGACGAGCCAACCTCCGGTCTGGATCCTGGGCTGGAAAAGAAAATGATGTATACACTCCGCCGGCTGGCCGATAGTGGCCGCACGGTGGTGCTGGTGACGCACGCTACCGCAAACATCAGCCAGTGCGACCACGTCGCGTTCATGTCCGATGGGCGGCTGGTCTACTTCGGCCCGCCCGCCGAGGCGCTGCAGTTCTTCAATGTTACCAGTGGCGATTTCGCCGATATTTATACCAAGCTTGAAGGAGTTGCATCGCAGCAGGACGCCGATCGCTGGTCGGTGGTGCAGCGCGATTTGCAGCCTGAATATGATACATGGCTTGCGCAGAACCAAGCATCAAGAACCAAGAACCATGCTGATGCGGCCGGTTCTCGGTCCTCGGTTCTCGGTTCTGGTGCGCCGACTCTGGCCGAATTGTGGGAAATGAAGTTCCGCGCCTCGCCGCAGTACGCGCGCTACGTGGCCGGGCGGCTGGCGCTGGCGCCCAGCGGGCCGGTGGCCGGCGGCGCTGGCGGCAGCGGCTCGTCGAGCACGCCGCGGGTCTCGCCGCTGCGCCAGTTCGGCATCCTGGCGCGCCGCTACCTCGACCTGATCGTGCAGGATCAGCGTAATCTACTGATCCTGCTGCTCCAGGCGCCGATCATCGGCATGCTGTTGATGCTGGTGGCCAAGAGCGACGCGATTGTCGGCGAGAAAGTGTTTGCGAGCGAAGCCAAGAAGGTGCTGTTTATGCTCGCGACGGTGGCCGTCTGGTTCGGCATTATCAATGCGGCGCGCGAGATCACCAAAGAGTCGGCGATCTTCCGGCGCGAGCGCTTGGCCAATCTGCGGATTGGCCCGTATGTGCTTTCAAAGATCGTCATTCTGACATTGCTGGTGGCGATACAGAGCGCGCTGCTGCTGGGTCTGGTCGGTCTCAAGGTACAATTCCCCGCGATGGGCGTGCTGCTGCCGGGATGGATCGAGCTCTACATCACCACGCTGCTGACCTCGCTGGCCGGCCTGGCGATCGGCCTGGCGATCTCGTCGGCCGCCACCACGCCCGATCGCGCGATCTCGATCGTGCCGTTGGCGCTGATTCCGCAGATCCTATTTGCGGGTGTGATCTTCAGTTTGGGCGACGGCTACACCGTCGAGCGCTTGCTCTCGTGGTTCACCGTGAGCCGCTGGGCGATGGATGCCTATGGTACAACCGTGAATCTGAACGAGATGAATTTCCAGCCGGGGCTGCTGCGCGTGGTCAAGGACGAGTACACCTTCACGGCCGGACATCTGCTCTCGCGCTGGGCAATTTTGCTGGTGTATATGGCTGTATGTTTGGGAATTACCGCCTGGCAGCTACGTTCTCGCGATCGGCAGGTGTAGAACACCATGGCATTCTTCTCGCGTCTGTGCGTGCTGTTCTTCATTGTCGGTCTGGTTGCCTGTAATCCGAGCCCGGTTGTGCCCACGCCGATACCGGTGGTGCCGCGCCCCACTGCCGCGCCAACCGCGGCGCCACGCCCGACCGCCGCGCCGGCAATCACCACGATCGCCCAGCCGGTCGCGCCATCTAGCGCGCTGGTGCTCTGGGCCGTCGTCGATGATGCGCGGCTCGAAGCGCTGCGACGCCTGATTGCCGACCTGAGCCAGCCAATTGACGTCGAGGTGGTTGTGGTCAGGAAGAGCGCCGATGGGCTGCTGGCCGATATTCGCGCCGATGCGCTGGCCGGCCTGCCGCCGCCGGACTTGATCTGGGGAACCCAGGACGAGTTGGGCCTGTTGCAACGCGACGATATGCTCCGGCCGGCGACCGAAGGTTTGGCCAATAATGCGATGCTACCCGCCACAATCGCCGATGCGACGCTGGGAGGGCAGCGCTGGGGCACACCGTTGGCCGCGCAGGGCTACCTGCTGCTGCTGTATAACCGCAAGTTAGCCAACGCCCCGCCGCGCACTAGCGACGAGTTGATCAACCAGGCCCGCGCGCTGACGAGTGGCGACAACTATGGCCTGGTTGCGGCTTGGGCCGAGCCGCGCTGGTTCGTCGCCTGGCTGCATGGCTTTGGCGGCGCAACGCTGACCGCCGATGGGCGGCCCAGCCTCGATACGCCACAGACAGTAGCGGCGCTCAACCTGTTGAAAGAGCTGCGTACTGCTGGCCCGCCATCGCCTTCGACATATGCCGAGGGCGTCAGCCCGCCGCCTTTGCGATCGACGGCGACTGGTCGCTGGCCGGCTATCGCGAGTACACCGATACGCTCGACTTGGGCATCGCACCGCTACCAATTATTCCGGCGACGCAGAAGGTCGCCGCGCCGGCGCTGGGTGGCGTTTTTCTGATGTACAGCCGGGCGCTCGACGGCCAGGGCCTTGATCAGGCGCATGCATTGGCGCGCGCCCTGGCCGCGCCCGAGGCCCAGGCGCGCCTTGCCCGCGATCTTCGGCTGCTGCCGGCGCTGCGCACGGCGCTGGCCGATCCGGCGGTGACCGGCGACACAGCGCTCGCCGCCGCGGCCGCACAAGCCATCGGCGCGCCGGGTCTGCCGCCAATCGGGGCGTTGCGCTGCGCCTGGGATGCGATCGCGGCCGAACTGCCGCCGGTGTTGTTGGGCGAACTGGCGCAAGCCGATGCAGCGCACAACATGCAGGCCAGCGCCGAAACGTGTATGCAAAAATAAGGAGCGACGGATCGCTTGTGATTCGTCGCTCCTTATTTGGATCCGTGAAAATCCGTTTTATCTGTCAAATCAGTGGTCTATTCTCAACGCTATCTAAAGCCGGATGCCCAGGCGTTGCAGCGCCGCGCCCAGCGCCTCGCCGGCGGAGTCCAGCAGGCCTTTCTGGCCAAAGAGGTCGACATAATTGTTGGCCGCAAGCTCCGGCCCTGGGTCGGCGCCGGTGCGCTCGCGCATATACCAGCGATGGTCGATGATCCAGCGGTACAGGTCGGCCTCGGTGCGTAGTGGGAAATGCCTCAGCACCTGCTGCTCGCGAATAATCCTGATGATTGGCATGTACACAGCGTCGTACCAGTGCGCCACGGCCTCGTCACGGCTAATATCGCGTTTCAGGTCCTGACCGAGGTAGTAGCGGTGTGCGTTGATATGCCGCACCAGGTCGAGGTAACCGCCGAGCTCGCTAAACTCGATTCGCTCGTCGGGGCGTAGATCGTGCAGATTGGTCCACTCCAGAAAATCGCTGTACTCCTCCGTGAGGAGCAGCGCGCGCATCGAAAGGTCCGGCCCCAGCGGTACGTCGACGATCAGCTCGGTCACGTAGGCGTCGATATAGATCTGGCCTTGCTGGCGTGCCACTGAGACTCGGTGGTTGCCGTCGCGCACGAAGTAGACATCGCCGATCTTATAGAGTTCGATCGGTGGCAGTTCGATCGCCGCCTGCATTGCGTGGTCGATGCTGCTCCAGCGGTTTTTCAATGCGTTGCTGCGCGGGAGGAAGCGGCGGTCGAAGTCGCTGTAACGCCCCTCGCTGCCGATAATATGGTCGAGTGGCACCGTCTGGTGGCCCAGCCAGCGCTGGCCACGAATATTAAGCCGCGTGCGGACATCTTCGAGCGAGAACATCGTGCTGGGCTGGCGGCGCAGTGCGTCGAGCAGCTCGGTCAGCATGGCTTTGCGGCGGGCTTCCTGGAAATGATCTTGCGATGCGTGCCTGGTCCATGTGCTAGTCATAAGAACCCCTGTGTATATACGCTGGACCACGTTGTCACGCGGCGATCGCACGTCGATCGGCCGGGCGTGGAGGATGCCTGTCGATTTAGGTCGGCTGCACTCCGATCTGATTGATCGGGTGCGCATCGACTGTGAGCAGACGGTAACCAGCGGTGTTGAGCACCAGTGTCCGCTTGTACCGCGTTTCCGTTACAGCGCTGAACCCGTACGAGCGATGAATATGCCCATGAATCAGGTAGCGCGGTTGAAAGAGATCCATCAGCCTTAGAAACGCTTGAAATCCGCGATGAGGCCGATCTGGCCCGTTATGGATGCCAAGCGGCGGCGCATGTGTCAGCATAATATCGAGATAGCGACCATAGCGTAGCCGGTTCAGCAGCAGGCGCGGCGCCAATTTCCAGACGCGCGCCATCATCTGTGCTTCGGTGTACTGCGCTCCGGCTTCTTGATTGTAGCGCAGGCAGCCGCCCAAACCGGCGATCAGTAAATCTGCGTAACATGTGCTGCGCCCCTCAAGCAGAGTGCACCCGCGTGGCGCAAGCAGCTCCGGGCCTTCTTCGGTATACTCTACAGCGTTGTGATTGCCATCGATGTAGAAGCACGGCTTCGCCAGCATCGTTACGATGAATTCAAGATAGTATGGCGGCAAATCGCCACATCCGAGCACGACGTCGATGCCGTGAAACCGCTCTTTGATATTCAGGCTATAGATTGCCGGAACGACCTCGTCGCTGACGGTCAAAAACAGCATTGTCTGTACCCATCTGGCAAAAAAACGCGAAGGCCCACGACAGCGCTGGCAGCCTACCAGAAATCGCTTCATTCGTCGCAACCTTCGCGTACGCTCTTCGTGTATTATATCACATACATGCAAGATTTGCCGCTGGCCGAAATATGGATCGCCTTGGGAAGTTCCGATATTTCCCTCAGTTCCCAGCGCTTCCAGTCAGGAACTGAAGAAAATATGGGAAATACCTCAGCTTGATCGATCATTTCGCCGACGTCTACAGACATTATGACTCAGCACGGCGCCCAATTGGCAGCGTAAATGCATAGGTCGTACCATGACTCCCGCTACTTTCAACCATGATCCGCCCGCCGTGTGTTTCGATCACCAGCTTGCTGAAGGCCAGCCCCAGTGCCGGCGCCCGGTGCTCATCCGGCGTCGCACGTTGGTCGAAGAGCATCTCGCGCTGCTGCGGCGTAAGCCCCGGCCCTTGATCGCTGATCCGCACCATCACTGAGTCATTCTGCGCCTCGGTGCGCACCTGCACCGTGCTATACGGTGGGCTTTGGCGTAGCGCATGTTCAAGGAGATGGACAAATGCGCGCCGCATGCGATCGCCGTCGATCATCACCGTGCCATCGCCACTGTATTCGACGACCACTGTGACTGCGCCCTGATGCTGGAGCGCGGTAGTCTGGGCGATTCCGGCGTCCAGGATGGGCCGCAGCGGCGCCGGGCTGCGGTGCAGCACGCCGGGGTTATACTCGATCTGATTGATCTCGAGCATGGTTGTGATCAGGTCGAGCAGGCGCTGGCCACTGCGTCGCGCGCCCACCAGCACACGATCGGCGCCATCGGGCAGGTTCTGGCCAAGCGTCATCTCCAAGGCCGTGACCATCGACGTCAGCGGGTTGCGCATCTCGTCGGCTAGTAGCCTCATCAGCTCCCCGCGCAAGCGTGTCAGCCGCGCGCGTTCGCGCCGATCGAGCAGCACATGCGTGTAGCCTTCGTCGCAGGCGCTCGCATCGGCGGGCAGCTCGATCACATCAACATATTGCGCGACCGCGGTTGGGCCGCTGAGCTTGGCGCGTAGCTGCTCGTGGCGCTGGCCGATTAACTCGCCGCTGGCGATTTCCGCCCAGAGATTACGTGCGGTGGAGTTGGCACGCACGACTTTGCCGGCTGAGTTAATCGCAATGACGCCATCGCTGATATGTTGGAGCACGGTCTCGAAGTTGTGCTGCTGCGACTTCAGCTCGTCGATTGTTTGATCGCGGTCGCTTTCGGCCCGGTGTTGGCTCTGTTCGGCGTGCGTCTGCGCGGCCTCGCGGTGGCGCAGCAGAGCGAGCACGCGCGCCAGCTCGCCGCGTACGGGTGCCAGTATCAGTGTTAGAAAGAACAAGGCCAGCACCGCCAAGTTGCCCACTATTCCAGGGCTTGGCGATGGTATCGCTAGCCCAAGTGACGGCGGCGGAAATTGCCGGATCGCCAGATCTACGCCAAACAACGTTAAGATGGTCATAATGGCGGCCAGGTAGACGGCGCGCCGGCCGAGGAGCAGCGCTGTGAGCGCGATTGGGATGGCAGCGAACGGCAAGAGGGCAAGCTGATAAGTTGGCACAAAATACATTGTTGCGGCCAGCGCGGTCAGCACGAGCGCGACGATCATACTGCCGGCGACACGATATCGTCGCATGCGGCTAAAGATATAGGCGATGAGCAACCAGGCACCGCCTACCAGCAGTATGCCCGCTTGGAGCATTGACGCATCCAATCTATCCGGGTCGTATTGAAGTCCGATGCTGATAGCGAAAACCGCGACCAGCGTTCCTCCGATGATCAGTAAGCTGGTATTCAGCAGCCGGCCGCGGCGCAGCCATTCCAGATCGCTGGTTGAGCGCACCAAGGGACGCGCTTTCTGCATAGTTGTACGTCCTACTGTGTAGCAAATAAGCGTTGGTAGAGCAACATTTACTCTTCGCTATAAATTATAGCATAGGGCTGTTACGCGCCACCGCATCGACGCGATCATGATCGGGTCGGTTTTTAACCAAATGTTTAGCGAATGTGATCTGGAGGCCAGAAATCGTGCAGTTTAATGAGGCTTCGTTTAGCTTTCCACCGGGTTGTACTGAATAAATTGTAATCCTGTCTCTTGATACACCGCGGGTTGGTCGCTGAGCGGCAGCATGATGGTGAAGCGGCTGCCCGCCCCCGGCGTGCTTTCTACCGCCACTTGCCCACTGTGGGCCTCGGCAATCCATTTGACAATTGCAAGACCCAAGCCGGCGCCGCCGCGATTGCGCGAGCGCGAACGGTCGGCGCGATAAAAGCGCTCGAAGATATACGGCAAATCTTCAGCGCTGATGCCCGTGCCGCTGTCGGCCACTGAAAGGGCGGCTACATGTTCTTGTCGGGCTAGGCTGAGCGTCACGCTGCCGCCCGCTGGCGTATGCTGCAGTGCATTGACGCCTAGATTCAGCAGCGCCTGTTTGATGCGGTCGCGATCGCCCTGCACAATCACCTGGTCTTCCTCGCCGATCTTCAGCTGTACGCCGTTTGCAAGCGGGCGCAGCTCGCGGTGAACTTCAAGCAGCAGCGTATCAAGCTCAACCGGCTCATGAAGCAGCTGGACACCCGCCTCGCTTTGTGCCAGCAGCAGCAGATCGTTGGCCATACGAATCAGGCGGGCCACCTCGCGGCGCATGTCGGCCAACGACTCGGCCAGCAATTCGGGATCGCGTGCCGCCCCGCGATCGAGCACTTCCAAGTTGCCCTGCATCGCCGCCAAGGGGGTGCGCAGCTCGTGCGAGACATCGGCGACGAAGCGTCGCTGGGCGCTAAACAGGATCTCGAGCCGCGCGAGCAGATCGTTGACGGTGATGGTCAGCCGCTGAAGCTCATCCTGCGCGGGCGGCACCGGCACGCGCCGACTGAGATCCTCGGCGCGGACGATGCTTTGGGCCGTGCGCGTGACCTCGTCAATCGGTCTGAAAATTGCGCGAGTGAGCCATGAACCGCCGCGCGCGGCCGCTACTAGCACAATCACCCCACCGCCAAACAGCGCATAGAAGAGCAGCTTCAGCGCCAGATCGGTATCCTTCATCGAGCGCGCGATCTGGAATACGCCGACAACCTTGCCGCGGAATGTCAGCGGAGTGTAGAGCTCACGTACGCGCACTGCCTCGTTACCAGGCGCTGGATCGGGACTCTTACCATCTAACGCCATCTGGAGCAGTGCCTGATTCGGCTTGAGGGCGGCCTGTGCATTCGACGAGCTTATCCGCAGCTTGCCGTCTTCCAGCAAAAATGCTTGGACGTAGAGGTTGGTCGTTTCAAAGTTCTGGACTTTTGGCGCTCGCAGGCGCATTATCCATTGCTCGCCATCAAAAAAGGTCCGCGGCATCTGATTGCTGGCGTCGAAGTCCTGCTGAAGTAGCTGCGCACCAAGCTGTAGCTCGTTGTCGATGCTGTCGAACAATGTCTGCCGCACAATCAAGTACAGCCCGATGTCGAGCAAAATCAGCGCAATGGCAAAGAAACCAACATATGAGATCGTCAGCCGGCGACGCAGCGGCATCACCGCGATCTTTGGAATTTCGCTTGCATTCACAATCGTTAGTGTAGCACGTGATCGCGGGCTGTGGAATAAGAAATCGATGAGACCGGTGGGGAAAACAAAGGCGAACGACACAAGCGGCTACGTAACAGTTCAGATGTACAGCTGGTGGACATGGACAAACGCGAACAAACGCGGATAGTTGGAGACTGATCCGCGTTCGTCTGCGTTCGTCTGCGTTCCAATCCCGAGCCAAATCTGACCTATTGCCCGCGCCGAAGGCGCACTACGGCGCGACAGGATAGTTTGGCCGGAAGAATGTGGTCGCGGTATAGGTTTTCCCATCAGGCGTCTTGATCGACACATCGACATAGACAAGATAATGGTTATGTGCGTTGCTGAGTGGGAAGCCAATTTCGGCGACGCCGTCGGGTCCGGTGGTTTCCGGGCCATAAACCGCATCCCTGCCGGCGCGATATGCGTATGCTTTCACGCGCGCGCCGCTGACGACCGCGCCGTTTACAATCAAGCGGGCGCAGATCGAGTCGAACTGGTTCGGGTCGGTGGGCTGAATGTTGGTCATCCAGGCCTGGGCGCCTTCGATTGGGGTCAGTGCATTGGCCACGCAATTACCGGTCGGCGCAGGAATATTTGGCAACGCCGGGCCGGTAGGTTGTGCCGGCTCTTCCAGCGAGTAGCGCGGTCGAAAGTTGGTGACGGCTGTATAGGTTGTGCCGTCCGGTGCGGTAAACGTTACATTGATCTCGACGACGAACCTGTTCTTGGCTTTCTTGATGTTGAACGGCAGTGCCGCAACGCCGTCGGGCCCGGTGGTCGCCGGTCCGAAACTGCGGAGCCGATCGGAGTACTGCGCAGCCGCGGTCACTTGCGCGCCGCTGACGACCGCGCCATTCACAATCAGGCGCGCGCAGATCGTGGTATCGATGTCGGGTGCATTCGGTTGTGGATCGGTGACCCAGGCCTGCGCACCTTCAGCCGAAGGAAGCGCATTCTGGGCACAGACACCGTTTGGCTTGGGAATGCCGGGCAGCCCCTGCGGCTCGTTCGACTTGGCCTGTAGCCCAGCCTGGAGCACCTCGGCGCCCAGCCGGCCAAGAAGCACATTGTAGGGCGCCTTGTTCTCGGGATGATATTCAAACTTTGCGCGCTCGAACCACTGGGTTAGATACATCTGGCCGTCGGAGCTCGGCTCCATCTGCGGCTCGGACACGGGCAGACCGAACAGCGCCAGCGACTCGGCCGGGCTTTTGCCCTTCTTATTGCCATCGAACTCCAGGCCATTGCTCGACCAGAAGCCCCAGAACTGCGGCGCGATCGCGTGGCCGGTTTCGGCGACGTAGTGTGGGGCCTTTGGATCGGCCTTTGGGAAGGTCTGCCAGTCGCGGCCCTGAGCGACCAGCCGGTCGACGCCAATTCGGCCCAGCAGCACGTCGTACGGCCGGGGGTCGCCCTTATGGTATTCGAAGCGCGCGCGCTCGAAATACTGGACTTTGTAGTTTTGATCGCCGACTTTCTCATTTTTAGCGGTCGTCAGCGGCAGGCCGAATACCGCCAGGCCACCATTGGCGGTCCAATATTCGGCGAAACGGAAGGTGATGCAGTCGGGCACCTGCGGGAAGCAAATATCTTTTGCAGCTTGAACAGGCGCGGCAAATGTGAACAGCGACAACAGGCTAAGAACTAATATCAAACGACGCACAAGTTTATCCTTTCGTTCAAACAGGTAACGGCGGGCTGGTGAGCGATCAAATACAAAGCGATCGCCTACGCTTGCGGCTTAAACTCGCATCTTTCAGTGTACCGTACCTTGGTAGGTAAATCAATGAACACCGTTTCATTTTGTTGCGCACGCTCGATACTGGCAATAGGTGCGATTTGATGCATCACAGTGGGTGCCAAACGCCGCAGAATGCAGTAGCGATCGATGTTATTGAGCACTGATTCGGATGACAGTTTCGCAATCCAGCGAGGGTTGCAGAATAGACTGCGGATCGGCGCGGACGGAGCGGATGCTCACAGAGAGCTTCAGAAAGCGATCTGCGGTGATCCGCCCAATCCGCTCCATCCGCAGCCCATTTCCGCACACCTTGAGATGGCAACATCAACTCTTCAATCGGCAGGTAGTTGTACAATCCAATCGCGCTCATGACTCGATTCTCCTTTTGGTTCAATACGCCGGCGCGCGTGCGCGCTGACCAGCACGAGCACGCCGGCTTCCCACGCGGCGGCAACCCAGCACAGGACGCTGAGCGAGGTGTTCTGGATCAGCAGGCTGCCGAGCGCTGAGCCCGCGCTGATCCCGAGGTAGATCGCCGAGCTGTTGAGCGAGAGGATAATGCCGGCCGAGTCGGGCGCGAAACTGACTATGCGGTGTTGCTGTACCGGCAAGAGCGCCCAGCCCGCCATGCCCCTCACGATCAACGTTAGTGCCGCCCCGAGCGGGGTGGTCGCCGTCCAGGGGAGTAGCAGCAGGGCGGCGGCGAGCGGAATCAGACCCCCGATCAACGTCCGATTGCTCCCCCCACCGATCCACGCTATAGCCACCGACGACGCCTCCCACTACTCTGGCGACGCCGAAGAGCAACAGCACTGCGCTTATTCTAATATTCGAATATATTCGAACATTAGAATAATAACAGAAGTCGTGGTATACTGTCAAGCATGAGAAGACTATTTCATCCCGCACGCGAGGATATTTCCTTGCCGAATATCTTGTACGCGCTAAGCGACCCGCTCCGGCTCAGGATCGTGGCGCAGTTGGCCGACGCAACCACGGAGATGAGTTGCAGCGACTGTTCGGTAGGCGAAGATATCGCGAAATCAACTCAATCGCATCACCTCAAGGTACTGCGTGAAGCTGGAATCACGCGCGCGACCCCACGTAGCACTCGGCTGATGATCACACTGCGCCGCGAAGATCTGGGGGCGCGCTTTCCCGGCCTGCTCGAGGCTATGCTCCGCGCCTATCATGCGACGATCGTCGAACCCGTGCCAGCTTCACACGCAAAAGAAGATCGCTAACTCAGGGTGCTATACTATCGGTATGACAACTACGACTGAAACAACGACCCGCACTGTCCAGGTGGTATATACGGGTCCGATGGATTACCTCGTCGCTTGGGAGCGCCAGCGCGAACGGGCAAGGCTGCGTTCCGCGGGTGCGATTGGCGATATGCTGATGCTGGTCGAGCACCCGCACACGTATACGCTCGGTCGCGCGACCAAGGCGGGGCACCTGCTGATCTCGCACGCCGAGCTTGAGCGCCAAGGCATCGCGCTGGTCGAGTCGGATCGTGGCGGCGACATCACCTACCACGGTCCCGGCCAGATCGTCGGCTACCCAATCCTAAAGCTCTCGCAGCATGGCGGCGATGTGCTGCGCTACCTGCGCATGCTCGAAGAAACGGTCATCCTCACCTTAGCGGGCTATGGCATCGCTGGCGGTCGGATCGCCGGCCTGACCGGCGTGTGGGTCGGCGAGGAGAAGATTGCAGCGATCGGTGTGAAACTGAGCGCCAGCGGCGTCACGCAGCATGGTTTCGCGCTGAATGTCACCACCGACCTGCGCTACTTCCAACAGATCATCCCCTGCGGCATTGCCGACAAGGGCGTGACCTCGCTGGAGCGCGTGCTCGGCGGCGCACCGCCGCGCGCCGAGGTCGAGCGGCGAGTTGTCGCGGCGTTTGGCGAGGTGTTTGGCGTCGACATGCGCAGTGAGGCGGGCACTGTAGATGTGATACACTACACAGTGCGAAAGGCGTGAGCAACGTGGGTTGCATGTATGTTAGGGATAGATAGTATGGCGAAGCGGCATCCAGTGCCAGATCTCGATCAACTGCTGCGCGAGGGCGCTATCCGCCTTGAGATAACCGGCGGGGTGCCGACATGGGAAGCATTTCCGGGATCGCGCCATCAACGGATGATCGATCGCATTCGGGCGTCGATCGCGCCAATCGCTCCTCGGGATGCACCAGCGTGCGGTTGTGCGCATCTTTCGGATGTGCTGATTCGCTTTCAGGATGGGTCGCTGAAACGCCCGGACGTCGCGATTTTTTGTGACGAGCCGCCAGATCAGGATGAGGCGCTCACGGTCATTCCGGCGGCAGTGATTGAGATCATCAGCCCAGGCTATGAATACAAGGATCTTGCGCTGAATCCGCAATTTTATCTGGCCCAAGGCGTGCTTGACGTAGTGATCGTCGACCCGCGCTCGGGTGTTGTGTTACACTATCGAACTGACCAGGTATTGAACTATCACGCGCCTGTGGCAATTGAGCTCCTATGCGGCTGCCGCTGTGAGATTGAACAAAGCTCGTAATACCTGAATCGAAGCAAACATACGGATCTACGAAAGGTTATCGATATGGCTGAGTTTATTCCGCTCACGCCGGCTGCCAATACGTCGGTTGCTTCCTCGCTTAACTCAATCGCCCCGCCGGCCCCGCGCGCGCGCCGCCCCGAGTGGCTGCGGGCGAAAATGCCGGCTGGTGAGAACTATGAAGATGTACGCACCCTCATGCGCGAGCAGCGGCTGCACACCGTCTGCGAAGAGGCGCGCTGCCCAAATATTGGTGAATGTTGGAATCATCGCACTGCCACATTTCTGCTGCTTGGCGAGGTCTGCACACGTGGCTGCCGCTACTGCGCGATCGCCAAAGGCAAACCCGACGCGATCGACGAGAATGAGCCCGAGCGGATCGCGGCGGCGGTCGAGCATCTCAAGCTGCGCCACGCGGTGCTTACGGCAGTGAATCGCGACGACCAACCGGACGGCGGGGCGCATATCTTCGCCGCATCGATTCACAAGATCCGCGAGCGCCTGCCCGATTGTAGAATCGAGGTGCTGATCCCCGATTTCGAGGGCAATTGGGATGCGCTGGCGATGGTGATGGCTGCGCGGCCCGATGTGCTCAACCACAATATCGAGACCGTGCCGCGGATCTTCCGGCGCTTTCGCCCGAAGGCCGGCTACCGCCAGTCGATTGAACTGCTGGCCCGCGCTCGCCAGATTGGCGGCAGCCAGGTCGTAACCAAGAGCGGCATGATGGTTGGCGCCGGCGAGACCAACGACGAGGTATTAGCCGTGATGGACGACCTGCGCGCAGCCGATGTCGATGTAATGACGATCGGGCAGTATCTTGCGCCCTCGACATCGCATTGGCCGATCGATCGCTATGTGACGCCGGCAGAGTTCGCGATATTTAAGCAGGAAGGCCTCGGGCGCGGCTTCAAGCATGTCGAGAGCGGCCCGCTGGTGCGATCGAGCTACCACGCGCACGAGCACGTGCCCCAAAAATAAGCGGGTGAGTTTCATGAACGGGTGAGCGGGTGGATACATCTGCTTGCCCGTTTTGGCGAGGTGTCGTATGTCATTGAATCCTGCGAAGAAATACTTCCTCAAAAGTCGTTGTTGGTAACTGCTAATTTATTTAAGTACCCGACCATATCGCTTTCCTTCGCCTATAGAGTCCTAACGCAAATGTGAATATCCAGAGTAAGTACGGGATAAGGATAGTTCGTTGAATAAGACCATTCCATTCATTAAAGGCATTCGGTGGTGCAGGTGGTCGCGTTGGCCCGACGGACATGATTATGACTGCCACGGTAGTTATTGTTCCTATCGCAAGAGGCCACCATCGGAACGATTGCCACTTTGGATCTTTCCAAAAGCGTCGCAGGAATACAAAGCAGCTAACAGGCGCTAGTGAAAATACGAGCGCTCCGAATAACCAGTGGAGCTTACTGTGCCAACTCATGAGATCTTGAGGAGTGGACGCAGCATCCATCACGAAAGGGCCGGAAACAAGGAAACTGAATCCAATAATAGTGAGAAGTAGAGGCCAGCTTTCGATGCCTTGCCCTGCCGAAACTCGGCAGCGACACCACGGGCAAAGAAGAGAAATAGTAATCCGAACACAACGAAATTGACAATTTGAATCCAGCCGCGCGGACCAAGCGACAACTCACTGACATACATTCCGAGTGGATTATAGCCAGGGCGAAGCCAACCCTCGAGCGTGAATATCGTCACAAAAAGTGCTGGTCCAATCATGCCCGCCCATGCTGCAAGTTGACGTCGGTCCATAGTTGCCTTTGCCCTTGTAACGTTCACTTGCCACGACACGCCAAAGCGGTCTTCAACCAATCAAAAAGTTTCACTGAATGGATGCCACTTATTCATAAAAGCAGTTCTTTAGCACCATTGGAAATCATGAAATATCGAATTGACCGATCGGGAAATTGCTTCCCAACAGTCATATGGCCGAGGCCAGCTACTACGGCCAATAGCCCTTGTCGGATTTTGACCAACTTGGTCAATTCGATTATAGCACTATTGACCAAGTTGGTCAATCACTTTGTGATCTATGTTGAGCGTCCATCGAGCGGAGCGTGAGAAGGAACTGAAATCGGAGCGTGCGAGTGAGACGTCCTTCAAAATCTACCATAGCTCGGGCGTGTTCAACTTTTCGTTTAATGAAAATTGACAATCAAGTCCGGTAATAACTCACGACACGACCATCTCGACACTGCCTGTATCCAGGTCGTAGCGAGCGCCGACAATGTTGAGCTGGCCGGCCTCGATCGCCTCAGACAGAATCGGCGAAGCCTTCAGCCGTTGGACGGTCAGTTCGATATTGGCCTTGACGGCGTTGTCGAGCGCGTCGCCTGGGGTGCCGCTGGATTTCTCGACGGCGGGGCGAATGCCCTCGACCAGCCACTCGATGTCCGCTTCGGCATGCGCGTTCTGCTCGACCGCCTCGACGGTCGCCTTGACAGCGCCGCATTTCTCGTGCCCCAGCACCATCATCAAAGGGATCTGCAGCTCGGCAATAGCGAATTCCAGGCTGCCTAGCACCGCTTTGTCGATCACGTGCCCGGCCGTGCGGATGACAAACAGATCTCCTAGCCCACGGTCGAAGATCAGCTCGGGCGGCACACGCGAGTCGACGCAACTAAAGATCGTCGCGAAGGGGTGCTGACCCTGGGCGACCTCTGTGCGCCGGCTCTCGGACTCATTCAGCGGCAGCGTTTTGCTGGCTACATAACGTTGGTTACCCTCCATAAGACGCTGCAAGGCCTGCTTGGGATTGGCCACGGGCGCCTCGGCGCCGGCGCTGGTCTGTGGCGCCGCCGGGGCCGTGCCGCAGGCTGCCAGCGTGATGCCGGCCGCGGCCACGCCCGATACATGCAGAAACGCACGGCGTGAGAGTGCTTCAGTCATTCGAGTGCCCTCCTTTAATGATACAAACGGCTTGGTACAACTCTCCTATAAGAATGTTACTTGACGTGTCTAGATAGCTGTGATAATATTCTCTAGAGATATAGCTATTAGATATAACTCTAAGGAATATGTACTACGAACTACTCATTCTTGGCCGACTGATGTATGCGCCGTACCACGGATACTTGATCATGCATGTGATCGACGAAATGATCGGTCCATGGCAGAAGGTAAGTGCAGGAACGCTGTATCCCTTGCTTGCCCGGCTCGAGCGCGATGGCCTGATTGAGTCACTTGCGACACCAGATGATCAGACCCGCAGCCGGCGCACGGCACGGAACTATGCGATCACCGACGCAGGGCGGGCGCGCTTTCGCGAACTGATGCTCGACATGGTATCAAGCGTCGGCGAATATCAGCGGCTATTTCATCTCAAGGTACCGCATCTGGAATTTCTCACATTCGACGAGCAGATCGAGTTGTTAGAGCATTATCGCGATTACTGTCGCGCTGCTATACGGCATCTCGAGCGTACGAACCGTGAATTCGAAGGTTGGCTCGGCGGCACAATGCCATACTCGCCAATTGAGACTAGGCAGGGAAGTCGTGAGGGTTTGGAGAACGCGATTATCACGACGCGGCATATGATCCAGCGGTGGCAGGCCGAGCTCGATTGGGTCGATCAATTACAGCGCAGGCTCGAACGGAGGTAATGCACATGGCAGAGACTATTAGGCTGCCCAGATGGCTAAAGCCGGCGAACAAGATCATCATCCTGCTGAATCGCCTGGGCTTGCCGATCGGGTCGCAGCACATACTCAGCATACCAGGCCGAAAAAGCGGCAAGCTGTACAGCACACCCGTCTCGCTGTTGACGGTGGAAGGCCGGCGGTATATTTGTACAGTTGGCACAACTGGCTGGGTGAAGAACGCGCGTGTATCTGGTTGGGGGCTGCTCGCGCGTGGGCGCAGGCAAGAGCGGGTGGCTTTGGTCGAGCTGCCGGTCGCCGAGGGCGCACCGATTTTGCGCGAGTTCCCGCGCCAAGTGCCCCACGGGGTCCAGTTTTTTGAGCTTGTGCTCGGCATACCGAACGATCCCGAGGCGTTTGCGGCGGCCGCACCGCGCTGCCCGGTCTTTCGGATCGACGAGCTGTCGCCCGCGACCGAAAGCACTGGCGCTGAACCAGAAAGCGCCCGGCAGCTATAAAGGTTACGAAGCCAGGCTCGCTTGCAGCGCCGCGCCCAGCCGCCGCGCGCCTTCGATCAATTCGGCCGGCTCGTACAGGCTGAACGCCAGCCGCAGTGTGTTGGCACCACGCCCATCCAGGTGAAAGCGCTCGCCGGGCAGATACGATACTCCGCTCGCCTCGGCGCGCGGCAGGAGCACCTCGGTGTCGAGTCCCGCGGGCAATCGCACCCACACGAAGAAGCCGCCGCCTGGTGGCGTTACCGCGCAATCCGGCGGCAGATGCGCCGCCAGCCCGGCCAGCAGCGCGTCGCGGCGGGCGCGATAGGCCGCGCGGAAGCGTGCGACCTGGGCATCGAAGGCGCCGGAGGCGCAGAACTGCGCGACGACCATTGCGGTGAAATGATTGATGCCGCCCCCGCTGTCGATCACACCGCTGCCAATCGTGCGTTGCGCCATTGCTGCGTCGGCCGTGAGCCAGCCGAGCCGCAGCCCAGGCGCGAGCGACTTGGCGAACGAACCGAGCCGCGCCACCACGCCCGGCGGCGCAATGCTCCAAAGCGAGGACGGCGGCGGCTGATCATAGGCCAGCTCGCGATACACATCGTCTTCGACAATCAGGAACTGCTCGGCAATCGCCAGGCCGACTAGCGCCTGGCGGCGAGCGGGGAGCATACTGCTGCCGGTCGGGTTGTGGAAGGTTGGGATGGTGTAGAGCATCCTAGCGCGCCGGCCGGCGCGGCGCAGTCCCGAGAGCGTGTCGGCTAGCGCATCGATGCTGAGCCCGTGTTCGTCGGCGGGCACGGGCACCAGCTCAAGTGGATGGTCGCGTAGAATGTGAACCGCTAGGTGATAGGTAGGCGATTCGACCAGCACGACATCGCCAGGGTGGGTGGCCAGCGTGCAGATTTGGTCGAGTCCGTGCGAGGCCCCGCCGGTGATCACAATCTCGTCGTACCCCGGCGCGCGCCCGTCGGTCTGTGCGATGCGCTCGCATAGCCACTCGATCAGCGGGCCGGCGCCGCGCTCAGCGCCATACGCCAGCACCTCGGCACCCCAGCACTCGATCGCTGCGTCGGCGGCCTGGCGCAGCTCGGCAGCCGGCAGCAGTGTGCTGTCGGGGTGGCCCCAGCCCAGGTCGATAATCCCTGGCCGCTGGGTCAGCTGAATCGTCGGCAGTGTCGGCATTATTGTTGATATTGCTCGATCGCGTCGGACACATACGGCCGACCGCTCGATTGGTAGATCGCCAAGAGGTGGCTCACGTCGAATGGAACGCGGCGAAATTCGAGCGCCAATTGTGCTCCCTCGGCGGTGAGGATGGCGTATTCCGCCCAGGGATCGACGCGGAAGTGATCGTCGGGTTGTTGGTGGCTGTAGGCCAGGCCAACGCTACCGGGATTGAAGAAAAAGCTGTCGGTCGCGCCGAGCCGGCGAATCTGTTGCATGTGGGTGTGCCCGCCCGTCAGGATGTGTGGCACGTGCGCGCCGAGCAGGCGCTGAAACTCATCTTCTGGCGTGGTCGGAAGAATGATCTCGTCGAAGGATGCCGGCGAGCCATGGAAACACAACAGGTCGCGCGCGGCGCTCAGTGGGATGCTCACGGTTGGCTGAAATCCAGCGATGAAGGCCCGGTCGTCCTTCGAGAGCTGGGCGAGCGACCAGGTTCTGATCTCGTTCATCTTGCGCAGGCGCTCGCCCGAGATATTCTCGCTGCCGGTCTCTTCGCCGGTCAGAAGCCATGCATCGGCATTACCCATCACCACCGGGCAGGCTAGGTCGCGCAGCCGGGCGACGACCTCGGCCGGCTGCGGGCCGCCTTGTATCGCGTCACCGAGGCAGACAACCTGATCGACCGTATTGCGCCGAAGATCGGCGAGAACGGCGTCGAGCGCGATGCAATTGCCGTGCATATCGGAGACAATCGCGATTCGAGTCATTACATTGCTCCTAACATTGCTATAATCTTGTTGTGCTCGATGTCAGCGCCGCCCGCGGGCCGCCCACGCTCGTGCGACTAGTGGTATCGAGCCGTCGAGAGCGGTTGGCAGGCTGCCGCGGATACGTTCGCGCAGCGCGCCGCGCTGTTCCTCGCCCAGGCTCATGGCATAGCCTGGCGCCGGTCCCTGGCCGCCGACAAACGGGTTCCAGTAGTCATCAAAATCGCGGAAGTGGGTGTTGATGTCGATCGCGCGTATTTCGACCGCCGCCAAGCCAGCTGCATGAAAGAGATCGGCGAGCGCGTTGGGCTGGCAGATCGGGAAGCGCCGGCCTTCATCGAGATCGTACGCATGTGCATCCAAGGCGGTCGCAGCGTTCCAGAAATGGCGCATGAGCTGCATCTTGCCGGCATAATCCCACACATACACGGCTACGATGCCTCCTGGGCGTATGGCCCGCGTCATCTCGGCCAGCATTTGCTGCGGTTGGGACACAAAGTTAAGCACCAACCCGGATACGGCGGCATCATAGGTCGCATCCGGTACCGGTAATGCCTGCGCGTCGCCAAGATCGAAGCGTGCGCGTGGGTCGGATACCTGCTCGCGCGCAAAGGCGATATAGCCAGCCGCCCGATCGAATCCATCGACAGCCGCGGGATATGCGGTTTCAAGGATTGTCTGGCTTAATGCGCCGGTACCGCAGCCAACATCGAGCCAGCGGCTGCCGGAATCGATCGTCAGCCATCCGAGAAATTCCCGCGCGACCAACCGGCTCCAACGGCCGACATACGGCTCGTAGCTGGCACCACTGGCCCAGGCATCAGCCGGGCGTGCCGTGGTGTGCCGTTCTGCTTGGGACGGGTTGGGCAGATTTTCACCTGCATCATTCATCATTTCATCTCTGGTGGCGCGACACTAGGGAATGCCGCGGCGCGGGTGAAGCTACATGTGGGAAGCAATTGTAGCACCACCGCAGGCCGCGAGCAATCGCTTGAAGCGCGATCATTACTTGCGCCAGATGCGCAGCACCACGATTTTAGTGGCATGGTTGAAGGGCGCAGGGTCGACGATCGGTGGCGCCACGCGGGTGTGCTCATACCCGGTGAAGTCGGCGGGCACGGCAATGAGTTCCTCAATCGCCATATAACCAGCGGCGCACAGCGCCTCGAGGGCTTCCAGATACGCTGCCCCGCTGAGAAACAGCGCATTGTTGATCGCCACCAGATACCCGCCATCGTTGATCAGCGGGCGCACCTTGTTGATTAGCCGGCTATGATTTTGCGCCAGGTCGACCACCCCCTTCTGCGTCGCGGCAAAAAACGGCGGGTCGAGAAACACGCAGTCGAAGCGCTCGCCGGCTCGTTTGAGGCGGTTGATATGCGGCCAAAAGTCGCCGACCTGAAAATCCCGCTTGTGAATCGGGAACCCATTCAGGGTGTACGACGTTTTGGCGACATTCAAAAAGCGGCGGTTGAGATCGAGATGGACCACGCGCACCGCGCCGGCGGCTCGCGCCGCAACGCCCAGGCTGCCGGTGTAGGCGAACGTATTGAGCACGGTCTTCTCCGCCAGGTGCTGCAGCGCCCAACTGCGCAGGTTGCGCGTATCGAGGTACAGGCTCGCATCGCGATTCATAGTTATGTCAACCGCGTACCAGACACCATGTTCGCGAACTCGCCGATCGGTGCTTGTTCCATACACAAGCCTGCCTTGCTTTTCCGCCGCCTGAGTGCTATTGCGTATCTTCACAACCGCCGCGCGGACCCAGGGCAAGCGCCTGAGCAGCAATTCCTGCGTAGCCTGAACGAGCGGTGCGCCTTGCTCCGGCGGATCGGCATAGTTGGAAAGCACCAGCGTGGCGGCATACAGATCGATCACCAGGGCCGGGCATCCTTCCGTAAAGCCGTTGAACAGCCGAAAGGCCGCTTCGTGCCGGGCATCAAACAACTGCGCGCGAGCGCTGATCGCGCCGTCGAGGATGTCCGTTAATGTTGTGGAGGTCATACTGAACATTAAATATTAAATCGGGTATTTTTCGCCGACACACGTGCGGGGCTGAAGACCCCGCACTACGCAACGACGCCCGCTAAAGCGAACTACCCGATTATTTTCTTAATATTCATTCTGCGGAAGTGCGAGCTTGGTCATGAATCTGTCTCCTTGCCATGCACTGTTGCGAGAAAGGCTTCTGTCGTGTGGACCACCACATCCGGATGGGTCCAGAGCAAAAAATGTCCAGCGCCGTCGACGATCCGCAGCTGGGCACCAGGAATACCCTGCGCCAGCATTTGTGCATGCGCGAGTGGCACGGCCGTATCCTCCGCACCAGCGATCACCAGCGTTGGGCACGTGATCTGATGCAACCACGGGCGGCTATCAAAGACTTTCATCGCCTCGACCGCCGCGACCATGCGCGCCGTATCATTGGCGGCCAGGATTCCTTGGAGCCAACGTGCAGTCTCGGGGGGCAGGCGCCGACCACCACCACTATAGATCACGAGTCTGGCCAGCCGACGCATGCCCAGGATGCGCACCAACCAAGGCGACAGCATGCCCTCCAATCGTTCGCGGCGGGAGAGCATGTTGTAGGCATAGGTACAGGCCAGCACCAGGCTGTGCACGCGCTTGGGATAATCACGCGCGAACTGCTGGGCTACGGCGCCGCCCTGTGAGTAGCCCAGAATGTGGGCTGCATCGATCTGCAGATCATCCAGGAGCTGCGCCAGATCGCGGGCAAGCTGCTCCACAGTATACGGTCTCGGAAGCGCGCCACTACGCCCATGCCCGCGCAGATCAGGCACGATGACGTGGTGGTGCGTTGCCAAAGCCGGCAACACAGGTTGATACATTGCTCCGCTGGCCATCAATCCGTGGATGAGCAGGAGCGATGTACCGGCGCCCGACTGGTAGACGAACAACGGTGTTGCAATCGGCGCCGACTGTGTCCGTACATGTGCAGGATCGTGCATGCAAACGGCCTCCTTCATTGCTCTCAGGAGACAGACCTACTGCGCTGCCGGCACGACATACTGCAACAGCAGCGTGGCCAGGCCAAGCAAGCACAGATTGCCCGTGACATCCGTCACCGTCGTGACGATGACGCCCGAAGCTAGAGCGGGGTCGATCTTGAACAGCCGCAACCCGAGCGGAAGAAGCGTGCCAGAGATCGCGGCGCCGATCAGATTGAGCAGCATCGCGCCGCCGACGACAAGGCCGATCATCGCATTCTGCTGCCAGACCATCCCCAGCAGCCCGACGGCTAGCCCAAAGATCACGCCGTTGAGTACACCAATCAGCGCCTCGCGTATCAATGTCCGCCAGCTATCGCGGAGCAAGATCTCCCCCAACGCCCTCGGCTAGTATACCACCGCACGTGTCGGGCGTCGGTCGCATCGTGCGGCTAGCGCATCGTCGGTTCGGCATCAGCGCGCTTCGTTCGCACCGCCTTTTACCCCCTACTGCCGCTTTTACACGTATTCGGCATGCATTCCACGTATGATATACTCCGCGCAACTGACCGAATCGTGTGCTGGAGGCAACCGCAACATGGAACATCGAGTCGCGTACAAGGTCTACTACGAGGACACCGATAGTCTCGGCGTCGTCTACTATGCGAATTACCTGAAATATTTGGAGCGCGGGCGAACCGAGTTTGTGGGCCAAAGCGGCCGTGATATTCGTGATTGGAATGCGGATGGGTACTATTTTGTGGTCTATGCGATGACCATTCATTTTCGCAAACCGGGTGAGCTCGGCGATCTGATCGAGGTTGTTTCAACCTTTGCGCTGCAATCGGCCTACCGTGGGCTCTTTCGGCAGCGGATCGAACGTGCCGGCGAGGTGCTGGTGGATGCGGATGTCGAGATTGTCTGCCTGAATCGCGCGCGGCAGATTCAAGAATTTCCCGATCTGGCAGGTGTTTAAAGTATAACATAGCTCTACCGGAGGTTTCCAAGATGGAAGAATCTACTTCAACGCCGCAATTTGCATCGATGACCGATATTGCGCCGGGTACCCATATCGCGCTGCAGATGCCGGCCGAGTCCAGCGAAGCCGATCTTCAGTTTGCCCAGCAACTCGGCGTCGAATATGTGGTGCTCTGGACTGATGGCGCCCACGCCGGCTACGATTTCTATGCCAGCCGGCGCGCGCTGCTCGAGCAGGCCGGGCTGAAGATCTACGGCTTCGGCAACTGGGATGTGCACAACCAGGACGCGATTGTGTTGAATCTGCCTGGGCGCGATGAAAAGATCGCGCAGTATAAGCAGCACCTGCGGGCGCTAGGGCGTGCCGGCATCCCCTACACCACTCTATGCGCATATGGCCAATGGCATCTGGAGCACCGAGCCGGAACAAACGCGCGGCGGAGCTCCAGCGCGCGCCTTCGACCTGGCCAAGGCCGAGAGCGGCCACTGGTTCGCCAGGCGCTATTTTATGCCGCTCTCGCACGGCCGGGCTTACAGCGAGGACGAGATCTGGGAGAACTTCGCCTACTTCATTCGCGAGGTGGCGCCGGTAGCCGAGGAGGCCGGCGTGAAGATCGGCATTCACCCCGACGACCCACCCGGCGTGGATCTTGCTGGCGTGCCGCGCTGCATCTTCGGCAACTTCGCGGGCTACCAGCGCGCGCTCGAGATCGCCGATAGCCCGAATGTCGGCGTGTGCTTCTGCGTGGGCTGCTGGCTCGAAGGCGGCGAGTTGATGGGCAAGGGCGTGCTGGAGTCACTGCGCTACTTCGGCGAACGCGGCAAGCTATTTAAGGTTCACTTCCGCAATGTCGACGCGCCGCTGCCGCATTTCGTCGAAACCTTCGTCGACGACGGCTACATGGATATGTACAAAGTGATGCGTGAGCTATGCGAGGTGGGCTTCAATGGCGTGGCGATCGCCGACCATATCCCGCTTATGGCCGGCGACCCGCGCGTTGGCACGGCCTACACCGTTGCTTACATGAAAGCGCTGCTGCGGCGCGCCAATGAGGAGGTCGCCGTTCACGCGTGACATGCTCCCACCCCTAAAGGTGAGTGGGCTTCTTGCTTCGTCGCGGTCAGCCCGCTGTCGCAGGTCTTACGTCCGCTCCACAAGCGTTTAACGTCTCCGCATGCCCTGCAGCGACGGGAGAAATGCTGATGAACACGCCGAGCTTGGTTCTCGCTCAACAATCCTGGCGCTCTCACGCTCACGATCAAGAACTTTTTACCCGGCAGTGGCTTTTCTGCCCTGTCTTTATATAATTCTGATATAGTTATTTATTTCACAAAGCTTTATGAACAGACAGCAGCTTCTACAAAAACTTGACAACGCATGGGCCGAGATCAAGGAGTCGTACGCCGGTTTGTCAGACGCGCAGCTGACAGAACCTGGCGTCGTGGGCGATTGGTCGGTGAAAGATATCCTTGCGCATGTGACTTGGTGGGAACAGGAGGCGCTGAAGCATCTGCCGCTTATCATCAAGGAAGGCAGACCACCGCGGTACTCTACACAGTACGGTGGCATCGATGCCTTCAATGCGCTGATGATCGAACAGAAACGAGACCTTTCGCTCGCCGACGTACTGCAACAACAGGATGAAATCCACCGCCAACTCATTGCGTATATCCAGAGCGTGCCCGAAGAGCAATTCACGCGGGAAACGCGCTTCCGGCATCGCCTACGGCTCGATACCTACAGCCATTACCCCAAGCACGCCAAGGCGATACGGGACTGGCGGGAGCGGTCAATCGGATAGGGGAAGTTCAGATTGCGCGCCACCGACACTTCTACCGAGGCGCTGTCTATTCGTCTTTCGAAGCTGGTTCGTCGCCCGGCGCGGTGCGTGCGCGCAGGTATTCCACCAGCGCCTCGAGATCCGGGTTGGCGATTGGGTCGGCCAGGCGGATGGTGCGGCGGCGGCGGCCATCCTCGACCGTGATCGTATACTGCCGGTAATCGGCGGCGCCTTTGGGCAGTGCGCGGCCACCGGCGGGCTGCTCAAAGATGCCCGCCGCATCGACGAGCCGGTGCAAACGATCGGCCTCGGCCGCGGGCAGATCGGCGCTATCGATCACGCGCGGCTTGCTCAGGCCGGGGAAATAGGCCAGCCCGCCTTCGATCTTGAATTCAACGCGCATCGTCGTCTCCTACCAGTACGTTTGGCAAGATGACAGGGTGACAAGATGATCAGCAGCACCTTGTCACCCTGTCATCTTGTCACCTCGTCTTACTCTTCGTCGCCGGCACAATCGCCGGCACGGCCACACCAACCTCGTGCCAGGCCTCGCGCACGGCCTGCTGCTCGGCGCTGCCGTTGCCAAACAACCGCCCGGCGTTTATCAACGTCAGCCGGGCGAAGCTTCGGAAGCCAGTGCTCGGCCGCACGTGCGTGTCGCGCAGCGTATCGTACCAGATTCGGCCAGCCTTCTCCCAGGCGAAACCGCCGATCTTCACGGCGGCAAGGTAGAATGCGTGGTTGGGGATGCCCGAGTTGATATGCACGCCGCCGTTGTCCTCGAAGGTGCGCTCGAAATCGCGCATATGCGCCGGTTGCGGATCCTTGCCGAGCACCGGGTCGTCGTACGCCGTGCCGGGCGCCTTCATCGAGCGCAGCGCGACGCCATTGACACCTTGGGCGAGCAGCCCGGCGCCGATCAGCCAATCGGCCTGATCGGCGGTCTGGTTGAGCGTCAACTGCTTGATCAGCGAGCCGAACACATCCGAGATCGATTCATTCAACGCGCCGGGTTGGTTCGAGTAGATCAGCTGGGCTTCGTCCTGCGTCACGCCGTGGGTGAGCTCGTGCCCGATCACGTCGAGCGAGATCGTGAAGCGATTGAACAGCCTGCCGTCGCCATCGCCAAAGACCATCCGATCGCCGTTCCAAAAGGCGTTGTCGTAGTTCCTGCCGAAATGAACTGTGGCGTTCAGCGGCAGCCCCTGGTCGTCGATCGAGTTGCGCTGATAGATCTCCCAGTAGAAGTCGAATGTCGCGCCGAGCCCATCATAGGCCTCGTTGGTCGCCAGATCCTGGGTCGGCTGCGCGCCTTCGGTCCGCACCACTACGCCCGGCAGCATCTGCTGGTGGCGCGCGTCGTAGATCGTGCGATGCTTCTCGCCCTCGGCGGCTAACAGCACCGATGGACTCGGCGCGGGTGCGCCGGCCAGCAGGAGTTCAGTCCGTAAGCTGCGAAAGGTCTGGTCGGCCGCGAGCGTGTGAACGGCGGCGGCGCGCTCTTGCGCGTCGCCGTTGATTGCGATCTGTTGCAAGATATGCGGGGGTAGAATGCAAAAGATCGAGTGACGGTGCGTTGTTTGATGGCACATGGGGCGGATCTCCTTTCTGCTACGTCAACTAACCGACCCCACACATTCGGCGTCAAGTCATTGTGCGTATCGACAGGCGATCTCGCGCTGCGTCGAGATGTTGCCACGGCGCCGGGCTCACCGCGCCGGTCGCACACAAACCAGGGTATTCTAACAGATTTTGTGCGAGTATAGGAATTTTGAAAATCAGCTCTGCTCGCGGCCCGCGCGGCCCAGCTTGGCGTCGAGCCGGCGCTCGGCGTCGAGCCGCTCCAGTGCGTAGTCGGAGAGATCGACGAAGTGCATGCCCTCTGCAAGGGTTGGATGCACCGCGCGAATTCGCGCGTAGATCGCCTGGGCGATCTGGCGATAGGATGGATGGCCCTGCGGCGCGGAGCGCAGTTCGGCCAGGTGGTACGCCGCGCGCAGGTTGATAGTGACGCGCCAGCGCACCCGAAAGGCCAGCGGCACGACATACTGCGCCTGATCGGGCAGGTCGAGAGCGATCGTCTCACATGCTTCGGCCGCGCGTTCCAGCGCGCCGGCGTAGGGCGCGGCCAAGCCATACTCCATGAGCTCAGGCGGCGTCACATAGCCGTGGCGCACGGTGTAGCGCTGGCGCTCCTGCGTCAGAATGCGATGGCGCTGCAAGTCGCGGTAGGCGCCCAAGTCGGCCAGCAGGTCGAAAGTATAGCTCGGCGTCTCAAAGGCGCGGCCCGGCTTATGGAAGCGACTGCCCCGCTCGCCGACATATGCGCGGATGATCGCCAGCCGCTCCTCGGCGCTCAGTCGCTCGGCCAGCGCGCGCACTTGATCCAGCGGCAGATCGGTGTGCGGGTAGAGGATCGCCGCGACGGTCTTGGCCTCGGCGTCAGGGTCGTAGTCCACCAGCGTTACCTGTCCGTAGTCAGTTGTTCGTTGTCCGTCGTCATAGTATCGATCTACATCGCTGTCCGCTGCAACTGACAACTGACTACGGACAACGGACGAAATGCGCTCACGCATCCCACGCAGGTACTCCTGCTGCATCCGGCCGCGCTCGCTCTTCGCGCGTTTGACGAACGAGGGGATGAGCGCGTCGAGCGCAAGCTGCATCGATTCGGCCAGCTCGCCTAGCTCGTCGAGCGGCGCGGCGTAGAGCTTGGTTAAGAGATATTCGAACGCCCGGCCGTTGCCGAACAACCCCACGTTGGTCAGTGTCGCCATCGGCAGCAGGCCGCGCAAGAGATCGCAGGCCTTGGCGCGCGTGGCGCTGTTGTAGGCGCGCTCCGAGGTCGCCTCGTCGCGCGGGGTGCGCGCTCGCACCGCGGCGATCGTTGGCTCGAGTAGTGTCGAGTAGGTGTCGAACAGACTGTCGAGCGCAGCCTCATAGCGCACGGCGTGGCGCGATTCCATGATTCGCGGCTCGCGCAGATAGCGGTAGCGCCCTTCGACCTTGCGATTGAATACCACATAGCGCGTCGATTTCTCCAACGGGCTGATGCCGATCCGGCTATCTTCCAATGCTTTCGCGGCAATATTGCTGACGCCCTCGCAGGCCACATGCGCGCCGCCCAGCTCGGCCACCGAGTCGTCGCCGTAGCCGATCAGCACGCGCTCGTAGAATGCCTCGGCCTGGCGCACCGCCACGATCTGTTCGCCGCCGGGTGCCCTTTGGGCGTCGCGCACGGCGCCGACGATCGCCGCGAAGCCCGACTCGGGCGCCTGAATAAACTCGTCGAGCAGAATCCGGCGCAGGCTTTTGTCGGTGCGGCTATAACGCGAAAACAACGCGCCCTTGACCACCTCGGGGAGATTACGCAGCCCAAAGATCGGCGCGTCGAGGTCGGTCACAAACGGTGCCAGCAGCGCCCGCTCGGCCTCGGTAAACCGATCACCCCAGCGATCAACAACTGGTGCAGTCATAGATTTGCTCCTCACATGGCCGGCAGGGCCGCCGCACATTTGCATTCCTCGCTGGGCATTTTATCATAGCGCATCCGACAAGTGGTAAAATATACGCAGGCACTGGAGGGCGAGACGCCGACAGGCAGCTTCGGCGGCCAGCCCACACCGCCAATACTCCAAAACTCACCCAAAGCGCTTGCTTCAGCTAAAGGCGATGATGTTCAGCTGCGCAAAAAAGGCTTGGTTGCATGACTCACCATGCTAGCGTCGAGACGATTCTCTCGGCTGAAATCGCGGCATTTCTTGCCGAAAGTCCCTGGCAGACCGCGCTGACATCGCGTGAAGGTACGATCCTAGCGCTGAGCCGACCGCTCCTTGATCTGTTGGATGCCCCGGCAGAAGCCTTTGTCGGCCAATCGGTCGAGACGCTCGTGCTCGAAGAAGAACGAAGCCAGATTCGATCGCTGTTCACCGAGCTGGCGCGCGGCGCAGCACCAACCGCACTGCGCGCCCATCTCATCCGGCCGGATCACTTCGCGCTGGCAATTGAGATTGAGCTGTTTCCGATCGTCGATGATCCGGCGCGGCGCGTCACCATGGTTGTGTACCCAGTCTCGATGATGCATCACCGCGAGCGGCTCATTTTAGAATTCAACCGGCTCATGCCGCGTTTGTTGGAAGCGCAGTCGGCGGTTGATCTGTTTGATAAAGCGGTGCAGGCGCTGCATCCACTCGGCATGGGCATGCTTGTGGCCGCGCTCGAACCCGACCAGGCATCGCTGCGGGTAGAGTTTCTGAGTTTGAACTCGGGGTTGCTGGATCTGCTGCACCGCATGGCCAAACTCGATCTCGACCAGCTCCGTATCCCACGCACTGCGCCGTTCTTCAACCGGGTGCTCGAACGCCGTGAGGCATTGTTCAGCGATAACTTTCAGCCGCTGTTTCAAGCGGTGGTTTCGCATAATATGGTTGCGCTCTACCAGCGCGTGGTGCAACTATCCGGCATCCCCGGTTTCATTCTTGCGCCATTGCTGGCCGGCACGCAGGTGCGCGGAGCGCTGATGGTCTGGAGTCATGTGCTGAATCAAGAACAAGTGCCATTTATCGAGGCATTTGCGCATCAACTCGCGGCGGTGTTGGCCCAGATCGATCTGCGCGGCCAAATGCGTCGCCAGATGCAGCGGCTGAATTCGCTTGCCACCACCGCCCACGCCGTTACCAGGTTGGGGTCGCTCGACGATGTGCTGCGGGTGATCTGTATGCAGGCGCAGGATCTGCTTGGCGCCGAGTTTGCGCGGATCGCCGCGCCAGTTGAAGGAACCGATACGCTCAAATATATCATGTCGACTGGACAAGACGCTGGGAATTTGCTGAATTTGGCCATCCCGATCGACGCCAGCGTCAGCGGTGCAGTGCTGCAGACCGGGCAGGGCCGGGTGATCGCCGATCTGCGCGAGGCACACGACGTATATGCGCCATTTCGCGAGTATAGCCGCGCGCGTTCGGTGCTTTATCAACCGCTTCAGCACCAGGCAATCGTGCTAGGAGTGCTCATCGTCGGGCATGGTCAGGTTGGCTGTTTCAGCCAGGCCGATCTCGACTATCTGGGGCGCTACGCCGAGTATGCCGCCGTGGCGATCGCCAATGCCCAGCTGCACGCCGCGCTCCAGCGCTCGGAGAACGACCAACAACGCCACCGCCGCGAACTTGAGGCGCTGCTGAATATAAGCCAGGCGGTCAACCATTCACTCGAACTCACCACAGTGCTGCAAGAAGGGCTACGTGTGCTGGAGCAACTCGATCTTGCGACTGTCTCGACGGTTTTGCTCGTCAATGCCGATGCAAGCGCCTTCGACTTGCATGCGGCTCGTGGCGTGCCCGCCAGTTTGCTGCCGCTGATCCAGCGCACGGCGCTCGATAGTATCTCGGGCGATATTCTGCGCGAAGGGCGGCTGCGCGTGCTCAGCCAGAGCGAGCGAAAGCAGGTGCTCGAACAGTATGGTATCAAGGACCATTTCCTCCAGCATACTTCGGCCTATATCCCGTTGATTGTCGGCGAGAAACGGCTTGGCGTGCTGGGCGTAAGCCGGCCAAACGATCGTCACTATGCCGAATATGAGCTTCGGTTGCTCCAGGCGCTCGCCAACCTGCTTGCTCAGGCCGTCGGCAAGGCGCAGGTGTATCTGGCGCTCCAGGATACCGCAGCGCTTAACGCGCGTCTCTATCGTGAAACCGAAGAGGTCCGCAGCTATCTCAATACGCTGCTGCAGAATACCCCTGATCTGTTGCTGACGGTTCGGCCGGATATGACCATTCATATCTTAAATCCCGAACGGCTGATCGAGCCAGACACATGTTCTGTCGATCAATTAGAAGGGCAAATGTTTCTACGTTTGGCCCCCGAGCACCTGCATTCCTATTTGCTACAACTATGGCGGCAGGTTCTGGGTGGCAGGCCGCAAACCTTCGAACTTGAACTGCCCAGACCCAGTGGCACATCACTCGTCTTGCTGCTTTCGGCCGCGCTGATTGCCGATTATGGCGAAGTCCTGGTGATCCTGAAAGATATCACCGAGCAGCGGCAGCGCGAAGCGCATATGCGCCAGGACGACAAGCTTGCGGCGCTTGGCAGCATGGTCGCGGGCGCCGCGCACGAGCTCAATAATCCGTTGACGACGATTCTGGGCCTGGCACAGCTGCAAATCGGCGAGCATATTCCGGCCCAGCTACGCTCGGATCTCGAGACGATCGAGCAGGCCGCGCTGCGCGCCCGCTCGATCGTTCAACAGCTGCTGCGATTCGCGAGCCCACAGCTGCCGAAAACGCAGCCAATCGCGCTGGCTCCGTTGATTACCGAGACGCTTGATCGCCTCGAGCAGCCGCTCCGCGCGAGCGATATCCGAGTCATGGTCGATCTTGCGCCGGATCTGCCGCCGACCGACGGCGATCGACAGCAGCTCGCACAGGTGCTGTTCAATATCCTCGATAACGCCGCTCAGTCGCTGGCGGCGAATTCGCCCGAACTGCCGCGCCAACTTCATATTCGCGCCGTTCAGGAACACGATGCTCTTGAACTGACGATTGAGGATACCGGCCCAGGTATTCTGCCGGAACACCTATCGCGGATTTTTGATCCATTCTTCACGACTCGCCAGGTCGGGCAGGGCGCCGGGCTAGGCCTAGCAATCTGCCATACGATCATTCAGCGGCACGACGGCCGTATCTGGGCGCAAAGCCCACCGGGCAAAGGAGCGACGTTTGTCATTCAACTACCGATCAGTCATCACTGACATGACTTACACAGTCGGCGTTTGTTGCCTTCGGCAGCCCTTCGGCAAGCTCCCCTTCGACAAGCTCAGGAACCGGAACCGCGGCACTTTATCTTTTTATCGTTTTTTGTTTTTGCCCTCGCAGAGCGCAAAAACGAAAAACCGGGTACCCTCTGGGTGAATCGAACTGAGAAACCTTCACCTACGAAAGGAATCTACTCATGCTCATCACACTCCAGGACAAGCCGGCGCTGCGGCTACATCCCAACGACGACGTCGCCATCGCGTTGGTGCCGCTGACGCGCCACCGGACGATCGACGTTGGCCATCACCCGGTACGTTTGAACGCCGATGTTGGCCCAGGGCATAAGCTCGCACTCCGCGCAATCGAGATTGGCCAGCCGGTGCGGCGCTATGGCCAAGTGATCGGTTTTGCCACCCGCGCGATCGCGCCGGGGGATCATGTCCACACGCACAATCTGGCGGTCGGCGAGATGCAGCTCGACTACCAGTTTGGCGTCGATGCGCGCCCGGTCGTGCCCGTACCGCCGGATGAGCGCCACACATTCCAAGGCTACCGCCGGGCCGACGGCAGCGTCGGCACCCGCAATACGCTGGTAGTCATCAGCACGGTCAATTGCGCGGCCCACACCGTGCGCCAGATCGCTGCCCGCGCCCGCGCCGAACTGCTGCCGCGCTTCGCGAATGTTACCGACGTGGTCGGCATCGCCCATCGGGGCGGCTGCGCGAGCGCCTCGTCGGGGTACGAGATCGATATGCTCCGGCGCACGCTGGCCGGCTTCGCGCGCAATCCGAATGTCGCCGGTTACTTATTCGTCGGGCTCGGCTGCGAGACCAACCAGTTCGAGGCGCTGTTCGAAAGCCAGCGCGCGCGGCTGGGCGATTTGCGGTTGCCACCATATGTTGGCATCCAGGATTCCGGTGGCGTCGCGCCGGCGATCGACGAGGGTCTCGAGGCGCTCGCCGCCCGGATGATACATGCCAACGAATATCGCCGCGAGACTGTGCCCGTCAGCGAGCTGATGCTGGCGCTGCAGTGCGGCGGCAGCGACAGCTTTAGCGGTATCACCGCCAACCCGGCGCTTGGCCACGCGGTCGATCTGTTGGTAGCCCAAGGCGGCGCCGCCGTGCTAAGTGAGACGCCCGAGATCTATGGCGCCGAGCACCTGCTGACCCGTCGCGCCGACAGCCGGGCGGTCGGCGAGAAGCTGGTCGAGCGCATCCACTGGTGGGAGGCGTACACCGCGCGCGAAGGCGGCGAGATCGATAATAACCCTTCGCACGGCAACAAGGCTGGCGGGTTAACCACGATCTACGAGAAATCGCTCGGCGCAGTCGCCAAGGGCGGCAGCACGCCGCTCCAGGCGGTCTACGAATACGCCGAGCCGATCACGCAGCGCGGCTTTAGCTTCATGGACACGCCTGGCTACGATCCCGTCTCGGTGACCGGACAGGTGGCCGGCGGCTGCAACCTGATCGCCTTCACCACCGGGCGCGGCAGCTGCTTCGGGTTCAAGCCGGTGCCAAGCATCAAGATTGCGACCAACAGCGTGACCTACGATCGCATGCGCGGCGACATGGATATCAACGCTGGCCGCGTCCTGGAGGGCGCGACCGTCGAGGAGGTCGGGCGCGAGATCTTCGAGAAGCTGATCGCGGTCGCGTCGGGCGAGCACAGCTTGAGCGAAGCGCAGGGTATCGGTGAGGAAGAGTTCAACCCGTGGATCATTGGGGCGACGATGTAGAATGCCGAGAACCGGGTACCCTCTGGGTGAACCGAAGCACAGTATACGCGATGAGAATCACGCTATCATCGCATCGTGGGGGCGACCCTCGCGGTCACTGCCCACTGAAGCCGATGACCCGGCCATGGATCGCGCCATGTCGATGATCGCGATCATCATCGTAAGGGCGATTCGCAATCGCCAGTGTGATACCAAAAACAGCAGCCAAAAATGGTATACTATGGCTGCACAATCACAGCCGCATCGCGCTAGCAGAGTCGAATGTCATAATGAGGGCAACTATGCCCAGCCCTAACGCCGAGTCATCATCAGCTATCGTCGACTCCGCGGCGGTGCGCCGTGTACGCGAGCACCCATTGGGCAAGCATCTGATCGTGCAGCTCGCCGAGACCTTCAAGGCGCTGGCCGATCCAACGCGCGTGCGGATTCTGCATGCGCTCTCGCACGCCGAACTGTGCGTGGGCGATCTGGCGGCGGTGCTGGAGATGACCGAGTCGGCGGTCTCACACCAACTGCGCCTGCTGCGCAGCCTGCGAGTCGTGCGCGCGCGCCGCGAGGGCAAGCAGGTGTACTATGCGCTCGACGACGAGCATGTCACAAGGCTGTTCCAGCTCAGCCTCGAGCACCTGGGGCACGAATGAGGACACGGATTATGCCACGGATTGCACGGATACTTAATTCCGTGCAATCCGTGGCATAATCCGTGTCTGCTAGCCGAGTTGCCGCGCAATCTGCGCCGCGTGAATGGAGTCGTGGCTGACCAAATGCAGCGTGTGTGCGCTAATTGTGATCTGGCCTTGCTCTTCATGTCGGCCGGTGCGTTGCCACTCTTCGGGCGAAAGTGCGATTAGATCGGCCAGATGGATGTTTCGCAGCCGCAAAAATGCCTCCAACGCGTCGCCTAGATTTGCCGCGGCGTAGTTGCGCTCACGCGCCCACTGCTCCTGGTCGTAGCCGGGAAGCAGCGGGTCGTCGTAGTCGCGCATCGCCTGCATCCGCTCGATGCCGCGCTCCTCGGCGTCGCGCAGATGGCAGACGACTTCCACCACCGACCAATTCTCATCGCCGCCGCGCGCTGCCTGGGCTTGTTCCTGAGTAACATCGTGAAGCAGCATCATCAATACCTCCGGGGCGGCGCGAAAAGCGTCGAGCAAATCTTTTGATGTGTCGTACATGGCCCTGATCCTTTCGCCTTCAAAATGAGATGAGAGATCGGAGATGCGAGGTCTTTGCAATCTCCAATCTCTCATCTCAAAGCGCCAGCCTGCGATTCGCGGCACAAGCACCCTTACCCGGCCAAGCCTTCCTTCACCAACTGCGCGATGTCGGTCGGCAGCTTGGCCACCTTCACGCCCACGGCTTCGAGCGCGGCGATCTTCTCCTGGGCAGTGCCCTCGCCGCCCGAAATGATCGCGCCGGCGTGGCCCATGCGCTTGCCCGGCGGGGCGGTCTGCCCGGCGATGAAGCTCACCACGGGCTTGCTCACATGCGCCCTAATATATTCGGCCGCGTCGATCTCGGCGCGCCCGCCGATCTCGCCGATCAGCACGATCGCCTTGGTATCGGCGTCGGCTTCGAATAATTCCAGCACGTCGACGAACGAGGTGCCGACGATTGGGTCGCCGCCAATGCCGACAATCGTGGTCTGGCCGAGTCCCAGGCGCGTCAGCGCGTCCACCGCTTCGTAGGTCAGCGTGCCGCTCTTCGAGACCACGCCGACCGGGCCGGGAGTGGCAATATTGCCGGGGATAATGCCGACCTTGGCCTGGCCGGGCGTGAGCAGTCCAGGGCAGTTCGGGCCGATCAGCCGCACGCCATGCTGGCGCACGATCTCGAAGGTGCTGATCATGTCGTTGGCCGGGATGCCTTCGGCAAGCGAAACGATCAATGGCAGTCCGGCGTCGATAGCTTCAAGTATTGAATCAGTAGCGTTTTGTACCGCCGGCACGGCGATCCACGAGGCGTTCGCGCCCGTCTCCTGCACCGCCTGTTTAACAGTGTTAAAAACCGGCACCCTACCATCGACCGCCATTTGCCCGCCTCTGCCGGGAGTCATGCCGGCGACCACGTTGGTGCCGTAGGCCAGCATCGCCCGTGTGTGAAATGTGCCCTCATTACCCGTGATGCCCTGCACCAGCAGACGGGTATTTTTATCGACTAGGATGCTCATAAACGCCTCTTCCTTTGTCGGCCAGGCGGAACGCCGCCTATCCTAGCATAGTGAAACCTAAGCCGCAAGTCAGCACGAGACGGATTATGGCCACGGATACACGGAGAGTCAATTCCGTGTATCCGTGGCCGAAATCCGTGCCCCAAAGATCGCCCGCCCGACACGCACGATCGTCGCGCCTTCCTCGATCGCCACTTCAAAATCGTCGGTCATGCCCATCGACAGCGCGGCCCAGTCGGCCGATGGAAAGCGCTGGGCCAGTGTGTCGCGCAGCCGGCACACCGAGCGAAAGGTTGGCCGCGCGGCCTCCGGGTCGTCGGCCCAGGGCGCGATCGTCATCAAGCCGAGCACCGCTAGCCGCGGCAGCGCAAGAATCTGCTCGACCTGGCCAAAAAAAGCGTCGAGTTCGGTGGGGCGCTCGTCCCAGCCAGCTAGGTCGAAGCCCTCCTTACTGGCCTCGCCCGAGACGTTGACCTGCAGCAAGACCGGCAGTTGACCATGAGAGTTGAGGATTGAAGATCGAGGATCGAGGATAGGAGATGACGTGTGTGATTCCGTATCCTCGATCTTCAATCTTCTATTTTCTATTGCGCGATCGAGTGCTTGAGCCAAGTGCAGGCTATCGACCGAATGAATCAGGTCGAACAGGCCGGCGGCGCGCTTGGCCTTGTTACCCTGCAAATGGCCGATCAAGTGCCAGGTGATGCTGGCGCGCTCCTGGGCCAAGGCCGCGATCTTTGGCTCGGCTTCCTGCACACGGTTCTCGCCGAAATCGCGCAGTCCGGCCGCCAGCGCCGCGGCTACAACCTCGGCCGGGTGGGTCTTGCTGACGCCGACCAGCCGTACCTCTGCGGGCGCGCGCCCAGCGCGGCGGGCGGCCGTAGCCACACGTTCTTGTACCCGATCGATCCGCGCCGCAATGGTTTCCATGGGATAGCCTCGCAGCTGTCTGGTGAATCGGTCTTCATTATACCCTAGGCGGTGGAGCAGTGCGGTTACAATTTTTACTCAAGTGATTAATATTCTTGACACTCTTCAACTGAAGAATTATACTGACGCGTAATAATTTCCGCATAGTGAAAATGTAGTTGCTCTATTCTTGTTCCATGAACCATGACAACGCCGTAAGTACATGTAAGAGAGAAAGCCGATGCCCGCCGAACTGCTCACGCTCGCGGAAGTCAATCTGCTTGATCGCGCCAGCTTTGTGGCCAAGCTCGGTTTTCTGTTCGAGGGCTCGCCGTGGATCGCGGATTCGACCTGGCCGGCGCGCCCGTTCGCCGATCTTGATCAACTGCACCAGGCGCTGTGCGCAATAATGTACGCCGCGCCGCTCGATCGGCAGCTCGCGCTGATCCGCGCCCACCCCGACCTGGCAAGCAAGGCGGCGATTGCCGGCGATCTGACACCCGAGTCCGCCCGCGAGCAGTCGTCGGCCGGGTTGGACCGGCTCGCGCCGGAGGAGTTCGCGCGCTTTACACAGCTCAATCAGGCCTATCGCGATCGATTCGCATTTCCGTTTATTATCTGCGTGCGCGAACACACCACAACCAGCATTCTGGATCACTTTGCCGTACGCTTGGCAAACACTCGGGAGCAAGAGATTCAGACCGCGCTAGGCGAAATCGCGAAGATCGTGCGGCTGCGCCTGCTCGATCTGCTTGCAGACTAAGCTATTTGGGCCATAGAGATCACAGAGGGCAAAGAGAGAGAAAAGGACCCTTATGGCAGGACGTCTCACGACGCATGTGCTCGATACTGCACAGGGATGCCCGGCGGCTGGCCTGGAGATCGAGCTGTGGCGGCTTGGCGCAACTGCGGCCGAACGCAGGCTGCTGAAGACGGTGCACACCAATGCCGACGGCCGCACCGGCGGACCGTTGCTGGCCGACGATCTGACCGCTGGCGCGTACGAGCTGGTTTTTGCCGTGGGAGCCTACTTCGCTAGCCAGCCGGTCGCGACCAGCACGCCGCCATTTCTCGATCGCGTGCCGGTGCGCTTCACGATTGCCGACCCACAGGCGCACTACCATGTTCCGCTGCTGGTATCGCCCTGGGCGTATAGCACCTACCGCGGTAGCTAAGAATAGACCATTGATTTGACGGATTGAGCGGATTTGCGCGGATTTTTATAGATATAGTGTAAAGAGTAAAGCAGTATGAGCCGCTACGATCTGATTATCCGCAATGGCATGCTAGTGACGCCCAGCGCTGTGCTCCAGGCCGATCTAGGGCTCGCCGATGGGCGGATCGCCGCGATCGAGCCGGCGCTCGCCGGAACCAGCGCGGCTGAGATCGATGCGCGCGGGCTGCATGTTCTGCCGGGCGTAATCGACGCACATGTGCATTTCAACGAGCCGGGCCGAGCCGGTTGGGAGGGCTTCGCGACCGGCACGCGCGCCCTGGCGGCCGGCGGCGCGACGGCATTTTTCGACATGCCGCTTAACGCGCACCCGCCGACGCTCGACGCCGCCAGCTTCGACCTCAAGCTTGCGGCGGCGCAGCAGTCTTCGCTGGTCGATTTCGCGCTGTGGGGTGGCCTGACGCCTGACAACATCGATCGACTGGATGAGTTGGCCGAGCGCGGAGTGATTGGCTTCAAGGCGTTTATGTCCAACAGCGGCATCGACGATTTCGCCGCTGCCGACGATCTAACGCTGTATGAGGGCATGGCGCGCGCGGCCAGGCTGGGGCGGATTGTGGCGGTGCATGCCGAGAGCGACCAACTCACCGGACTGCGGGCTCGCCGCGCAGTTGCACACGGGCAGGTCAGTGCGCGCGATTACCTTGCCTCGCGCCCGGTGGTGGCCGAACTCGAGGCGATCGAGCGGGCGATTCTTTTCGCGAGTGAAACCGGCTGCGCGCTGCACATTGTACATGTCAGCAGCGGCCGAGGCGTGCGGCTGGTGGCCGAGGCGCGCCTGCGCGGCGTCGACGTGAGCTGCGAGACGTGCCCGCACTACCTGGCGCTGACGGAGGACGACTTGGAGCGGCTGGGTGCGGTGGCCAAGTGCGCGCCGCCGCTGCGCCCTCAGGATGAACAGGCCGCGCTCTGGCAGCAACTGCTCGACGGCAGCCTGCCGATGGTCGCCTCCGATCACTCTCCATCTCCACCTGAGATGAAGGGAATTGAGAATGACGCCGAGCCTGCTCACAATTCTCAATTCTCAAGTCTCAATTTCTTCGAGGCCTGGGGCGGCATCTCCGGCTGCCAGTCGCTGCTGCAGATACTGCTGACCGATGGCTACGCTCGGCGCAATGTGCCGCTCACGATGATTGCAGCAGCCACGGCGACGTTTGTGGCGCAGCGCTTTGGCCTGGCGCCGCGCAAGGGCCGCCTGGTGGTCGGCGCGGACGCCGACCTGGCACTGGTCGACCTGCGGCAGCGGTTCGTGCTGCATTCGAATGATCTCTTGTATCGCCATCGCCATAGCCCGTATCTCGGCCGTACACTGCACGGCCGGGTCGTCCGCACGCTGGTGCGCGGACAGACTGTCTTCCTCGACGGTGATATCGTCGCCGCGCCAATCGGCCGCCTGCTGACGCCAAGCCCACCCGCGCGCTGATTCAATTGTGCGCAATTACGACGCAGTGATGAGGGGGACATTGATACTATGTGGGAAACCTACCTGCAACCAGGCTCGCTCGACGAGGTACTGTCATTGCTCGAGCAGTTCGCCGATCGAGCGCGCGTCGTCGCCGGCGGCACCGATGTGCTGGTCGAGCTGTCGCGCGGAGTCAAGCCGACTTCGACATTGATCGATATTAGCCGCCTGAGCGAGCTGAAATATGTGCGCTACGAAGATGACCTGATTCGCATCGGCGGCTTGGCGACGCACAATGATCTGATTGCGTCGGAAGCGTGTCTGCGCTACGCGCTGCCGCTGGCCCAGGCTTGCTGGGAGGTCGGCGCGCCGCAGATTCGCACGCGCGCGACGATCGCTGGCAATCTAATCACCGCTTCGCCGGCCAACGACACGATCACCCCGCTGATGGCGCTGGGCGCCGAGCTGGTATTGGCCAGCGCTGCAGGCGAGCGGGTGGTGCCGCTGCGCGAGTTCTACCCCGGCTTTCGCCAGACGCTGCTGCAGCCGAACGAGTTGCTGCGTGAGATTCGCTTTCCAGCGCTGCGCGACGACCAGCGCGGTCTGTTCCTCAAGCTTGGCCTGCGCCGCGCCCAGGCAATTTCCGTGGTCGATATTGCTATTATCCTCACATTTGATATTGCAAATTGTAAATTGCAAATTGAAGAAGACGCTTCACAATCTACAATTTACAATTTACAATTTGCAATTGTCAAGGACGCGCGGATCACACTTGGCTGCGTGGCGCCGACGATCATTCACGCGGCCACAGCAGAAACCTTTCTAAAAGGTAAAACGCTCAATTCGGCAAGTTGCGCCGAGGCCGGGCGCCTGGCCGCCGCGCATGCCCGGCCGATCGGCGATGTGCGTGGCTCGGCAGACTACCGCCGCACGACGGTGGCGAATCTGGTGGCCGAGGGTCTGCGGCGGATCGCCACGGGCGCCGAGCGCGCGGGCTGGCCGGAGCAGCCGGTGCTGCTGGAGACGACCGACGACCGACGAGAGGGCACAGTGGTCGGTGGTCGGTGGTCGGTGGTCAGTGCAATTGAGACGACGATCAACGGCCAGCCCTACACGCTGGGTGACGAGGCGCCCACCAAGACGCTGCTCGACGCGCTGCGCGAGGATGCTGGGCTGACCGGTACGAAAGAGGGCTGCGCCGAAGGCGAGTGCGGCGCATGCACGGTCTGGCTGAATGGTCAGGCGGTGATGGCGTGCCTCACGCCGGCCGGCCAAGCCCACGGCGCGGCGGTGACGACGATCGAGGGGCTTGCTGGAACGATGAAGCCTGAAGGCGGAAGGATGAACAAAGCTGACGATGCGTCTCATCCTTCATCCTTCGTCCTTCATCCTTTACAGCAGGCATTCATCCGCCATGCGGCGGTGCAGTGCGGCTACTGCATCCCTGGCATGCTGATGGCCGGCGCCAAGTTGCTCCACGAGCGCCCGCAGCCGAGCATCGAGCAGGCGCAGGTGGCGCTGAGCGGCAATATTTGCCGCTGCACCGGCTACCGCAAGATCCTGGATGCTGTGCTTGCCGCTGCTGCGGAGAAGCCAGGAGTCAGCAGTCAGGAGTCAGAATAATTGCATGACCCGCGTATTCTGACTTCTCGCTCCTGGCTTCTGACTCCTGAAAGGTAATGAACATGCCAACATTGATTGGTGAATCACTGCCGCGCCCCGACGCGTTGGGTAAAGTCACCGGCGCGACCAACTACCCCGGCGACCTGGTGCAACCAGGCATGCTGCACCTCAAGGTTGTGTTCACGCAGCGCCCGCACGCGCGGATTGTGGCACTCGATACCAGCGCGGCGCTGGCGCATCCGGGCGTCGTGGCGGTGCTCACCGCCGCCGACGTGCCGTACAACGCTTTCGGCCTGATCGAGCACGACCAGCCGGTGCTTTGCGGTGAGAAGGTGCGCTTCCAAGGTGACAAGATTGCGCTCGTGGTGGCCGAAAGCAAGCGCGCCGCCGCCGCAGCGGCCCAGCTCGTGCGGGCGACATATGAGGATCTGCCGGTGGTGACTGATCCGCGCGCGGCGATGGCGCCGGGCGCGGCGCTAGTCCATGAAGCGCTCGGCAGCAACATCCTTTTTCACATGCCCATCCGCAAAGGGGATATTGCGCAAGGCTTTGCGGAGGCCGATGTCATCCTCGAAGGTGACTTTCATACATCCTGGCAGGAGCACGCCTTTCTCCAACCCGAGGCCGGCGTGGCCCATGTCGACGAGCAGGGTCGTGTGGTAGTCGAGACCGCCGGGCAGTGGCTGCACGAAGATCGCAAGCAGATCGCGGCGATGCTCCAGCTACCCGAGGACCAGGTGATTGTCCGCTACGCCGCAATCGGCGGGGCGTTTGGCGGGCGCGAGGACCTGTCGCTGCAGCATGTGCTGGCGCTGGCGGCCTGGAAATTGCGGCGCAAGGTCGCGCTGGTGTGGAGCCGCGAGGAGTCGATGATCGGCCACCATAAGCGCCACCCGATCAGCGTACGCTGCAAGTGGGGCGCGCGGCGCGACGGCACGATTACTGCAGTGCAGGCCGAGCTGATCGCCGATGGCGGCGCGTATGCCTCGACGAGCGCCGAGGTGACCAAGGTAGCCACGCTGTTCGCCAATGGCGCCTATGAGGTCGCGAATATCTCGGTCGACGGTTACGCGGTGTATACCAACAACGTGCCGAGCGGTGCATTTCGTGGTTTTGGCGCGCCACAGGCTCAGTTCGCCTGCGAGATCATGGTCACGCGACTGGCGCACGCGCTGGGAATCGATCCGATCGACATGCGGCGTAAGAACCTATATCGCGAGGGCGGTATCGAGGCGACCCAACGGCCACTGCCGGCGGGCGTGAGTGCCCTGCCCGTACTGGAGCGGTGTGTTGAGGAGGCCCAGAAACGCTTTGCCCAGCCAAGAACTAAGAACCAAGAATCAAGAACCAAAGATGTCGATAACGGTTCTCAGTTCTCGGTTGACCCTGCGGGTGGCCGTTCTCATCTTCGTAGCGGAGTTGGAATTGCGTGTGGAATAAAAAATGTGGGTTACTCCTTCGGCTACCCTGAGCAGGCCACCGCGACAGTTGAGCTCCACGGCGACGGCGCGATCGAGCGGGTGGTGGTGCGGGTTGGCGCGGCCGATGTAGGCCAGGGCGTGCACTTGGCGTTGCGCCAGATCGCCGCCGAGGCCCTCGGTCTCCCGCCTGGGCAGATCAGCATGATCACCGACGACAGCGCCGAGGCGCCCAACGCCGGCAGCGCCTCGGCTTCGCGTATGACGTTGATGGGTGGCCGTGCGGTGCACGACGCGGCCAAGGATGCGTTGCGGCTCTGGCATGAAGAAGAGGAGCGCCCCGCGATCGCGACGCTGCAATACCGCCCGCCCGCCACTACCCGGCTCGACCCCGCAACCGGCGAAGGCGTGCCAAACTACTGCTATGGCTATGTCGCGCAGGCGGTCGAGGTCGAGGTCAACACGCTGACCGGCCAGGTGCAGCTGCTCAAGATCATCAGCGTGCACGACGTCGGCAAGGCGATCAATCGCCAACAGGTCGAAGGGCAGATCGAAGGCTGCCTGGCGCAGGCGCTGGGCTACGCGCTGCTAGAGGACTTTCAGATCCGTGACGGCAAGGTGCTGACGCCATACTTCAGCACCTACCTGCTGCCCACGGTGCTGGACATGCCAACCGAGATCGTGCCGGTGATTCTGGAGCTGGCCGACCCGAACGGGCCATATGGCGCGCGCGGCATGGCGGAGATGGCGCTGGTACCCTTGGCGCCGGCGATCGCCAGCGCGATCCACGACGCAACCGGCGCGTGGGTTCATCGCCAGCCGATGACGCCCGAGCGCGTGCTGGCGGCGATTGAGGGAGCGCAGGCAGAAAAATAATCCACAGATTACACAGATTATGCAGATTTATTTTCGGTTCATACAATCTGTGCAATCTGTGGATAAGATATAGATACGAGCGAAAGAGATTATGACATGCAATTGCTGCGGATCACCGTCGGAGATACGTTTGTCTACACCGCGCGGCTGGAGCAGGCCGATGCGCCGCAGACCTGCGCGGCGTTTGAGCGACTGCTGCCCTATCGCCAGCAGATCATCCACGCGCGTTGGAGCGGCGAAGCCTGCTGGATCCCGCTGGGCGAGTTTCAGCTCGGCGTAGGCTTCGAGAACCACACCAGCCATCCGTCGCGCGGCGACATCCTGTTTTACCCCGGCGGCTACAGCGAGACCGAGATCCTGTTCCCGTATGGCAGCGCCTGCTTCGCGAGCAAAATGGGCCAGCTGGCCGGCAACCACTTCTTGACGATCGTCGAAGGGCAAGCGCAGCTCGCCGCAATGGGCCGCAAAGTGCTGTGGGAAGGCGCGCAGGATATCGTGTTCGAGGCGCTGTAACCAAAATGTACGATGTTCACGCGCGGTTGAGAAAAGACAACAAAGTAGCCTCCAGGTTTTGGTATTGTGATGAAGGTATATCTCATCACATTCGATGAAGATTCTGGACAGCGACGTCCTGGTAGTTATTCATTTACGTGCATTCACATTGCGGTAATGGAGGCTTAGATGAAAGTCCCAGGCTATGTAACTAATGCTGCTCTACGCGCGTGGGTCGAGGAGATGGTTGCGCTCTGCAAGCCCGACGACGTTCAGTGGTGCGATGGCTCGCAAGCTGAATATGACGAGTTGTGCAATCAGATGGTCGAAACAGGTACGCTGCTGCGCCTGGATTCCGCCAAACGCCCGAACAGCTTTCTCGCTCGCTCGGACCCCAGCGATGTCGCGCGGGTCGAGGATCGCACCTTCATCTGCAGTATCAACAAGAATGATGCTGGACCGACGAACAACTGGATGGCGCCCAAAGATATGAAAGAGCAGCTGACCAGCCTGTTCGACGGCAGCATGCGCGGGCGCACAATGTATGTCGTCCCGTTCAGCATGGGGCCGCTCGGCTCGCGGATTGCCCATATCGGCGTCGAGCTGTCGGACTCGCCGTATGTGGCCGCTAGCATGCGAATCATGACCCGCATGGGCCGGGCGGTCTATGATGTGCTTGGCCCCGACGGCGAGTTCATCCCCTGCTTGCATTCGGTTGGCATGCCGCTGGCGCCCGGTCAGAAAGATGTGCCGTGGCCGTGCAACAAGGACGAGAAGTATATTGTGCACTTCCCCGAGGAGCGCTCGATCTGGTCGTATGGCAGCGGCTACGGCGGCAACGCGCTGCTGGGCAAAAAGTGCTTCGCGCTGCGGATCGCCTCGGTGCTGGCGCGCGACGAGGGCTGGCTAGCCGAGCATATGCTCATCCTCGGCGTCGAGTCGCCCAAAGGCGAGAAGACCTATGTCGCGGCGGCGTTTCCGAGCGCGTGCGGCAAGACCAACTTCGCCATGCTGATTCCGCCGAAGTCGTTCGACGGCTGGAAGATCACTACCGTCGGCGACGATATTGCTTGGATCAAGCCCGGCCACGACGGCAAGATCTACGCGATTAATCCTGAGAACGGCTTCTTCGGTGTTGCGCCTGGCACCTCGGAGCAGTCGAACCCGAACGCGATGGCGTCGATGACTCGGAATACGATCTTCACCAATGTGGCGCTCACCGACGACGGCGATGTTTGGTGGGAGGGGATGACCAAGCAGCCGCCGGCGCATCTGATCGACTGGACCGGGCAGAGCTGGACGCCCGACTGCGGGCGCAAGGCCGCGCACGCCAACGCCCGCTTCACCGCGCCGATCAGCCAGTGCCCGGTGATCGACTCGGCCGCCGACGATCCAAAGGGCGTGCCGATCAGCGCGTTCATTTTTGGTGGGCGGCGCTCGAATGTGGTGCCGCTGGTCTACCAGTCGTTTAACTGGAACTATGGTGTGTACGCCGCCGCGACAATGGGCTCCGAGATGACCGCCGCCGCTGCCGGCAAGCTGGGCGAAGTGCGGCGCGACCCATTCGCGATGTTGCCGTTTTGCGGCTACCACATGGCCGATTACTTCAACCACTGGCTGCAGTTTGGCCGGCAGATTTCCAATCCGCCGCGAATCTTCAACGTCAACTGGTTCCGCCGCGACGAAGATGGCAATTTCCTGTGGCCGGGCTTCGGCGATAATATGCGCATCTTGAAGTGGATCGTCGAGCGCGCGCGCGGCCGCGCGGTCAGTATCGAGAGCCCGCTCGGCTGGATGCCGCGCTATGAAGACATCGACTGGAGTGGCATGGAGGGCTTCAGCAAGGAGCAGTTCGAGGCGCTGATGACGGTTGATCGCCGCGAGTGGCAGCAGGAGATCTTGTCGCACGACGAGCTGTTCATCAAGTTATACGATAAGCTGCCGAAGGAGTTCATCTTCATGCGCGAGCTGATTCTCTCCAGCCTGTGGCGTGCGCCTGAGCACTGGGGGCTTGCGCCGGAGCACTAGTGGATCACTTGTCGTCAGTGTCGCCATTCTCCATAGTACGTAGTGCATAGTGCGTATGGACGCGATAGATCGCATCCCTACGCACTATTGGGACTGTGAGGTTTTAAAACGGAGAGTCCGATCATATCTTCCCACGGTTAATGCTTCCCTAATTTGGTGGTCGTATACTCGGTTCTATCGGCTGCTGGCGTGCGCCGCTGATACGACATGATGTTAGGGCTGAGCAGATGTGGAATCGACGTCGCCTGTTTCTACGGAGCACTTTCGTCTTGCTGATCGCCGGGATGACCGTTGTTTGGCATGCGATGCCGACTCCGATCACACCACCCACAACATGGCAGGCTTCTCCGGCCTCGGGCCCGATCGCAAGTGTGCCCGTCCGTAACTTAGGCATGGTTGAGCATGGTATCCTGTACCGCTCAGCCCAACCGCGAGCTAGTGCATTGCCCTGGTTGCGCCGCTTCGGCATCAAGAGTATTGTGAATCTGCGTGAGCAGCAATATGACGACGGAGCCTGGGCTTTGTCGATCCTGGGCTTTACGAACTATCTCCAGCTGCCGATCGATAATTATGCGGCACCAACCGACGCACAGGCGATCGCGTTTCTCCAGTTTGTGCAGGATGAGCGGAACTGGCCGGTGCTGGTGCATTGCGCCGAGGGCAAAGGCCGCACCGGAGTTCTGGTAGCTCTCGCGCGCTACGAGATCGACGGTTGGTCGCTGGATCGGGCGCTGGCGGAGGCCGACAACTATACAAACAAATCGGCGCTCAGCGCCACCCAACGTGAGTGGCTCGCGCAATGGGCCCACACACACGCGCCGGGCGACAGTGGGGCTTCGGGGCGGATTGTAGATCGAATGGAGTGACGATCGATGCACACTCTGCTACGGATGACCGGCCGGCTTCTGGTTGGCCTGACATGGTTCTACTGCGGCGGCACCTACTCTGATCCTCGGCACACCTGAATTCTCACCCCACGTCTCGGCTGGCCCAACCCTGAGATGACCTCCAATGTAGCTACTCCATCGCGGCACCCTCGCCGTGGCGCGCCCGCGCACATCCGCTGGCTGGCTGTTCTGGCTCTTCATGCTGGGTGCAACCCTCGAGATCACCGATGTTCTGGCGAGCAATCTGCGGAATATGACAAAACTGTAATCTTGGCCGGCAACCCAGAAATGCCGCGAGCTACGTTTTTAATAGTATACAATCCCATTGTTTGCTTATAGTGATTTCCACAGTAATAATAAAATTGTCATCTGTGTAGCCCTGTCGTAGATTATAATTCACTTAAATAGGATATAATTCACTTAAATAAGGATGGCGGAGTGAAGAAATATTAAAGTCGTTTTAAGAAGCTGTCAGCTTATTTTTCCCACTACAGTTCTTTAGCACCCAACTGTTGATGTGAGAGCAGATCTACATTATCCACTTGAATTATACTCGATGAACTGCTATATTTAATGTATCATAAATCCTACCGAAATAGTCAAATCTTAGTTTAGTATCAACTCTACGTCATGGCTAAGCATTGTCGCACGCAAATTGTGTGTATGGTCGATTCAACAGACCATATGGCTAGTTGGTGTTGCAGTTTTGTCGCTAGGCATGATGTTCTGGGCGCTTGAACTGAATGGGCGAGGAGCGTGTCGGGCGCTCCTCGCCTGGTGACGAGGCACAATCCGCGGCCGAAGCCAGTGCGCATCGGGGTGTTTGGATTCGTGTACTCGCATGTCGCTATTATATCGCTCTTCTTGCCACGAGGAGGCGCGCATAGATGAACAAACCATCTCAATTTGAGAACGCGTCTGGCAAGGCGGAGTTGCAGCGGGCGCGTCATCCGGCACCAACTACCGACAAGAAGATCAGGGTCGGCTTCGTGTTCGCCCTGGTGTTGCTGCTCATCCTTGGGGTGGTCTTGTATCAAACGACGCTCAAATTCAGGGAGGCCGAGCGGCGGGAGGAGCAGATCGACACGGAGCTTGACAAGCTTGATGAGATCTCGTCCGCGTTGAAGGACGCCGAATCTGGCGAACGTGGCTATTTGATCACTGGCGACGAGCAGTACCTGGAACCGTACGACGAGGCGATTCAAACGATCGATCGAGACCTGAGTGATCTGCGGGGGTTGACTGCAGATAATCCCAATCTCCATCGGAAGATTGATATCCTTGCGCCTTTGATCGCAACAAAATTAGCCGCGATGGCTCACATGCAGGACGTGCGCAAGAACCAGGGATTTGAGCCTGCAGCGCAGTTGGTCTTGATGAATCAAGGCCAGCAGATCATGGATGATATCCTGCAGTCGATCGGAGAGGTGGGGGACGAGCAGAATCAGTTGTTGCAGCAGAAGGCGGATGAGTCGGATGCCCGAGACCAGATCATAAATCTCAGCATCACCTTTGGCAGCTTTTTAGCGATTTTGCTGGCGCTCTTTATGATCATCCGCGATATCGTCGAGCACAAACGGGCCGACGCGGCGCTGCGCGAAAGCACGGCGCGCTTCCGCAGGCTGGCCGAGAACGCGATGGATATGATCTACCGGTATCGCCTGGTGCCCGCGCCCGGCTTCGAGTACGTGAGCCCGGCAGCGGCCGTGATCACCGGTTATACGCCTGAGGATTTCTACGCCGACCCAGACTTGGGCTATAAACTTGTCCATCCCGAGGATCAGGGGCTGATCGAATCCCTAAAACATCCTTCGTTCTCAACCGTACCGTTGACGGTGCGATGGATGTACAAGGACGGAGCCGTGATCTGGACCAGCCAGCAGCTCGTACCGATCTATGACCCAGCAGGCAACCTGGTGGCGATCGAGGGTATTGTACGCGACGTCACCGAGCGGATGGAGGCCTACCAGACGTTGGAGCAGCGGGTTGAGGAACGCACACATGAGATCGAGCGTCGGCGCCAGGTCGCCGAAGGTTTGCGCGACATCATGACGATCCTCAACTCCAACCGCCCGTTGGATGAAATCCTGGACTCGATCGTCGCCCAAGCGTGCCGGTTGCTGCACACCGACGCCGTAGCTGTTTATCATCTGCAGAAGCAAACAGGCCTGCTCTGCACCCAGGTTGCCCGTGGGTTGGAGGCTGACGAAGCGGCTGTAAGCATCCCGGTTGGTTGGAGCGCGGTTGGCGAAGCAGTGTTGAAATGTCGGCCTGTGGTCGGCTCGAATGCGCTCGTGGCACTCGTGGAAGAGAACGATCCAATTTTGGAACCAGAACAGTGGGCGCGGCTAACCTCGCTGTTCAGCCGTTATGGCGCTTTGCTGGTTGTGCCGCTGATGGTCAAAGATGATATCTATGGCGCGATCGCCCTCTACTATCACGAGCCCCGCGAGTTCACCCGCGAGGAGACCGAGTTGGCCTTCGCCTTCGGCGACCAGGCTGCCTTGGCAATCGAGAACGCCCGGCTGCGGATTCAGGCAGAACAGATGGCTGTCGCCGCCGAACGCAGCCGACTGGCGCGCGACCTGCACGATGCTGTGACACAAACGCTCTTTTCCACGAGTCTGATCGCCGACGTGTTGCCCCGCCTGTGGGAACGCGATCAGAATGAAGGGTTGCGGCGCCTGAATGAGCTGCGCCAGCTGACCCGCGGTGCGCTAGCCGAGATGCGCGCGCTGCTGCTCGAGCTTCGCCCGGCGACGTTATCCGAAGTGGGCGTCGGAGAGCTATTGCGCCAGTTGACTGAGGCGATCACCGGCCGGGCGCGCGTGCCGATCACCCTGACGGTAGATGGGCAGCCCCAGTTGCAGCCCGACGTGCAAATTGCTTTGTACCGTATCGCCCAGGAAGCGTTGAACAACGTGGCTCGCCACGCCAACGCCAGCCAGGCGGCGGTCTATCTGCACTGCCGGGCCGATGAGATAGAGCTGCGAATCAGCGATAATGGGCAAGGTTTCGATCCAAGCTGCGTCGCACTGGAGCACCTGGGGCTGAGCATTATGCGCGAGCGCGCCGAGGCCATCGGCGCGACACTGCGCGTCGAGAGCCAGCCCGGTAGCGGTGCGCAGGTCATTGTTATCTGGCCACAGATCCGCGCGAAGCCAGGGAGACAAACCGATAGCGTACATCTTTCACGCTCGTGGCCCTCGGCCCTTTCTGGAGGTGGGTATGACTGAGTCAAACCGCATTCGTGTGCTGGTTGTTGACGATCACGCTGTGGTACGTAGCGGGCTAACGGCCTTTCTAAAGGTCTTCACTGACCTGGAACTGGTCGGTGAAGCGGCCAGTGGCAAGGATGCCATACGCCTGTGTGCCGAGCTTCGGCCGGATGTTGTACTGATGGATCTGATTATGCCCGAGATGGATGGCGCGACTGCCAGCGGTATTATTCGCCAGCAGAGCCCGCATATTCAGATCATTGCCCTGACCAGCTTTCGAGAGCATGAACTGGTGCAGGCAGTCCTCCAAGCAGGGGCGATCGGCTATCTGCTCAAGAATGTTACCGCCGATCAGCTGGCTGATGCCGTCCGAGCGGCTTACGCCGGGAGGCCCACGCTGGCGCCGGAGGTAACCGAGGCATTGATGTATGGCATTACCCACCCACGCACGCCAAGCCACGATCTGACCGCGCGAGAGCGCGAGGTGTTGGCGCTGATGGTCAAGGGGTTCAGCAATGCCGACATTGCTGCGCAGTTGGTCGTTAGTCGCTCGACTGTCAAATTTTACGTCAGCAGTATTCTCGCCAAGCTGCATGTCACCAGCCGTGTCGAAGCGGCTGCCCTGGCCGTAGAGCGCCACCTGGTCATGCGGCCAGTGCAAAACCTAGCCAGTTGACCAGCCCAAAATCTAACCAACTGACCGCCCCAAATCTCCCCAGGCGCCTGATGCGCCTGGGGAGATTTTGGTCTATGCTGATATACGAAGATAGCCCAAAAACCTCAGCTCAACTGACGAAGTAAAAATATGCACATTCTGCTGGCTGATAACCAGGCAGAGGTGCGCTCGGCGCTACGGTTTCTTCTGGAGCAGGAACCGGGGATGTGCGTGATTGGCGAAGCGGCCGAAGCCGAGGCATTACTGGCCCAGGAGGCGGCGATCCAGCCCGATCTCGTGCTCCTCGACTGGGAGTTGCCCGGCTCGCGACCCGCCTATCTGCTGGCCGCGCTGCGCATCCGCCGTCGCACCATCGTGATCGCTCTCAGCGGGCGACTAGAGGCATGCCAGGAGGCGTTGAATGCCGGCGTTGACGCTTTCGTCAGCAAAGGTGAGCCGCCCGAGCGCCTGTTAGCGACCTTGTACGCTTTTATGTGAAGGAGGTGAAAGCGGGGTTCGTAGCAATATTATGTGATAGATGCTGACCTGGCGGTTCTGCCGCACGGCCGGCCATCTGGTTCTATGGTTGTTCGAAATCGAGTTCGGGGTCGGAAAATAACTACACAGGGAGGTCTCCGATGCGTAGTATCGTAGGGGTGAGCCTGAAGTCTCGGCTCTTAGTGGTTGCGCTCGCCGCGGCGCTGCTGGTCGTGGGCATCATCCAACTGCCTAGCATGCCAGTGGACGTCTTGCCCGAGTTCACCCCCCCATATGTCGAGGTCCAGACGGAAGCCCTCGGCCTTTCCGCCGAGGAAGTCGAACAATTAATCACCCTTGGGATGGAGCAGGACTTGCTCAACGGGGTGCCATGGCTCAAGACTATCCAGTCCAAGTCGGCTCCTGGCCTATCTTCGATCATGATGACCTTCGATCCCGGCACCGACCTCGTCCGGGCACGGCAGATGGTGACCGAGCGTATGGCCCAGGCGTTTGCGTTGCCACATGTGTCGAAACCGCCGACCATGCTCCAGCCGCTGTCGTCGACCGGCCGGGTCATGATGATCGGGCTGTCCTCGAAGGACGTGTCCCTGATTCAGATGGGAGTGCTGGCGCGCTGGACGATTGCGCCCCGCTTGATGGGCGTCCCCGGCGTGGCCAATGTGGCGATCTGGGGCCAGCGCGACCGGCAGCTGCAGGTGCAAGTCGATCCGAAACGGTTGCAAGATCAACATGTTTCGCTGCTGCAAGTGCTCGAAACCACCGCGAATTCATTGTGGGTGTCGTCGTTAAGCTTTGTGGAGGCATCGACGCCCGGCACCGGCGGGTTCATCGATACCGCCCAACAACGGCTCGGCATCCGGCATATCTCGCCGATCATCACGGCGGAAGGCCTGGCCCAGGTGCCGGTCGAGGACTCGACGCTGCGCCTGGGTGATGTGGCCAACGTGGTGGAAGATCATCAACCGCTGATTGGGGACGCGATCACCAACGATGGACCGAGCATCCTGCTGGTCGTCGAGAAATTTCCCGGCGCCAACACCGTGGAGGTGTCGCAGGGAGTGGAAGAGGCGCTCGCGGCGATGCAACCCGGCCTGACCGGGATCACGATCGACTCCTCGATCTACCGGCCGGCCAACTTCATCGAGCAGGCGCTCGGTAATCTCGCCCTGGCGCTGATCATCGGGTGTGTGCTGCTGGTGCTGGCGCTGGGCGCCTTGCTGTTCAACTGGCGCGCGGCGCTGATCGGCCTGATCGCCATCCCGGCCGCGCTGATCGCCGGCGCCTTGGTGCTCTACCTGCGCGGGGCGACCCTCAACACGATGGTGCTGGCAGGGTTCCTGATCGCCGTCGGGGTGGTGGTCGACGACGCGATTATCGACGTCGAAAATATCATGCGGCGGCTGCACCGAGCGCGCCGGGCGGGGAGCGACCGGTCGAGCGCGGCGATTATCCTCGAGGCCGCGGTCGAGATGCGCAGCGCCATGTTCTACGCGACGCTGATTCTGGTGCTGGCGATAATGCCGGTCTTCTTCATCGAGGGCCTGGCGGGGGCCTTCGTTCAGCCTCTGGCGCTCTCGTATCTGTTGGCAGTGCTGGCCGCAATGCTGGTCGCCCTGACGCTCACGCCGGCATTATGCCTGCTGCTCCTGTCTAAAGCGCCGGTCGAGCGCTATACATCGCCGCTGGTGGGGTGGCTCCAACGCGGCTACGAGCGAGGGCTGGCATGGATCATCCAGCGACCCCGTTCGATGCTCGCCGCCGTCGCCGTCCTCACGGTCGTCGGCCTCGCGATGGTGCCGTTCCTCAACTCGTCACTGCTGCCTTCTTTCAAGGAGCGCAACCTGCTCATTCATCTGAATGGTGCTCCCGGCACATCACAGCCGGAGATGAGCCGGATCTCGGATCGAGTCAGTCGCGATCTGCGGTCCATTCCAGGGGTCAGCGGTGTCGGCGCCCACCTCGGGCGCGCCGTGCAGGGTGATCAAGTCGTCAATGTCAGCTCCGCCGAGCTGTGGGTCAGCATCGACCCGGCGGCGGACTATGACACGACGACAGCTGCCATCCAACGTGCGATCGGTAACTACCCCGGCATCCATCACGATCTGCAGACCTATATGAACGAGCGCAGCAGCGCGCTGGCGGCACAACCGAACGACTCGCTGGTCGTGCGCGTGTACGGCGATACCACCGATGGCCTGCGCAGCTCGGCCGAGGAGGTAAAGAAGGCGATTACCGGAATCAACGGTATTGCCGATTCGCATATCAATCTCCCGGTTCAGCAGCCATCGTTGGAAGTCGAGGTCGACCTGGCCAAGGCCGAACGGTATGGTATCAAACCCGGCGACGTGCGCCGGGCGGCGGCGACCTTGCTGTCGGGGCTTCAGGTCGGGAACCTGTTCGAGGAACAGAAGGTGTTCGAGGTGGTGGTGTGGAGCACGCCCGAGACGCGCCACAGTCTGAGCAGTATCCGCGATCTGCTGATCGACACGCCTAGCGGCGCGCAGGTGCGTTTGGGCGATGTGGCCGAGGTGCGCATTGTGTCTTCCGCGAGCATCATCCGCCATGATGCCGTCAGGCGCTACCTTGATGTTATCGCCAACGTGCGGGGTCGCGATCTCGGCGCCGTCGCGGCTGACATCAATAGTCGCCTCAAGCAAGTCCAGTTCCCGCTCGAATACCACGCCGAGGTGCTTGGCGATTATGCCGGCCAGCAGGCTGCCCAGACGCGTCTGCTCGCCCTGGCAATTGCCGCGGCGATTGCGATGTTCTTTCTGCTGCAAGCAGCCTATGGGAGCTGGCGCCTGGCGCTGCTGTCATTCTTGACATTGCCCTCGGCGCTGGCGGGCGGACTGCTGGCAGCAACCGTCACCGGCGCCATCTCGCTCGGTACGCTGGCCGGCTTGCTGGCAGTATTTGGGATCGCGGCGCGCAACCAGATCCTGCTGATCAAGCACTATCAGCATCTCACAAGATACGAAGGCGAACCCTTTGGTGTCGGGCTTGCCTTGCGCGGGGCACGCGAACGGCTGGCGCCGATCTTGATGACGACGTTAGCCACCGGCCTCGCCCTGCTGCCCACGCTGATCTTGGGAGACATTCCCGGTCTTGAGATCGTACGCCCGATGACGATCGCCATTCTGGGCGGGCTGGTCACCGCGACCTTGCTCAACCTGATCATCTTGCCCGCGCTGTATTTGAGTCTTCGGGTTAGCTCTGTGCAGGAGCTCGATCTTTCGCCAACTGAACAGGCAACGGTTGGCGGCATGTCGGAAGCTCCCGCTATGGGCGCCGATTAGGTCATGAGTCATTTGAGATTAGAGATTGATCGGGACATCTCAATCTCTAATCTCAGGCGGCACAGGGAACGTATCGTTGAACCAGTCCTTATCAATGACCGGGTCGAACAATCAAGCACTAACCAGGAGGAAGCCATGAGGAAGCTTTATCGCCGAATGGTCGTGGTACTCATATTTGCCTGTCTGCTCGTTTCGGCGTGCGGACAGGGCCAGGACGCCGCAACTACGGAAGAAAACCACGCTGCCACAATCGAGAACCTCGAGGGTACGGACCCTACACGCGAGACATTGACCGAGGACGCAGTCAAACGGCTGGACATTCAAACAGCCACAGCTAGTGATGTGGAGGTCAACGGGGCGAAGCGAACGGTGATCCCCTACGCTGCGATCATCTACGACACCGAAGGCGCTACCTGGGTGTATCTCAACCCAGAGCCGCTCATCTTCGTCCGGCATCCGATCACTGTCGATGATATCAAGGGAGACCAGGCGTTTCTATCGGATACTCTCCCTTCCGGCAGTGCCGTTGTGACGGTTGGGGTCGCTGAGTTGTACGGCGCCGAGTCCGAGTTCGAGGAAGAATGACAGTGCGAGGAGGACTCCAGCCATGATACGATGGATCGTTGGAACGAGCCTGAAGCTGCGCTTCATTGTGCTTGTTATCGCCGCGGCGCTGATGGTCTTTGGCATGGTTCAGCTGCCCAACACGCCGCTGGATGTCTTTCCGGAGTTTGCGCCGCCACGTGTGGAGGTCCAGACCCCTAGCCTTGGCCTTTCCGCGGACGAAGTGGAATCGCTGATCACCGTTCCGTTGGAGCAGGCGTTCAGCGGGGTGGAGGGGCTCGACATTATGCGCTCCAAGTCGATACCCGACTTGTCGTCGATCGAGCTGCTCTTCAAGCCTGGCACCGACGAGCTGCGGGCCCGGCAGCTGGTGCAGGAGCGCCTTGATACCGTGCTCCCCAGGATGCCAACCTGGGCGGCCCCGCCGGTGATTATGCCGCCCGTGTCGAGCGTCGGGCGGGTCATGAAGATCGGGCTTTCCTCGAAGAGCGTGCCCCTGACCGATATGTCGATGATCGCGTATTGGACGATTCGGGCGCGCTTACTGCGGGTCCCTGGCGTGGCCAATGTGATGATCTGGGGCGAGCGGATCAAGATCCCGCAGGTGCTAGTCGATCCGGAACGGATGCGCGCGCACGATGTGTCGCTCGACGAAGTCATGGAGACCACCTCGGACGCTCTGGACGTGGGGATATTATATTTTTCCAACGGAGCGACGATCGGGACCGGCGGATTCCTCGAGACCCCCAATCAGCGGCTCACCATCCATCCGGTCTCGTCGATCGTCACGGCGAATGACCTGGCACAAGTGACCATCAAGGGCGGCAAAAAGAACAGCGATGGCACGCCGCTGCGCCTGGGTGACATCGCCGATGTGAAAGACGGTACCTGGCCGCTGTTCGGCGACGCGGTCGTCAACGACGGTCCGGGCCTCATGCTCGTCGTCGCAAAGTTTCCGTGGGCGAACACGCTGGACGTGACACGCGGGGTGGAAGAGGCGCTCGCCCAGTTACGCCCAGGTCTGCCCGGTATCGAGATGGACTCGACGATCTTTCGGCCGGCGGACTTTATCCAGGTAGCGCTCGACAATCTCACCAGGGCTTTGATACTCGGGTGCGTACTCGTGATGCTGGTGATCGGCGCATTTCTGTTTGAGTGGCGCACCGCCCTGATCAGCCTGGTGGCGATCCCACTGTCGCTCGTGGCGGGTGGAGTCGTGCTCTACCTGAATGGGGCGACGATCAACACGATGATTCTGGCGGGGTTTGTGATCGCGATCGGGGTCGTCGTCGACGATGCGATTATTGACGTCGAAAACATCGTGCGGCGGCTGCGGCAGTATCGAAAGGAGGGCAGCACCAAATCGACGGCGAGCATTATTCTCGAGGCGTCGCTCGAAGTGCGCCAGGCGATCATCCATGCAACGCTGATCGATGCCGTGGTGTTGTTGCCGATCTTTTTCATCGGCGGGCTGTCGGGCGCGTTCTTTCAGCCGCTGGCGGTCGCCTATGGATTGGCGGTGCTGCTGTCCATGGTGGTTGCGCTGACGGTCACTCCGGCGCTGTGCCTGTTGCTCCTGGCGAAAGCGCCGATCGAGCGCCGCGAGCCGCCGCTGGTGCGCTGGCTGCAGCGTATCTATGGGTCGGTGCTGACGCGGATCGTCCAGCGACCGGCGCCGGTGTTTATCGCCACCGCGGTGATCATGGTGGTCGGTGTGGCGGTGTTTCCATTGATGGGCGAGTCACTGTTTCCTGAATTCAAGGAGCGCGACTTCTTGATGCACTGGATCACCAAGCCCGGTACGTCCGCTCCGGAAGAGCAGCGGATCGTGACTCAAGTCAGTCGCGAGCTGCGGGCCATTCCGGGAGTGCGCAACTTTGGATCGCACATCGGGCAAGCCCTGTTGGCGGAGGAGATCAACGGGGTCAATTTCGGCGAGAATTGGATCAGCGTCGATCCTTCGGTCGACTATGACGAGACGGTCGCCGCCATCGAGGACGTGATTAACGGTTATCCGGGGCTCTTCCACAATGTGGAGACCTACCTGAACGAACGCATCGACGAGGTGCTGACGGGATCGAGCGAAACCTTTGTCGTGCGCATCTTTGGCCCCGACTTGAAGGGCATCCACAGCAAGGCGGATGAGGTGGAGCAAGCCCTGAAGGACATCCCCGGCATCGTCGATCTGCATGTGCAGCTGCAATCCGAGGTGCCCCAGGTACAAATCGAGGTCGACCTGGCCAAGGCCCAACACTATGGCCTCAAACCCGGCGATGTGCGCCGGGCGTCGGCGACCCTGATGGCAGGCGAAGAAGTTGGCGACCTTTTCAGAGATGGCAAGGCCTACGATGTGAATGTGTGGAGCACGCCCGCGACGCGCAGCAGTCTGGCTAGTATTCGCGATCTGCCGATCGACACGCCTGACGGCGGGCATATCCGTTTGGGCGATGTGGCCGACGTGCGTATTGCGCCGGCTCAGAGCGTGATCTATCGTGACAACGCCTCGCGTCGCATTGACGTGAGCGCCAACGTGGAGGGACGTCCTCTCTCCGCTGTCATGGCGGACGTCGATAGTCGCCTCCAGACCGTCCAATACCCGCTCGGGTACCACGCCGAAGTGCTCGGCGAGTTTGCCGAGCGGCAGGCCGCCGAGAGCCGCCTGCTGCTCTTTGCGATCGCCGCGGCGTTCGGGGTGTTCCTCATCCTGCTGGCGTCCTTTGGGAACGTGCGCGTGGCGTTCCTCGGCTTCCTGACCTTACCCTCGGCGCTGGTGGGCGGACTGCTGGCGGCCTACTTTACCGGCGATGTCATCTCGCTTGGTTCGCTGGTCGGCTTTCTCACGGTGTTTGGGATCGCGGCGCGCAACCAGATTCTGCTGATCAATCACTATCAGCATCTGGAGCGGTATGAAGGCGAAACCTTTGGTTTACAGCTGGCGGTGCGCGGGGCGCGCGAACGGCTGTCGCCGATCATGATGACGGCACTTGCGACCGGACTGGCGCTGGTGCCGCTGGTGATCGCCGGCGACGTTCCCGGGGCCGAGATCGAGTACCCGATGGCGATCGTCATTCTAGGCGGTCTGATTACCTCGACCTTGCTCAACTTGTTCGTCGCGCCCTCGCTGTACTTACGTTTTGGGAAGGCGCGGAGTGTGGCTCCCAAGGTGGTGCTAGCGCCCGCCAGTTAGGGTTGCGTCATCGTCGTCTTTGGGGAGGTTCTGGAAGGCTACGCCCTCCAGGCCTCCCCATCTGAACTATCCAAGAGCTACTCATGATGGTCGTTGTTCCATCGGCGATGAACGCGCGTGAAGAGCCGATCTGAATCATATTTCATCGATTTGTAATGAATAACGTGTATCCTGAAAACCTGATGTACATTCCACTATACAGCGGCCATGGCTAGCTGTCACCTTGATTCCAGAAGGAGGCTCGTATGTTCAGCCACCCCCATGTTCGGTCGGCCCTGCTGAGTAGCCTTGTGACGCTACTGCTGCTCTTGACGATCGCCGGGTTTCCCGGTGCGAGCGTCGGGCAAGCGACGACCTTGTCGCAGGCTCCTGCCGCCGTTCCGGCTGCCACCCTGGAATGCCCACAGAGCCCCACGTTCAACGCCAACAATTTCCCCGCATCGCCCAAGGTCGACAATACCTTGTATCCGCTGGTTCCGGGCACGCAATTCGTTTTGCTAGGGCACTCCAACCGCACCGGCGAGGTGCTGCCCCATGAGATAAGGTTCACCGTCACCGACCTGACCAAGGTGGTCAACGGCGTGAAGACCTGGGTGCTATGGGACCTGGACATCAACAACAGTGTTCTGTTGGAGGCTGAGCTGGCCTTTCAGGCTCAGGACACCAGCGGCAATGTCTGGGTGCTGGGGGAGTATCCTGAGGAATACAAAGCCGGGCAAAAGTCGGCGCCCAGTACCTGGATTGCCGGCAAGAACCAGGCCCTGGGCGGGGTGCTGGTGCCGGGCAACCCGCAGGTGAGCTCGACGAAGTTCCTCGAGGCCTATGCGCCGCCCGACATCATCTACGACTGTGGGCAGATCGCGGCAGTGGGCTCGCGCAACCCTGCGATGTGTGTGCCGGTCGGCTGTTTCGACACTAATGTGCTGGAAGTTGACGAGACCAGCCCGCTCGATCCGCCAGGCAGCGTGCAGCTGAAGTACTACGCGCCGGGGGTGGGCAATTTTCAAATTGGTGCGTTGAACGATCCAGAAGGCGAAACGCAGAAGTTGGTATCGATGGTCCAACTGAGTCTGGAAGACTGTCTGAAGGCGCGCCAGGCGGCGATCGACCTGGATGCGAGTGGCCGCACGGTCTCATCGTTATATGCGCAGACCGCACCGTTGGTGCTGGAGCAAAGCATGTCGTGCGAGGCGACCGCGCCGACGGCGACGCCGACCTCCACCGCGACGGCGACGGCGACGGCGACGGCGACACCGCTGCCAGGGACGACGCGGAGCTACTACGTGCCGTTGGCCTCGCAGCCGCTGCCGACGCCGACGGCGACGCCGACGGTGCCGCCAGCGGTCTACGACTACTGCAAGAGCGACCCGAACCCAGCGGGGGCGTCGAACTACCCGGTGCGGATCGTGAAGGTGGACAAGATCAAAGAGGAGGTGACGCTCCAGAATGTCAGCGGCGCCCCGGTCAGTGTTGACGATTGGAATCTGTGCAGCCTCAATGGCAACCAAGACCACGACCAGATCGGCGGGGTGATTCAGGCGGGGCAGACGCGTACGTTCCCGAATATCGGCACTCCCGACATCTGGAATGACACCCAGCGCGATGATGCAGCGTTGTATAACGCGGCTGGCTATCTGGTCAGCTACTGGGTCGACCAGTAAGCGCCGAGCATTTGGCGATACGACGGTCGCTGTTCGATTATAGCGGTATGCAAAAACATTGAGCCTTTTCCCTCACCCCCGTCGCTGCGGCGACACCCCCTCTCCCAATTTGGGAGAGGGGGTTGGGGATGAGGGCCAACCCAGCGCGTGGCTCAAGCTTTCTGCTCTTCGCTATAACCATCCCTACGTATGAGGGAGATCATCTCATCTATTCTACATCGATCGTGAAAGGAGTCCTCGATGGTCAGTCAACTGCGCGTCCGGTCGGCCCTGTTGAGTAGTCTTGCTGCGCTCGTGCTGCTCTTGGCGAGCGCCGGTGCGGTGGGGGCCAGCGCCACTCAGACCGCAATAGCGTCGTGCGCTCCGGCCGTTGACTTCGACAGCAACAATTTCTCCAACCCGACCACGATCAACAACAAGTGGTTCCCGCTGGTTCCGGGGACGCAGTACATCCTGGAGGGGCAGGCAAACCGCGGGGGCGGTACGCTGCCCCATCAGGTGATCTTCACCGTCACCGACCTGACCAAGGTGATCGACGGCGTGCGCACCGTCGTCGTCTGGGATCGAGACCTCAACGAAGGCCAGCTAGCGGAGGCGGAGCTCTCCTTTTTCGCGCAGGACAAGGCCGGCAATGTCTGGAACCTCGGTGAATACCCTGAGGAGTACGAGGATGGGGTGTTTGTGGGAGCCCCAAGTGTCTGGATCTCCGGTCTAGCGGGTGCCGAAGGGGGACTGCATATGCTGGCAAAGCCGCGGACGGGGACATCCTGGTATCTCCAGGGGTCGGCGCCCGCGATCGAGTTCCTGGACTGCGCGAAGGTGCTCAAGACGGGCGAGAAAACCTGTGTCCCCATCAACTGCTACGATGACGTTCTGGTGACCGACGAGGTAAGCCCGCTCGATCAGGGTGGCGGCCACCAACTCAAGTACCACGCGCCTGGAGTGGGCATTGTTCAAGTTGGCGCTGTGGCGGATAGAGAAGGCGAGACCTTGGTTCTGACCAGGCTCGTGCATCTCGGCCCAAGTGGTTTGGCGAAGGCCCGCAACGCGGCGCTGAAGCTGGATACGCATGGCTATGAGGTCAGCCCGTTTGTGTATGGTCTGACCCCACACGCGGAGTAATTGTTCACGGTTGGGATAAAACAGTGGGAGCGCGCATCCGTGGGTTGCTGAGGTAGTATCAAAGCTGCCTCTAGCAACCCGCGCTGTGGTTTCTACGGTCTTTGGTAACACTCGAATTCAATAATGGCAAGGTTGTTCAGGATCGTCTTTCGGCAATCCTGACGATTTACACATGCTTAATGCAAACCTCATAGTGTAGCTGTATAATCTGACAGCGTGGCAGCTTTGCTCAATCCAAGGAGAAACTTCAGCATGCTCAAACATGGTTATGGCACACTCGTAGCGGCGTTCGTTGTAGCTGTTGTTGTAACCGCATGTAGCGGGCAGCCTTCATCCACTCCCGCCGCTGCGCCGACGGCCGCCGCAGCCAGCGTGGCCCCAAGCGCAACCGAAGCGCCGCGCGCGCCTCTTCCGACTGCGATCGGCCCGACCGTCGCCGCACCGACGGCGCCGCCGACCGTTGCTGCGCCCACAGTAGCCCCGACCAGTATAGGCTCAAGTGCAACCGAAGCACTGCGCTTTAGCCATCCGACTGAGATCACGAATCCATTTTATCCGATCTCGCTGATTGGACAGGCAATCTCGATCGGGACGGAAGGCGGGAAACCTGCCCGCAACGAAATAACACTATTACCGGACACCAAGATGATCACGTGGCAGGGGCAGCAGATTGAAGCCCGCGTGAATCAGTTTGTGGCCTATACCGATGGCAAGCTGGTTGAGGTTGCTTATGACTATTTTGCCCAAGCCGATGATGGCAGCGTGTACTATTTGGGTGAAGATGTCAGCAATTATGAGGATGGGAAGGTTGTAAGCCAGGAAGGCTCGTGGCTAACCGGGAAGGACGGCGCGCCCGCCGCACTGATCATGCCGGCCCATCCTGCAGTTGGTCAGGTCTTCAACCCGGAGAACCTCCCTGGAGTGGTCTATGAAACCGACGAAATTCTGAGCCTGACGGAAAAGACCACCACGCCTGCCGGGCCAACGGACCAGGGGATGCTGGTCAAAGAAACACTGATGGACGGCAGTATTGAACACAAAGTGTATGCTGCCAATTTTGGGATAGTAGAAGAACGCGCCGAAGACGAACAAGCGAATCTTGTCCTCTCTAACCGGACCGATGCCCAACCAGGGACTGTGCCTGAACCATTATCTACCATCGAGGCCCAAGCGGAAGATATCATTGACGTTGTGCCAGGCGGCAACTGGGGGCAAGTAGCCAGCGATGTCGCTGCGGTCGCTAAGGCGTGGCAAGCGTATGGAACCCAAGCGGCAAGTGATAAAGTGCCGCAGCCGTTTCAAGAAGCGTTGACGGCTGCTCTTGACCGTTTACAAAAGGCCGCGGCGGCCAAAAAGGCAGCAGGCACCATGCAGGCGGCCAACGACCTGAGTGCGGCGGTCAATGACCTATTCACAGTGTACCATCCCGCGCGTCCCGCCGACCTGGGCCGGCTGGATGTGCTGGAACGACAGGTGACACTGGACGTGGCAGCCAACGATCTTACCGCCGCCGCCGATAGCCTGGCGAAAGCCAATGCGGTGTGGGCGCGGCTCAAGCCGGTTATCTTGGCCCATAATGGTACGGATGCAGCAACGCGCTTTGAAAGCAGTTTGACCGCACAGCAGAAAGCGCTGGATGAAGAAAATGCTTCAACGTTGGCGACTGAGGCAAAGAACAGTTTGGAAGTGGTAGACGTACTAGAGAACCTATTTTGAGAGAATGTCGCTCGCTCATCGCGGGCGATCGTAACTGGGCAGCAGTAGCCAATACTAATGATAGCCTTCACCACCTGCTTACAGCTTAGAACCAACATCTAGACAGATGACCAGGGAAAAAACTGGCCAACTGACCAGAGCCGAATCTCCCCAGATGCCCAATGCATTTGGGGAGATTCTGCTTTATGCTGTATGGTGCACACACCGGCGGAGGGGATATGAGGTCACCTGCATCCAGTGAAACACCGGCTACAGGTGGGCTTGATAGCCGTCTGATTGCCACGATGAGGCTTGTACTGTCCTCCTCGGTGCTCTTCAGCATCGGTCCATCGGAGATCGATCTTTCTGTTGAAGCCTTCCAGATACCATCCGCTCTGTATACCCTCTATAGTGCTGTACTCTGTGTGTTCGCAGGGCGCCGGATCCGGCCTCTACTCTCCAAGATCTCAAATTCAGCCGACGTAGGCTGGGTAGCGCTTTTGATCACATTTAGCGAAGACTTAAGCCTCACCTTTCTATTTCTCTTCTCGACTGTGATCGCGGCATTCCAATGGAGCTTCGTGGCAGCGTTGCGCCTCACACTCGTTGCGGCGAGCTTTTTGGTCACAATCGGCTTCCTCAAGGTGCAACTGGGAGCAGAACTGCAACACCATGAGATCTTACTGCCGTCGATCTACCTGATCGTGTTTGGCTACCTGTTGGCCTGCTGGGGTGCTCGCGAGATTGCCGCTAAGCGCCGGCTTGTGCTGCTGAAGGAGATCACCAGGCTATCAAACCCCCGCTTCGGCATCGATCGCACGATTAGCATAATGATGGAACGACTGCGTGCTTTCCACGACGCCGAAGCCTGCCTGATGATCGTGAGCGACTCGGCCAACAATAAGTATCTGTTGCACCGCGCTGACCGCCGGAATCCTGAGCGAGCGAGCGAGGCAGAGGTGATTCCGGCGCAGACAGCCCAGCTCCTGCTCGCGCCGCCGCTTGAGCAGGCAATGATCTACGCTGGCGCGCCGCACGCATGGGACTGGTGGCAGTCTCCACAGGCGAACTATTACGTCTTCGGGGCCGGCAAGGGCCCGCCTATCGCCTTAGCACATGCCCTGAACGAGGCCCTGATCACAACGATAGATGCGGAATCGTTCATCGGCGTGCCCATCCGCTATTCCGACAGTACCATCGGGCGACTCTATCTCACCGCGGCGCGTCGGCGCGCATTCTCGCCCGCCGACGCAGGCTTCTTACTCCAGGTCGTCGAGCAGATCATTCCGGTGATCGAAAACATTCGATTGGTCGATCAGCTCGCGACCAGCGCCGCTGAGGAGGAACGCCGCCGACTTGCCCGCGATATTCATGATAATGTGATCCAATCCTATATCGGTTTCCGGATCGGGCTGGCCGCTGTCAGCGAGAAGCTCCACGCTGGCCACGGCGACATAGCAAGCGACATCGCGCAGCTGACGGCAATCACTGATCAAGAGATCGATACCCTACGACGCTATGTTCGACGACTTCCAGGCGACGGCAAGCACCAGAGCGTTCTGCTGGGGTCCGTGCAGCGCTTCGTCGCGACCTTTACCAAGGCGACTCATATTGTCGTGCAGGTTGAGGCCGCTTCCGATCTGCACATCAACGACCGGCTCGTCGCCGAGGTATTCCAGATGATCGTGGAAGGATTGAGTAACATCAGACGGCACACCCAGGCCACTTACGCCAGCATCGCACTTACGCGCCGGAACGACTGTCTCATGGTGCGGATCACCAACGACGGGGTGGATGCGCTGCCCGCGCGTTTCATCCCGCGGTCGATCGCAGAGCGAGCAGCAGCGCTCGGCGGGCGGGTGCATGTCGAACAGATCGCCGGAGCTCGTACGCAGGTGTCTATCGAGATTCCACTATAAGATCAGATTTGCGGTGAGCCTATGCAACCTATGACAGCAGCGCCGATGCAGGCTATCCGTGTCCTGTTGGTCGAAGATCACGCGGTGGTCCGGGCCGGGCTGCGCCTGCTGATCGAGAGTCGACACGGGTTGGTGGTCGTTGGTGAGGCCACCACCCACGCCGACGCCTTCGCTCTCGCGGCACGCGAACAGCCCCACATCATTCTGCTCGACCTCGACCTGGGCGCCGAGGATGGCCTCGATCTTTTGCCCAACTTGCTCACCGCCGCCGGCCAGGCACGTGTGCTGATTCTGACTGGTGTGCGCGACGTCGATGAACACCGGCGGGCCATCCGCCAGGGGGCGATGGGCCTAGTGCTCAAAGAGCAGGCGCCTGATGTGCTGCTCAAGGCGATCGAGAAAGTCCACGCCGGCGAAGTCTGGCTCGACCGCACCATGCTGGCACACGTGCTCAGCGAGATGGCCGTGGGCGGGGCCAGGCCAGTCGACACCAATGCGGCCCGAATTGCCACGCTCACTCAGCGCGAGCGCGAAGTGATCGCGCTGATCGACGAGGGGCTTAAGAATAAGCAGATCGGCGATCGCCTGTCGATCACCGAGACGACCGTCCGCCACCATCTCACCTCGATTTTCGCCAAGCTCGGCGTGGAAAGCCGCCTCGAATTGGTGGTCTTCGCCCACCGGCACAGCCTCGGCAAGTGGCGTCAGCGGCGATGAAATAAGCGGCCGGCACTCGATCGCATTCCACATCGATCTTCTATCCTCGATCCCCCATCTTCAAAACTGGTAGGGTATTTCCTTGTGTACGAGCGCATTCGTGCCAGCGTGCCTGGCATGTTTGTGCCCCCGCGCGTGGGCGGTTCAGACGATGCCGAGCGCACGAAAAAACTAGCGATCCCGGCCGCATGATCGTACCGCTTCATCCGATGCGCTCACATAGCGCAGCGGGTATGATCGTAACTGAGCGTGGATACATGCGGAGAGTTTGAGGGTGTATGTGGAACAAGCATGTGAGTAGAAATTCCGATAGCTACAGGCAAGCGCGCTACACCGGCCATGAGCGCCGGATCTCTTCACGTATCCAGACACCCTTTCCAGTCATAGTGCGGGGCGTCGAGGTCAATGAGCAGCCATTCGAAGAGCACACCATCCTCGATAATCTCAGCAGCTGCGGCCTGTACCTGCCGCTTACGCGTCGAGTCCGGCAGGGTATCAGACTGTTGGTCCTCATCCGCTGCTCGGTCTCCCACGACGCCGACGCCGCCGTTGCCTGGATCGAGCTACATGGGATGGTGTTGCGCACTGAACCGCGGTCAGGAAGTGTATTCGGCACCGCGATCAAATTCACGCACCAGCGCTTCATCTATGCCACTACCCAATCGATCAGCTACTGCGCCGCGCACTGGTCCAATCATGATATTCCGGGTAGTGGCGTTTGTGATAGATCGAGGTTCGAGTTGGAACATGACTAAGGAGGTCTCTAACTATGATGCGTTGGATCGTTGGGTCAAGCTTGCAGCTTCGGTTCCTCATTATTATTCTCGCTGCAGTGCTGATGGTGTTTGGCATCGCGCAACTTCGCAACATGCCGGTGGACGTCTATCCCGAGTTTAACCCGCCGTTGGTGGAAGTTCAGACTGAGGCGCTGGGGCTTTCCGCCGCCGAAGTGGAATCCTTGATCACCACTCCAATGGAGGCCGACTTGCTCAACGGGGTGGCGTGGCTCGATCAGATTTACTCCGAGTCGGTTACCGGGCTGTCGAGAATCCTCCTAATCTTCGAGCCGGGGACCGATCCCATTCGGGCACGGCAGATGGTGCAAGAGCGCCTGACCCAGGCGCATGCGCTGCCAAACGTGTCAAAACCGCCGGTTATGCTCCAGCCCCTGTCGTCGACCAGCCGGGTCATGATAATCGGGCTTTCCTCGAAGGACCTGTCTCCGATCGAGATGGGCGTGCTCGCCCGGTGGAACATTAAGCCGCGCTTGATGGGCGTGCCCGGCGTGGCCAATGTGGCCGTCTGGGGCCAGCGGGAGCGCCAGTTGCAGGTGCAGGTCGATCCCGAACAGTTGCAAGCGAAAGGTGTGACGCTCCAGCAAGTCATCGAAACCAGTGGGGAAGCGCTATGGGTGTCGCCCTTGAGCTATCTGGAATCTTCGTCGCCCGGCACTGCCGGGTGGATTGATACCCCCAATCAACGGCTCGGAATCCGGCACCTCTTGCCGATCATCACGCCGGAGGATCTGGCCAAGGTCAGCGTCGTCGATAGCAAGGGGTTGCTTCTGGGTGACGTGGCCAAGGTGGTGGAAGATCATCAACTGCTGATAGGCGACGCTGTCGTTAATAACGGGTCTGGCCTCCTGCTCGTCGTCGAAAAATTCCCTGGGGCCAACACCCTGGACGTGACGCGGAGGGTGGAAGCAGCACTCGACGCGCTGCGGCCTGGTCTTGCCGGAATCGAGATCGACACCACCATTTTCCGGCCGGCGAACTATATCGAGCTGGCGACCGGCAATCTCGGTATGGTGCTGCTGATCAGTGCCGTGCTCGTGATTCTGGTTCTCGGCGCCTTTTTCTTCCGGTGGCGGACCGCGCTGATCAGCCTGGTCGCGATCCCGTTGTCGCTCATCGCAGCAGCCTTTGTGCTCTACCTGCGTGGGGCTACCTTCAATACGATGGTGCTGGCGGGGCTGGTGATCGCCATTGGCGCTGTCATCGACGACGCGATCGTCGACGTCGAGAACATCGTGCGGCGGCTCCGCCAGGCGCGCCAGGAGGGCAGCGACAAGTCGCAGATGGCGATTATCATTGACGCCTCGCTCGAGATGCGCGGCGCGCTAATCTATGCGGCGCTGATCATGCTGCTGGCTGTGCTACCGGTGTTCTTCTTGCAGGGCCTATCCGGCGGGTTTTTTCAGCCGCTGGCGATCTCCTATGCGCTGGCGCTGCTCGCATCCATGGCAGTCGCCCTGATCGTCACGCCGGCCATGAGCCTGCTGCTCCTTTCCAATGCATCGCTCGATCGGGGTGAGTCCCCGCTCGTCGGGCGGCTGCAGCGCGGCTACAACGGGATCCTTGCGCGGGCCATCCGCACACCGCGCCCGGCGTACCTCGCCGTTGTTATGATCATGCTGATCGGGCTTGCGGTGGCGCCATTCCTCGGGCAGTCACTGCTGCCGTCGTTCAAGCAGCCAAATCTACTGATCCAATGGGAGGCCGCGCCCGGCACATCCCGTTCGGAAATGAACCGGATCGCGGTTCAGGCCAGTCAGGAGCTGCGGGCCATTCCGGGGGTTGGCAACGTCGGTACTCACGTGGGGCGCGCCGAGACGGGCGACCAAGTAGTCGGTATCAATTCCGGCGAGGTGTGGGTCAGCCTCGATCCTACGGCCGACTATGACGCGCCGGTAGCCGCGATACAAGACGTTATTGACGGCTACCCTGGGCTATTTCGCTCGGTGCAGGCCTATCGGCCAGAACGAATCGGCGAGGCGCTGACGAGACCAGACCAGGACATCGTCGTGCGCATCTATGGCTATGATCTGGGAGAGCTCCGCGCCAAGGCGCAGGAGGTACAGCAGGCCATGTCGGGCGTCGCCGGTATTGTTGATGCACGAGCGGATATCCTGACCGAGGAGCCACAGGTGGAGATCAAGGTGGATCTCGCCGCGGCCGAACGCTATGGGATTAAACCAGGCGATGTCCGGCGGTCGGCAGCTACATTGTTGTCAGGCCTGCTCGTCGGTAATCTGTTCGAGGACGAGAAGGTGTTCGACGTGGTGGTGTGGGGCACGCCCGAGATCCGCAACAGCCTGACTACTATTCGCGATCTGCTGATCGACACGCCCGACGGTGGTCACGTACGGCTGGGGGAGGTGGCCGAGGTACATATCGTGCCGGCTCCGACCCTGATCAAGCGTGACACCGTCTCGCGTTTCATCGACGTCGGTGCGAAGGTGAGTGGACGTGATCTCAGTTCGGTCACGGCCGACATCAAGCAGCGCCTTCAGCAGGTCAAGTTCCCAATGGAGTTCCACGCTGAGGTGCTCAGCGACTCCGCGGAGCGGCAGGCAGCCCTGCAGCGTTTGATTGCGGTTGTGGTTGTCGCCGTGCTCGGGATCTTCTTGCTCCTGCAGGCGGCCTTCGCGAGCTGGCGCCTGGCGACGCTGGCCTTCTTGACCTTGCCCACTGCCCTGGCCGGCGGCGTGCTGGCCGCGCTCGCGGGCGGCGGTATTCTCTCGCTCGGTTCGCTGATTGGATTTTTCACGGTGCTGGGGATTGCAGTGCGCAACGGCATTCTGCTGATTGAGCACTATCAGCATCTCGAGCAGCAGGCAGGTGAACTCTTTGGGCCGGAGTTGGTGCTGCGCGGCGCGCGCGAACGACTTGCGCCGATTGTGATGACGGCGTTAGCCACCGCGCTGGCCCTGGTGCCCTTCGTGATTTTCGGCGCCATTCCCGGCCTCGAGATCGTGTACCCGATGGCCGTAGTCACTCTGGGTGGCCTGGTCACGGCGCTGGTGCTGAACCTGTTCATTGTACCTGCCCTGTATCTACGATTTGGGGCTAGCCCCGCACGTGCCGCGGCGCGCCCGCAGTTAGTCACAGCTGGCGGGGCCGCGGATTGATCTACAGCAAATCGTGCTGAATGGGGGCCTTGGAGGGGTGCCACCCCCTCCAGATTTCCCCAACTATCCCTATGGTGGGCCACTAGATGTATAGGAGGAAGCTACATGCAGCGCATTAATCGATGGATGATGGTGGTTGTGGTACTGATCCTTGCCGCTCTACCACTTGCGGCGTGCGGACAGACAGCATCGGTCACGACAACTAAAATCCAACCCGCCACGGTCGAGAAGATCGCTGAGACGGGACTCAATCGGTTGGTGTTGACCGAGAAGGCGGCTCAGCGGCTCGCCATCCAGACGACTCCAGTTCGTGAGGAGCAGGTCAACGGGACACAGCGTAAGGTCATCCCCTACGCCGCGGTGATCTACGACCTAAAAGGCGCGACCTGGACGTACACCAGCCCCGCACCGCTCACCTTCGTTCGAGAGGCCATCACTGTCGACTACATCGAGGGTGACAAGGTCGTGCTCGTGGATGGTCCAGCCGCCGGGACTGCGGTTGTGACCGTCGGCGTGCCCGAGTTGTACGGTACCGATACTGGGATTGGCAAGTGATAGCACATTCGGCTAAGCAGGCGATAGGCGATGGTCAATAGGACGAGGGTGTTCTGATGGTCTATCGCCCATCACCTATGGCCTATCGCCTGGCTTGGAAAAGCACTAATGATCATCCGAATGTGGAATGGTTGAGCACGGAGGTCACCAGTTATGATGCAGTGGATCGTTGCGAGAAGTCTAAGGTTTCGACACCTGGTAATTTTTTCCGCCGTGGCGCTGATGGTCTTTGGCATCGGCCAGATGCAGGCCATGCCAGTAGACGTCTTTCCCGAATTCGCGCCGCCACGGGTGGAGATTCAGACCCCGTGCCTCGGGCTTTCCTCCAGCGAAGTGGAACAGTTGGTCACCGTTCCATTGGAGGAAGTATTCAACGGGACGCCGGGGCTTGCGGTCATGCGCTCCAAGTCGGTTGAACAGTTGTCGTCGATCGTTTTGATCTTCGAGCCAGGGACCGACATCATGGAAGCACGGCAGGTGGTGGCAGAGCGCCTGGCGATAGCGACGCCGACGTTGCCAACCTGGGCGGCCCCGCCGTTTATGCTGCCACCTCTGTCGTCGACCGCCCGAACGATGAAGATCGGGATTTCCTCGAAAGAGCACTCTGTGATCGATCTGTCGATGACCACCTATTGGAAGATCCGGGAGCGCTTGCTGGGCGTACGCGGCGTGGCCAATGTGGCGATCTGGGGCGAACGGATCCAGATGCCGCAGGTGCGCGTCGATCCGAAACGGTTGGCAGCTCATGGTGTTACCGTAAACGACGTCATGCGGACCACCTCGGACACGCTCGACGCGGGCATGATGCAGTTTTCGAACGGAGCGACAATCGGTAAAGGAGGGGTTCTCGAAACCCCCAACCAACAGCTCGCGATTCGGCACATCCAGTCCATCGTCACGCCGGATGACCTGGCGCGCGTGCCGATCGGTGATAAAAAGAAGAGCGATGGTACACCGGTGCGCCTGGGCGACGTGGCCGACGTGTTGGTGGATACCTGGCCGATGATCGGGGACGCAGTTATCAACGACGGTCCCGGCCTCCTGCTGATCGTCGAGAAGTTTCCGTGGGCCAACGCCGTGGAAGTGACGAACGGGGTGGAAGCGGCGATCGACGAGATGCGGCCCGGTCTTCCCGGTGTGGACATCGACACCACGATCTTCCGGCCGGCAACCTTTATCGAGGTGGCGCTCGAGAATCTCATGAGATCGTTGCTCATTGGCGCCGGCCTGGTGGTCCTGATTCTCTTGCTGTTCCTGTGGGACTGGCGAACCGCGTTGATCAGCGTCGTGGCGATTCCCTTGTCGCTCATCGCCGCCGGGCTAGTGCTGTACCTGCGCGGGACGACCATCAATACCATGGTGTTGGCGGGGTTCGTGATATCCGTCGGTGTGGTGGTCGACGACGCGATCATCGACGTCGAAAACATCGTGCGCCGGCTGCGGCAGGCGCGCCTGGAGGGGAGCAGCCAGTCGACCGCGAAGATTATTCTGGATGCCTCGGTCGAGGTGCGCAGCGCCATCGTCTACGCGACGCTGATCGATGTGATAACGTTGATCCCCGTCTTCTTCGTCCAGGGCCTGTCGGGCGCCTTTTTCCAGCCGTTGGCGCTCTCTTATGGGCTGGCGGTGCTGGCATCCCTGGTGGTGGCCCTAACCGTCACGCCGGCGATGTGCCTGATTATCCTGGCCAAAGCGCCGATCGAGCGCCACACATCCCCGCTCGCCGGGTGGCTCCAGCGGGGCTACGACCGGGTGCTGACGCCGATCATCCAACGACCGCGCCGGGCGTACGTCACCGTCGCTGTCATCGCGTTGATCGGCCTGGCGGTGGTGCCCTTGCTCGGGCAGTCGCTGCTGCCGTCGTTCAAGGAGCGCGACTTCCTGATGCACTGGGTGGCCAAGCCCGGCACGTCGCATCCGGAGATGGTCCGGATCACGACCGCGGCCTGTAAAGAGTTGCGGACCATTCCAGGGGTGCGCAACTGCGGCACTCACATCGGGCAAGCCCTGTTGATGGATGAGGTGTACGGCATCTATTTCGCCGAGAATTGGATCAGCGTCGATCCGTCGGTCGACTATGACGCGACGCTGGCCAAGGTACAGGAGTTGGTCGACGGCTACCCTGGGCTCCAGCGTGACGTGCAGACCTATCTGAAAGAGCGGATCAGAGAGGTGCTGACGGGATCAAGCCATCCGATCGTCGTGCGGATCTATGGCGAGGATCTGGCGGTCCTCCGTGAGAAGGCGCATGAGGTCGAGGAGAAGCTCTCGGGGATCAACGGCCTCACCGATCTACACGTGGAGCTGCTAACTGACATCCCACAGCTGCAAATCGAGGTGGACCTGGCCAAGGCCCAACGGTATGGGCTCAAACCAGGCGATGTTCGGCGGGCGGCGGCCTATTTGGTTGCAGGTGAAGAAGCCGGCGACCTTCACACGGGCAATCGGACATTCGATGTGAATGTGTGGACTCAGCCCGAAAGTCGCGACAGCCTGACCGATATTCAAGGGCTGCTGATCGACACACCCAGCGGCGAGCAGGTGCGGCTGGGGGATGTGGCCGATGTGCGCATCGTGCCGACTCCGAACGCGATCAATCGTGAAGGCCAGGCGCGTCGTATTAACATTGACGCCGAAGTGAAAGGACGCGACCTCGGCTCCGTCGTGGCCGATGTCGACCAGGCCCTCAAGCAAATCGAATTCCCACATGGGTACCACCCAGAGCTGATCGGCGAGTACGCGGAGCGGCAGGCGGCCCAGCGGAGCCTCCTGATCACCGGGCTTATCGCTATGCTCGTGATCTTCACGGTCCTGCGGGTGGCCCTCGGCAGCTGGCGCCTGGCGCTGATGTCCTTCTTGAGCGTGCCGGTGGCCGCGGTGGGCGGCGTGCTGGCGGCCTACTTCGCGAGCGACGGTATCCTCTCGCTCGGTTCGCTGGTTGGATTTCTCACGATCTTGGGGATCGTCGCGCGCAACGGTATTATGATGATCAGTCACTATCAGCATCTCGAGCAGCAGGAAGGCGAAGCCTTTGGCCCAGAGCTGATCCGGCGCGGGGCACGCGAACGGCTATCGCCGATCATGATGACGGCGTTAGCCACGGGACTGGCCCTCGTGCCGCTGGTGATCGCCGGCAACATCCCCGGCCACGAGATCGAACACCCGATGGCGATCGTGATTCTGGGCGGCCTGGTCACGTCGACGTTGATCAACCTGTTCATCGTACCCGCCCTCTACTTACGGTTTGGGCGGGGGCGGCAGGTGCTTGTGCTTGGTCACGCGGCGGTACCCGCACCGGGGGGAGTGGCGTGAGGTTGGCATGCCGGGCGCAGGGATGGCAGGCGTGTACTAAGCATACACACCTGCCATCACTGCGCCCGGAGTTGACGGTAAACCCTAACGCGACTGGTGGTGCGAGAGCAGCGCGCCGTCGGCGGGCGCCCGAACTGAGAGCAGCGTGCATCGTTTCTTCGATGCACGCTGCTCTCAGTTTGAGTCACTGTGAAGGCACTTCTCCAACCGACCAGCGCTGGATTGTTACAGATCAGCGTCACATACTGATACATGCCTAGAATTGCACACTGTCGCAGGCCTTGTCTAATTCATTCTTAATCAAAATGATCGAAAATCATCGCATGCCCCACGCTTGATGCTTATCCATAGGAGACAATCTATGATCTGCTTCGAGAGGAGGAATACTCGGAAAACGATAATGATCGTGATGTGTCTCGTGCTCGTGGCCTGCCAACCCGGTGCCACATCTGTGGAACTGATCCCGACCGACTCGAATCTCAAGACCGGCTCGAACCAGACGACCGATCCAGACCACACGACCACCCCGAACCTTAAAGTCGCCCTCATCGGCGACACCGATTATCAAGCCAATTTCGAGGGTGTGCTGACATTGATCAAAAACGAAGGCGCCGAACTGGTGCTGCACCAGGGCGACTTCGACTATGCGCACGATGCGCATGGCTTCTTCGCCAAGATCGACACGATCCTTGGGCCAAACTTCCCTTACCTCGCCTCGGTCGGCAATCACGACATCCCCAGCTGGGACACGAGTTGCGTCGATCCCGATGGGTGCTATGCGCAGTTCCTGCAAGACCGCATGGCCCGCATCGGAATCGTACCGGACGATCCTGATCTGAACGACAAGATGTATTCGGTGACATACGGAGGTCTGAAAATAGTATTCACTGGCGAAGACACGGCGGCGGGCGATAGAACGTACGCACCTTATATCCAAAGCCAGCTCGCCTCCGACCCGCACATCTGGAAGGTTTGTAGCTGGCATAAGAATCAGAACGCCATGCAGCTTGGCAGCAAGGGCGACGAGGTGGGTTGGGGACCCTACGAGACCTGTAAGGACAACGGGGCGATCATCGCGACCGGGCACGAGCATAGCTACTCGCGGACCAAGACGCTAACAAGCATCCAGAATCAAACCGTGGATATCGTCCAGCATCCGCCCGCCGATGGCGTACCTGGCAACCCCAATCAGTTGCTCGTCGGGCCAGGTAAATCATTCGTCTTCGTGTCCGGCCTCGGCGGCAACAGTATGCGCAACCAGGATCGCTGCCTGCCCTTCACCTACCCCTACGGCGGCGAGCCAGGGTGCAACTACATCTGGGCAAAAGCGTATACGTCGGACCAGTCCGGCGGCGTTGAGAAGTTTGGGGCGCTGTTCATTATTTTTAACTATAATGGCGACCCAACCAAAGCGCATGGGTATTTCAAGATAAGCGATGGTATGATCATCGACGAATTCGATATTACTGCGGCCGGCGCCTCCATCCCGGTTCCTGGCAGTCGGCCCAGCCTGGTATGGCTGCCGTTCATAGCGGCGGTCTCGATCGCCCGGTGCCTCACACTGGCGCCGCCGCCGACGACTCGGCGATCTGGATCCACTCGAACAATCCGGCCCTCAGTATGGTGATCGGCACCGACGCTTATACTGGAAGAATGGAATGGGCGTGGCTATGGGCCGCGCCCATTTTGATTTTCCGCCCAACTGGCAGTGTTTGGCAGTTTTTTTCGTCGACATGGCAGTGCGCGCGGTTCTACACTAGGTTCATCGAGCCAATTTGAACTTGAAAGTGAGGAACCTATGGCGACCCACACCATGGACACAACCATCACCCGTTCCGAGCCCACGCGGCTGCTGCGCCGCACGCTGCAGACCAACGCGGTCTTTTCGGGGATCAGCGGCGCCGGCATGCTGCTGGCGGCCGGCCCAGTCGCGCGCCTGCTGGGCCTGAGCGGCGGGCTGCCGATCGCGTTGCTTGGCGCCGACCTACTGCTGTTCGCCGCCTGGGTCGGCTACGAGGCGATGCAGACCGTGCTGCGCGTGCGCCGGGCGCGCGTGGTGCTGGCGCTCGACATCGCTTGGGTGGTTGCGAGCGCAATGATCATCGCGCTCGATCCCTTCGGCCTCTCGACTGCGGGCAAGTGGGCGGTGGCGGCGGTGGCCGATGCTGTCGCGGTCTTCGCGCTGCTCGAGTACCTGGGCCTGCACCGCCTGC